>Ga0116231_10000072_pt1 | contig 110001 bp, 58 predicted proteins | sample S1TSphgellanicum_2_FD_89695 | JGI IMG/M metagenome (GOLD analysis project Ga0116231, IMG submission 89695) | Host-associated microbial communities from peat moss isolated from Minnesota, USA - S1T2_Fd - Sphagnum magellanicum MG | ecosystem: Host-associated > Plants > Peat moss > Unclassified...
AAAAAGAGTATACATTATATTTTATGCCCAAAATGAAAACATCTCTTCAAATTTTGCAACTATTTGAATTATGAATAACATTTTAGTTGGCCCATATGAGAAGTTCTTACAAATAAAAGTTGTGGTGCAAGGGGATCATTTTGTTCAATGCAAGATCCCAGGTTCAAATCTTTTAATCGATTGTAATTTTCTTTTCATGTATTTGGCTATCATTTAGGAAAAATTTGAATGTTGAGATGTTTTCTTAAGCAACTTAGCCTCACTTCCTTGAACAAGTTCCTTGAAGTGAAGGAGAAATCAAGGCCATTGGGGCAACTATATACATCAAGCCAAGTTTGTAAGGGAGAAGGAGAAACTTGTGGATGGCCATGATTCCCCCAAGGCTCTTCATCATACTTTCTTCAGAAAGGCAATTAATTATACCTTGTGGAGCTTGGATATCAATTTAACAATTTTTTTGTTCTTATCACTAACCATAAAATTTCATTCCCAGTTATGTGTTTGATGCCCTATTATGCCAAAACTGGACGTTCTCGCCCCCTAATCGCCTGACTTTAGGGATAACTATAGCTTTCAAATACCATGGTTAAAGAATTTATGTATACTTACTTGTTCAAAATATTGGTTTAGGGTTTAGGGTGAACCAGGGCGTGTACTCAATTAATCACATACCCAAACCCTCACCCCCACCTCATAATTGCCCATTGTTGAGTTTCTAAAACCCAAACCCTCTAAGTCCTTGAAAAATCAAGCAACTGCACTTGGACTGATCTTTCAATTTTATGGGACAATTTTGATACTAACCCAATTACAATAGAGTGCACAAAACTATGTTATGTGAAAGTAATTTGGGTGAAGAACAACACTGAGTCTCCCCCGAGTCTCTCCCCAGTCCCAATACGTATACAAGTTTGGAAATGTTATGATTTTTGTGGTATGTTGTTGCACGATGCAGAAGTTGAAAGGCAAAAGCAGCCACTCTGTAGACATACATACTGGTCATTTTGTTTTTGTTACAGTTTTGATGATTTTTACAAAATGGGTTGCCAATGTGGAAGCTTGTTTGAGTGGAACAAAGCCTCACCGCTGGCGACATGACTAGCAACGACACCTCTGGCGGGGCCAGCGTCTGCAGCGAGCACTTCAAGCTTCCCTGCTGTCAAGCAACTCAGCTGCACGAGGTTTGGTTGCTCTCTCAAGAAGTTTGTGATGTTGTGTGAGTCCTTTGCAAAATCGAGTGCCATGGCCTGGAAGAATGTGAAGAGGAAGAGGCCAATAGCTTGAAGATTTCTTGAGTGCCTAAAAGCTTCCATGCTGGTGTGAAATGTGGGAGATGTGGTGTGCAGCCTCCTCGTCTCTTCATGCAGCTGTTGCAGCAACAGCAGTAGCGATTGCAACTATTAGAACGTTGCTTGTTACAACGACTTCACTTCACCACAACCAAGTCTCTACAAGTTCTTCCTCGTTTTGCTACCAACCTCCAACGAGATTCCCACAATGTTGATGAGAGGGTCAGGATTTCCCAGCCATGAGAGACAGCTCGTTCTCATCACAAAAAGCTGCAACAAAAACCCACGGCTCTAGCCCAATGTTTCTAACGCCGTGAATGGTTTAATGTTTAAGGTAGGATTGAGGTTTAAGGCAGGGGTCCAGATTTATGGCAAGGGTTAGGGTTTAGGGACTAGGTAGAAATCTAAAGACTTCTTTCACAGCGCTAAAACATACTTGAATTCAAGTCCCCCAAGCTTTAGGCATATTTCTAAGGCTTCCGCAAGTAGGTAGCTAGGTACCTTTGAGGTGGTCTTGAGAGAACCTACTTCCTTAGGTAAACCCTTGAGGCCTTGCTAAGGAGTGGAGTGTTATTAGATGTTTGTGAATTTTTAAGGATCATTGATAGGACATGGAAGAGTGTCGATGGAGCATGGAGGAATGTCGATGGAACATGGAGGAATGTCAATGGAGCAGTTAGATGCATTGATGGAGTAATTAGGAGCATAATGGAGCATTGAGGAATGTTAGCAAAACACATCAGCAAAACTTTTAAAAGCATCTGCATTCATCATAGAACATTATCATTTGACCATTCACATATTTAAGTGGTGTTGGAAACTTACATTTTGGAGGTTGTTCAAGGGCACTAGATAAGGGGTTCAATTTTAATTTCCTTTCAATTGGTTTATCCTTGTGTGATAGGCCTCTTGGGCCTTCCTCTTATTTCAATTTGAGTCATGTGGGTGCCAGTTTATTTTATGGAGGCTTCTCCCCCTATAGGAGATGTGTCCCTTAGCTCCTTTCCCTCATCCATGCCCTTAGCAAAGGCCCCTTAACCTATTGCCCTTTCACAGGGGTCTTATTTTGTAGTTTTGGCCCCTCCCCTTTTCCCTTGTGTTATTATGACTTTTATTTTGATCCAAGTTCATCTAGTTCAAGCATCTCAAGCTTATAAGTCAATCATGCTTTTAGTGCATGTTGAGAATATGAGTTGAGCCCCCCTTCAATGTGATACCCCTGTGTTAGTTGTGGGGCCTTATTTACATACCTTGGTTTGGCATGCCATAAAGCGTGGTGTCAATTTTTATAAGCTAGCTCTTTGGGGGGGGGGCGAGGGAGCAAAAATGGTACCCCATCCTTCTAGGCCCCATGCCCCCCCTCCAATAGCTTGGGAATGGATATTGAGTCTAAATCCTTTTAGAACTTTTTTGTTGGGCTTCCCTAAACATCAATTATATTTTCACATCCTAGTTGTTTTGAAGTAAGAGGTGCAATTAACATTCAGATTTCCTTTGGATTGCATAGTGAAAGACCCAAGTGATGTCATTACTTGGCATCTTTTTTTATTTTTCCTTTAGTGTTGCCTTCTTTTGCTTTTTCGAGGGGGGGAAGGCTCAGCATAGGGAAACTAGGATTCAGTTACAAAGGTTTTTTTGCTAGTGATTAAAAGGAGATTTAGGTGGAACATTTGTTGTGTGCGTAAGCCCTAACGATTATTTTACCTTTGATCCCCCCTTGTTCAAATGGTGCCCTTCCCTTGGAGCCTTCATCCTTCTCTTTCCACTTGGGGCCCAATCGTTTTTGTCGAAATCTAGCCCTAGGGAGTATGTTTGTGTTACGAAAGCCCTCACCTGCTTGTTGCTAGCTTCGGCCTCTTCAAAGACCATTACTACTTTGCAAGCTTTTCATCCTTCGAATTCGTCCATGCCATGTTTAGATTTTTTGATGAAGTTCTAACCAAAAACAAACTTGGGATTTTTTTAAACATGTTCAAGTCAACGTTCATCCATTCGACCCACTTTTTAGCTAGAATGCTTTCATGCATGGTATTTGAACACTTTCAAGATTTATTTGACCTAGAGGATTCAACTAACATTTTTTCTTAATTATTTTTGGTGTATTCTTATGTTGTTACATGGCATAACCTCAAGAGTATAACTAGGGCCTTTGGTGTTGTTAAATGTTAGCTTTGGTCAAGCCTTGTGGTGGCATTTGGCCAATAACAATAGGTGAAACTTTTTATCAAATGGTGAATAAGACCTTTTGCCACCAATTTCATGATGCACCCAAATTGGATAGTGTTGTAATTAGACATTGCAAATGCCTTCAACATTATTTTTCATAGTGTTATATATATTTCAAGGGCTATGTGCTATAGGTGGGCAGTTGTCTCAACTCATACCTTTTTGTTTGTTCCTTTTATGTTCATTAGTTCTTTTTTTTTCTTTAGTCATGACCCCCCTCAAAATAATCTATTTGTTATTTAATTTTCCATTAATATTCGTCAAGGCAATCTAGGCATAAACATACTAAACCCCCCAAAATTTGTAGTCACAAGTATAATCTTTCTATAATTAATTTTTTTGGTAATGTATGGACATCACATCTTGGATTATTTTTGTTTGTTTTAAGTATATTTGATTAACTTTAAACTTAATTTAATCATTTAAAAAAAATCCAATAAACAATGAAAAAATTGAATGTATAGAATATATTTGTGACAAAATAATACTTGTCACAAAGGTTGAAAAAAATTCATATATATTTCAAAATTAGGGTTGTGAGTGGAATTCTTGGGTGATTTTTTTTATGGTGTATGATATTGATATACATGAATTAAATCTAGGACCATTTAGAAATTTAAAGTTTTTGGATGAAATTTCATTCAAAAAAGTCTATTTTTTTGCATTTTTGAATAATACATGCATAATAATATCTTCTTTTAAAAAAAAAACCACTACCATATCAAGGAAGAAGAAATTTTATAAATGGGCATTGCATTATTTTTTCAATTTTCTTTTTTTTTGTAATGTTTCATGAACCACAAACATAAGGCCCTATGGTCGTTGAAAAACTGTAAATTATATATTATATGTATATTAATTTTATTCAATATTTTTCATCTAACCATTGGATCAAGATTAATTTTGATTCAAAGTGAACTTTAAGTCCCAAAATGTTGTCATGCAAATTTTGAAGTTTTTTGCTTGTGTTTAGGATAGTTAAAAGAGACCATCAAGATTTTAATTTATTGCATATTATAATACTCATTATACATCACCTTTTTTGGCAAAAAATGGCTCACCTTTAGTGTGTTTTCACCCATCTTTTGGGTGGTCATCTTTTCACCCTAACACATTTTTGCACATTTTTGTAATTTAATGATATTTTCCCCATCTTATTTATTTGATTTTTTTGTAGATGACACCCACATCATTAGGCTTGCTTAAGTTGTTTTTTCAACTTTTCATCAGTTTTCTTCTTAGTTAAATTTGGTAGGCCTTGTAGTTCAACCCTATAAGTGTGCTGCTTGGCCTCCTTCAAGGTTGCCTTCAGGGTCCTTGTCAACATTAAGTTTTTGTACCCCTATTAAGGGCATTAGGTTTTGGATGTTTTTTTATCCCTTCAGTTCTTCTTCTTTCCATAATGTTTTAGATGATGATGTTTAGCACATAAATGCCTTTCCTAGGTTGGGCGATGTGTAGGTGGCATTTGAAATTTTCACTCGTTTGTTTTGCACAAAGGCTTTATTACCTTCTTTGTTATTTTCCCCCATTTTCGAATTTTTAACACCAACTAACCTCCTTTGATTCAACCTTTAGGTGCAAACAAAATACAATGAACCAACATGATTATTTTAGAAAATGACTATATGGTTTTTCCCCAAAACAACTTTTTCATATTAATGAATTTTGGAACAATGTTTTTGCAACTTGTTATAATAAATGTTTATAGTTGTCCAAGTACATTACATGTTTTTTTCCTCATCATTTTTGAATAAATATGAAAATTTGAAAGTGTCTTAATTCCTTGTAAATTCAATGTTTTGTCTTTTATATGATAATAATTTTGAATCATGACCATTTTAATATTTTTTTACATTTTAATGTTTTCTTGTATAATAAACTACACCTTTTTTTAACACATCACATACATTTTACCCCATTTATGCACAAAGGACTCTTGAAGTTCTAAAATTTTGGATCAACTTTGGAAAGTTCTTTGATTAAAGTTTTAGAATCCCACATATTTTAGGGTATGAATGTTTTTTTAATGTGGATAATAGGTTTATATCCTCTTAATTTTTTTCCCATCAAATGTGTTTTATTATATGAGTCCTTTTGATAGTCCTTTGCAAAATTGACTTTTATTTTATGCATAGGTGTTCATTTTAGAGGTCCTAAATCAAAACTTAAACTTAAAATTTCATCAAATGGATTTTTAGTTTGAATTCCTTAACACTCATATGAATGAAAAAACAATAACTTTCCATGATTGCCGTGGCTTTAAATGGCAAAACATAAATATTTACTTAGTAAACATCGAGGTACTATTCGTTGTATTCCAATTTTGATTATTTTTCTTTGTAGTCCAACACCCTTTTTGGCTCATTGGATTGTGGTTGCATGCCCTCATTCATGTATTTGGGAAACTTTTAAAGTTAGGTTCTTTGAATTGTTTGGAGACTCCCTTAGTTCATCGACAAGCTTTGATTCTCCCCATTTCTAGAGGTGGGATAAGTCTTGTTTCTACAGAAGTTATCACCCTTGTAATGTATTTGGGGAGCTAGGGGTTTGTCACCCTAATCATTGCATATAGATTTTTGTAGGACAATTGCCCATTTTGTTGGGGGTTATAGGGGCGAACAATTTAAGTTCACTTCCATTTTAGGCTCACCTTAGGTGGGATTGTGACCTTCCACCTCCAACTGTTCAAGCTTCCATCCCACCATTTGAGTAACTATCTGAAAGAGGAGTGGATTGTTTTCAAAAGAACATCTCAAAGAGTGTGCATGAACATTCATTTTCGAGCATCATCTCAGAGTTGTTTTTAGATTGTCATTGCACTCGACTAAAATCTTGTGCATGCCTAAGCTCGAGTGTTTGACTTTTTGCCTACCTAGTCATCCCATCTTCTAGGATGGCTTCTAACATTTTTTCCTCGACATTACGTACTAGATTAGGCTTCCCCCATCCCATGGCTCGTGGCCTTTCTTGATTCATATGTGGCTAAACCATAGACTTGATAAAGATACACATGTTTCATTGTGCTCATTGTGGAGAACACACAACCACACATAATGCAATTTGAAATTCTTTCACCTCCATTATTAGGGATGTCAGGTTTCATGTTTTGTGCAACCAAACACATGTTCTTTTGACGCCATCTTTCTAGTCATGACGGTGACTAATGGATATTGTGCTTATAGCAAATGGTATTCACATTTTGCTAAATGTAATCATTGTTGACCCAATTCATGCAGATTTTGTTTTGTGAGGCATTTCTTCCTGGGGAGTGGCTATGACAATTGGAACTAAAGGATAAATTGTCTCATATCATAACGGACACTTTGAGGATGATTTGATCCTTCTTGCAATAGATATATTTGGATGTTTATGTTAGCAAGTGGAGGATGACTTCCTTCATTGATGTGCCAACATGGCAAAGGGCTCTAAAGGTCCTCCTCTTTCACTTATATTTTCATTTTATAGGCAAAAGGTGTCAGTGGTTCTTTAAATAATTTAGGCCGCCACTATCTTGTGTTAGGTAATTGTGGTAGCAAGAAAGGCCTCTTCTAAGCTTGGTGTCCTTCCAAGTTTTTCACCCATCTCCTTGCAAGACTTGCTTCATGCTAGTGGTGATGGGTTTAAGTCTTATGTTTCGTGTTTTCTCCTCTTAGGGCTCCCCATTGTGCGTTTTGCACTTTGGGATGTGGTCTTTTGTTTGGACTTTGGTCCTTTCTTTTTTCTTCTCTTATTCCCTTTATGGGTGTTTTTCGTTTATTTATTTATTTACAATAGAGTTGAACTGTAAATGTCAAAGGAACACACCATCCATTGGAAATCCTTCAAAAAGTAGGTCAAGCAGATAGGTAGGTGAAGGAATAAGTCACTATTAACTAAGTAAATGGATGTAGATGGTTAGCAATTGTGCCTCAGGAGTTAGTGGGTAGTGGGTTGTTACTAGCAGTGTTCTTTTCACTGGTGAAAATTTTAAATTTTAAATTCAAAAATGACATTTTTTGCAAGGTTTCAATCTTCGCAATCAGGGGGGTAAAAATAATAATAAATTGCCAGATTCTTATATTTTGTTCCAATAAATAGCCAGAAATTCAGCAGGCTAAACAAAAAATCTTCATATTTGATTCATAGCCAGATTTAACTAAACCATCTGAGGGATGATCACCACCTTTTTTTTTTAAAAAAAACTAAAAAATGTTCCTGTAAATGATGGCCATTTAGGCTGCAAAACAAATTTTAGTAGGTAGTTAGTAAAAAAGCAACTGACCAAACCATGATCATGGTTAAGAAAACTAAGACCCAATGAAAAATTGTTTCCTGTCCACTGATCATCCATCCAATGCTTTTTGTTTAGGCTACTTAACTAAAAGAAGATAAGATGGAAGCGTTGAGATCAAAGGCTAGTCAAGATCATGAGGATGGAAACCTAAGCTCACTTCCCTACCCCCAAACTCCGCTTGATTATTGACTGCCTATTGTCAAGGTCCACCCAATCTCTTGTTACTGGAATCTCCTCCCCCTCTGCTTACTCTGCATATTTTGGGTCAGATCTCAACTTTGGCGTGCTAATTTGATTGACCAAACCAAGCTATTATAGCCTAGGTTGTGTGAAAGCATGTTTTGAATGTTGTTTTGCATGACACCTAAATGTGAAAAACAAGCACCTCTGGCTTTGCCCTGCCTTATACTATAACTTATATGCCAAGTTCAAACCTACAATAGTCAAAATAGGACCAAAACCTCTATAAAGTTAGCCCAAAAAAAAAAGGTACTAAAACACTTCAAACATACTTAGCACATGGTGCAAGGTGTATTAACACATGGTGCAAGGTGTAGTGTTTTTTTAGGAATTTTTTTTGTTTGTAGCCAAAGTGGCTATCTTCCATAGGAAGATGTAAAAAGAAATAGTCATCATCCCTGGGAAGATTAAGCCAAATCTGGCTATAAAACCAAATATGAAGTTCAAATCTTTAATACATCTTTCTATATTTTGGGCTACACACTGACAATTTACAAACCAAACTATATAGAAATCTGGGGATTTTATTTTCCCCTCACATCTGGCAATTGAAAAAACAACCTCCAAAATTTTAAATATTAATTTACTTAATATTTGAATATTTTAAATTTTAAATTCACTTTTTGGCGAAATTTTGTCACTGAGAAAAGAAGGCTGTAAGTTAACACTTGGTGTTCAACATTCATCCAAATGTAAGAGCAAATCAAAACTAAAATAATTATTTTTGTTCCATTAGGTACTTCCATAGTCTCTCCCCTTTAGAGCAGCTCCATTGGTGCTCAATATGTGACCTTGCAAAAATATTTCTCACATCCAAGATTAGGCTTTTGTGTTTTTTGCTCCCCAAACCCACCCATAAATCGAAAACTGGGACTGCGAATAGGTGCGAGACAACTAATAGCAAACCACCTGGACTAATCACTCTGGTTGGCTAATCAGAAACAAGGAGCATCAATCAGTCAGATCATATTTATTACACTCTTCCTAGCAATTGGATCATAAATATTTATTAGGAGTTCATGTGTCCTTTTTACGAACCTCAGCAAACAGTGAAAAAATGCTGAGCCAAACCGGCATATTATGTTGACGTTTCTTCATCCCATTTTTGTTTTTGGTGTAGGGTCACATACTGAGCACCAATGGAGCTGCTTTTATTGTACTAGGCCAGAGCTCACAGAAACACGCTATGGCTTTTGCCCCTTGTATCATGTGGCAAGTTCAAACCAGCAGTTCAAACACAGTGACGTAGTTGCAATACTGATCTCCCTTGAGGAGGAAGAACTGGTCTTTGGTGTGGGTGTGTGTGTGTGTGTGTGTTCTCCCTTTGTTAGCTGCTGCTGGCCAGTTTCTAGTATCCGGCTTTAGATCCCTGCACATTCTCGATGTCTATCAAGAATTAGGCCGAGAGTGGGATCAATACTAATTAGTTTGGGAAATTTATATACATGTCGAGAATAATCTTATAAGATTGTAGGTTTCAAAGTTTTTCCTCTCATGTCAAGATCATAAGTTTAGTGAATTCATGAAGATCGTCAGCTGTTTGTTCTTTGATGAATCAGCTAGTCCAGCTACTAGATTCTGCAAGTGAAGAAGCCGCCGATCAAGAGTGATCAGTACTAGTGGGTGCTTGAAACCTGTAACTGTTAGAGCTTTCGAGTACTTCATGGCCGCGTTAGATCTAATTGTGACAGATTAGTTTGCTGTTGATCTTGTTGCAAAAGCATTTGTCTAGTGTTTGGCAGCTGGAGGAATTATTGATCGGAGTCCGGAGTACGGTGGACCCATGACACTAGCTATGAGCAGTTATACCATTGTGCCTGCACGTCATAGCTCGGGCTCGCTGCGTGCTAGCTCAATGCAGCTGCTTTCACCGGTTTGGGAGGAATACGTCCCCCCACCGTTTTGTGGCAGCAAGATCGATGATCCGATCTGCAGCTTAGCGGCGACAAAACGGTCCTCCCGGAAGAGTGATCACGAGATCACGCATAATATTGGAGCCGATGCAGGCGGAGTCGAGGGAAGAAAGACCTACAGCTACGACACTGATGAGAAGGAGAAGAGTATCGATGTCAGACATAGCAGTACGAGTGCAGCAGCAGCAGCTAGAAAAAACTTGTTCGCGATCGTCCGTGAGAAGCTCCTCAAGTGGTGCAGTTGGCGGCCAAGAATGGGTGGAGCCATACATATGTGTACGAGAAAGCCTGTCAAAGTAAGCGGACTTCGGAGGGCGGCGCACAAGAAGAAAATTGCTGGGCGCGGCCGCAACAACAACACTAGTAGTAGGCCGCGGTGGTCACGAAAACCGGCTCATCGACGTCAGCGATGGCAGTGGACGATGCGGTCCATGAATCCACTGAGGGCGCTTGCGAAATTGCCAGAAGCTTATGTGAACATGATGAACGGTGTTGCAAATTCCGCAGCCTTCAGCAGCAGCCCCGGCCTAGCGACTTTTCCAACCAACAGCCATGGATTCCTGGGCCATAATATTCATAGTTACCACCGCGCGGTGGAGACGTCTGAATCCGACGAGTTGATAGTTAAGCTCTTGCAGGAGCAGCTGCAAAGGAGCAACTCCTCCTGCAAGCACCCCGATGGTCACATGAGTTCAACGTGCCAGCATTACGCCACAACCACCCACCAATACTGTTACCACACTAGTCGAACCAATTCACAAAAAACAGATTTCAAGGTGCACGCTACAGGCAACGATTTCCAGTTCCACTAAAGGAATTCTCTGCAACTACCATATCCGGAGATCAGCTCTTCATGAAGGATCAGCTAATTCGAATTGCCCAATTCCCTGTTGCTTGCGTTTTCTTAGTCTATTCTTGGAGGTCAAGTTACACAATTTTCCGGTAAGGGAAGGACTCATGTCCAAGAGCTCCTTCTTACAGATCCCAGCTAATTTCTCTCTAGGGGCTCATTTTATGCTTTTCTGAGCCAATGTACTAGAAGTTTTCCGCTGCATTTTGAGACCCAGGTGCAAATTCGTAGACTGGAATATCGATCAGATCACAATCTTCTCGGCATTCATTAAGGACATGACAGAATCGCAGTTAGTTAATTTATATATATATGACATGAACTTCAAGTTCCACAAATTTAAGCAAAATTGCACAGAACTTTTGGCCAATGTTCAAGCTGTTTCGACAAGACTGGGCAGGCAGACTTGTAAGATCCAGTTCTTAGAATTTTCATAATTCCACTGTATTGATGCAATGTCTAGACTTGCACCTGGGTGGATGATTCTTTCTTTCTTTCTTTCTTTGTGCTGGGGTTTTCACAACTGTATTCAAGTAGGAATCAGGAGGGACAATAAGAATCCTGCAAATCTTCAGCAAACCCAGTTCTAGGTATTCATGATTTCTGAGCTTGATCTTCTCCAGGCTCTGAAACTCCAAGAACTCCTGAAGCCTCCTTTGTCCCTTTTTTTTCAGAGGAATGTGCTTTTGTTTCTTTTTGTTTCTCTAGTTTCTAGCTCTAGAAAATTTTGAAAGCAGGTAAGACATCTTTCTATGATCAGATATTCTTTGATCACTCCAATTTTTCATTATGTTTTTCCAATTAGCATTGATCAATTGCAAGAGCTGCAAGAGCTAATGAGAGTCAAAATGTGACTCATCATAAAGTTCCATCTATCCTTTTTTTTCCTTTTAATTATGAGAACATGTGTTCCCAAATTTCCTAACATGATTAACTAAATTTTTCCAATGCCCTTGCAGCTCTTCAATGGAAAGTAGATGTCTGTGCATTGAGAATGAAGGCCCTCTGTCAATGGCTTTCCTTTAAGCTAGTATTGTGATCACAGCACATTGTGTGTAACTGTGACTTCAGCAGCCTAATGGAAAGAGGCCCTTAGAAGCTCATATGTTACTGCAATTTCTTTCGGGGTCACAAGTTGAAGCAACAACATAATAGACTTTCACCAAACATCAATTGTTTTAAAAGAAAGCCATATTTGATGGAGTGATGAATGGTTCGTGATGCATCTGCTATGTCAAACTTTGTAGTTTCACCTATTTATACATAAAATAGAGTTCTCCCTAAAGTAGTACCCCAAAAACTGGGGCACATTTTTTGGGACGCTTTTGGATTTGCCTCACCTGCACCTTGACTGGTGCTCATCAAAGCCTCGTCGGAAGAAGGCCTTGCAAGTCTCATGAACTCATACCCAGTTCATGAATGGAGACCCAATTTCTCTCTTTATGAATACTCTCAAATTGCAATGAAACAGGGCTTGGAGTCAAAGTGGAAGGTCAAATTGGAAGGTCAAACTATGGCCCAAAACTAGGGTGACTTTACCTGTAACTCTAATGAATGTGATACTTATCATAACTTTAATATTAGTGTAAGTTATTAACATATGCATTATCACATTCAAATGTCAAGGTACAAACATGATAAATGGAGGCAAGGGCATCAAGGTTAAAGTGGTTTTCAAGGACTATAATTTTTTTAATTAACACATGGTTTTTTGGTACTCAATTAGTCTAGCCAATATCTTTTGGAAAAAGAACCGCTCATGAGGGTTTTTCTTGGCTAGTCTATGACCTAGTCTTGCACACAAATCATGTGCCTAGCCTAGGCCATGTATTCTAGGTCATCATTTTGTAATTGTTGTTGTTGTCTTCACCAAAAAATTCTTGGAATTTGCTAGTTTGTTGTTTTCATTGAAACTCATTGAAGTTTTTTCTTTGAACCTTCTTGTTGCCACCATTGAAACTCAAATGTAAGAACCTTGAAGGAGCACCTTGCACTTTGAACTCAATTAAACAATTGAAGGATTGATGAAGGTCATGTTATCATCTTTGTTGCCAACATGGTTTGGAAGTTCAAAGGTCTATTTGGTCAAGCTACAAGCTTTTTTTTTTGCTAGAGGAGAGCTTGGGAAGCTCATTGAGTGTTATTTTCAAATGCTTCAAAGTAAAGACCTATTTCTCTGAGTTTTGTTTCTTTTCTTCCTCCTCACCAAAGTTTTTTGAATTGTTGCTTCAAAGTGGTATTCTTCTTTCAAAAACTTTTATCTCATGAACACTATTATGGTCCTTGATGTACATTATTGTGGTCATGTGATTACTGCTACAAAGTATTTCAATTTCCTTCCTCAATGTTTGTCTTGAAATCTATCTTTAATTGTTTTCCTCTAGCCACCATAATTTCTTTAAATATTGTTGCAAACTAGCATTGTTGGTTGAGAAAACTTTCTGTCATGAAAGTGGACATTGTTATGTTGTACATTCATTAGTGAACTTTCTGAACTAAGAACCAAATTGATGAATCAACCCCAAGTGGTTTTGTCAACATTACAAATCTATTGAAATACATCAAAACTTCAAACTTGTACTATAAAACTTTTGAAATTTAGAACTTGTTGCAAGAGGTAAGTAATCAGAACCTTGGAATATTTTATGCATTTACTTTTTTCATTTTCTAATTGATGCAATTTCTTGAGTTGGTTTTAAGTTTAGAATGGTAAAAGCTATTTTTTGTAATGTTATTAAAGCTTTGTACTTTGTGTGATTCTTGTTGCATGATATGCAAAAACAAAGTAGAAGGAATTTGGAAATGAAGTTGATAGGCTTTGAACTACATGACTAGGAGTTGACACAATATGATCATTACATTCAAAATTCAAAACAACATTGTAGCTATTAATGTTTACAAAAACTCATTAGGTAAATCAATAAAAGTTTCGTGAATTTTTTGATGCATTCAAATGTTCTTTGTTTTCCCAATTTCCTAGATTCTATTGGTTTACAAATTTTAATGTGTTGTTAAAATTTAAGGAAGTAGTAATTAATGTTTGAAGGGCTAAGGTGCATCTAGGCCATGTACCCTAGCCCTTTAGGTAGATTGCACGTTGATGAAAAGTAGGTAGAAGATGGAGAGGAAAGTAAAGATCATGACATTTTCTTCACACCACCACAAAACTATTTAAAATAATATACAAATTACATTGTAATGTTAAGTAACCAAACTTATTTGAAAGTGAATGTTGTTATTCATTATGCTATTGTGAAAAGAAAAATCACGATCACAAAATATTCTTCACACCACCACAAAACTATTTAAAAGAATATACAAATTGCATTGTAATGTTAAGTAACCAAACTTATTTGAAAGTGAATGTTGTTATTCATTATGTTATTGTGAAGAGAAAAGTGACGATCATGACATTTTCTTCACACCACCACAAAGCCATTTAAAACAATATATGAATTACATTGTAAAGGTAAGTAACCAAACTTATCTAGAAGTGAATGATGATATTCATTATGTTATTATGAAGGAATTTAAAAGATTATAATTTGCCTATTTTTTTACTTTTCATACATGTGAACATTCCAAATGGGTGCAATCACAATCAAATGTGCCAATGGTGATTAAGGATTCAACCACAAATGGGCCCTTTGTGGACATTTTAACATTTTCATAGAAAATATTTTTTGAAGGATTTTTTTTGCAACATGTTTTCTAAAATATTTTCAATTCCCCCAATAAATTACATTATTTGTGTTAATTTTTTTGAATAAATATGAATTTTTTAAAAGTGTACAAATTTTACCAAATTTTACATTTTTTCTTGAAAAATAATCATAATTTCAAATCATACTAAAATATGATAACTAATAAATTAAGCTTTAAATTTTTTTTGTACTAATAAGCCACAACTTTGTTCATAAGTCATATACATTATGACCCATTTACATATAGCAAATGACTTTTGATATTTGAACATTTTAAAATTATATTTTGAATTTTTAAAAATTTCAAGTATCACAATTTTTAAATTGTGAATTCTTTTCATATGTGAATGGTAGGTTATCATCATTTCAAAAAAAATCCCATCAAAATTTTTTTATTAAAAGAGTCCTTAGCCTAATGCTTTATAAAACTCATTTTTGAGTGTTACAGTTCAAAAGTCCTTTACTAAAACCAAAACTCAATTTATTAAAAAAAAATCTTCAACACTCATATAAATCAATTAGCACAAATTTCCTTAATCAAGTTGACATTATAGTGGCATTACATAAATATGTTTGACAAAATTGATAGTTTTTCAATTGTTTAACATGGTTTTTGGCTCGTTTAATTATGATCACATGCAAATCCCAAGAAAAGATTGTTTTAAATCAATCATTGTAAACATAACCTTTACCCCATAGTCTTAATGGTAGTAATCAAGGAAAGACAAAAATTGAATGCAATGACAAACAAATACAAAATTTGAACCAACTAATAAATGGGTGTAATCATAATCAAATGACCCAAAAAAAACATCAGATGATGAAAACGAACAATCAAAATCGGAAAAATATTTATGTTTTACCATTTAAAACCATGGTAATTATAGCAAGTTGTTTTTTTTTCAATCACATGAATGTCAAGGAATTCAAACCAAAAATTCATTTGATAAAATTTTAAGTCTAAGTTTCAATTTAGGACCTTTAAAAATGAATACATATTACATTAGAAGGAATCGATTTTTCAAAAGACTATCAAAAGGACTAATATAATTTAAAAATTTTGATGTGAAAAACTTAAGAAGATAAAAACCTACATTTAAAAAGTATTCCTACCCTAAAATATGTGGAATCGTAAAACTTTAAAAATTCAAAAAACTTTCCAAAATTGATTCAAACTTTTAGAATTTCAAAAAAAAATTACCACATATAAATAAGGTATTATATACATGATGTTTTAAGAAAAGTTATAGTTTATTATACAAGAAAACATAAAAAACTTAAAATTTGAATTTTGGTTATGATTTGAAATTGCTATCATTTTTAAAGACAAAACACTAAATTTACAAGGAATCAACACACTTTCAAAATTCATATTTATTCAAAAATTATTTTTGTTAAGGATAGAACTATAGTATGTTTGTTGGATAGACTAAATGAAAATAGTGAACAAGAATTACATGTTGTCCCTATAAACAAACTAGACAAAGGTGGTTCTAGTAAGTGACAAGGTGGATAGATACAATTAGGACTACTAAAACTAAATTAAAATTGGTTTATGTTGGGAAAATTGAGTTAATATAAGGACATTGTGAAGATGAAAAGTGGGGAATTTTGAGTTTTGGAGTTTTTGGAGAGATAGAGAAAAAAAGTTCAAGGAGAAGAGAGTTTTCAGTTTTTGATGAAGAAAAACAACATTATTCTAATATGTTTTGTTGCTATGTTTTTTTCCCATAATTTGTTTCTTTTTTTCCCATTGATATGAGAATTGGAATTTGTTAAAAAATTACTACAAAGTTAGAAATATGCATATTTGTGTGCTATGATGGAGTTTTGGTTGAATTTTAATTTGATTCCTATAGTTTTTTTAAGACAAATTATATATTTACAAAATATAATGTTATAAAATCAATTTAGATTTAATATAATGTTGGAAGATTAGTATTTTCCAATTTTTTGAAAACAATTCATGTACTTGGAAAATTATAGGCATTTATTATAAAAATTTGCAAAAACAAATGTTCAAAAAATCATTTGTATGAAAAAATTATTTTTGGACAAAAAGGCATGTAGTTCTTTTTATAAATAACGTTGTTGGCTCATTGTATTTCATTTGCACCTAGATTCACATTTGGGAATTTTGACATATAGGATAAACAAGACTTTCTAATTTCCAAGTTCAAATTCCAAACAACTATGATACATGTAGACAATTTGGTGTTATTGTAATCCAAAGTACATTTTTCCAATTTCTTGGATTATGTTATGCTAGATTAATTATTGATTTGTGGTTTTTTCTTTGGACTAAAATTGTAACTCAAAGTGGCATTTATGAAATTTTTATGCCTAGATGACCTTGGTTTCATAAAACATTTGATTGTTTAAACAAACTAGTTTTGCTCTTGTGTTAATTTGAAGTTTTGTTGTCCTCAAATCAAGAATACTACTTGGATGCAATATTTGATCATCTCCAAAGCACACCAATGTAAGACCAATACCTTATAACTCAAGCCAATTATTTTCAAAATTTCCTTTTCTATAAAATTAAGTAACATGATGTGAAACCATTATAAAAGCTTGATCTTAGTAACCTATCATTTGCAAAGTATTCCTCTTCAAGACCAACTCCTTGTAGTTGATCCCAAGTGCTTGCAAAAGGTCCTCAGTTGCTTATGTGAAAGTAAATTATTATATGAAACCACAAACCAATTGAACTTAGTAGTTTGTCATTTGCAAAACACCCTTTCTTAGGACTTACACCTTGTAGCTAACTACTTTTGATTACTTGCAAAAGGCCTTTATCTACCTATGTCAAAGTAAATAGTGATGTGGAACCATTTTGAACCTTTAAATTTAGTAGTTTGCCTTTTCCAAAATCATTATGAAAAATTGAAGTGATTTCCAACTAGTCTTGCAACTTGGTTTTTGAGTTGCAATGACCATTTGCAACTCATTGCAACTCAATGTATTTCTATGAACGTGAGTGCTATCAAACAAGTTATATGAGTTACAATAGATACACCTCATTGTGTGTGAAATTGCATACAAATGTAACTTAATTACAACTATGTAGAAACAACTATTGTGTAACTTTAATTCAACTAATTTGCAACTACCATCGTAACATCATGCTAACGTCATTTTTCATCAATCCATCAAAATTTGGCACGTGGCACTATGGGGAATTTTGGGTTTTTTTTTTTTTGAAATATTAATCTCCACCATCCATTATGATTATTCATTTATATGGTTTTAGAATATGACACATGGCATAGTTGAAAGTTGGCACGTGACATATTAATTGAATTTTGAAATGTATATATAGGTAACTAAGTAAGTCAATGCATAGGCATGGGTAGGTAGGTAAAACTATGTAAGTAGGACATACTTACATACCTACATAAATAAGTAGGTAGAAAGGTAGGACTAGTTACATACTTGCCTAAGTAAGCAAGTAGGTACGAAGGTAGAAGGGTAGGTGAACTAAAAAATAACCAAGTAAAATATTTTTTGTTATTTTATGTTTTTTTTTTTAGGGTTAAACTTTTTTGAGCTCATCCAAAATTGATACATGTATTTTAATGTGAACACACAAGAAAAGACACCTTTTTTATATAGTTTGTGAGATGAGATTGAAGGACAAAACTTTTAAATCTTTTAATTGCACATAGTTGCAAATTGGGTTGCAGCTACAAAAAGGTTTTCCCACATTCTTTGTGTTTATTTTGAATTTTATAAATTTAAATGCTTAATTATTTGATAATTATATATGTGGATAAATTATTTAAAATAATCATTTGAAATTTTTTTTGAATTAATTAGTCTAATTTCAAAAAATTCATTCATTCATTATCAAATAGTTAATCATTTGAATTTGGATTAAGTTCAAATAATTAATCATATGGATTCCCAAAATGGATTGTCTAGATTATTTGATAGTTTATTATTTGATTTCAAATAATTTATTATTTAGAAAACTAATTATCTGAATTATACTAATTAGTTCAGATTAATACTAAATTATTCATTTTAATTAATTAGTTCATAATAATTAAGTAAATTGTGTACCAATAATAATTAATAGTTTATAAATCATTCAAAAATAATAATAATTAAACATTAAACATTAAATATGAATTTGGGTAGAATAGAAAGTTATCAAATAATTAACTGTCTGATTTTTTGAATTGATGATTAATTATTTGAACTTAATGGTTTTATGAATTATTTAAAATTTAAAAATTAGGTAGATATTTAATTATTCAAGTCAATTAACAAATTAAATGTCTGAATTGGATTAATTAATTCAAATTAACTATTAAAATATTAATTAATATTTCATAACAAATAATTTACTGAGAAATTAATTTATTGTTAAATATTAAGGATTAAATATGCATTTTTTATTCATTAATTTATTAAAAATTGAAAAAAATCACAAAATAATGGAAAAATAGTACTTCTACAGTGCTTCAATGAAAATCATAGTTGACAACTACTTGCAAATGTTAGATCTAATGGGCATTAGATATGTGAACATGTGGCATGATTGTGTTATGTCAACATTGTACATTAGTTGCAACATAATTGTTGATTGAATGCTACATTCTCATTAGTTGTAATGGGGTGCAAACAAGAGAACATGAACCAAACCCGCCTACTTTTTGATTACTTTTGTGACTATTTTTTGGGAAATATTCTTAGAATATTCTTGGAATATTCTTGAAAAATCTTCACAAAAAATTTAAAATTTTTTTTAAAAAATTGCATACTATTTTATTAAGGTTTATGTTAAAAATTTCGCAAAAAATGTCATTTAAAAAAAAAATCAAATCCTTTTACAAATCCTTTTACTACTTTAAAGCAAGTGTTATAGTGTTTAATGAATTTTTTGTTAATTTTTTATTCATTGGATTAGTTTCAAATTATTTCACATGTTCCCATGACATATTAAAAATACAATTATATAAACAAATCTTACAATTTTAACATGAAATCAAATTACAACTTTAAAACATGAAAAAACCAAGTAAACGTTACATTTGCTATGGTACGTGTTATTGTGACTACACCCAATGTAATTGTCACATGCAATTAAAGTGTAACATGCCAAAAAATCAAGCATGATTAACTACATCCGTATGTAGGATGCATACATTACACTATATAGGTGTCTTATTTGCAACTAAATTGCAACTATAGTACAACTCCTTGATTTTCTAATGTGACATTTTATTTATTAATTGCTCGTATTTCCATGGTCTAGTTGTAATGTATTTGTATGTTAGTTGTTTTGGAACTCTAGTTACAAGGTAATGTGGTTTCAGCGGATAGGATTTTTCATAGTGAATATTCTACTTCAAGACTAACACCATAATTTGCATAATTGCAAGTACATATAAAAGGTACCTAATTGCTTCTATCAAAATAAATGTTATTTACCAACCACTTTGAAAAACATTTGCCTTAGGTTTATGGTTTAAAGATATTTTCTTGCAAGAATGACTTTTTTTATTTCATTATATGTATCGTTAAAAAGGTGTTAAGTTGTTTATGTGACATAAATGATACATATGATCCAATGGTTTCTCAATTTCTCAAAAAAAATTCCATGACTAACACCCTATGTAGGTGCTTGTAGGTAGATTAACAAAAGGGATAAATTATTTTATCATGCAAGTGTTGTTTTAAAAACCCCTTGAACCCTTCAATTCGTATGTTAATTATCATTGTAAAATAATTTTGTATAGGATTTGAAGGTGTTAAATTGGGGTGCAATCACAAAAGCACGACCCTTTACCATTGTAACCAATCTTTAAAATTGTGTAAACGGAAACAAATCATGTGAAAATTTATTGTGAAATGGAAATCTTTTATATTGATAAAAATTGTTATAAAGTTTGAAGTGTTTCAAAAAAAATCGCATGTCCAAAAAGACTTTCTTAGCACTAAAAACCAATCTTAACATTCCTTTTGTAACACCAAGTGACAAGTCTTTTGAGATTTTTGAGGCTAAATTTTTGTGCTTTCAATGCATTGTTATTTATCATCAATTTTGGTGTATTAATGCCATTTTTCCATAAATATAACCATAATTTCAGATTTTTAATCTTAAATCACTAATGGATGGAATAGAAAATTATAGTTTTAATTCTAGAAATATTTTAAAATAATTATGATATTTGGAAATTTGAATTTATTTTGACCTATACTTCTAATTTATTTAATAAAGTTAATTGGAGTTTGATTAATTTGTAAAGAAGTAGTTATAACAAAAATATGGACAATGAACAAAACACTCTAATGTTTCCTTGATAATCACACCACAAAAGGGTGTAGTGCATGGGTCATGTTTGCACATTTGCACTTGTTGCTTACATGTGACACAAGTGATGCATATAGTTCATTTTGATCTTTTAATATAATGGTTTATCATTGCTCAATTATTTTTTCTAAGACTTTGTCCATGTTCTTATAGGTAAATTATTAAAAGGGTTGAACCACTTTATCAAATAGTTAAAAAAAGCCCTTCAACTTTCAATTCAAAAGGTTTATCATTGTAAAGTGCTTAAGTTGTATAGGACTAAAATCTTTTACAATTGATCTCAAGTGCTTTTAAAGTTGTTGAGTTGTTTTTCTCAAGTATGGGTTCAACTTAAAATTCACATTAAACCCAAGTTAACTGTGTTTGAAAGTACTAAGTTGGGCCTTTGTCAAATTATTAGTGTTTTAACAAACTTTATGGATCATTGAATTTTGTGGTTAACAATTTACAACTCTTACCTTACTACAAGTTTAACAACTCATAATTGAACTCAAGAATGTGTTTTCAAAGTTCATATAAACTATTTTCCAAGATCTTAATCATTTTCACAAATCAATTTGATTTCATGTAATGTAGTTGGCATTGTCCTTAGTGATTCTACATAATGGGAAGATAATGATTTTACATGTTTTAATACAAATTTCTAATTGCAACTTCTAATCAATAACCAAGTTTTTAATTTAAATCAACTTCCATGTTGTAGGTGCTAGTCACATGGCGAAAGAAAAGGAAAAGAAACCAAAGCACTATATTGATAAGGAGTATCCCAATCAGGCTTGGGCTAATTGTCAACTTCAAGATGCTAATTTTTTTTAAGATGTGAGATGACTCTTGATAAAAAGGTTTAGATCCCAAACATGATGTAACTAATGAACATGTGACTACAACAAACATTACTAGCATGTTTGGCCATGTCAAGACTTTCAAAACCACCAACCCAATGCTTCCAAATGCAAAGAAAGACATTGAAACCTTGTATTAGAAGATCTATGGAACTTGGCATATAACCAACAAGTTGATGACTTGGTTTGTCAAAGGTTGGATAGCAAAATGAAATGGACATGGTATTAATTGGGCTATTGCTACTACTATGATTGTAAAAGAAAAAAACTCAGTGTAAATGCACAATGACCAAGTCCAAATCTAAGAAACCAAATTTGAATAACAAAGGTTTGTATCATTCCCAAGAATTCTTGGCCATGGGAAATGGAGGTGTGAAGGTTGAAAAAGATACAAACATGGAGAATGTAAGCAAGTCTTTAAGTAAGTCAATGTTAAAGGTGAAAACACACTAAGGTGTAACACTTTTAGGCACATGTGGAAGTCCATAATTGCCTAAATTAACATTACGAAGGTAGTGTGAAGGCAAGATACCTTGAATCACATGTGTCATTTTACAAGTTATCATTAAAAATTTGTTATAAAAAAAATTTCAACCCTAATTTATTTCACAATGCCAAAATGTGGTTTTTATAACTAGGACATCTTCCAACTAATGTCCAAACATAGTCATGTAGTCATATGTGGTTTTTAATCGGTACCATTTTAATGACTCTAGTCAAAATTATGACTACATGACTCTACATACGACTATAATTAGGACTAAAAGTAATTATGATTAAAAATATAACTACACAACTAATGTATTCATATCGAAACAATATTTGAATTTGAAATAGTATAACCAAATTTAATTTAGTTTAGTTTACCATAACCTAAATTGACCTACTTTAACACAATTTAACTTACTTTAACTTAATTTAACATAAATAACATAGTTTAATCTAATTTATCCTAATGTAGCCCAATTTAGCATAATTTAAAGTAATTTATTTTAGTTTAAATATCATAATTTTAACCTAGCAAAATATAAGTAACTTACTTTAACTTAGTTTGGCCAATTTTAATTGGTTTACAAAAAAACCAAATTAACCAAATTGAAAAAAAATTAATTAAAACTAACCCTAATTTAACCATGTTTTGCCATGTTTTGCTAAGTCTATTCAAGTTTAGCTTAAATAGCCATGTTTAACCAAATTTAGCCATGTTTAACCAAATTTAGCCAAGTTTAACATTAATACCCTATTTTAGCCTAACTTATTTAAGTTTTAACAAGTCTAACAAAGTTTAATTTTAAAATAATCATGTTTAATCAAATATAGCCTCATTTTTCCAAGTTTTTCCAAATTTAACTAATTTAAAATTATGTAGCCACGTTTAACCATGCTTAACTTCAATACCCTAATTTAGCCTAATTCATTTAAGTTTTGCCAAGTTTAACCTAAGTAACCATGTTTAATCATGTTTAGCCACAATACCCTAATTTAGCTTAATTCATCCAAGTTTTTCCAAGTTTAATTTAATTTAACCTAAGTAAACATGTTTAACCAAGTTTTGCCAAGTTTTGTTTCAATACCCTAATTTAGCCTAATTTATCTCGATTTGCCAAATTTTGCCAATTCTAACCAAGTTTAACTTAAATAGCCATGTTTGGTCAATTTTTGCAAAATTTTGCCTCAATACACTAGTTTAGCATAATTTATCTATGTTTTACCAAGTTTAATCATGTTTTGCCAATGTTAACCAAGTTTAACTTAAATAACCATGTTTAGCCAAATTTTGCCAAGACTAACCAAGTTTAACCTAAATATCCATGTTTAGCCAAATTTTGCCAAGCTTAGCCAAATTTAACCTAAAATAACCATGTTTAACCAAGTTTTGCCAAATTTAACCTATATAGCCATGTTTAGCCAAATTTTACCAAGTTTAGTTAAGTTTAACCTAAGTAACCATGTTTTGCCAAGTTTAACCAAGTTTAACCTAAATAGCCATGTTTAGACAAGTTTTGCCAAGTTTAGTCAAATTTAACTTAAATAACCATGTTTTGCCAAGGTTAGCCAAATTTAACCTAAATAGTCATGTTTAACCAAGTTTTGCCAAATTTAACCTAAATAGCCATGTTTAGCCAAGTTTTGCCAAGTTTAACTTAAATAGCCATGTTTAGACAAGTTTTGCCAATTTTTGCCAATTTTTGCCAAGTTTAACCTAAATAACCATGTTTTGCCAATTTTTGCCCCAATATCCTAATTTAGTCTAATTTATTTAAGTTTTGTCAAGTTTTACTAAATTTTGCCAAATTTATCCAAGTTTAACTTAAATATCCATGTTTAACCTAAAGAGCCATGTTTTGCCAAGTTTATCTTCAATATTCTAGTTTAACCGAATTTATCCAAATTTAGCCTAATTTAATTAAGTTTAGCCTATTTTACCCTAGTTTAAGTCTATGTTAATTTATGGTAAGTAGGCCTACATTTAGGTTAGGAATGCTTAAGTTAGTATAGGTTAACTTATGTTAGCCAAGGCTAGGCCTAAATTAGCCTAGGTCAACTTAGGTTAACCTAGGGTGAGTTAGGTTAACTTGAATTAAAAACATTATTGTTTATAAATTAATAGTAAATAGACTTTACTATAAATAATAATGTGGCGCAATGATTAAAGACTTGTTCCCTTAAGTGGAGGTGGAGAATTCAAGTCCTCCCACTTGCAAACCTTAACACTTAGGCACTTAGATACCTTGGTGGCTTATCTAGCCTATAAAGTTTTTTTAATGCTTAGACTAGGTTACTTAAGGTAGGTTTTTAATGTTAAGTGGCCTGGGCTAGGCTTCCTAAGCTAGGTCCCCTACATTAAGAAGCTAACACGTGGCAATATTTTATTGGAAAGAAAAAAAATGGTTAAATTTTTTTGTGACACGTGACACTTTGTGAAGCTAGCTACCATGTGTCTTGTTGAATCTAGGACTTTGCAATTGTAGTCGTGGCAAACCATAGTCGTTAATGTAGATGTGACTAATGCAACTAGTGGGATTTACAACCTGGTCATTTGGACTAAGTAGTCATGTAGTTAAATCTAATCATAGATGACACATACAATTAGATTTTTGTAGTGGTAAATGCCACATTTTGGCATTGTGCCTTATGGAGAACTTAAATATGAAATATGAGCTTTTAAACTATTATTCGTCAAAGAAAGGACTTAATAAAAAAAAAACCATAATTAAACATACATAGAAAATTTTGATCATCAAAATCCTTCCAAAAATTCTTCCTTGGTATCAATGTTATCACATCATATTACCAGTGAATCATTTATTCATTAAAAAACATTGTATGAAGGTGCATGGAATCCATACTCATTGATTATGGACTATTACAGGTTTTTGGGTACTCCTTTGAAAGTCCATTATGTTATGGTTATTCAAAAACAACCCATGAAATTCGTACAATGTGATTATAATATATATAACATTGTAATGTTATGTTATGGTTATTCAAAAACAATCCATGAAATTCATACAATGTGATTATAATATATATATAACATTGTAATGTTGAGTCTTTTTTCATTTTAGTCGATTACATTTAATCACATGGCCAATTACAAATTCATATTTTTTCATATTGTTGTAAAGCATCGACACTTTCTTTTTTTTCCTTCGCATTTTCAGGCTGTTGTTCCTTAGCCTGAATTTTGTCTTCTTTGACTAACTTCAGACTTGTCTCCATTTTATTGGATCTTCTAAAATTCAAAAGGCTCAATAAATAGAAGTTTTTTGATTAATCACTTCAGTCCTCGCTGGTGCAAGTACACGAGAGCAAGCATAACACTTGTCGTTGTTCGAGAGAGAGAGACACACACACACACACAGAAAGAAGCACCATTGCCGTCATTTCCTTTCTCGCTGGCTTTGCTGTGGCCATGGCGGCACGGATGATTAGCGGAGGAGATGGTGATGCTCGTGGCTCTAATATTGTTATTTTTCGACTGACGCTGCTGTCTATTATAGTCCTTCTTCAACAGTTTCTCCTCCTTCATCTTCTTCTTCTTCTTCTGCTCTCGTTTTGCACTTCCTCTTCGGCGCTTATCCTGAACGGCACTGTCGGTGTACGTAAATTTTTTGCTTTTCCTTTACCAAATTCCCTGATCCTCACTACGTCCGCTCTAGTTCCGGCAGTTTGAACGTTTTTTAAAGCTCTTCCTCCCATAATGTACATATGCATGCAACGTGATATTGATACATAGTTTTTCATGGATTTGTGACGTTTGTGTCGTTTTTTTCTTCAGTTTGGTGGAACTCACTCGATTAGGTTTTATGTTAGATATAGTCTAGGTAGACATCCGTTGTACTACTGATTGAAGTCTGCTGCAAAAGCAAAGCGGGAGTGCTTTCTAGAATAGTTTTACTGATTGAAATGATCTCTCGGCAGCTGCAAGATTATTCTACAGAGAGAATTGTTTGGACATGATTACCCTATGGTTTTCTTTGCTGTTGACAATCTGTGGAGTAGTGATTAACGACTGTGCGAGTGATTAAGTACTCACAGCTTAATGGTTGATGGTGGGTGGGTGGGTGGCTTTCCTACATGGCAGACATGTAGTAATACATGCGAGTCTCAAAATTGTGATGGTACTAGACCCTCTTTCTCTGTGATATTCATGTGTGTCATGTACTGTAGTGGACAATTTGTGCAGCTCAAGGTGATATTGTTGAGAGCAATTATAGCATGGAACCAAGATTGAACCAGCATTATTTGTGTGCTGATGTTCTGCATAATTTGAGCTTGGTTGTTAGAACCCTTGTTTTTCACCTTGAACTTTATGAAGATGGTGTAGACTGGATGGTGTTCCGAACTAATGCTGTATGGCAATCATCTTCAGATCCTTTTGATTTGCGGTATGGGAAGTACTGTGGAATTGGATACACTGGATGTCCAGGTGCAGTTCCCTGTGATGGACTTGATAGATGCTGCATGGTGCATGACCAATGCATTGGTTCTCAGCTTAGTACGTCAACTGTTCCTTAATCCCCACTTCTTGATCAATTTCTCCTCCAACAAATGTTTCCCACCAGAGTTTGTTAATTCACCATCTCACTACAATGACTGGTACTTCTGGCCATGAAATTCATCCAGATTGGACAAGTTTGACAAACAAGATCAAAGAGTTGTTAGTTAGTTGACCTAATTTGAGAAGCTCATAGATGATTAAAGGGGTTGGAGAGTTCTGAACTTGAGCCTGCAATTCAGTCTTGTGTGACCTATTTTTGATCCTGAACTTCGTACTAGAAATCCTATTTTTGGAAAATGGAAATCAAGCCCAAAAAGGGGGGGTTTTGGGGGGTGGGTTTGAGGGTTTGGGGATGGAACTGCTAAAGGTTTAGGTGGGGCAAAATTTGAATGTTGGAAGAGGGAACTGTCTACACAGAGTACAAGTGCAACATCAAAACACATTTCAGAGTGTGATTTATACTTCAACACTAAATTTGAATTCTATTCCCTTGTCTGTGAACTGCAGCGAACTATTTGAATAAGACATGCAACTCAAACTTGAGAAGTTGCATTGAAGCCTTCAAAAACTCAGGAAATGCAACTTTTGCTGGTGCCAACTGCAGTGCTTCTGATGTTGAAACCGTTGCCATTACTGCCATGGATATAGCAACAGGCTCCACCGGTTTTAGTCCTCCCATGCCATTCAGCTTTGGGTGGGTCACACTGTCAGTTTGTGGGTTATCTGTGCTCCTACTTCTTTGGCCAAGCTTGATGGTGAATCAGTTCAGGGTTGAACCAAATAGTACTTATTGATCCAGTATTGGTCATGAAAAGCTTGATTTGCAGCTTGAGACTCTAGAACCCTGGTTGATCATTCAATGGCAGACGTGTTTGGGTCATTTGTTGTCAGACATTTTGTATCATAATAGCTCTCAGTAGCAGTTCATCAAGAATGAATTCATAGGATGCTATGTGTTTTGACCTTCAATTACCTCTAGTCTTTCAGACATCTGATAATTATACATCTGTCCTCTCTCCCTTCAAATAGATTTTCTTAAGCAGATTGATAGTCAGCTTACTCTGTTCAATTGTGTGTGTATCAATCAGGATTTTTTGTTGTCATTTACTTATAGAGACAATCTTGGCTTAGTAACCAGAGCCTTCAGAATATTGGAGTGCTTATATCTGGACATGAAGGAATTGGATGAGAAAATTCATAGATCCTTTGTCAATCTCTTTCTTTCAGACATTGCCTGTATGGATTGTGTGGGTTATATGGTGACCAGTCAAGACTGGTCACCACCTTTGTTGATTGCTCAAATTGAAGAAGGGGGTTATACTCTTTCAGTGTGTTTATTTGCTTCTGAAGAGCATGCCCTCCTTGGATTTGGCCATACTATGTGCACTTATGTAAACAAATAAGAGGCTGTTTGTGCACCCTATCTCTCTTTAGGGATACAATCGGTATGTTGATAAACATGATTACAACAATTTAAAGTAAAGATTTTGAATGTGGCGTGATGATGTAAACTAATTGAAAAGGAAGCTATGAGTGGAGGGATTTTGTTCTCAACCAAGAGCACAGAGCTCTAAGCTTTCTTAGATTTTCAGGTGAAACTCAAGTTTAGGGTTGTCTTTGATTCAAAACATACCCAAATTGCAATGTCCTTGAAATGAATCATATGACCTATGTCCCCACCAAATTTTGGTGCCCTTGCCATTAGCTTAGACCAAAATATCCTAGGACCAAGCAATAGCCAAGTCCAACCCACATTTAGAACACACTCCACCTATGGGCTTTACCCCCCATAAAGCACAAGGAGAAAGTTATCATGAACCTAAACATAAGTAGATTACAAGGCATATGTGGAGGAGGGATATTATGCCTACTCCTTAACCCCAAAGTGCTTGGAGCTTCTTGGCATCTTTTAAACTTTCCCAACACTCGGATTAAGAAGAACTTTGAAATTTTAAAAACTGACAAATCAAATAAATAAACCAACCATTGGATTTGAAGTGAAGGTCATGGGTGAGTTGTGACAAAACACCAACCATTGGATTTGAAGTGAAGATCATGGGTGAGTTGTGACAAAAACACCAACCATTGGATTTGAAGTGAAGTGAGTTGTGACAAAAACCTGAGACTCCATGGTTTCATGGATGATAAGATATAACACTTTGATTGGCACCATTTGATGGTGGGTAGGTGTTGACCAACCCATTATCAAACATTCCAACATCAATTCAAAGGCACCTCATTGTTGCAACCTAGTATGAACTAGTAGAGGGTGAAGTCAAGCAACAAACTTTTTTAAAAATTGGGCCAAAATCCAACACATATTACTCTAGATCAATTACCCAAAAGTCCAAAAAGGGTTGAAAACAATAACACACAATCAAAACTTGGGGACAAGGGGATTTTGTGTTTTTGGGGAGAGTAAGAACTAGTGAATTGGTAGTGGGCAACCAATGAATTGACAATTAGTTTACTAAAGGTGCATGCACACTTAATGTAAATTGAGTGTTAATTGAAAATCTAGGTGGCATCGTAGGTGGCACCCAATATTAAATGAGTGATTATTTAACATTAAGTGAATGTTAACATAAAATCTTTGTGGTAAATAGGTTTAGGTTCTAAATGACTAGCTTGGTGTTAGGGGACTTAATACTAGAGTCCTCAACACCAAGCATGAATGCACCATAAGAATGGAACCAATGAGTTCACAATCACCTAAATGCCAGGTATAGTTCATTGAACTTGAGTTGAAAACTAATGGTAATTCACTTCACCAAAAGGTGGTTATGACAGAAACTTTTTTTCCATTTTGATTGATGATGAAAGTGATGATACAACCTCTTCTTCTTTTTCCTTAGTGATGCAAGATGCATCCAACACCATCACAATTTATCCTAAAAAAATTACACATAGTTTAAATGTCACAACTTATAAAGCTTGAAAAAAGGGAAGCTCCACCATGATTTTATTTTGATCATGTTTTATGCAAGGTTTTTAAAGTTAAATTTAGTTGATTGATGGTTTTCAAAAAAATTTAAAGTGTTTTTCTTTTTCTATTTTCCAAATGGAAAATTTTCTTTTTTTTTCCCTTGAATATTTGCTAGATTGCTCCATGTGGTTTAGCATGTAACCAAAAATGTGAAGCATGCTTAAACTTTTTCACTTTCATATGTTGTTTATAGTCAAATTTGGCTAAACTATCTTATGGACAATCATCATATCAACTATTTCACAAAAATGAAAAAGCATGAGGAGTCCAATTTTTTCAATAATTCTTTTGTGATGGGCAAATCAAAGTGGCTCCTTGCATACAGACAAACAAAAAATACTTTGGGTGTCCTCTCCCTGCCAAAAAAAACCTAATTAATAGAATATGATTCCTTATGTTGCGTTCGACCCAATAGTAGTACAAAAAAATAGATCCCATTGCAACTATAAAGTTTTCTTTTTTGAAAAATTCAGATCAGCAATTAAGAATCCCAACACTTTCAAATAATCAATTTTTTTTCACTTTCAAGTATTAACATTATTTGTACCAACAACCCATGGCATGGTGCCAAACTAACACAAGTCATCAAATGAACTAGCTATAGGTGGCAAGATAGATCAATTTTTTGGAGTTTTTTTGGCTATGGGCTTTTTTTTTTTAAATTATAAAAGGCTATTGGATAGTTTGATTTGTGCAAAAATGAAGGTTACAACTTGTCTTTTTTTCCCAAAAGATGTTGTCCAATTTTGTTTGGTGCAAAAATATGCAACAACCCAACATCTCTTTTGAGTTGTTTAGTTCCATGGACATTAGCACCAATAGTGTTCCAACTCCATGCCAAATTGATGTTAAAAGTTGCACAAAGGAAAATTTAGATCTTAAACTTTTAATCAAGCATCAAACCAAAGTTGCAACAATGTTGAATGAACAAATGGTTAAGTTCCTATCACTTATGAAAGAGTTGAACCTTTGAACTACCTAGTGTAATATAAGTGGCCTACAAAAATGATACAAAAAGTTTAGTATATGACTTTGGAAATATACAAAAGCAAAAATAAGTATATGGTAACTATTATTTATTACTATTGACACATTAAAAAACCCAATGGAAATAAAACACGAGGGTAGAGTAATGGATTGTGATCCTTTAAAGCAAAAATATGAATCCAATATCATCCACGTGAAAGCTCAACATGAGCAAGACTCAAGTGTCCAAAGCACATTACCAATGGCCATAGCTACCAAAACTTGGAAGAAACTAGTGGAGAAAAAACACAAGTAACAAGGTAATGGATTGTGGCCTTTGAAAGCCATAATGTGTACCTAATATCATCCATGTGAAAGTTCAACATGACCAAGTGAGCAAAGCACATAGCCATAGTTACAAAAACCTAGAGTTAAGTTTGTAACAAAAGTTTTAAATGATTTAACATCATGAGAATTTAAAGATTCATTAAATAGAATGTGAATCAAGATTGAAAGATACAATACACATTAAACGTCACCATACTACTTTTCACTATTCCAAGACTCAATTGCATCCTTGTATGGGAATATTTCTAAGGTGAAAAATTGTCGTTAGAACATTCTAACAACCATGGGCAATGAGGACTCAACCAATTTTGGAAGTTAGATTTGAGGAACTTCAAACTTAAGAAACACCTCTCATCCTCCACACTACCCAAAACAAAGACATTTCCAATTTCAGCCAATTTGACATATTCAAAATATTATGACAAACATTCTAAAAAGCTTGAAATTGTACACCACAATTGAGTGAACGAGTTTATATCAATGGCAACCTTTGTTTGGGCTTTCATTGTGAGTTTGGAAAAACCTTGCTACAAGTGAAATGTTGAACCCAAAAGAATTTCAATAACTAAGTTTTACTAACCACTTAGTTCTGTAACCAAGGTCATGCAAGAACTTACATAGTGCAACTTTAAAATCCCCAAGATGGATTAGAATGGAAACTTCAATTTCCTCTTGAATCCAATATTGAAAATAAATGATGCCAAATGCATCAAGCATTTCATGAAAAAGGAACCTAGTATCCAATTTAACAACAATGATTTCACAATCTTTGTCATAGTAAAAACACATTCATATGAAGAAAAACAAGGCAAAGCAACAAACAAATATTTAGAAAACAAGTTTGCCATATAACAATAAGATTCAAATGAAAAGAAAATTATAAAAAAATCCCAAAGTAATGAACAAACAATGAAAAGCAATTTTTTTTTTGGGAAAAATAAGAGAACTTGAATGGCAAATTCATTATGGTTGCCTCCACACCATGTGCACACCTATTTCAACCTTCTTTTGTCACAAGTGCTTTCTCCCTAGTTACTTTGTCAATGTATCAACAATAAATCTAAGTTCCATTCACATTGAAAATAAGATGTTCAAAAGCAAATTATGGCATTGGGATTTATTCCAAGGTGATGTTTTCATGAGAACAATCCAACAGTGCATGGTATTCATGGAACATCTCAACTTGAAATTTTGTGACAAGATTGACAAATAAGGAATACATTTTTGTTTGACAAATCTTCATCAGACTAACAAAATTACAAATGAAATTATCATTCCCTGGAGAAAACTTGATTAAACTATGGATTGTTCTTAAAAGAAAGAGGATACGAGCCAAGGACAACAACACATCAAAATCAACTAAAATGACCAAAGTTAATTGTAACTTGAAAATGGGTGTTCATGTCCATGCCCATCTTCATAAAAAAAGTTCAGTATTTAGTGATCACCCTTTTGGAAAGATTTAACATAGAAATTCATTTCATCTTCACATTTTTCAATATTCTAAGCCTTTTAAATTCCATTATGTTAACCAATTTTGTGAGTTTCAAATGGTGTTTGGGACTTTTTCAAAAATCTTGGTGTAAAGCTTAAAGCAAAACCTCCACTTGAAATGTAGAAAAAGTTTGCACAACTAAATTCATTTAGTGGAAAACACAATGAAACCCTAAAATAAAAGGGCCCATGATGATCAAAATTGCACTATGACATTTGATTTGGTGCCTTGGAAATAGTCACACCATTTACACTAAAAGCTGACTTCATTTCGATTTAAACCTCCTTCCTATAATAAATACTCCATAATGTAGTAAATTTGATTATTTACATTAAACCCACCCACCACCTAGGTCATTGATAACAAGAATGGAATGCACACCCATTTGTCAACCACATATACATATTGTAGCAACAGTCATTACTAGTTGTTAATGAACATCATAGTTAATTGATAAATATTGAACTCCCATTACACTCACCTTTAGAACATGGGGATGAATATGTTCACCCATCTCCCACCTAGAAGCATCACTCCAATGTTTTTTGGCCAAAATTTTCACCTTCATGAACTGGAACATGGGCTACAAAACCTCATATTCAAGCATGGGCCTCCTTTCTACAAAACAAACAAAATTGAATAACCTTACACCAATTCTCCCCAACCATGGCATTGTCCAATTATTATAGAATTGATAGAGGCTTGTAAGCATTGAAAAGGACAAGATGCTTGTTGTTCTCATCGTATTAAATGTCGTCTTTCTTCAAGGCTTTGATAAGGTTGTCACATTTGGGCCATCACTTGCCCATACGTTTATTTAAATTTTTCTTTGGCACAATGTGTTTAGGTCAACTTGTAATAGCTTCATGAATCATATACTTCACATAAACCATCACACCATCAACAATGTCAACCTCTACCCAAACAAACCGCATGACCCAAATGTCTTGCCACTTTCAAATGGCATTGTAATTTTTTTGAGGTTTCTTCGATGGGGTTTCACTCAACTCAAAACTTTTCTCCATCAAATTGATCAATGATCCAAACATCCTAGCGGTGTGTGGCTACTCAACACCACTAAACTTGGAATGACCATAATCTCAACATCATTGTTAGCATTGTGACTTTAAACAAAGCTTTCACTCAAAAGTTTGACGATAGTTTCAACAACCCATCACGAATAATTGCCAAAGACAAACACTCAACTAAACAAAGCACACTCAAAAACTTAAAATATCACATCCCAAAACCAAACATTCAAGTCCCAAGCACGATAAGCTCATGTAGGCAATAGTATAAAATGCAATGCACATAGAACTTTAAAAAGTAACTCTAAACCAAACTTGCATGCACAATTCACAAAAATTGTGAAGTCCAAAACCAATTATATATATGATTGTGAATTGCAAGTTGCAACTTGAAAGAAAAGATTTAAAAAAAAACATTACTTGCGCAATGCAACTTGCAATTCAATGAGCTTACCTTCAAATTTTCAAGTTTCAAACAAAATCTTGCTTATAAGTTGTGATTTGTAACTTTGTACACAACTTAATGAGCTCATGACCCAAGTTCAAATCGTTTAATACTTTATCACTCTACAATGTACATCCCAAAATGCCATTCCAACAACCAACAAACATTGATGTTTAACAATCACAAAGAACTATTGATTGAACAAAAATGGTGAAAATTAAGACCTTCATTTGAGTCTTGCAAGTTGTATACCTAAGATCAAAACCTCATGAGTCATGATGACTCATGATGCATAGCCACCATACTAAAAATAAAAGTATTAGGGATACTAGGATTTATTTTTTTTGAAAAAACATGTGACTACTAATCATTAGCTATAAGTCTAATAAAAGGGCAACCATTTTTTTGGCTATATCTTTAAATTTTATTACACAAAAGTTGGCTACTACCTTAAACCTTTTTTTTTTTAAATTGCAAGACAAAGGGCCAAGAGATAGCAATTTGGAGAAAAGGGGTGGTTGGGGGGGTGGGGTGTGGTAAAACCAAAATCCAGTTCCACTTAAACGAGTTGCACTCGTTGCACTCGTTGCACGTTTCTCTCCACCTACCAGTCCCACCAGGGAGATGAACCTGTGATCCGGTTGCAGGAAGAGGCTGACCTTGTGGGTTTGGGTAGGAACTGGAACCGGACTAATCGGGAAGAACCTGGAACCGGTTAAAACTGGAATTTACCAGAAGACCCACATCAGTATCATTCTGTCCCAGGAGGAGCCTGACCCTGGTTGAAGCAAGAGGCGGAGCTTGCGGCCCGGGTCGGTTAGGAACAGGACTTGTTAATGCGGTGAGAACTACAACCGGTCCCCAGACTGGAATGTACCAAAATCCAACATCAATATCGAACCGGACCCGGACTGTGAACGGTGAAACCCTAAAAGGCAAGCTGCTGCTCTCACACGGAGAAAGCGAGCGAGCAAGCGCACTTCTTCTTCTTCTTCATCACTGAGAACGAGTGGGTCTGGTGATGAGAATAGAACGTTTCCTTTTTTCTTTTCACAGTTTGAGAACTCCGCCAGAGACGCGAGTTAGGTAGCAGTTGCAGAGGGAAACTTCTACTACTACTACTACTACAAGAAGCAGTACTTCGAAGGAAGCAGCAGCATGGTGGGTACTGCGACTTTCGTTGGGGCTGCTTTGGGCCTCAGCATTCAGTTCTTCTCCAATGGTGTTCGCAAGCTTCCTCTCATGCGTCGTAAGCTTTTCATTCTTCCTTTCCCCGCCAGTAGACTCGTTTCTCCTCCCCCCCACCAACCCCCCGGGTCATTTTTCAGCCTCTTCCAACAACGAAGCAGAAAGCTCTTAGACTTTTAGGGTAATGGTGTGTTGTATTTGTTTCATGGAGTTTTTTTTCCCTCCGCCCGTTGTGGAAGAAGGAACTTAGGGGACTGGATCGTGTGATGCAAAGTGGAGATACTGGAATTTATGGGTTGTCGTGGGTGATTTGTACTTGGCGGGGGGCGTGTGGGTTCTTAGACCCATGGGAGCATGTACTGGCAGTGGGGTTGGGGGCCGCATTTGGAAATGCGATGGCAAAATGGGAAGTGCACTTGCAACAGGAGTTGGATAAACGGCTGCAAGAGGTTCAAAGTGCCAACAAGAAGCGATTCATTGGTGCAGTCTTCTTTTCGCTTTTTATGTTTCTTTTTGCATCCCCCTTACAATAATCCCTTTCATTTTGTACCTTGGAATGAGCATCACCATGTGAGATCAGTACCCAATGCTTTAAAGGACTTGATCAGTGGAAGTTAGCCATTGCAACAAATGAATCACCGGTAAACTTGAACTGTAAGATCTGATACATTGGTTGAGAGCTCTAGAACTAATAATGCTACAATTTTTTGGTTTTCCCTGTGCTCATATTTTTATGTCTATACCATGAATAGGGTTTGAGTTATTCCTGGGTTTCCATTTGCCAATCCTGAAGAAGAAGTGCAACTGATGCTGGAATATTGATGGTGCAGGAACTATGAGAGCTGTGGAGGATTGATTCTGCCAAAGTGGATATATTTTCAAGAAATTGAGGAGCTCAATTATCTCCTGTAATAATGTACTTTGTGAGGCATTGATTATTACACCTCAACTATTTGGCTCTTAATTTATCACCCATCTTCAATAGTTTTCAAGAATTTGCAATTTGAAGTCTCACTATTATTATAGTTTTTGATTTAAGGTTTCTTGGCTGCATGAGTGACACTCATAAGGAGGTTATGACATCATCTCAGTCTTGTTCTGTTAGTTTTGTTTTGCTGGACCTGACACAACTGTTCTCTTCAAAAGTGTTGTTGTGGGATTCAACATGGGTTGTAGCCATTGTTTCTAGTGCTGCCAAATTGAAAGAATTGGAGAACTGGAATCTTTATGTGCGGGGTGAGATGTTGATATCTGAAGGGGTTTCTTTCTACAAGTTTCATTTCTGCCAAATTAGATAATGGTGAGGATTGAATGTTTCTGCATCATAGCCACATTTATGTGTATTCTGTTGATAGTGACTAAGTGATCACAAGGGACAGTTGTTCAGGGGAATCTAGTCAATTGTGTAAGCAAAGGCTTTCTCTCTGGAGCATGTTTTGCAATGTCATCAGTTAGTGTACTTTGTGGGAGTGATTCATGTGAGCAATAAGATTGAATAGAAAGGTGAGAGCGAGGACTCAATACTAAAACTGATCCCAACAGCCTATCCAATCACTTATTGTGTATGCCCAATGTTGACAGCAGAAACTTTGTTGATTCAGATTCAGTCTTCAGTTTTCTGTGATTGAAGAACCCTAAGGTTGCTGTTGAGGTGTATATCTTGTGTGGGGGATGGGACTCTAATAGGTGAGCATCTTGGAGCTCAGTGAGCAGTTGTGGTGAATTTGCAGTCTGATCCTAGAGCTTGAGGAGAATTGAGTATATAATCTGCGATGGCAGGGTAGTTAAATCAGATGCACACAAATATAAGTACCTCTCTCCGAGGTGTTTCTTGAAAACTGTGCAACCTGACGAGTTTGGTTGCTATTTGCAGATTACATGCTGTTAGATTTCTGGACTGGAAGCAGATCCATGCAGAAGAGCAACTGCAGAGAAGGACCTTGCACTGAAATTCACCTTAAGACTCAAGCAAAACATTGTAAACTGAGAATTGTATCATATTTTTATTTCTAATTCTTGGATTGAAATCAATTCATTATTGTCAAGATCAAAGATGCAAGGGTAAGGTTTTTCTTTTCAATTGTGTGATGTAGCCACACAGGCAATCATCCACAAGAGGAATTATCCAAATTTGCTACATATCAGAAAAGGAAAGTAAAAACATTTCAGAATCCTGCTATATTTTGGCACCTGCAGAAACCTATTGACTAAATATGATGATTTCAGGAAAAAAAAATTCCTACAAATCTGATAACTTTGGATAACTCTTTTCTCAAATATCCTATGTTTGAGTTGCACTGGATTATCTTTTGTCACCAACTGAAGAAAACCTGCAAAAGGAAAACATCACTGGTCAAATCATACTTCAACTCCTTCAAACTTCTTGGATTGTGATGTTCAATTCTGAAGGCTGCTATCTTTGCATTAGTTTTAAGTCAGGGTAGAACTAGAGTGCAATAACATAGAATACATCAAGACAAGGGGTTTTTTTTTAAAAATTAATTTGTTTTATTGGTTCCATAGTTCCCAATAAAGAACACTGTTGTGTAAATTGGGTGTTCCTGATGTGTTGGGTTCTGAATACGTTGGGTTCTGAATGTTTTGCCTCACTACTGTCTGTAGATCAAGGGCACACTCCTGCACCTCAACTAGGTGACCGGCTGCTATGACCAGGCTCAGGTGACAAATGCCTAGTCCCTAGTAATGCCTTTTCTCCAGTTCATGGGGCAAGTGATAAAAAATGTAAGAGTGACGGCCTCAGGTAAATCCCACACTCCACTAGGAAGACTACAACCCGCACAACCCTTCTAGGTTAATTAGTCTTATTCCCAAAATCAAAATCTCGTGTTTTGAAATCACTTGACTTGACAAATTGGTACTTTTCAAGATTTTGAAAAGCAACTCACCGATCTCAACCCTCTAAGAAATTCAAAGAATTCAGAGGGAAATACAAGTAGTATGCCACACCTGGAGGTTGAAGTCAAGAGCCTCATCACTGCAGTATCTATCCATGTGAGATCCACACCTTTTTAACCCCTCTAAGAGAGCACCTTGTTCCTGCAAAAATTGAGAAGAAAAAACAGAAGGAAAAAGGGAAACTTGCTTTGTAAATTTCACACACAAACCACTTTTTTTCTCTGTTTTTGCTAGAAATGAATTCCACAATGTGAGAATATTAAGTCTGGTCTCCAGTTAGATATGAGGCAAGTCTCATGCTTTCTCCAAAAAAAAAGCATATGATTGGAGCTTTATTTTCAACCTGAAAGAAAACAGAGTAAAACAAAATCTGCATATGTTCTAGCGGTCCCAATCAAATTGGGAGCATAAAAGTAGTAACTCTCATCTGCAAATGACTGACTTTACACGCCACTATACATATCACACTGAAGCAATGACTATCAATGACTGTCAACTAATAGTTACTATCACAACTGCACAACATCCACTTCATACTTCTCTCTCTATTTGATATGTTCTATGGACCCTGCTATTCTCATCTTGAACCATGTTCTTCTATGAAAGATGTTCTGCAACACACTATCAGTCTTTCCCTCCCATTCCTCAACACAATAGGACCCTCACTCCCCTCCCAGAACAATGTGTAGTCCAATTAAAAGATAGATGATCAGTGTAATTAAGCTTACGGTCAGTGCCCTAAACAACATTTAACTGTGGCCACTTCCCTAACTCAGTTGTCGAGACATAGCGATAAACCCGCACCCTGTTGACAAGTGAAAGACTCAATGCCAAGGGTGAGTCTTTGCCTTCCAAATCTCCTTGGTCTCCTTCATCACTGAAGGCAGATACGTCACCAAGGAGCTCAAATGTCAGTGCTCTCACCACAATGGGTGCCTGGAAATCAAAGTAAAGGGGCATTCCTGCTCTAGCTATTGGTATCATGTACTCCCCTACTGGGACTGGCTGCCTTGTGTCCTGTCACATAGACAAAGGCAAGTGAGATATCAGACCTTGGCAACCTTTACCATAGATATTCTGGTTCTCTTTCTGAATTTGATTACAGCAAGAACTGACAAACAATAATAATAGTAATGTAACTTCACAGCAGTATCCATTATTTTACCATCTTGATCATCAGGGAGAAAGACACTTACTTGTATAGCACGGACACGGATACGTAGAATGGCAGGATTGACAAATGACTCATCAATGCAGCTACAGAGAGCATGGTCTAACATCCTCCCATCATTGAATGCTGACATTGTGTATTTTGCTGCATATCTAATTGCAGCTGGTGCATCCAACCGGAAACCCGCAACAGTTGAGGTCATGAGAGCTACAAGCTCAACTATCCGGCCACCCGCACCAGGCGGTCGCTCCTCAACTTGAACCTAATTGAAAATGGCATGATGCAAATCCTCAGAATAGACCCAAAGGTGAGCTGCTTAGCAGTAAGAGAAAACCAGCCAAACCCTCTGAATAACCAATAAAATGTCAATCCAAAACTGGACAGATCTGCTGTTCACTTACTCGGAGTCGGCTAAACCGAGGTGCCATCTCAAGCATATTCCTTAGAGCATTCCTCTCTGATGCATGTGGATTAACACCAACATCTTCATTGTTGAGAAGCTGCTTTCCAAGCACCATTATCCTCTTTGCATGGATATAGGGAGTCACATTTTGCAGTGGTGGTGATGAGTGGTCAAAGCTCAGAAAGTCAGGCACAACTGGGGAAGAAATGGACAAAGTAAACTTGAACCATATGAGGCGGCATTGCACAGGGGCTGGGAGTTTGTAGCGCAGTTGGCGCAGCATCTTCCCGTCTTCTGCAGGCCCATATGCATGTTGTGCTCCACCCTTTTCAATCGCTTCTTGCACGTTCCAGCGTCCCAAATACTTCCGCTCCTTATCCATCATCATGTATCCATACCAAATGTCAACCTGTACAAACAAACCTCATCTCTTTTCTGAGTTCCCTTTCAATAAGAGTAATATAGAAAGTGGCCCAAGCTTAACTTTGCCATTGGCTGTGAAGTTTCAAGACATGGAGTATTGCATAGCCACACTTACCATTGGAAGGTCCTGTGGCGTAAAGCCACAGGGGCTCACAAGTAAGACAATTGTTGAGACAACTGCAGGTGATGCCAATGCAACACAAAGCTCCACCATTGTGACACCTTCTGGCGCTCGCCAATAGGTTGCTGGCAACCTTGTACTCCAAGGTGATAGTAGAGACTGTGGTGGTTCTGAGCCTTCAGCAGTTTGCACCTGCACCAACTCACATCTATTACACTCTAACCTGCATCAAAGCCCACAAAAAAATACAGCTGCTATCTGTAGTGGACATGGGAAAGACAAAAAGGGTCTATGACTTACAGAGGTCAGAATTGTTGCATATGGGTACTCAGCCAGTGAAGTCTCTCCTCTAAGCACTTCTTGAATGTCTTCTTGGGTGCTCCCAGGAGTCCTCCAGGATCCAAGAGACTTAAGCTCCTTCAATGCCCCAATTGCTGCAGCTTTTACACGAGATCTGCGACGAGCAGAGGAAAGAACTCGAACCCGATCCAAAAGAACAGCATCATTAACAAGACCAGGAGCACACCGCTTACAGAGGGTAATATCCTCTATATGTAAGGGTGGGCCCCGAGAAGAGCTTCCTCGAAATAAAATGGCACTACCAGGGCCAGACATACATGCAGTGCAGGTCTGTTGACCACACTCTGAACAGTACTGCAATGAAGAACTAGAGCTGCCTGTCTTCTTGAAGCTGGAATTCTCAGGGCTGGGTTCCACAATGCGAACACCACAATTGTTGTTAGAGCACCCAGTTTGAAGAATATTGTCATCCCAGTCTCGGAAGCTCGTAGCCACCTTAGTCTCTTGTCCCACAGCTGACAATTCCTTGTCCTCTGCAACTGCTTGAGAGACAGTTGCTAACTGTGATGCAGCTTGCCATACCTGTATAATAAGCACCATGGTTCAAGAGATTGATAATTTGAACTCCCTGTAACATGCTCTGAGCATTAAACAAATGATTTTCTCTGTGTCTCTTATCTCTCCTTGGATTTACATTTAAATACAAACCTGGAACAAATAAGTGGGATCCAGAAGCTTATTGGGGTCGATTGAAGCTGGATCCCGGCCTAAAGACAAAAGAGCATGATCTCTCTGTGCAGCCGATAACCCTAAGTTCAAACGCCAAATATCAAGCTCCATTGCTTCTTGAAACGTCAAAGTATTTCCCTGTGGTGCACACCCCCAGAACACCAGTATTAAAGGCCTCTTCTTCACAGTAACTGCACAAAACTAGACAAGTGTCAATTTCCACACCTAACATGATTTGGACCTCAGATGCAGGTGTAGAATCACATACAGGATCTGAACCAAACTTTTTTTTTGCAATCTCAACATAATCTCCTATGGCAGCTCTGGAGACCAATGTTGATGGTGAGTTGGTACTCTTGGGCTGTTGAGGAGCTCCTGATCCACCTGTTGAGGGAGGTCCTGAAGCTAACTCTGACGCAAAAGGATCCCAGGTAAGGAACGGATTTGTAGCAGTATGAATGACATCGGAATCATTCAAAAAAGGATTGGTAGGTTGTATCTGCTCATCCCAGTGCCCAGTAAGCCAGTCAAAACCCTCAATTACTGGAGATGGTTTTGCAGCTTCCATATGTGGGAGTGGCAGAGCTTTGACATCTGGAGGAGGCATCATCAAAGTTTCCTGCTGCTCAGAGGGGTGAGTTTCAGACTCTGCAGCTGGACCTAGGTTAATCTCTTTGCAAATACCATCCCAGAGCAGTGAGACGCCCAGAACCTCCAGCTGCCCAGTCCCAAAACAAGACCAGTGTTATACAAGGCCCCAAACTGGGTAAAATACAGCAACAAGATTAGCATCAGAACTCAACACCAAGGTTTCCCTTCAGAGACTACTGAACTCTTGGTAGAAATCACTCAGCAATTGCTAGGATTTAATGGGTTGGTCAGCATGACTAACGCAAAATAGACAATTCTCATTCCTTATAAGCGAGTTCCAGTGGATGCCCATCAACAAGATAGAATGTCATGGATGAACGTTTGAGTGCTTAAATCTTTAACTCACCAAAGTACCTAAGGAAACTCAGAACTTCTTTACTTCATGAAACTCCTTCCTCAGGATGCAGCAGCTTGTGCATTCCTTACAGAGACCATATCTGAGAAAAAATCTCAATGGGAACAAATTCAGAGAAAGAGGAGGCATGGGCTCAATACCTCACCAATCGTGATTGGGGTGCGAGGGGTGCCTTGGTAGAAAGTGAAGACTGCTACACGCATGAGGAAATCCAGCTCACCTTCCTGTTCTTCAAAATCATAAAGCCAGCTCCAAGACTTTTCACCTATTCCAGCCCCTGTGACTGCAATGTCCTCAGGGTCCATGGCACCACGTACTAGATATGAAAGTTGAGTTCCACTTGCACATCGGGGTATATTGGCTCCCTACACTTCATCATACACTTGACCATTACTACCACCCTTCTTCTAGATTGACATATAATAGATGACGCTGAGAGCCAAAGCTGGGATCCCCTGCCCCAGATAGTTCAAACATCAAATATTTGCAACAGTTCAAAGACTTAACAAAAATAAGAAAAGTTAACCACACACAAATAGTACATCTCAGTTGAGGGAAAGCTAACCTCAAGTACAAGATGTAACTCATCAAGAGTTCGTCCAACCCGCAGATCAAAGGACACTGGAGAGGTTGTGTCATCTGCCCCATGTGCAGTTGTAAGAAGCACTTGACAAATATGGGCCGGCTCTGCCAGTACACAAATAACTTCCACCACCTCTGCCATCTCTGGACATACCTTCACTCCACAAAGCCCACTATTCTGAATTAGAGGTCCATCCTGTACACATTATGGATATATATCATATCCTACCAGTATGAAATTCTGCAAATCTCACTGTTGAAAGCAGAGTAGTGTAAGAACAAAGAACAAGGAGTTACCCAAACAATGTCTTTGTATTTGGAGGTAAGCAAAGCGTTTTGAGGGAAGAGTGTGGGGAACATGCTTGGCACTGGCTTCAAAAGAAAGGAAAATGGCCGTGTCAAGACCTGTACATAACACACAACCCATGGTATTCAAGTCCAATCATAGTCAAAAGATACTAATGAGTGGCTGGAAAAGGAAGAGGAAAACAGAACATAATGCCAATGCTCAATAAGAGAATGATGAACAAAGAAAAGCATCTGCATTGTTAGGCTGAAAATTATGATACCTGTAAAGGCCAATCTGGAAGGGATGGGAAATGCTTGTGGTGACGAAGGCCAAGGAAAATTTCAAGCTGCTTTTGTCGTGTGCTATCAACCAAAACATTCAAGTACCTACGTTGCAATGTAATTGCAAAATTTGTTGCTGTTGATGACTTTTTGCTCTTGCCTGCTTCCTCACTGAAAATCTCAATGATGTGACTATGCATTGCTCTTGACCCAGTGTAAAGCATTGCATGGATGTCACCTGCTATCAGAAATAGCTCAGCCATTTGAGCTATGGGGTATGGTAGGGTTGATTCCCGGAACTCCTCAACTGTCATATCAAACCGCCGCCAGGGTTCATCTGGACATGGGTGATTCCATGTTGTAGTACGAGTGTTATGATCAATGTAGAAAACTTGACCTGTTACATCATCACAGCGTTTCTCCCATCCAGGTGGTAATGGTCCAAGTGCCCCCCGTGAAGGGTCTCGGTTCCTCCCATTCACCATGCTTGGCTGAAAATGCTTGCCTGAATCCAATGGGAGACTCAGCATTCGGCACTGCTCCGTTAGAACCTGAACTGCCCCAAAAAAACTTGCTGCATTTGTTCGGTCCAGTGAGTCTGCACAGTTGAAGCGTATCACCCCTACTTGCTTGGAGATGATTCGGAAACCCCCAGGTTGAAGGCCCTTGTTGATCAAATTGAAGGGTTGACCAACAGAGTTTCCTGGAAAAAACTCACCTGTCCCAAACCCAACATCAATTGTAGGCTTCTTGAGCAACTGCCATAGCCCTTCCACAGTCCGCGGTTCCCCAATCAATTTTGTAGTTGCATGCCAGTCATAATTGATCAGACTTATCTGTGCATCTGGAAGCTCATGCTTTGACTTCATATATTTGATTGACTGTTCAAAATGTTGGGAGAGCTCCAACTCAGGCTTTCCAACTCCATTTCTAAGCAAATTAATGCAAACTAAATTTGGCTTGGCCCTGTTTACAGACTCCTTGAGAGCTCCAGCCTCTGTCAGATTACCATAGCGTTGCAACAACCTGCGGAAATAGTGTGCTGACCCCACATATGGGTCTGTTTCGGAAACAAAGATTTCTGCTTCTGCCACTGTGGACTTGATCTCTGCTCCCCACCATATGGGCACAGTTCCTCTCCGCCATAAATAGATGCTGAAGGGAATTGGTCGTCCTCGTGACACTTTTGATGGCCATACCAATTGCTCACACTCCACTTCATTTCCTGGCCATGCAACAACAAGCTTCAAATCATTGCCAGGAACCACAACATCAAAAGAAAACAGAAACTTGGTGAACACAAAACTTTCAAAACATAAACTGAAACAGAATATTGACCCTGGATATCCAACAACACATGAATATCAGAAAACAATTCCCAACAAAGTAAATCTGAATCATCAGAGTAGGTTCTGCCTGAAAAAGGACTAAACCATATTTTACCTCCACAATTCAAGGCCACACAATTCCACATCTCTAAAAGAAGATATCATCACTTTGAAGAATCTCAGAGAGGTAGCATCAAACAAGATTACAAAACAAGGTACTCACCAGTACTGTATGCACCATTCAGACCACGGGCTAGATAGCGGGTTCCAGGATGAAGCCTGCTTCGCCGGGCTGTGAGCACTATAGTCACCTGTCGGCCCTTATTATCTTGGAAATTTCTTGATTCTGCAAGACCCTGCATCAGCTCAACCAAGCAGATGGTAAGACTACTCATATACCAAATAGACGAACAATAGTTTACGGAAATTGGCCCTATAAGTCATCTTCTGCACTTCACATTTTAGTTGGAAAGTCAAGTACTGCTGTCAAGGCCACAATAAGTAACATCACACTCTACAGTGTCTCTTGAGCACCCTATGGCTACTGCCTCCTCTCAGGATGGACACTTTCTAACAACTAATTGGTTGCCCCATTATTTCTGAGAGCAGTTCAATAACCCTGGATCCCAAAAATATTCACCAGTTGTCAACAGAGTCAATGGCACATGCATCCAGTTGAATTTGGGCTAGAACCACAAGTATCAGCCTTCCCACCAGGCTATTGGCTTGAAGCTTTCCAAAGAAAAATCAAAAAATCTGCTGCCACCTTATTGGAGTGAAACCATACTCTTGAGACAATCCAGACATGAGCTCAATACTGATTTGCAAGAACAATACAAGTCATGTGAGGATGGAAATATGGGTCAGACCTGCAAGAGAACCATACAATGGGTCTCCAGCCCGATAGCCTTGAATGGTGAGGCCAACCATTCATTCCAAACAAATTCCTTGTCAGGATTATCCACTGCAAAATCACTTGGAAATGGGCGTGTGATATCCAGTGTCTCACAAAAATAGTGCATACCATCAATTTGAATGTCAGTCAAATCTGCAGCATTTTTGGCCTCCCCTTTCGCATGGAACTGAGGATTCCGGAGTGGAATCCTCAGCCACAGAGATTCCACAACCGTATACACGCAATCACCACATGGAAGCTCTGGAATTGAGCATTTCAGTCTTGTTGCAAGAAGGAGAAGCCCAACACTTCCCAAAGCAGCATAACCCAAAATTGCCTTTGAGTACACAGAACTCTTCACCATGCCTCTTGAAGTTTTAAGAAACTGCAGCGCATCGCCCTCTGATGCAAATACATCGAATCCCCATCGCCCTCTGTAGTGTAGGATGCCTGTGGTTGGGTCAATGCTGATCACTTGTGTATCCTTCCGTAATGCCAAGCTTGCAATAATTACAAACTCCCCAGAATCAAGCTCCACTACAAGTACTGATGCTTCCCTCATTCCTGCACCTGTATGTTCACAAATGCTCATATAATTATGAAACAAATAATGTCCACATGTCCTGCTAATAGTGTCAAACGTTTTTCTAAGAATTGCATTCAGTTGCAGGAATTCAGCAGAAGTTTACAGAGACAGATAATCCTGCCATCAAAGATCAGTGAATACTGTGAGAGGATGTGCATCAGATTGATAGATTTGTCTGAGAAGTAGCTAGCTGTAGAGGCAATAACATGGTGCTTAGCCCTAATTCAGACTCCAATTAGGTCAAATGCTGGCCAGAAACAAAGAAACTAAGCCCTGTTTGAAACTCCAAAACACTCATAACTCCTGCAACTGTGCCCACTGGATTGGCAGGGGAAAACAAATCCACCAACTACAGAGACAGAGAACAGCTTGAACTACAAGGACAGAAAACAAATATAAGCAACTTCTGAACTGACCAAAGAAATTAGGTCAACAGCATGGATGTGCTACAGCAGATTGCACTCATCTGCAGGGCGTTTACAAGCAAGAGATAGGAAAAAATGTTCTTCTGGACTGACCAAAGAAATTAGGTCAAAAGCATGGATGTGTTACAGCAGATTGCATTGCTGCGCAGGGCCTGCATGTGCAAGCAAGAGATATGAAGATATATTGATCCTCTAACGGCAACACTCAGTTTCCATCATCAATTCACTACTGCATACATCATCTGCGGGATGTGGAGGAGGGCATGCACAATTTGGAAAGAATACAATAAAGTAAACCACGCCCAGTGACAACGATAGTGCCCGATTACTGATTATACCAAAGCTTCCAGATGCAACCATGGAAGGTATAAGAGTCATCAAATCCGAGTGGCACGATGGAAAACCAAACCAGAACAAAAACAATACTTACCGGAGCTTTCCGTCTGCCGTCCCATACTTGCCATCAACCCGCCACATAACACCACTCCAAAATTTGCCTCCAAAACCAAAAGAAACCCGACGAATCAATCAATCATACATACATATCGCTTCTTCCTCGCTTCTTCATCTTCTCCCAAGAAACTTACAACGCGCGCAACATGAAACAGGGAAGATAGATCTAGAAAAACAACAAAAACGAAACGAAACGAAACCAGGAAACGGAGAAAAAGAAAGAAAGTTAGGTCTTCAAACAAAAATCTATTGCTTCCTGAATACTCAACGGATGTGTGCGAGGCAAAAAATGGCAGATAGGTACTGAAGTTACGCATCAGGGAGATGCAAAAACAGCTGAGAAAAGCCGCAGTCAGGCAGGCACAGAGGGTGCGAAGCGCCGCTGCTGCTCTTGCGAGAAACAAAACAGAATTGGGTTTGCTCTTGGGGCTTGCTGCCCTCCATCCCTCCCTCGCCAGCTAGCCCTTTGCTTGCACTCAGTCAAACGGTAAATTTTCCGTTCAGTAAAAAGTGAAAACCAAAAAAAAAACCACTTCACTTCCACATAAACTTTATCTTCCTCAATTATAAAGTGTTTTTTTTTTTACCCCTGTTTTTTCACCCGTTCATTGTGAACAGACTTTTCAATGAATAATGGATGAACTTTGAAATGACAATGGATGAACTTTGCAATGACTAATGGATGAACTTTGCAATGAAAAATGAATGAACTTCGTAATCTCTAATCAATCACCCCTGTAAATTTTATTGATTTCATTTAGTGGTGATTTATTATTTTGTATAGTGAATTTTTAAAACTTTATCACCCTCAATTATAAAGTTTTTTTTTTATAAAAAAATTTCCCTTGGTTCATTGTGGATAGACTTTTTCATGAATAATGGATGTATTTTTCAATGAAGAATGAATGGATGAACTTTGTAATGAAGAATGAATGAACTTTGCGATCTAATCCATCACCCCTTACAAGTATTATCGATTCCATTTGGTAGTGATTTGTATGGTGAGTTTTTTAATTCATCTTTCTCGATTATTTTTTTTTTTTTAATTTTTCCATTTGTTTGTTGTGGATAGACTTTTCAATGAATAATGGATGAACTTTGTAGTTGAATCAATCATCATTGTAAGATTTATCAATTCTGGTTAGTGGTGATTTGTATGGTGAATTTCTAAAATATTCATGTTTCTTTCCATCCTTGAAGGAGGAGTCATTGAGCTTATGATGTTAAAAGGCACATTTCATAGAGGAGGCTAATGTCAAATTTAGGTTAATTCATCAAAAAAAAAATCTTGAAAATTAAAATTTATTCTACAAAAATTCAAAATTTTCAATTTCACTCAATGTAAGTTCAAAATCTTTTATTTTGCAAAAGATTAAAGGCAAAATAAAAACAAAGGTAGTTCATGTCAAACTATTTATTTTGATGGTTTTAGCTATTTTTACTTTAGTAATTTATCTCCTTTTTTAAAAAATATTTTGTTAATTTTGTTGCCTTTGCCTATTAGAAGGAAGAGATAGATTACACAATAGTCTAGGATTTGGCCATAAAATTTTGATTTGAACTTGTCCCAATCATTGACATTTCAAGTATTATGTGTGCATATGATGGATGGGCATGTTCCATAGAAATGCATATATTTAGATAAGAAGTTCTAGATCTATTAACAGAAAGTTTGACATTTAAATCTCCCATTAAAACAAAGTCATTATGCAATTAGTCACTTATTCATTGTTGGGTTTTTAAGTGTTAATCAATTTTTTTTCCCAATCTTAAGGTCCTTTTAGATAGATTGTGAAACCCCATTGGGTAACTTGAGTAAGTTGTAAAATATAAGTACTCATCTTCATTTTCTCTATTAGCACACAACTAGATGTAAAATATTGATAGCAAGATCTACATTGATAGCTTAGTGTTGTTAATGCATATCTTACATATTCATTGCATTGTATGGTCATATATTGCATCACCATTCGATTATGCAAATGATAGTCCAAAATGATGTGAAGTTTGAAATTTCCGTTGGTCACACAATTTTTTCAAGTATTGTTAAGTATACAACAACTTCAATATTCATTAAAGATCAAACCAAGATTTGAGTTTGAGGAGGAACAAACTCCAAACAAATAAAACAAATTTCATAAGTTTTAATATATATGTATAATGCATTTGTCTTTCACTAATTCCAAATGTCATGTACATGACATGATGTTACAAACTCAAAACTTGGGAAACCAAGTTAAGGTAAGATTAACATTAGTACTCGCAATTCATGAGGACATAGTTTAATAATGCCAAATGGACCAAAAATGTTTGCATAAGAAAAATAAATGTCCTTCAATTGATGAAGACATTCAAAACACAGATCAAGAAAGGAGATACAAACTATAGATGTGCATTTCCAATAGGAATTAAGGTTGTGAATGTTTGTCGATGTTGTAAAATACCTTACTTGTTTTGAATTCTTTTTACTAACAAATCTTCAATATGCATGGTGTTTTACAACTTTATTGATCCCATGAATATAGTCTTAAAGCACCAAATCTCTTATCCACATGGTAAGGAAATTGACAAGGTAATGGAAGGTTTTATGTGTTATTTTAATTACTTTCAATTCAAGGTGCCATTGATGGCACACAAATTGCCATAGAAAAAACCATCAAAAAGTCAAAAGTCCACTCCACCAACTATTATTCATCTACAAAAGCAATGGCCATATAAAGAATTGAAGATCAAAAATGAATTTTTTTGATATGTGCTTGGGGTTACCTAATTCCATTAATGACTTCAAGTTGAATGTTTATAATCTATCACAAAGTTCTACATGAAAGATAACTTTTCACAAAATGCAATAATCAAAGAACATTCACAAATTATACATCTTTGATAATAAATATTAATTTTGTTATGTTGGCTTATGTGCCTTTCAAAGACACTACACTACATACAAACCACATAACAAACATCCATCACAAAGGAGAGAACATTGTTGAGAATGCATTTGGGATCCCAAAAGAAAACCTTCCATGAGCTTGTTGTTAAAACCTCTTTAGATCCACTAAAATTTACCAAATATGGTGCATAGTTTGATACATAAAGGACACAATGTGGATTTAATAACTCTAACAAACCAATAGGCTTGCAAGAATGGTGGATTAATTATTTAGGCACCAATTTGTAATGTACCATCTAAAAAAGACCTAAACAAACATTTCAAAATTTATAAGGATTAATGAAATGAAAATGTAATGAAATTTCTATTACCAACAATTAACACAATATCTTGGACATCAATAAGGGTTTACTAAATAATGAACAAAAATAAACAATGTTTTTTTGTAAAAGTTAAATCTGAATTTGAATAAAATTGTCAACAAATTGATCCAAACACTTTCATTTTGGGTGAATGCAATGTTGAGTGGACCAAAATGTAGAAAAAAAAAATCCCATATAGTTCATTTTTCTTTGTATTCTTTTTTTTTAAAGTATGAGATTACTAGGTATTTGGGCAATAATAATCCATTGATTTCAAACCAATTTTTCCATGTATGTTGACCCCCAACTAAATATTATTATTTTGTACACATGTGCAAAAATATAACATAATTTTTGGAACTTATTTTCAATGTGATCATATATAATTAAATGTTAGTTCTTAACAACCATATGTATCAATGAATGAACCATTTTGAAATTCATATAAAAATTTGTAAGCAAATGGTGGTCCCTAATTTTTTACTTTGAAACTCCATAATTTATTCAACTTCATAAATGATGATAAAACAAACATGCATCACATACATATTGAAATCAATAATATAAAATCAAGTTCCTAAATTGGTAATTTCAACATTTAATATGTAGTTTACCTTAATCAATTACACCCACATTACAAAAATTATATTTGTGATATCCATATTGATATAATGTAATTTGCATTGACCTTTCAAATCAATATAACAAAATGTGTCCTTGTATGTTAAGTGATTTTTGAATGAATCCATTAGTCCTAGTGAATAGGACTTAATGAGGATGTAATGAATTCATTAATTTAATGAACAAGGATTAGTGAATTACACCCACATTTTGTAATGGTGAATGCATTTTTTCCAATAAAATCATTTTTTGGTAAACTATAATAATGAATATGTACATTTGATATTCTAATCATCTATTTTGGCTTTAAAATTGAATTTTTTTTGTTATATCAATAAAGGTTAAAAAATGTTTCAAATTGAACTACATTGCAATTATTAGCTATGAAGTGGCTTTTTTTACACTTGTTTCTTGCCAAATGTAATTTGGTGTTGATTTTTTATTAAATTTTGTTATATTAATTGTGATTAAAGTATTTATTTGTTGTGGTTCATTATTACTTGGCTTGACCTTATTTTCCAAACAAAAACATGACACATCACCTACAACCAATCTGATTGAAATGTGTCAAATTCTAAATAAATGATTCATCTGATATGGTGTGTTTGCTAGGAGCAATGTCCAAAAAGTCACTTGAATGTCATGATCAATTATTCCTTTCAAAGCAATCCATTCAGAGGTTCCTTGGGCATCACATCCACAAATGTTTCCAACAATTGTTTAACACATTTAAAGAGTACTCACAAGATTGAAGTCTTTTTAAGGTTTAGATTCATCCATTACTTGCATCACACATAACATTTACCACCTTTGTATTCATTCATTTTTCCAAGTTTGGGCTTAAATTAAATGGATTTGTGACATTTTTGCCCACACTAAGCACTTCATGTGTCTTCACACAAATTATTCCATTTTAAAATTGAATTGTAATTAACATATTATGGCCTTCAATGGACACATTAAGAATTCTTAATTATGAAGTCCGTATCCAAAACACATTTCCTTTTGCCTTACTTGAATACAATGAGATTTATTATTTCCAATTTCCAAATTAAAGAGGTATGTTCTTAACCTACCTTAAAGTGGGATGGGGGACTTTATTCATAAAATGCACCTTCATGGTTAATATAAGCTCCTTTGGTTTGAGTCCATTTGTTCAAAACCTTTTGTGTTGTATTGAATGAATGGGAGGCCTTTATGTGCAAAAGACGTAAAACCTCATGTTAAGAGTTGACGTGCTCCTAAATCCCTTGTTAAACCCACTTGAGGGTCCAATTATGTAGAGTTGTGGAAAGTTGGGACTTGGGGGTCGCTCCTAACTTCCAGCACTAAAAGGGGGTAAAGGGGCGTGTTAGAAGTCTTGGGATTAGACTAGGAAGAGGGACTAGATTATCAAGCTTGAATCTGCATCCAAAAACTAACCACAAAGGGTTAGTTAGTATTCGGGAACACCCTTGGGTGTTGGGACAAGCAACGGGCACTTTGACACACAAGACTCACCACGGCCCAGACTCAGGGGAAACCACCACCTTCCCCCATATAGTATTCTCTGCGTCTCACCACGGAGGCTACATCTGAATGGCTCTTTTTCCCGGGACTCCCAAGGAGGAGTCCCGAAACTGTCCCAGGTTGAAGTCCCGAGACTTTGGACGCTCATAACTCCTCACCTCAAACTCAGATCGGGACGAGGTCTAAACCAAAGTTGTAGTTCTCCTCGATAGCTTTCCAACTCCGTGTTGCACTCCTTCAAGCGATGTCAGGAAGAGGTCGATTCCCGACTTTTTGTGGTCGGGAGTCAAACTAACAGTTTGACTCCCGTCCCTTCTTTTGCCCCATAACTTGGGCTGCAGATGTCCAAATGGCACATGCGAGGCCATTTTGGGCATCTACACTTCAAGACCTTTTCATTGATATAAAAAAAATTTCAATGCGAGGTGTTTTGACCCTTGAACTCGAGCTATGAATTTTCGAGAATCCCAGAGGACTCTATTTTCCACTTTCGGGAGTGTGAGTTGCATTCTCACACTTAGCCCCAAAATGGGGTTGCGACAAGAGTTTTTTCCCTTCAAGAATATGAGTTTATTACCTTCATTTTATGTAAATTGATGGTTAGGAAATTTACCAAGTGGATTTAAAGTTGCATTGGTTCCATTCAAGGTAATATTTTGAATGATGTCCTATCTCATTGCAATTGAAACATGGCCCCTTGAATTTCCAATTCCTCAAATCACCTTTGGATTATTCTTTTCAAAAGGGTTGATGTTTTTCAAGAAATTCCCTTTGAATTTACTTGTCTTTTTGAACTATGTGGGTTTTTTCCCTTTTGAACCCTCATGTCCATGACTCCATTACCCTTCATGATGTGTTCATTTTTGGGCCCAAATTATTCACCATACCCCACATTAGATAACTTTTTCACTTTTGTGATAAGTTTTAACAATTAAGCATGCCAATTTTCCTAAAATTTCAATCTGGCCCAAATTGGAAGTCTCATCACAAATTGACACACTTAATCAAGCTCATGCATGTGAATGATCTATGACATGAGTTTGATGTACATTTTCACATACTATTGTGGATTATCATTCAATAATTTCCAAGGTTTCAAAATTGGCACTTCAAAATATAATTGGATTTCTTTGGGATAAATTGTAACTTAATACGATCATTGAAATTTTTTCAAGAATAACCATTGTTTCTAGCATTTTTTGGTTTCACCTTTTTCCACCAAGTTGAAGCATAACTCTTTAAATATGATTGAATCAATGTTGTGACCCTAATTTTGGGCTTGAAACCAAAGATAAAACATGAGACTTGAGAATGTGTGGGAATAGTGTTCCAAGATTCAATTATTTTTGTAAAGTGTTAGAAAGTTTGTCCCAACATTCTTGAACATTTTTTTATTTTGAACTTGAAGTCTTAAACAATTTCAAACTTTTGGGATAATAGTACAAGTACTAAATTTAGTCCAAATGAGGCTTTCAATATACCATTAGAAAGGTCTTGAAACTTAAATATAAAAAATGAACTCCCATTATCCATTTAATATTCTAAATTAAAAGTTAAATGCATACAAAAAAATTGAAAGTCGAATGGGTAACGCAACCATTAAAACCCAAAAAAAAAGGTCAAGTGACCTTAGAAATCAAGAATTTGAGGGCAAAAGCATCCTTGGGTGGTAACAATAGGAAAGTCACACCTTGATTTCTTTGGGTCCCTTTGAACTTTGAAAATCATAAGAAACATTTAGATAAATATTTTCATAATATTTTTAATGAATACAATTATTTGGTTTCATAGAATTTGAAATTTCATTAATATCAAGAATATTTTGTATTTTGATGTTCCTAATCATTACATTTAGAAAAGTTTCAAGGAAGTCAAGTTGGTTCCTGTCCTTGAATTTGTTGGTTAGGAACATAAATTTGAAACATGATTTGAAATTTTTTTTAGGAATTTTTTCCTAAGGTAATTTGGATGTCATTTTATTTTTAAGTTTTTATTAAGCGATTAATTGAATAAGTATAATTTAGTTATGAATTTTCAAAGTTAAGGCTATCGATTTTTGAAGGGACCATTTTATTTAAGAATAATTTTTATACACATTTTTTTATTTTTTAAATTTTTAAATAAATTTCAAACCATATATTAATGTATATAATTGATAAACATGAAGAAAAAATAATTTATAGTTTTGAAAAAATTTAAAGTAAAGGGCTTAGGAAAATGATTTGGTCATTTTTGGTTCCTTAACCATTCCTTGAGGTGGTTCATAATGATACAACACAAGGATGATTTTGCCCTTGATACAATGTTGAAAAGGTATTTGTAGTTGAAAAGGTATTTGCATTTGAAAATTGAAACTTTTGTGTTAAAATTATGAGCTTGTAACATTTTAAGACACATAACTTAAGCAAAACCAAAAAATTATTAAATTTTCAAAATCTTGTTTCTTTAAAAGTATTTTGGAAGTCCCATGAATTTTTGTCATTTTGATGCAACCCATGTTATTAGTCACAAAATATATTATAGGAAAAGACCTGGTGATTTTTTTTCAAGTCTAGGTTACATGATGTGTTTTTTGAGTTTGGTTTGCCCATGGTTTAATTATGCACCATTTTTTTAAAAAATTGCATTAATAACCTTTTTTTCTTGGTTATACAAATTGATTTCACTTTGAACTTTTAGTTGTGGGTTTGTTTTAATCACATCCTAAAATTCTCATCCTAAAATTTACACCTTTGTTTATTTTTTAAAAGTTAGGATATGTGCCTTAAGTTTGCATTTTGATTCAAATTGAAAATTAACATGTTAAACACATTAATGCCATTTGATAAACCTAAAGATGCATAAGTTAATTCCACTACAAAATCCTAATCAACTTTCATGACACAAATATTGTTGCAACCTTAGTTTTGGGCTCACGACCAAAGCAAGGGATTACAAAGGTGCGAGCCAAAAATGAAGCCCAAGAGTCACATTTCATGCCCTCGAAAATGTAAGAGGGTGTGAGGGAACGAACCCACACATTCCCAAGTGGGCTCCCGCTTTGGGAGTTGGAGTTCCAATGGATTTTCAAATATTTATAAAGCAATTGTAGGGGTCAAAACTCATTAGATTGAAGAGTTCCTTATACCATTGAAAATATCTTGGAATGTAAATGTTAAAAATGTGCTTGCATATCCCATTTGAGTATTTAAAACACAAGTTATGGCCGAAAGAAGGGTTGGGAGTCAAAGTGCCAATTTGACTCCCAACCATTAAACATTAGGAATCGCCCTGATTTACTTATGGGTAGGTAACGTGTCACATATCGTTGGAAAGCTCTTGATGAGGGCTACAACTTTCTTTAAACATCACCTCAATCGGAGATCTACACAAAAAAGTTATAGGCCTCCAAAATCACAAGAGTTCCAATTTCAAGAATTTCGAGATTCCCAACTTGGGAATCTTGGGACAAAATGACTTTTAGATGTAGCCCATGTGAATAATCACAAAAAATATTATAAGGGGGAAGTCACCACCTTCCCCCTTATAATATTCTTCGGTCGTGATGAGTTTTGTGAGTTCGTGTGTGCTTGTGGTTTATATGTGCACCAAAAGTGTTTTAATTATACATTAACCAACTTGTTGTTTAGTTTGTGCAGGTTTTTGACTAATCTTGTATTACCACATTAATTTATTAATCATAGCGATTTATGAAGCCATTGTTGGTTTTTATTATCCTATTTTTATTTGTCATGTGTTTATAATGAAAGGGATCATTAATGTTAGCTCCTCCTTATGGTTGTGACGATGGGACAATTCATGTTATTTGTCTTCACAATCATGTTGGAACTCTTCCTAAATGGTTTCAAATTCAACCTCCATCTCCTTAATGGATCTTTTCATGACAATTTTTAATTCAACCTCCCATCCCTTGCACTTGTTTTTTTATCCATTATATTTAACATGGGTTTATTTTTTGGATCAAAATTTTCACCAAATCTATGATACAAAGTGATGCACATCTAGGTTTGTTAAGTGGTATTAAGTTTAGAAAACCTTTTTGATTTTTTATTTTGCTAGTAAATCATTTTTCCAAGTCCTAATATACAAAACCTTGTCCCACAAATTGAGACACCTACGAGACTCCAACTCACAAAGTGAAAATCCATTTGGTGTCACATATGTCAACATTAGTTGATTCACCTTTATAACATCATTTCACCCATGACCATCCATAATAGATAATTTTTCATTTGAAAGATGAATTTCATACATCATCCATTTATTTATGGTTTTAAAAAGTTTTCAAAAAGATTATTCGGATAATGAGCATATGGAATTGTTTAGGGAAGCTTCCTTGGCCTAGGTCCCCAAAAAGGATATAACAAATTAGAAGACCTTTCATTATCTTTAGTTTGTTCAACAACAGTTTGAAGTATGATTTTGCATTATAGCCATGTTCATTTCATTTCATGTATTCATTTTTTTAATGTTATTAGAATAAAATTATATTTGAACTTTTATCTTGCACATTTCATGGTCATGTTTTTTTATTTTTGTACGTCTTTATATTAAGATTTTTAAATGTTTATTGCATAGTTTGTTTTGGTTTTTGTGTACCTTAAAAATCTTTGTCTTTATAGTTTTTGTACTTGTGACACTTGGGGTGTTCAGATTCGCTTCTTTACATTCTCCCACATTTATGAAAATGTGTTTGAGTCCTAAAACATTTTATCAACTTGGTTCCCTTTTCATGCCTTAATATTGGCCACAAACCCACCAATTGGGCTTCCAAAGCTTCCATTTGTTTTTGTTAATGGATTTCCTTCTCCCTCCTTTTTTTTGGGTTAATTGGCAACTCTTGCAATGAAATCATAAGTGCACCATTCTTCTTTTCCATATAATATCCTTCTCCTCTCTCCACTTAGTAATTCCCATCCAAAGAGGCCTTGAAATTTTTGGCTTGGCTATCTAAATGTTCTGTTAATGTTGTCACCCTCTCCAATTCTATCTTAGAATCCTTCAACTCCAATTTCAATTTGTTAATACCTTCAACCCCATGGGATAAAACATGGAGTTGTTGCAACAATCTTGCAAATCTTTCATTCCAATTCCTTCCCCCTTGGTTTTCATTTCTTAATGCCTTCACCCTCTCTCCTTGTTGGACAACCACCTCCTTTGGGCCTTGGTGAATTGAATAATCTTCCAAAGCAATGGCGGAGGACATATGCAAGCCTTGTTTTTCCGAATTCACCGTTGAAACCTTCATGCAATATTGGATGGTGAAGGAGAGGTAATGCCCACAAAGCAAGGTGCTCACCTTCCTTGCCTTTTTTCTCATGGCCAACTCTTCATGGATCTACCCATTCACAAATTTCGCCCTATTACAAATGACCCATTTACTTATTGCTATTATGGCATGCAATTGGTGACTTGTTAAGTAAGTTGGATGCAACTTCAATGCTAGCCCTTTGTACATAAATTGCATCCATTCCATCGTCTTTGGGTTGTTTGCCTTGCCACCTTCCAACCATTTGCAAGGGTTTTGACCTTTTCTTAAATTATGAAATAAGCTTGTGAAGTGGTACTATCATCTTTGAAACCATGAACTTCAATCTCTGACAAGGGCAACTTGAGAATCTCATGGAGTAATTGTGCATCCACCACAATTTCCTTCCCCATTACCTCCCCCACTTTCTCATTAAGTTTGTAGGATTAGCAAAATTCATTGATGAGGGGGGGGGGGGGGCTTCAATGGTGCGGGCAATTTTTTTGACACCAAAAGGAACTCAAACAAACCAGCTTGCTTCTATTTTTTGTCGATGTTCATTGGTAGATATTCTCCTTCCTTTGATCAAGCCAGCACCCTATTGTTTAGGTTCGGATTCATTGTTTGGTACTATAATATATGAAAGATGTACTCCAACATCCACAAAGTATTCTAATATCCATTCAATAACCAAGCACTCATTCATCCACCAAAAAGTGCAATGTTCAAAATAACAACACATTAATATCCCAATGCCAATTCTACTAATATTGCCATATTTAAATTGGGAAATCCAACAACAACCCAATACATATGACTATCCAGACCAAAAAACAAGTTTGAAATGAACCAAAGAAAAACATAATTTTCAAGGCACACCACTTCTAATCACTTATATTTTGCATTTCAGCAATTAAACCAAAATAAAAGAAGAAGAAAAATAAAATAAAATAAAGCCCAAACTGACCCCCACAAGGATTCTAAAATCAACAATTGGGATCCCCAATTTCCCCATTGGAAGCATTCCCATGTTCACAACAACCAAAATTTGAATAAACCTTTGGTGAATTGTCAAATTTTCAGCCCCAATATGGTCCCATATAATTGAACAATTTAAGTCCCACCACTCATAATGCTTTGAATTTTACTAAGTCACTTTTGGGCCATTACATTGGTTCCCAACACACACAAAATTAGGTCTGATTTACTGTTTGTATCCGATTTTTTCTTCTTGGTCCATACCCCACCTTTACTACTTTGAACCAAAAATAAAAATAAAAATAAAATCATCCACCTTGCTTGCAATTTCTAGAATTCTTATTTGGTTTCTCCCATACCCACCATACATTATATGCCCACCCTTTTGGAGATTAATCAAAGGCCCAATGCATATCCACACCCCTCTCCATAGACAAATTTAGGTCCCATATTGAATTGTTTAGTGTTTGGAATACCCACAACAAAAAAGGATAGTTGCCACAATTTTATAACACAATCTTTTAATTAGTTTCAATAATCCCAATGGACAATATTTACACAACCAAAATAGTTGTCTTCAAGGTAAAAAAAAAATCAATATTGAAACTTGGATTATCAGTGTGTCATAGCATGTGTCTCAACAACTCTTGGCCTTTGTTGGTTTGAAACCAACAAATGTTTTAAAATGAATATCTTTCTTTCTTTCTTTCTTTTAATTTAACATCAATACCCGTCTTATATCAATAAGACCACCCATTCACTACCAAAAACATTATTCAAAAATAAATAAATATTAAGAAAAGACAACTTCTTGATTTCTCAATGTCATAGCCCCATTCTTCCTCATCTATAACACGGCGTTTGAAAACCTAACATTGTTTAGTTGAATTTGATATTAACTTTCATTACAATGTGTAGATATTTTAATAGATATTTTAACTAAGACAATTGTGTTGATTTGTATGTGTCCATAATCAATGGGGCTGAAACTTGAAACCATGTAGAGTTAACTTCTTGCATACTAATAACTTTCATCACCTATTCACACACATTGCATAGTCCCAAACCATCTAGATTCCATTCTTTCTTTGCTACACTTGGCATGTTATATAAACTCCTAAGCTTGGACATTTAATAAAAGAAACTCAACATCCTGCCCCTCCCTTTTTGTTACAAGCCATACTTTAAAAAAATGTTCCCAACATAAAGACAAGAAATTGGAGTAGCCCTTCTCCTAAACATTGCTATCTCTTTAAAACTAAACCTACTGACCCATAACTAAACCTACCAAAACTAGTGACTGCATTTAGTTACTAACTTAATTTTTCTTCCATCATTAGTGACTACTAAATTTTATTGCTGATTTTAATTAATCAAGGAAAAACCTAATCCTTATTAATAGATAAACAAGTCTCCCTTTTTAACTTTTAATTTCACCATTGGAATGAGTTATATATTTGGTTTAGATATAATGAATTTTAAGCTGATAACCATTGATGCGGGTTGGTAACATATCACCATCAAGAGTTGCTATTTGGATGGACCCATTTGGAAAGGTTGTCACAACCTTAAAAGGGCCTAACCATTGCATTTTCAACTTGCTTGGAATTTTTAAAAATGGACTATTCTTTCGTCGATGTTGAATCATTTCTATATTTTGTAATGAATATCGATAAATTTCATCTAATTTTTAAAAATTGTACATACCAATACTAAAAATCTTGTCATTTGCAACCAATCACTATATAATTGGTTGTTGTTTGCAACTATCTTGGTAATGTTTGCAATTATAAATTTGGTATTGTATAATTTTTGGGCCATATGTTATGTGTGCAACTAACGTGCAATTAAATGTGTACAACATGAACACATGTTATGAAAATAATGGCCTAAACTTATACATACTTAAATTAATATATTTAATATGTCTACATAGGCTATGTATATTATGTACCTTTAGTACTAAGGTTAAACCCATGCTAACTAAGGTTAGCATAAACTAAACATGGCTAAATTAATTTGAAAATTATACTATCCATGGTTAAACTAACTTAGGTTAAACTAATTATGGCTAAACTAAATTAAAATAAATTAAATTAGGCTAAACTAACCATGGTTAAATTAAGTTAGGCTAATCAAAACTAAGTTAAATTAAATTAGGCTAAAACTAACTATAGCTGAATTAAATTAGGCTAGAATTAACCATGGATAAATTAAATTAAGTTAAATTAACTATGGTTAAATTAAGTTAGGCCAAATTAGTTATAGATAAATTAAGTTAGGCTAAAATATTTATGACTAAATTAAATTAGGATATATTAATTATGGTTAAATTAAGTTAGGCTAATTTAATTGTGGTTAAATTAAATTAAACTAAATTAAATTAGGCTAAAAATAACTATGGTTAAATTAAGTTAGGTTAAATTAATTATTTATAAATTAAATTAAACTAAATTAAATTAAAGTAAACTAACCATGGCTAAATTAAGTTAAATTAAAATAGATTAAATTAAACTAAATTAGGCTAAAATTAACTATGGCTAAATTAAGTTAAGCCCAAATTAACCATAACTAAATTAAGTTAGGTTAAACTAATTAAAGTTAAATTAAACTAAGCTAAATTAAATTAGGTTAAACTAACTATGGTTAAATTAAATTAGACCAAATTCATTATGGCTAAACTATTTATGGTTAAATAAATTAGGCTGAAACTAATTGTGGCTAAATCAAGTTAGGCTAAACTAATTACGGGCAAACTAAATTATGTTAAATTAAATTAAGCTAAACTAGCCATGATTTAAATATGTATTGCAAGTTTTCAATTTTTATTCGTCAAATATATTTAAATAATTTTTTTGGCAAGTATAAATTTGATTCAACAAAAAAAATCATAAATATTAATATGATAATCATATATATATATATATATATTCAATAGGTATAATATATTTATTATTTATTATTTATTTTAAAATATTTATGGTAAATAGGCTACAATAATTAACCTACAAGTACCCATACATCCTAAGCTAATTACTAGTTTAAGTTAGATAATTAAAATAATATTTTCATTATAAGTAATCATAATTATTAAAAATATCCTACAATCATTTTTTATGTGCAAAGGAAAAGGAATAATGAAAAATTAACAAAAAGAAAAGTAAGCTTTCCAAATTACAAAACATTCTTTTTCTTTTTTCTTGTCTTTGGACCCCTCCTACTTTCAAACCTCATAACTTTCTTATATCTTATTCATTTTAAACGATTTAAAGTGTTATAGGAGCACCACTTAATGTTCTACAAATCATCCCATTACTCTAATAGCAATAGAGCAACATACAAAGAACTTTTTAGGTGTTTAAGAACCGGCCTTTGTAGTGTTTTGGTTTGTTTTTTTGAGTTCTTCACCCCCTTTACTTTGGGGGCCATAACTTTCTCATTTCTAATCCATTTTCGACCATTCTTAGTGTGTTAGATGCGCCAAAAGGAAGACTTTAACTTTTATTTGGACACCAGAAACAAAGAAGCCTTCCCTGGGCCAGTCTACCCTAATATAATAGTTGCATTTAATATGCAACTATGTTGGTTCATGAGGTTTACAATGGAATTTTTTTATCCCATATGTTTTAGCTTCCAATCCAATTTTGGATAGTATATACCTAAATGCAATAACTTTCAAATACCAAATGCCATTGGGGATGAATGAAAAGAAAAAACCTAACATTAATTAAATGGTTAAGCCTAGAAATTATATTGGATTATTCCAAACCTACTTATATAGCCTAAACTTAACTACCTTTCAACCTACTTACATACCTAAGTAAACCTACCTACCTAGTGGGGTGTAATAATTACCTACTTACCTAGGCACCATGTGTCAACATTTTATTAACTTTAAATTAGATTATTTAAATTTCATTAATTAATATTTACAAATTAAAAAAAGGTGGGTTTTAATTATCACGTGTCACCATATAATTGGTGTTTTAAAATGGACACATGTCAAATGGTCAATGAACGTTCCATGGTGTGCCACTTGTCATCATCCTAATGGTAAAAAATTTAACGATTAATATTCATCCAATGAATTTTTTATTATGAAAACACAAAAATAATTTAAAAGTGAAACGTGTCCACAAGTAAACCATCCAATTTTTAAACATGTGTCATACTTTGATTAGTTGCATTGTAGTTGCGAGGAAAGTTGCATATAAAGTGCAATTACATTTAGATTGGTATGTATGGACGAACACATATATTAGTATTGTATATACATGTTTATACATAGTGTCACATGTAACTAAATGTCACGTGTGACTTGTCTTAAGCAATTACACAAATTTTTAGTTGCATGTGTCGCATGCAACTAAGTTTTAGTTACAAATGATAGTTGCAAAACCCAAAATTTCCATTAGTGTATTAACCCATAAGTGAATCATTTAAAGACAATTTTTCATTCAATGTAATTCAAAGGGAAAGTAACTCCAATTCTATTAGTAATATTACTTCTTGGCCATAAACTAAGAAATGGTGTATGATTAGTTGTGATTTTATAAGTGGTCTGATATGACCAAACAATTTTATGTCCCAATGAAAATCAATTCCCATTATTTTTTTGTCAAAATTGCACGTAATAATCCATTTGTTTTTTCGGTTTGACCTTTTGCTTACGGATGATAAGGAATATTTTTTCAATGTTTAATCAAATATTTTTTGGTCAATTGTTTAATAAACATTGTAAAAGTGTGTTCCATGATCATTCACTAATTCCAAATGACATCCAAATCAAATAATAATATTTTCATATAAAAATTAGGCGACCACTTTAGCAATATTCGTTCTACTAGCTTGAGCTTCAGCCCATTTTGTGACATATTTTATGGCACCTCAAATATATCATTTTGGTCCATTTCTTGAAGCTTGGGCAATTGTGCTTGAGCTAATATTGACACCAAAGGCATTGAACTTGATTTCATTGGTTTTCTCACATGTTGGCATGCATCACAATGTTTCACCCAATTAAGTGCATTTCACTATAACAAAACGTGTCCTTGTACGCCAAGTGATTGCATTGGATTTTGGATGAATTCACTGGTTGTAGTGAACGGAGACTAGTGAAGAAGTAGTGAATTCACTAGTTTAATGAATGAGGACTAGTGAACTGCACCCACATTTTGTAGTAGTGTTTATAAATAGGGTGGGCCACCAATAATCGACCAATAATGTTTTTTGACCTATGGAATTACCTATAAAATGTACGCCACAAACATCAACATGACACCTTTCCAATACAATTGGGATTTTAGCTTGCAAGACACAACAACATAAAAGTCCATCCTTTCATGATTTATATTATAAGGTTCTTCCAATAATTGTGTATGGAATTGTCTTCTAAATCAATCTTCTTTTCTTTTTTTTTGAAAGACCATTGGGAAATTAGTGCAATGATAAATAATTGAAAACATCGGCCTACTCCCCATTAAAAACCTCCCATACAAATAAAGTTGCATCTAGCAAAGAGTAATTTATTGGGGCTTTACTTAATTTAATATTTAATCTATTCAAATGATTTGCATTTTATATGGTTTTTTCTAGGTTGAACCAAAACCTTGAACATAAATTCTTGTAATAATATGACCCATTGAACTATGTGCCCACTTAATTGAAATTTATTGATTAGATATTTCAATGCATCATGGTCGACATGAAAATGGATAACCCAATAAATAGTGTCTAAATTTTTAAACATAGTAAATCATCCCCAAGGTTTTTATTTTTGTAGTGGTATAATTGATTTTTACTACTGTTAATTGCCTACTTGCAAAGTATATTGGGTGGTCAAATGATTTATCATCCTTTTGACTTAACACACTACCAATCACAAAGTTGGAAACATTCACATAAACTTGAAACTCTTTTTTCCAATTTGGAGCAACCAATATTGGGGCTCATGTAAGTCTTGGTGCAAATCTTTAGTCCACACCAATTCTTGATCTTTCTTTAACAAATTAGTTAATGGGCCAACCAAAATATCATACTTTTGGATAAACCTCCGATAATAACCAACATGCCCCCAAGAAGGCCCACACATTTGTAATTGTTTGTGATTGAGGTAAATTATCAAATAATAACTTCAATTTTTGCAAGGTTCATTGAAATTCCATCTTGTGATACAATGTGACCCAATAATTTCCCTATCAAGACCAAAAATTAGCATTTAACTGCATTCAAGGAAATCCCATATTGATTACAATGATCAAAACACAATTTTAATTTTTTTTCATGGTCTTTCAAGTTACTAAAAATGCAAAAGTCATCGAAGAATATTTCCATGAATAATCAAAGATAATCTTCGAATGTGGTCATCATTACTCTTTGGAAAGTTGATAGTGCATTTGCATAATCCAAAAGGCGTTTATATATATGAAAATGTGCCCCAATCTATGGTCAAGGTGGTTTTTGTTTTATCTTCAATTGTTATTGAAATTTGGTTATATCTTGAAAAGCCATCCAAAAATGAATAACATTCATGCCCAACTATAACATCTAATATATTATTAGTAATGGCAAAGGAAAATAATATTTCCTTGTTATTACATTCAAATTTCAAAATTCTTGGCATATTTGTATTTTGCCATTCTTTTTGGGAACCATTACAATGAGTGACACCCATTCATGATGGAAGATTCGATAAATAAATCCAACCTTTAAAAGCTTATATAGTTGTTCTTTTACTAATAATGAATATTTTGGATTTAATCAGTGTTAACATTGTTGAATCAATATTATGCCATCTTCCAATATGATGCAATGTTGACAAATATCAAGTGGCATTCCTTTAAGGTTAGTGGAATTCCATGCAAATGTAATTTTGTTCCTTTTTAAAAAGTCCAATTTTCTTTTTAGTTTTTCCCATATAATATCAACCTTAATGATAATTTTAATGGGTTGATGTTTTGTGGTCATGTTAATGGTTTTACAATGTTCTTTTTGTTTAAAACAAACCATCACATCACCTTTGGGTTTGTACCATTCAATTTCATTGGTGGATTCAAATGCTTCCCACTTGGATGCCTTATCAACTTGGAGGACATTTTTAAAATTCATCCATTTTTAGATGACACCATCAAAATCTTTGATGCTATCACAAATTATTTGATATTCTCCCAGTTGGCAGCACCTAATGTACATTTGGCCACTTTTAGTTTGTTTGGGTCAAGCCATTGAATAAGGTTGATAAACTTGAATAATAGGTGGGATGATGGAAGATGTGACATTTTCTAATTCAATGTCTTCTATTGTATCATCAACATCAAATGTGAACTTGGATTTTTCCTCTTGGTTTTCCTTGTGATATTAGATTGGGTACATTTGTAATATAATTTTGTTTTCATGTCATCCCAAAGTTAAGGTTCCTTTACCCCAATCATTTCTTACTTTGGTTTGATACAACCAAAGTTTTCCCAACAATATTGGGTATGAAAAAGTTGAAGTTAGTAACTTGAACACAATGTAATTAATCTTGTATTCAATAATTGCAATTATAGTGTGCACTGCCAATAAAACCCCCATGGGATTTACTTGACCTTGGTCAACCATTCTCAAAATAAGTGAAGTGGGTTTCAATTGGGTCAACCCTAACTCTTCCATAGTTTTTACACTCATTAAATTATAGCAATGACTAACACACCTTGTCAATAAGGATACAACATTAAAAAATGTGTTACATACCATTGTATATGTGAATCACAAATAAAATTGTGTTACAAAAAATTGACTTAAAATGGAGTTAACTCTGAGTGTGAATATATTATTACCTAAGCTAAACCTATGGGGCAATGGTATTTTTAGGGGATCATAAACAAAGCACACAAATTCATGTATAAAACATATTTGTCTTATGTCTTCTTTCCATGGACAACTATACAATAGTGAATGTAATTTTGGTATTATAGGGGTTTGCCCAAGGCAAGTTTGCTATGCATAACCTTCCTAGGAGGGGGACCTGTTCCTTAACATGAAAATTGAAGTTGGAATGTGAAATTAGTTGGTAGCTAGTGCAAAATTAACCATTGCAAGGCATATCAAAAGTTTGCCCTAGAATTTTCCAATTGAGTGAACTAACACCCATAAATGCACCACCATGCATGGATGGCAATTTGTTAGGACATTTTTTTCCTTTGGTTTTTTCCCCATCTAACCTTCCCATGATAACTGAGCATTGGAAAATTGTGCTATGGGTTTTTTAATTGGGGTTCATCCAACCACAAGGGTTTCAAAATAGGGAAAGGAGGTAATGCATTTATGGGTGCTAGTCACACTAGCCCAATTTTCTTTCATAAATAGCATAAAATGCCATTTTCAATTTTAATGAATAGTTGTATCATTAGTGTGTCATACATTTGTAATCATGCATTTGACACCATTGATCTAGGAAATGATTGTTGTTGATTTTTCAAAAACATATAAAAATTATTTAACATTTCTATTGAGCTAAAGTTTGATTAAAAGTGGTGACCATGGTGAAAAGATAATAAACAAATAAACAAATAAAAGAAAAACACTTGGAAAGGAATTAGAGAAAAACAAAGAAACAATTGAAGTCCAAACAAAAAACCACATTTGAAAATGCAAAACGCACAATGGGGAGTTTAAAAAAAAGGAAACATGAATCCTAGGACCTAAACCCATCGCCAATAACATAGACCAAGTCATGCAAAGAGATGGGCAAAAAACTTGGAAGGACACCAAGCTTTGAAAATGCTTCTCTTATTGCCACAACTGCGTGATGCAAAATAATGGTGGTTTGAATTCTCTAAAAAACCATTGACACCTTCTACCTATAAGATGAATTTATAATCAAAAGAAGAGGACTTTAAAAGCCTTTCGCTAATCATGCCATGTTAGCACATCGATGAAGGAAATCACTCGTTCGTTGGTGTCAACATCCAAATATTTCTACTATTAAAAGGATGAAATCATCCTTAGGGTGCTAGTTGCGATATGACACAATTTTTGCAAGTTGTTATCATTGCAACTACTCCTCGAAAAAAAGTGGCTTGCGAAACAAAATTTGCACAAATCGTGTCAGCAATGATTATGTTTACCAAAATGAGAATACCATTTATTGTAAACACAATATCCACTCATCATTGTGATGACCAGAGAGATGGCATCAAGAGAACATGTGTTTGCTTGTGAAAAACATGAGACTTAACATCCCTGATTTATGCTTGTATTTTATGCTTACCCTTTCTTTAGACCTCTTCCAAAATGTCGTGCAAAATTTCACATTTATTCAAATGTGAATGGCAAGATCTTCAAGTTAGTTTAGGGAAAGAAGAGGCATAGGGATACAATGCTAAGCCCTAAAGATTGGGGTTGTGTCTCTTGTAATTATAATATTCCTACTTAATGACTATTGAATCCCTTATGGTTTGTCCATCATGATGATGTTTTTTTTTTTTTTAGAAACGTTTCTTTTGGGCCTATTAACAATGGGTTTGTATCGCTATGAGTGGAAATTTTAGCATCTTGACAAACTACACCCATTTGTCTAGGCAAAACACTTGTCATTCCAAGTGACTTTCAAAGTTTCAAAACTCTTCACCACTCATCCCAAGTTGTAAAGAAATTTTGTTGTAATTTGTCGATTACAAGAGGTTGGACTAGGTAATTGAAGAGAGTGCACAAGTTATTGCGAATAGTCCAAATGCTTGGCCCATGTTTCTCAATTTGTAATAAATGCTAAGAAGATTGCCTTAATGACCCCAAATAACACTCAAGTGCAAGGACAAGCAAAAAAAAACCTCAAAAAATATTGGTCCCCCAAACCCTAAATGGTCCATAAAATTTACGACTTTTTCACCCTCACAAGTCTCTGGATAGAGAGAGACTAGGGACCTGAGGTAATACCAACCTTATAATACCAATTTGATGCCAATTTCAATTTCAAGTGTCTAGTTTGTACTTGTCTCAGATAGGTCAAAAATCCCGTCTTGGACCCCAGTACCCACACCAAGCTGATATGAAAGTGTTGAAAAGTGCCCGATACTAGGATCGGGCTGGTATCATGCTATGTACAAAAGTCAATACCAGTGTTGTGCGTGATTCATCCTTTTTGAGAGAGCATTTGGTCCACTTCTGACATTTAAAAATTTATGTGATGGTTCTCCGAGTATGAGTTTTGAATCAGGTTCTTCCAAAATTTGAACTTTTTTTTTCCAAGTTCTATCACATTTTTTTCAAATTTAAAGAACCTCTGGACCCGGTTTTTAATCAGGTCCCTCCCCTTCCATGTACACACTACACATTCTCCAATGCTAAAGATTATTATGTGAGTACAAAGTTTATGACAAATTAAAATAGGGGTCTATCTCAAAATAGAGTTGAACAATTAATTGAAATCAATAATTAATTGTAAAGTTCAATTATAATTATTTAATTATAATTAGTCTACTTATTAACTCTTGAAAAGAGTCAACTTTTTTACATATATGTCTTTACTCTGTTTTAAAAAAATATTTTTTCACAGTTCTGGTTCCGGATCTAGCAAAAACATTTTTTCCATGGTTCGGATCTTGTCCTGGTTCCAAACAAGTTGACGTCAACTCGAGTCCAGGTTACAAGAACCTGGCCCTCAACCGTCGATTTTTACCCTTCAAACCGGATACCCGCCCAACACTGGTCAATACCAGACCCACACTGAAGTTCTCCATTTTTTAACCTTCCTTTTGGTGTAGGGTTTAACTCCCCAGTAATGGGGCTTTCCTGAAATAAGCAGCCCCCCAGGTGGAGCCCAGGGGAGCTTATTTTGGGAATGCCCTGCTGTGAGGGTGTTTTCAGGCATAAACCATCTGGCAAAAAATAAAAATAATCTTTTTCTCATGATACCCTGATAATACCCTGATGATACCCTCTGGGTATCATGGGGGAAAAAAAGAAAAAGAGAAAGAAAAAGAAAGAGACTTGGCATTTTGAGAAGTGAAATGCCTACTGAAGTGGTTGGTTCATTGTTTTTTAATTGCCCCCACCTCTTGCATAAGAAGAATGTACCCTCCAAGCATAATACTAGAAATTTTATACTAGGTCTTTATGGAAAGGGAAAAGGGGAGGTTGGTCCATCCCCATGGCTAGGTTAACAAGTTATTATCTATTATGGATGCGGGAATTGGGGGAGAAAAGGTGAGGGATGTGGGAATTGGCACCCAGCACTTGGAGGTGCAAGGATGTAAAGGGAAAGGTATCATGTCACTCTATCACAAGGAACAACCCCACTGATGGGACAATCATTAGTGCATTGAGCCCTCTTTGTGAGAAAGCATTGCAGCACATATTTGGTAGATAATGATTGTTTTTGGAGGACCTTGCCTTCATGGGTGCTTTTGTTTGAGCAACAACAACAATAGCTGGGCGATTCTGTGTAGGGTCAAACCCACAGTGGGCACTTTCCTCATCCAGGGGGCCATAGTTGAGTCTGGCCCAGCATTTTGGGAATGTCCCCCCACCCATGAGCTGTTCCCATCCTAAAGCATGAGACAAAGGTTCTGATAGACGTATGGGTGTAAGATCCCTTTCACTCTTAAGGAGTAGGCATAATATCTTTTTTCTTTTGATGGAGGAATTCTTATGGATATAAAGTACCCTCCAAATACTTTACCTTTGAGTGCTTTATTGCATGGAAGACATGGGCAGGTGAGAAGATTTTTAACTGAACCCATCAGGTGTTTCTTTGGTTGTGACTTGCCACTCTCATCATTTGGCTCTGATAACTTATGTGCACATTTGCAACAAAAGACATTCAGGTTTCAAAGTTGAAACCTATGTATGGCTCTAATATTTAGAGAGAGAGAACCCAATTGGAGTGTGCCAAATCACCCACAAAGACCATATGGTTCACTTGATACTAATTGGGGGTGGGGGGAGGATTTGTTTTTAGGGTTATTATTTCAATGGCCTAATCTTAGGTTCCCCAGTTTGGTTTGATATAGTCACACCAAAGACACCCCCAGAAAAAAGGGGCTTCGACTCTAACTTACTTGGTGAGTTGGGAACCATTCATTTTTCAGCCAGTTCCCCTCTTCCACTGAAGAAACGTGACATCAACAAATTAACACTATTCCATTCTCATCATGCCCATTCCCGGGCCTTTTTTTAAATTTCAAACATCACAACACCCCATTTTACACCTTAGTTACCTTCCCTTCCTACCAAAGCCGATGGGAACCCTTGTTTTTTTTTTCCTCTTGTTTGGGTTTGGAGTTTTATGGTTAATACTGTTCAAAAATCTTCAATTTCATGAAAGGTTAAATAATTTATGTGACTAAAATTATAACTCTATAGTATGTTGTTTGGCACCAACATTCCCAAATATCCAAATTCTTGTTAGGGTAAAACTAAACTCCTTATGTATACTGTAAAGGGCTTGTGTGAGCAAGCATTAACTCAAGGAAGAGGTTTCACCTGCCACATGAAGTTTGCAAATATATGGTTCTCTATCTCTCTCTAACCTCAGCAAAAGATCCATCTTCAATACTGAACTAGTGTATCCTCTGACATTGAGCATTTAATGCAATGTACTTTTCCAAATTACATAGTGTATGCCAATGTTGGTCAGTTCTCATTGAGAAGCTGGCCATTTATTATGAAAGGTTCAACTGTAGGACATTCATATCTCACATCTAAGGTTTGAAGTTGGTGAGGAACCAGATAGATAGAGGCACTACTTGTCTAGAAGGTACATGTTTTGTAAAGACCCAACCAGACATTTATGAGCCAAGTGTTACATTGCGGGCCAAGTATTCCTTTGGTGAAAACCAAAAATTGACTTACACCTTTCCATATTTCCTCCCAACAGGTTCTTGAACATTCAAACTTGAAGGGCATCTCCAAAGGTTGCTATCCAAACTCCCCTGTAACATCAATTTGTAGGCCTGGGCCCTGGATGTTGTTGGCGACTCGTATAAGCCTGGCCCTAATTGCAAAATTAGAGCCCATAATTCAGCTCTCAATTTTTTATCTTTATGTTGTCTCTCCCATTTTGTTACCCTTGCCTAATTTTATTTCTTGTTTTCTCACTTTGTGTTGTGAGTCTCTATGATTCTAGCTGTTGTTGAAGTATGTTGTGTTAGGTTTTTGCTACAATTGCAGGCAAATTTTGAAAACAATGAAAAAGATGATCAATTTGTTGTGCTTGCATTACATTATGTACATGTAGAGAATATGGTTTGTTGGTTACATTGTGGAAGTAGGTAAGGTAGACAATCAAATGTTGTGAAGGATAGAGCACTTCATGATGAGCAAATAATGCAAAATTATTTTGTTGCAAACCTTGTGTATGACAATTTGCATTTTAAACTGTTTTTTTTTGGAGTGAAGTCTTTTTTTTGGGTGTTTTTGTAGTGGTTAGTATGCAAGATACATATTTCATCCAAAGGTGAAATACTTGTAGGGCCATGGCTTCGTTTGCGATCCAAAAGTGTACTATTGTGATTAGAATGTTACCATATAACATGACAATTAATTCAATGGACACAATGATTTCATTGATCATCTATGAAAGAAAACAATAGTTTCACATTTTAATAAACATTGAGCTTGCATCAAAATTGCATTTGAACTATTACATTTTTTTTGATAACCTCAAATCTCTATTAACATGTTCCAAAGTTCTACTATGCAATATTTAGAATTTGATGTTCAACAATTGTTTCCTTTACTTGTGTAGGGTTGTTTGATGAAGGTGCTATAATAGTTGTAGAGTGGGTAGTTGAAGCTAATGGAAGCATTGCAATTGGGCAAGTTACAACATTCAAGGCATCATTTATTCAAGCTCACAACTTTCTTAAGCTCCTTGGTCCTTTGGAGCTAGAAATATTCACAAGCTTCCTTTGGCACTAATTACATTTTAGCATAAACCATCATACTTTAATCTTCCATAATTGTAACCTTCTTTGATGTGGTAACAACCATGCCTATTATGATCCTTGTTTGAACCCTAACAACACATTTGTTCATGCACTAAATTTTTTATTGTATTTAATTACCTTCATCAATAATGTATTCAACATACATTACCTCTATTTCATTTTCATCAACTTGAAAGGTGGCAACAAATAAATTAGGTTTTTTCTTTTTATGGGTACAATTGTATTATTGGTTTCATCATGCACATCACCCCAACATGGCATGTCTTTCAACACCAGTCAACAATGTGAAAATGTGAAACTCAAGTTCTATGTTGTTGTTTTGTTTTATACAATTTTAGTGCCTTCTACAAGGTGTCCTCTCTATTCATTACATATTTGCATAAAGGTGCACAATATTGAAAGCTCCAACAAATTTGTTAACTTCATGTTTGATAATACCCCATTTCATTTCTAGAAATCTTGTAAACCTTTACCCACAAGTAGGTGGTTGATTCTTATTGTAATGTGTGTAGATCCTATTTTAGAATGTTGAATTTTTCTAACCATTCCTTATGATTGGATCCTAAAATATGTGCAAAAATGAAAAGCAAGTTGTTGTTATTTTTGGGGAAAAAATCCCTTTTTAAAAATAGTAACCATAGTACACATCCTCAATGTCCTTCAAGCCTTAAAGTTTATTATTGAATTTTAATTGATGAAAGTATTCAAATTGAATATCTTTTGCGTTACATGTTTAAACATTATGAAATCACCTTGGTAAACACCCATTCATCAAAGGTTCTTTAAATGTACCAAGAAAATGGCCAAAGGACCCATGGTTTGCAAGATTTCAACCTAACAAAATGAAGAAACAATCTTCCTTAATAGGTAGTAGGATGGTGGCACACATGTGTTAACCTTTAGTCTTGTAAATAGCACCCAACATCCTACATATCTATGTGTGAAGGAAAGTAGTTTGTTTTATAATAATGAGATCTACTAAACCAAGGTGCTTAAGATCATGTTCTTGGTGTCTTTGCAAAGCTCTTGATGAAGACGGGTGCACTAGCTAGGTTCCATGACGTTTGGACTTGTAGTGCAAAAACTTTTGAATATTGAATGATTTTTTCATTAAAAATTAAATTAAATTATAGCTGAAAATTTCGAAGGAATTGGAATGTGCCATTGGTGTTCTTAGAAAGATCTTGATGAAAAAGATTTAATGAAATTTATTTGGTAAAATTTGAATTTAGAATGTGGGAGATATTGATTTTTAAATGATTTTTTCCATTGAAAATTAAATAAATTCCCAAAAAACCAGGTTTTGGAAGGGAAAATTAGTTGAGGATGTGGTAACACTTGGGCCAATGGCACATGCCACATTACTATCAATGATACCATGTCATTAAATTTGGACTTAATAAGTAGTTTTTATTCTAAATTTTATTTCAACTTTTTTGGGGTTATGGTTTTGAAGTAAGGATCTAACTTAGTGGTTTATATTTGATAAAAATGTATGTACCTAAGATCATAGGGACATTTCAATTACACAAATAGATGTGTGAATTGTTTACAATTTTTTATTTCTTTTTATTCATGTAAAGAAAAGGGTTTTTGATTTTTTTACCTCAAGTTTATTAGTATACACATCAAGGTATTATCATTAGTTGTATTTGGCACCATTTTCCTTTGCACCCACATTCTCTAACACCACCTTAACTTTCATCGCATAAAACCTTGAATCCAATGACTCCTTCCTGTTTTTCCTTGAAAACTATAAGTCAAACCAAAACCTTGAACTTTTTTTTGATTCCTTCAAGTTGACATTTCAACGCATGTCTTATTTATTAAAAAATGGTCATTCTAAGATGGATTTTGAACACCTTTGGGACTATTTTCACCCAGAAGATTTAGCAAATGGATTCCCTCACTTGTTTAAGCTTTATTTTCATCTTGCATAAGGTCACATTCCACCTCGAATTACATGTGTCCTTGGAGCAGCCCACTTCTTAACCATGACCAAACTTTTAGGTGGAATTTGTCTTGTTGCAATGGGGGAAACATTGTATTGATTCACAAGCCACACTTTATGCTTTCAATTCAATGATGTCTTTGCAACACATTTTTCTTCACATCAATTCAAAGTTACAACTAAAAGCAATTGTGAAACAATAATCCATGGCATCAAATGCACCTTGAACCTTCATCCCGATTGGGTTGTTTTCTAGCTAAATGTGGCAAACACCTTCAATTTGGTGTCAAGAGGGGTCATATTTCAAGAACTTCGTGTAGCAAGTGGAAACATCATACAACTCATCCCCTTTGTTTGTGCATTCTATGCATTTGAATATCCTATGTTTTACAGTCATCATAATCATGAAGGCAATGTCATAATCATCCCATCTACCATGCGAACCCGTCAAGGTGATCCCTTGGGAAGGGCATTATTTGATTTAGCCCATTTTAAAGTTTTATTTTCTATAGTTAATCATTTCCTTTCTTGTCTATTTCCATCCATTATAGATGACATTCACATCATAAGTCCCTTTTCAATTATATCATTTGCATATGAACATTTCTAGACTAAATTCCTTGCAATAAGTGTTTTTATTAAATTTAAAAAATGTGTAACATGGTCACCTTTTGATTTGCTACTTGATTTCAACACCCCATCCCACTTTATCACCCCATTAAAAGGAATTAGAATCTTGGGGGTTCAATTGGATATCTCATCATTCATATCATCCTTCATAAAAAATGCCTTATTAAAGGATGTTCATCATGTGGACCTTCTCCTTAAAATGGATGATGTTCAGGTGGCCTTTGGAATTATAACACATTACTTCATGCAATGGCCATTGTATATTTTACAATGCACATTTCCCTTTTCCACCTTGATAAAATCATTGATTTATTTTAATTCTTACATCCTTCAAGTGTTTAGGCGCTTCTTAGGTCCAAGATCATTTGATAGCTTAAAAGGACCTATAATCAATAAACAAGTTTCTCTTCCAATAACTTTCGATGGCATCGGGCTCATACCAATAGCCACCATTGCCCTACTAGCCTATTTATGGAACTGGGCGTTTATAGCTTCATTCATAGCTACTAGGTTTATGGTTAATCAACGTCCTTTCCTTCTAGAAACCTTAGCACAAATCGATAACAACACTTTTCCATTCGAACAACACCTAAAGACAACATGTGATCTTCTACTACCTTAAGGTCGTATGTGTCTTTTTTCGTTTGAATAATTCATTAAACAATAAATAGTTCGACTTCAAAATTCCATCTTGGAGCATTTGCACCATCACACCTTTTCCAACATGCTCTTTGATGGGATATCTAAGGCCCATCGTGCTTGAATTTTATAATGTTTTGACTCAAGGGTAGGCGTTTGGTTTACAATTTGACTAATCCTCTTAACCTTTCTATTATCTTCCCCAATTTTTTCCATAGCATTTCAAATGTGACTTGGACTACTTCATTCTTCAATTGCAGGTATTTTTCAATGCTTGTGCACACATCCAATCAACCTTATGTGTATCCACCTTTTATATTACGTTCAAGGCAACGAACACATGGGAACCCATGATGTAGTTTGTAACACTTTTGCTACCATTGCACGAGATGTTGGCTTCCATGTGGGATGAAAACAATTACATGTGCTTCCTTCAACCACGTTCAATTCCTCTTGCCAACAAGTTGACATTGTGCTCACTAAAGATGGCATTCGAACCCTAGTCAACATTGTCATTGCTAACCCAACATGAGCATATTTACTTCCTTGATCTTATGCACCCCAAGGATTTACTACCTTTGATGCGGCTCAAGCAAAAAAAAAAAGAACTATCACGACTGACATCCCATTGCTCAATTCCTCCTTTTAACAATTGAGGTATCTGGATGTTTACACAAACATGTTAATGTGTTTTTACACAATGGTGTCAATACCATTTGGAACTTGGAAAGGCTAGAAGGCCTTCATCTTTCTATCTTGATTATTTTTCTTCATCAAAATATTTCAATCACATTACAAAGGATATAAACATCTTCCATCTTAAATCGGGCGATGCTTATAAGCTTAGCTACTTCTTGATTTCCACCCCTTTAGGACACACCTCCCATCACCCCAGTCGACCTATTATAGGTGATAGGTTTTTGACTTGATGAAATACAACCAATTTGCTATAGACGGTCAATTTTTGTCATGGAGAGATTTTGACATCTAGCTTGAGATAACTTGACATTTGGTAAAATCTCTATTTTCCTTTTTCTTATTCCCTTGTACAATGTGTTTATTACATCAATGTAAAAGAAGAACAAGCGGGTATTTTTTTGTGCTTTTAAAAAATTATTCTTTCTTAACACAACACAAGTGTGCTCTATTCATTGATTGTGTGTTTTAGTCCAGAATTACTTTACAGTGATGAGCTTTATTTTCTTCTTGAGAAAAAAAAAAGAAAAAGACAAGGGAAATAAACAAGGGCAAGGAAACCCCAATTACACTTATTGCAAGGTAGATCTGGTCAACCATGTAGTGCTGTATTTTCTGCTCCCCTTTTTCTTTTTCTTTTTTGCATGTTGACTTGGAGTTTCGTAACCAGGTTCTTCTTGTTGTTACCCTAAAAGGAAAAGGGAGAAAAAACAGAAAAAAAGAAAAAAAAGAAACAGAGAAAGAGAGAAGAAAATATGGCCACAGTGAACGACCAGCACCCACCAGCGCACCATGAAGGATGAATGGTATGTGGTCAGTAAACAGTTTTCTGTTGGGTTCCAGTTCCCTAGCTCAGTTCCCTACCTACTAAAAACTCAAAAGCAGGGTGTTAGTAGGTAAGCTTTAAAAACAGCCCTTACCTACCTATAAACCATCTACTTACCTAGTAAGTTGCCTATTTTCCTACAGAATTGGTTACCAAGGTGAAACCAAATACTAACTCAGTTGAGATTCATCCACAACTGAGCAATAACGAGCATCCAGTGGATGGTTTGCTAGTGGGTGCTGGTTCACTGTGGCAGAAATATGTATATGTCCCTCCCTCTCCCACACCAAATAATTTGAGAGGAAAACAAAGCAAAGTCACAAAAGAAGACAAATTACCCAATGTGACAAATTCAGATGCCTTTACCTAACTTGGTTTCCACAATTGGGGAACCTAATGCAGAAATTCTCATGGGTTTGGATCTAGAAAATCCTTTTAATTTTCAAAGAAAGAAGACTACTTTCTTACTTGAGCACTATTGCATATCAATGCCAGCAAGTAACTTACCCACCCTGGGTCACTAAATGAACAACAAAAATCTCAAAACAATGCAAATTTGTGAATTGCATGGCACCGTATGTTGTTCACCCATTACAACCGCCCTTTCACCTTTGCAATTAGACTAGGATGCTTTGAATCATCTCCAAGAGATAAGAATCTGGTTGTTGCTCAAGTCCAATTTGAGACCCCCCAAATATTCATCACACCAATCATACTCATCATGTTAGGGGTATTTCCGATTTTCACTTATGCCAAACAATCTTTTATTGGATACCATTCCCAATGACCCATGACTTAGGTAAGCCTCCCCTCCCAAGGACATATCCTGAGAGGAAGGATCGGTTGAAGCTCAAAAAGCTTTCAAAGCTTGGTTCAATGTGTTGGTCAAGGAAGGCAATGCCTTAACTCTCAATAACAGAATCCATTCCTTAGTTTGAGTATTCCAAAATAACTGTTGTCTTTTCAAATAGAGGAAAGAAATAGTTGGCTATATATGCATGTGCTCCCTTACTCCCATTTTTCTTTCTCCACATCCCCTCCCCAAGGCAGGGGGAAGAAAAAAGAAAAACCCCTGAGCAGGTGTCGGAGATGTAAGGAAAGGAGGACCAAAGTCTAGACTCTAGAGATCATATTTAATTGCGTGGACTCAAACCCTAGGGCGTCCATATCCCAACAATTTAGGTTGGCTTGAAGAGAGTAAGATCTGAATTCATGGATTTTAACCACCCAAAGCACAAACCAACCAAAAATAATGGTGACCATGTCGCCTATCATGTATGTGAATTGGTGTAATGCCAGATGAAACATTCAGGATCAAAGATGGAGGTTTGAACTTTGAACCCCAAGCATGATGGTTCAATGTTACTAACAGTATCAGTTAACTCAAAGATCCTGAGTTCAAACCCAATGGTGAGCATGTGCTCCTCTGGTGCCCTTTCCCATTGGACTTGACTGGGGAATTACTGTTATGTTTCAAAGAAAGAAAGAAAAAACAAAGAGCTCAAGTATTTTACTTAGAACCCTGTTTGTAAATATCAGTTACACATTGTTTCTTACTTCACTCAAGAAAACTAGAAAACCAAATTGAGACCATCTAATCCAGCAACCCCATCAGCCTGAAAAAAATAATCTTCAGGCCTACACACAACCGTACTCTGCTGAACATTGAAAAAAAAAGTGATCTCTAACTAGCATTTCCATTGCTCCTCTCAATTTCTCACAAACTTATCAAACCCTATTACACATTTAACTCATAATTCACTCAAGATAACCTTTTAAAAAACATTCAAACCACCAAATCAAACAATTTCATTGGCCATAACAATTTCTCTGTACACCGACACACAAGCCTACTCAACACCCTTTTCTATAGTAGTAAAGTAATATATAACAAGGTAATAAATAAATAAATAAATAAATATTATAAAACTAATACTATACTGTATACAGACAGGGATTTTTAAAAAAAAAAGAGTTTGTTTGATCATGCCAAAAAATCATCTATTCTTGTTTAGCAACATTATAGGGTTTGAAAATTGTGACTAGTATCATTTGTGGGCCATTTACAATTATAATTGGGGGATTGACTTTGCAATGATTTGAACCCACAACCATTGACATGGTAGATGACATAGACAGAATGCAAGACTTAGCCACTAGCCCATTTATTGCATTCATAAATTCGCAACTTTGGGGACTATTTATTTTCTTTTTCTTTTTCTTTTTTTCTTTTTTTTGGGGTTTGCAGAGGGTGGTGGGTCACAATTTGCAAATATGGGACAATCTCAAGACAATCATGGTAAAGGAAAGACAAACTTTTCTCTCTTTTATTTATTTAAAAAAATAATAACATTGAACTTTATTTTCTTAAAAATTTCGAGCTTATCCCTTTGATGTAAAATGAAAAAGAGAAAGAAAAAGAAAAGCTCCATTTGTTTGGATCCTGCTCCTTTTTTCTTTTCAATTTCAAAAAGAAAGGAAATTGATTGCATCAGATTTCAAAGCAGGTAGGTATGTAGCTAGCTAGCTAGCTAGCTACGTATATTGCTAGGTTGGTAGATAATATATAGGTAGGTACCAGCTAAACTGGTGTAGGTAGCTACTTGTAGGGTGCCTAGGAGTAGACTGCAAACAAAAAGCGAGACTAGGTCTGTTGTAAGGCCGTCGCCAAGCTCTTGGTGTCGTCTAAGATGCAAATCTCGCAATTATTTTTGGCTGTTAATCCTCGTTCCTTGTCGTCGATGGAAATCTTTAGTGCATTCCGACTTGTTTGTGATGGACGTTTTGCTGCTCTCGGGACTTTCCCTGCGACTTGTAAGTATCTTGAGAGAGAGAGAGAGAGAGAAAGAGGATGTGTGTGTGTGTGTGTGAGAGAGAGATATAACCTTTTGTGATAGAATTGTACGTTCGGGATAGATCTTTTTTTGTACGCTTTGGATGAGAGGGTGGCGACCTCGCGTCTCCTCGTTCTTTGCCGCTTGCGCAGTGGTGATCGGTTATGGCTGTTTCGACGTGCATTGGATTTCGTTTGTGTTTTTGGAACTTTCTTTGGTGTGTTTTCGGCGCGATTCGGACAAAATTTGTTTGAGACTCGGTCTTGAATGCGGTTTCCTCCTCCAGGAAGTCCGAGCTTCGTGGATCGAACGTTGCACCAGCTAGCTCTTGTCGGTAGAGATCGAATGGCGCTGCGAGGAGGAGGAGGAGGAGCTTGGATGTGGACGCTGTAGACGGACGGTTTCCAAAGCTCGTGCGGTTCCATAAGAACGAGGAATAGAATCGAGGCGCTCGTGAATTTCTGATGACGAGACATCGGTGGACTGCTTGCCTTGGCGGCGCATCTTGAATTTGCCAAGAACGAACTCACTCCCCTGAGAAACGTGATTGGAGAAAGTGACAATGGCGAGTTTAACCCCTGGTGTTCTCTTGAAGCTCCTTCAGTACATGAACTCGGATGTGAAGGTCACGGGAGAGCACCGGTCTGCTCTGCTGCAAGTGATTAGTATTGTACCTGCTCTTGCAGGCAGTGAGCTTTGGCCGAACCAGGGTTTCTACATCAAAGTCTCGGACTCGTCTCATGCAACGTATGTCTCACTGGCAGAGGAGCACGATGATCTCATTCTCAGTGATAAGTTGCAGCTGGGACAGTTTATCCATGTTGACAGGCTTGAAGCAGGCTCGCCGGTTCCTCTACTTAGAGGTGTCAGGCCGCTTGCAGGCAGACATCCGTGCGTAGGAACTCCCGAAGATCTCATTGCCACAATCGTTACCGCGAGGTCCAGAGACTTCCCGATCCAGCATCATCCTGATCTCATTCACCCGGATCTTTGCAATTCGGAGACCATAACCGGAGCTGGTCACCTTGGTGATCTTTCTTGCAGCTCCTCCTCATCGGGGTGCCTGGGAAATCGATCATCCTCTGCAGAGGAGAATCGTGTAGACAAGTCTGTAGAGTCATCGTCAGCAACTGCTCACCATCTCAAAGGCCCCAACCTTTCTCAAGCGAACACTTCTTCTTTGCAGGTGAAGAAAAACGAGATCATGCATGAACTTGCATCATCAGAGAATACCGTCGAAATCTCTTCAGACGACTTTGGAGCGCAGCTTACAGAAAGGCTGTCAGGAAGCTCGCTGGGAAAATCCAATCTCTCCACATTGGAGGAGAGCAATCTAGCAACTGTCGACGAGAGAGAAAATGATGAAGGGAGATCGAGCTTAAGACCAACAACAACAAGAGCAGCGAAGTCCAAGGGTTTTCCAGATTGCTCCTCCTCACCTAATAAGAGCATGCCCCAGGCGGCATCAACTCCGCCGGTAAAGCCGCAATCCCCAACCAATGCATCGTTTCTGGACACGACGAGGACGTCTGGAGACAGAGTATTGTTGTCAGGGAGAGTAATTGCATGCCCGGAAGATAGAAAGATCCCTTACAAGGAATCAGTTTCTTCCAGGTCTGCGGAAGTCTCTCCAACTCTAAAACGATCCGTGAGCGCGGGGAAAGTGGTGCAAGTGGTGGATTCGGGCAAGCGGCGCTCCGTAGGTGCCGGGTGTCGATCAGGAGAGATCATTACTGCCACTAAAAAGTGTCTGAGGAAAAGCTGGGAGGGATCCAATGGTGCAAAGGATGCTAAAGATCGTACCACTCCAAATCAAGCAAAACAACAAGTGAAGGCTACTGCTCCTCGGTCGTCCTCCGTAAGCAAATTTTACACTCTTCTCTCTCTCCCTCATACTCTTGGTACCTATTGCAGTAATTGCAAAGATTTGCAACTGGACATAGGGTTCTCCTTCTCTATTTCTTGACATACACTGACGATAGGTGTCCAAGTTTTGCATGGTTGTAAGTGCTCCAGCCTCTGTCATTTAGTGCAGGATATGGCAAATGATGTTCCATTCCTATGATTGTTTAGGAGCTTGTATACCCATGTCTGTGCTCCAAGTGCTTTAGAAGAATGAGAATAGCAGCTCCTATTTGGATTGTACAAGAGATAGGTTGTGGGTTCCTGACACTGTTGGGCCCTTGCCATGGAGGTTGCCTTTGGAGTGAACTTATGCATAACAATGTTTGTGCTTCATCTCTTTAGGGATGGAGCATGGATCAGATTATAATTTTCCTTGTCAACAGGTTTCAAGAGAAATAGATAGTGTTTTGAAATGCTCCTGTTGCTTGCAGAATTTGCACCAGCTGTTTGTTCTTCTTTTGATGTTATTAGATCTCTTGTTCAGTCTAAAATCTCATCAACCTTATTATCACAGGTCCTCTGAGAATTCCTTCTGCAGGTTGACTCAAACTACTATAGTATGGAGATTGCTCAATATTTACAAAGATAAATGGATAACCTTTTTTGTTGGTGGTCTTTGTTGGGGGTTCCTCATGACTATTGATTTTCTCTCTTGTTTAGGTATCTTGCTCAAGGACACTAAATGACATCAGCTCAAATGCTTCACCAGACAAGGGCCCTTCATCGCTGGAAGCAGTGCCTGGAAAATCCAATAGCAAAACAATCAATGGTGCTACTCATGTGACACCTGCTTCACCTCCAGATCCTACCCCAGCTCATACTGGGAAGGAGACAGACTTGATCTCAAAATTGACAAACAGCAGTGTCTCCTGGGGTTCACTTCGAGGAACACTTCAATCATTGGGAAAGGTACTTGTGTGGCACAAGCCTGTACATGTAATATCACCAATGGCACATTTGCAAGGCACAATATTACAGTATTGCTGATGCATTGGTCATTGAGGATGCTCTTCACAGCTAGCTCTTACATGTCTGCCTAGAATGGTATATTTTCCTAATCATAGCACCACTTATGGTATTGTTCATTCAGTCTCTATTGCATGACTTTCTCTATTTACATTCAAACAGCAACTCTTGTTTGGCAGGGTATTTTCAGCTTTGCAGCAATTAATGCCACATGATGCATTGACATTTTTCTGTGCAATATTGCAGAAAGCTTTACAAACAAGAGATGCAGCTTCATTAGCTGCCACAGAGGCTCTACAAGAGGCTTCAGCAGCTGAGAGTGTACTTAGGGGCCTCAGGCAAGTACTAGGAGCTCAATGTATAGCTCAAATCACACCTTTACAACAGCAACAAATTCAAACAAGTGGTTTCTGATCATACAGAATAATTCCTGAGAGTATATACAGATTTTCTGAAGTTCCTCAAAATGCCACTCTCTTGAAATCAAGTAATACCAGCTCATGGGAGTGGGAAGAGTCATTTGCAAAATGAACAGTGGACATCTCTCAAATTAAGTGATGGATACAAGAGGTGTTCAGCAGGTTAGGTTTGATTATTAAGGGTTAGTGTTCAAGCTGAATCTGATTATGTATGTGGAGTCAACAATTTAGAAAGAGCAGCCTATCGATGTCAGTAAAACCTTGGAAGAGTTTTGGCCTCACAGGAGTCAACTGTTCAATTTAGCACTCTTTTTTGCAGAAATGAGATGCCAGTTTGCCAGCTTCTTACAATACAAACTCTGTCACTGACGGAAAGTTGTAATTGTTTGCAGTATGTTTGCAGAGCTGTGCTCATGTGCAAAGGCAGAGTTCCCTCAGCAGTCTGTAGAGCAGTTCCTAATCCTTCACCAGTCTCTGAAACATGCAGTAGCAGTGGCCGATGCACTGGCCAGTGTAAGGAGTAATCCAGATACAGCAGCAAAAGAAATCTCCACTGGAAAGGCTGAAGATGCTGCACAGAAGGCACAATGTGCAGCTACATGGGTGAATGCAGCCTTATCATCAGACTTGGCATCCTTCTCACTACGGAGTAAGGAAGGTGGAGCTCGCAGTTCTGTTAAGAAGGTCATTAACCAGCAACTGGTGGTTGCACTGGATGGGACACCAGGCTCAATACCAAGAGTTCATAGTACCTCACCACCATTAGCTAAAGCATGTTTGTCAACAACCACATCTTCTGTCAAGTCCAGGACAGCTTTGTCATCTATGACACAAAGTGGAAATGAGACGAGGCAAGATGCTGCAGAGTTGCGACAACAACCTCCATTGAAAGTACCAGTGCAGACTATTGCACGGCACAGTAGTAGCAGAGTGAGTCTGAGGAAGACCAGTGCAAAAGTTTCAAGCAAGATCACACCTGGAACACAGGCTAAAGTGCAAAATGCACCTCTTCCACCAATTTCCTCACCTTGGGTCAAGGGAAAGGGCATGATGGAAGTGGCAGAGCTTGCAAAGCAGCTTGAGTCTGAAACACAACGCTGGTTCCTTGATTTTATGGAGGGGGCTCTTGATAATGGCTTCCAGGCTGCAAATGAAGGCTGTAAGGAAGGGATGGAGAAAGTTATGATGAGTCAACAAGAAAACTTCCATATTGCAGGCATATTATCACAGCTGAAAAGAGTGAATGACTGGCTAGATCAGGTGGGTGTTGTGGAGGATGCAGTGCTCAACACCAAATTAGTGGATACCAAAGCCAGATTAAGGAAGAAGATCTATGACTACCTGTTGCAGCATGTTGAATCTGCTGCTTCTGCCCTGGGTAATGTATCCTCTGTTCTGGTGTTCTCAAATCCTCAACTAGTGAGTTGATCTGTGTGTTCATCTGATCCATCCTCAATCAAGAAGAGGATACATCATTGGCAATGCCAGTTATCTCTTCATCCTTAGGAAGGCTTGATCACAATCACTAGTGTACGTGCTCTCAGTCATTTTTGAAGGTTAATGAGGCCATTCTACTTCACTTGGATCTATGAACCAAGGATTGTCAATTACATTGTGCCTCTGTTACCTTTGTATTTCCTTGCATTGAATTCTTTTGTAACAGCTAGTAAAGTATCTGCTGATTAGAGAAAGTCCTGTGAGACCAATGATGCGATGTAATTATCATCAAGATTTAGAAACCATTGAGATTTAGAAGTCCTCCATTGAGATTTTGCCATACTTCCAGTACTGAAAATTGAGCTGTGAAGAGGTGGGATTGAAGTGTGGAATTTTGTTGAAATTCTGAAGGATGTGTCATACATGTGCACTCCTCCTTACATGTAAGTCTCCAGAGACTTTCAAGTTGCAATATTGTTTGTCAGTTGACATGCTGAAATTTGTCAAGAGGGCACTTACTGAAGCTGGACTAGCTGAGCCAACCCTCAAATGGTAATGATTTCTTTCTCTGTCATTGTGTTTGATGAATGTGCACATTCTCTTGAAGATGATCTTAAGACTTTTTTGGTAGTGTGCAGCTTGAGAGCTTAGTAAGAAGTCTGATGCATGTAGGCACCAGATACATGGAGGTTCATGAATTCAACTTCAATATATTAGCATAGAATTCCTGTATGAATTCCTTCTGTTCACTTTTTGGTTCTGTCAATTAACTTAATCAGAGTGTTCTTAGCTATCAAATTTCTGTTTGGTGTTTCCCTGCCTTTTGGAATCTTGAAAATGGGTATTTCAAGGGCTTCTTAATCGTAAGTAGGTGGTCAATAGTCAATACCATTAAATGCTGCTATTGAAGGTCTCTGAACATGTGTATTGACTGTTGTTGATGGTTGAAACTGCTTCATTATGTTTTTTCTTCTCTGTTCTTCAGTGTTGGATATCCCCTTTTTTTCAGGCATGATGGATGATATGTAGTTCCTATGTTGTCAGATCCAGAATTTTTATAACCTCTTGTATAATGGAATATCTCAATTCTATTCAAGCTGACTTGTATCATAAGTATGGAGAAGTGCTGGATATTTATGAAGATACATATTAGTTCTATCAGGTTTTTTTTTCCCCATGGATTCTAACTGGCAGTTGCCATATGGTGCCCCACTTCAGTGCATGGAGATGTGAATCATGAAGGGAAAGGACAAGTATGCTGGCTCTATTCACAATTGTCCAGAGTCAGGCCTCTAGAAACTCAAAGTTTTAATCAAGAACAGATCACACAGGTGAATACAAACCATCGCAGAGAGGGTAAAATAGAGAAGAGCAAACTCACTAATTTGGTAACCAACTACTTACCAACTTATTAATCTAACAACCTGATCAATCCTTAATCATCACCATTGATCTCATACACAATAAATACCTATGCAGTCAGGTGTGAATCATATGGAAGTTCCTACACTCCCCCGCACACCTAACTTCTATAACTTGCTAACTCCTAAGATTGTTCCCGGCAATGTGATGAACTTGAACATTCTCCCCCGGTCACTAATGCCTCTTTGATTATAGCATGTCACACACTTTGTGAAAATAATGAAGTTATCCTTCAAAGTCAGCCCTCTTGTGGAGGCCAAGTCATGCTCTATTTTCTTCAAAAATTACTCTACTTAGAGGCTTTGTTAGCATATCAGCATTATGCTCTTTTGATTGCACAAATGTCAAGTCCACTCTATTTTTCTTGACCTAGTCTCTAATGTAATGACAAGTGCCTTCCAAATGTTTTGTTCTTACATGAAGAAAAGGATTCTTGGTGATTTTAATACTACTTTGATTATCATAGAAGATTATCAGAGGTTTCTCGTATGGAAAACCTATCTCCCCTAGAATGTTTCTGTACCAATTAACCTCTCTTGTTGCTTCATTCATGGTGCGATATTTTGCTTCAACACTAGATTGAACAACTTCATCTTGAAGCTTACTTTTCTAAGAGGTAGGTGCAGTTCCAAGGGAGACAACATAACTAGAGGTGGATTTTCTTTCATCCAAATTTCCCTGATAATCACTATCAAAGTAACCATGTGGCATAACATTCTCCCCCCCATGATAGAGTAAACAGAGATTTGCAATATGCTTGAGATATCGAAAAATTGTGAATGCAACCTTAAGGTGAAGAACTTGGGGTTTGGTCACAAAACGAGTGCACAGGCCAGTTGCAAATGCAATGTCAAATCGAATGTGGGTTACATGAAACAGTTTCCCAACAACACAACAATTGTATATTTGGTCAACAAAAGGAACTAACATGTCGGTTTTGAACAGAAAGCTTGATTCTATTGGAACTAAATTGGTGATGCAATCATCAAGACCAAGATTAAACAAACATTTTTAAATGTACCAACAATGGGAGAGAAACACACCAAGGGTGGTGTAGAAAAATTATGCACCCAAATATAATGCGAACGGTCCTAGTAGAGACATATCAAATTGAGAACAAAATTCATCACGGACCCACTCTAACTTGGCATTATGACTACCAGTGAGCATAAGGTCATCTACATAAATTGCAAGTGTAAGTATTAAACCATCTTCTTGAAAGATGTATAGACTAGGATCGGCTAAGCAAGGAACTAAGCTATTTTTTTGAAGAAAAACATCTATTCTTTCATGCCAAGCCCGAGGGGATTGACACAACCCATAGTGCTTTCTTTAATTTACATACCTTATGTTCAAGACCAGGAACAATAAAACCAAAAGGCTGCTTAACATAGACATCTTCTTTAATCTGCCCATTGAGGAAGGTTGATTTTACATCCATATGTAAAATCTCCCAACCATGTTGAGTGGCTAATGAAACAAGACAACTAGTTGTGCTCCATTTCGCAATAGGATCAAATGTTTTTTGAAAATCCAATCCATGTCATTGTTCATTTCTACAAGCAATCAAACGAACTTTATATTTCAAAGGGGTGTCGTCACTACCAGTCTTGAGATGATAAACCCACTTGGTTGACAATAATCGACAACCATGTAGTAAATTCACTAAGGTCCATGTCATTGTGTGCTAAAAAAAGAATATTCTTGTTCCATTGCATTAATCCAATGTGGGTCTTTGGCAACCTCTAAAAAACTTTGGGGTTTATCACCAATTTCCACTACATTTACAAATTCTTCAACTGTCTCAACAACATTGAAATATCCTTGCAGATGAGTAGGAGTGTGAACATGTCCAAATCAACAAACATAAAATTCAAGAAGTGGAAAATTAATAATAGCAAGCATTGCAAAATCAATAGCAATAGAATCAAAACTTGGTGATGACGCATCTTCAAGATTAACAATAGGTGCTACAACATTAGTGACAATAGGCAAACCATCTCCATGTGCTGATGGCTACTCACCATTTCCAAGTGCTAATGGCTATTCCAAGTTATCAACCATATCCAGATTGATGCAATTGCAATGTACATGCACTTGCAATAGTTGAGAGTTGTTGAGTTGCAATCACGTCTTGAGGTTCTACATGCTCCATGGTTAGATCAAATAAACAATGTGATGCAACAGTTGTGGGTGGGTCAATGATCTAAATAGCCATAAAGTGATTGAATTTTTTTTCTAAAGAAACAAGAGGTTTGGAACTTGAATCAATGGGTGGATGCCAAAAATTTTACTCATCAAACTTGACATCCTTACTAATCAGAGTCTTGCAGGCAAGTGGATGATAACATCTAACCACCTCAATCTCATCAAAGTAGCCGACCATAATGCACTGCTTACTTTTTGAATCCAACTTGGTTCACTACTCATCAAGTTCATGCACATACACAACACAACCCCAAACCCACAAATGTTCCAACTTGGGCGAGACCTTAAACAATTTTTGATACATGGTCATCCCATTGTTGGCTCTCATGGGTGGTTGATTTATAAGATTCCTTGCTCATGAGCTTTGTAACAATGACATTCCAATTTTCGTCAAAGGTGTACCCTATGAACCAAATGATATTTGGGTGTCACATTCTTGAAAGCAGATTTGCTTTGTTTTCCATTGCCTTCCTATTTGTGGTGTTACATTTGAAAACCTTAGCAACTGCCATCAATCCTAAGAATTCACACTTGTACACCGATCCATTTGATCCAAGTGCAACATCAACCACATTAGCCCAAAAAAACCTAGGGGTCTATGCATCAACCACCATCAAACGAACCTTGTCAAAAAATGTACAATTTTTACGTTCCAAAACTCCATTATGACTTGGTGTGTAAGCTTGAATCAACTCATGGGTGATGTTTACTTCAGTGCAAAAGGTGAGGAAATCTCTTGACATATTATCCCCAACAATCACTACATAGAACCAACAACTTAAGGGGAATAAATTGAAGCTCCACTTTGGCACAAAAATTCTTGAATGTTTGTAATGCTTCAAATTTTTTTTTCAAGAAGTATAGCCATGTGAAATGGCTAAAATCATCTATGAAAGAGATTAAATAGTCAGCACCACCAAGAGAAACAAAATGAATCATACCACAAAGATTTATATGGACAAGTGCAAATGAACTTATTGCACAACGTTCAGCAATCTTGATGATGGACTCACATGATTGCTTCCCCTCCATATAGCTTGGACAAATGGAATTGTTTTCCATGAGAAGAGGTACACCATGTCCGAATTGTTGTTGGCCCAAAAATCGAATACTATGGTGATTGAAATGCCCAAAACATTTGTGCCATACATTAGTTAAAGAGGAAAACTCCATAACACAAATAGGAAATTGTGGGTCATCCATGATGCACAAATACAAGCTAGTCCCTAACTCTCAAACTCCACAAACAACCACATGATTAGGCTCGACAAAAACTAAACACTTTTCATTGTCAAAAACAATGACAAAACCTTGATTAGCCAATGATCTAACTTAAATGAGATTCATTATAAGACCTAGCATGTAATAAACGTCATTAAATTTTATTTCACCAATCTTTGAAAGGGTCACATAGCCTTTGCCTTCTATTCCAAGTTGGTGGCCTCCAATAATGGAAACTACACCAAAAATTGATTGGGCTTCTAAATTTGAAAAAACATTCTTGTTTCCCATTACATGCTTAGAAGCATTAAAGTCTAGAAGCCAAGCAGTGTCTGCTCTCTCTAAATCTAGAAAGGTAAGAGCAATATTAAACACATTTACAACAAAAATGTCTTTCAAGTTATCAGTGTTATTGATAATTTCTTCACTAACTGCATGTGAATGAAATGTAGGTTGTGGACAACCATGATGGGGACAATTCTTGACATGCTTCACAAGCTTCTGCACCAAGTCATGACAATTTTGCATGAAATGTCCCCAACCATCGCACCAATTGTAAGGACTAATGTGATTATGGTTGCCATGTTGTGCTACTCCAAATGTTGATGATCGATAATTATTGCTCCCATGATTGCTACTTCACCCCCCCCCCCCAACTTCCATAATTGGATGGAACCTTCTTGTATGGAAAAAAAATTCACATCTTCAAGCCAAGACATCTTCTTTGAATGAAGCATTGGGCCCACGTCTTGTGTTGATGTGTGTCTTTTCTTGAATAAAATGAATTGCAATGGTTTTGAAAGTGGGAAGAACATTTTACCCATTAAAAGCATTCAATATTGCTTCATAACTTGGATGTAAAATGTTGAACATTTGTTCAATTACATCAACTTCTAAAACACATCGATTTATGCCTTGGAGCTCAAGTTGAATTTTTTGGATCTATCTAAAATATTTAGTAACAGATCTTCTTTCATGCAAACACAAATTGATTAATTTATCCTTAAGCATAAAGTGAGCTGCATTATTTATAGATTGATATCATGTTTGAAACCTCACCCAAACCACACAAGGATCAATACAATTTGCGATCCATGCATAAATTTTAAGGCGAACATTTAACCCTATGGTTATTAAACCATTGATTCATCCTTGAATTATGTCCTCTAGCTCTCCAAGGACAAGGGGGTTCTGTATGGCAGGATCAACAAATCACCATGAATTTTCCCACATGAACATAAATTTTAAGTCAATGTTTCCAAGTTTGATAACATAACAACACATTTTGGGTTTTGTAATTGGCCTTTACAACTACATACTAATCAAAAGGACATATGCAACTAGTGACTAATGAGTTGTTAAACCCATACCGTTTCACCCATTTAGTTGCAAGGGACGTTCAGTTGCAAAGCCCAGTCATTTAAACAAGTGGGATTTTTAAATTTTCTTATACTATTGAAATTCCATGTCATCATTAACTTGGTATGACATGTAAAGTGCATGTCATCTCAACTTAGTCATTTTATTCAACTAAATGTTACAAAAGATGCCTTGATGGATGGATGACATGTATCAAAAACCTATAAACACGTTATGAATCATTACACATAACCAAAAATCAACCTAGTTTAGCCCATGTGACTGACATAGCCAAAAGTCAACCTAATTAAACTAGGCAACCTAACTTAATTTGCCTATTCAAAAATCAACCTAGTTAAACTTGGCTAAGCTAACTACCTATGTTAGGCAACCTAGGCTACCGAACCTAGGTTAGATGGCCTAAATTAAAAATAAACATTAAATTTTTAACCTAAGAAACCTAAATTAGACTACCTAATTAACCTAAACCAAGTGGCCTAAATATCATAAGTTACAAAAATGAAGACTTGAACCTTTCGCCTTCACTTTGGGATTCAAACCCTCATCCATTACACTACACATTTTTTTTAACTAATTATATTTAACACAAAGTTATAAATTTCATAATTTTTAACTTTGAATTAACCTTGGCCACCCTAGGTTGATTTAGGTCAACCTACCTACTACCTACCAACCTAACTTAAACCTAAACCTCTTAGGTTGACTTTAAAATAATTAGTTTGTCAACTTATATTACTTATTAATTGAACCTAAGTTAACCTAGGCATTCTTAAGGTAAAAAAGACTTAGGATAATTATGTTGCATCTAATCGCATCATAATCACATTTAGTCGAATCATAGTCGCATCTAATTGCACAAACTTGATAAAAATATTTTATAATGAGGCTACCTAGGTTGACTTGGCAAAAAACCTAAAGCTAGGAACCTAAACAAGCCAACCTAAGTTAACCTATTAATAGAATAACCTATTCTAGAAGTATATTCAAACATAATATATGTAGTAAAAAATTTGTGTTTAGTTAAGTAATTTACAAGGTAGCCTAAATTACAAAGTAGGTTTTTATTAAGTAGCCTACATACATAGGTTAATTTAATACATATGTTAATCTAAGTTAGTGTGTTAAGTAGTTAAAAAGTTAAAGAGTTATGTGTCACCTTTTTCAACACAACTATTAATATTGTAATCATAATTACAAGTTAACAGTAGATTATTTAATACACATGCACATGTGTGTGAATTCATGACTTCAAAAACCTCATGACACACAAAAAATTATGGCATGACATGATAAATATTGATGCCATAAATTCAAAACACACAAAAACTTATGGTGTCACAAAAAATCATGGATTGCCATGAAAATTTGTGACACCTTGTTGCCAAATGGCATGCCATGTTAACATCACATGGAAGACCGAGTCATTATTAATTGCAAAGGAAAACAATATTTTCAACTAGCTAATAAATAAAGTTAATTCATCAAATGAGTGACATGAATCATGATGTAAAGTTAATGTCACAAGTCATGAGCTATTGGCACTACTAATCAACCTTGTTGTCATGTGGCATGCCACATCAACATCACATGACCATAAGTTGTTATTATTCACCAAAAGTTGCAAGAATCAATGGAATTTTGTTATTATCTAATTTCGAACGATTAAAAAAATATTAATTATACACTTTTGAAATTTTAATAATTGTGTAAAGACTATCAAGTCGTGATATCGAGTACAATCACAAAATCATAATGCCACATAACATCACAATGTCCTTTACAATTGTGTTGTCATTAACATGAACTTGTAATTACAATTGTAGTCAAAAAACACAATAGTCATTTTATTAATTGAGTATAAAACCTAAGATGTGTTGTTGTGTAATCTCTTACCCCACTAAAGTTCAAATGCTCAAGTAACTTAGAAGATTGACAAGATTGAACCATGCGTACTAACTAAAACATGAAGAAATCAAATAACAAACCAAAATTAAATAACTCAAAAAAAATCTTAAACACCTTTATCACATAGACCATTATTCAAAAATCATGCACCATATCACCAAGAACAAGGTTCACTTATCAACAAACAACTAATCACACTTAGTAGGAGCAAAGCTTCATTGCTACTAACCTCAAGCTCTAATACCATGTAAAAATTTAAAGTTTTAATCAAAAATGAATCACACAAATGGATACAAACCATTACAAAGAGGATAAAATAGAGAAAAACAAATTCACTAATTTGATAATTAACTACTTACCAACTTACTAATCTAACAACTTGATCAATCTTGATCAATCCTTCATCATCATTGTTGAACTCATACACACTAAATACCTATATAATCAAGTGTGAATCATATGGAAGTTCCTACAACACCAAAGCCTGCGAAACATTTGGGAGGTACACTTTCCTCTTCCCCACTTCCCCCAAGCTCAAACCACCTTTTCTTGCACATTCAAAAAAATTTACAATACTCAAATTTGTGTACTTCAATTTCTATAGTAGAATCAAAGACTTTGGATCTAGCGTTCAAGAGAAAGTGGTTCATCCATTGGCATCATATCGCAGTAATGCTCTTGACAAAATATGTTTGTAGGAGGGGTGTTGAACACACCAACTTCAATACTAAAGTAGAGTTTTGCAGTTAATGAGAAAAGATAGGCATCTTCTCAATTGTTTAGTTGGTTTGTGTGTGGCTTATGGTTCATTTGCACTTGTAGGTCTATAGAGACTTGGAAGAGATGCAATAGTTGGTTATGGCAAGTTGAGTTTCAGTTGTCTTGATTTGCTACTTCAGCACCAACAATGGAAGAAATTAGTACACAAATCCTGAATTTTTTTGTGTCTAAGTTTATGAGGGTTTGGGCATCATCCAAAACCAAGGGTACACAATCCCCCTCTTGTGAATTTCCCAAGAGAGTTATTTAGCCTTCCCCCTCAGTTTCCCCTCCTCACCCCGTCAGTCACACCACCTTGACCAGCACCATCTTGAGCACACTTCTGCTACTTGCAGGAGGTACATTGAATGCCTAATAAGTGATTGATTCATCATCGCTAGGTAGAATCAATGAAGTTATTACCAGGTTCTTTCATTGTTCCTTCTTGTGGGACAAATTTATTGTAGTTTGTTGTTTTCTGACATAAGTGTCGTGTGTTGCAATCCCTTTTCCATTCAATAAATGACAAAGATCTGCAACAGAACACATTCACTTTATATCATAATGTTCAAATCCAGACTCCAGAGGCCCCTCCGTTTGCCATGCAAGAAATCTATTATTCTTTATAAAGCAATAACATGAGTCTCTGGGTTGTGTGTGTGTGTGTGTGTGTGTGTGTGTCCTATTTCTCTCTGTTTTGACACTGGCAGGAGTCCACAGAGAGGATCAGCGATTCAGCAGGCTCGCAGGTTCAGTGTTTGTGTTTTCTTAATGACATTTTTGGCACTGTAATTACTGGTGATCCTTTTTCCTTTAAATTTTCGTAAGGGGCCATAAACCAGAGTTGCAGGGTATCATTGCAAAAATATTGGGAAATTTTTCCCCAAAAAATTCCTTTTTTTTGTTATTAAAGCAAAATGTGCCTGCTTCAACAACAGTAGATTGCTCCATCCATCTTGTTAGGGATGATCGCCATGTTTAGAAAACACACTGGCAGAATAAATTCAAAGAAATGGGCTCACTAGTAAAGGAAAGATAATTGCAATTTCACAAAAAAGGGTATGTTATTGAAGATAGTGTATGAGTTTTTTTTTTATGGAGCACATATCTTTGTCTTAAGACCTCTTACAAGCCACAAGCTTCCTCCATTAGGTAGTATATGCTACCTATTAGTACAATCCTGGATGAGTTCAAGACACAGCATAGAACACATTTTTTAAAAAGATACCCAAATGCCAGATGATGTTTTTTTTTTGGTTTTGGTTATCAATAGTGTGTCATACAGAGGACAAAATCTGTCTGCTGCTGCTTGGTAGGTATGATGCTTGCAGCTTCACCTAAGCGTATGCAGTTGTCGGCAGACGATCTTAAGTCGCTGGGGACTTGAAAAATGCAAGCACGTTTACAAACCCTTCCGAGTTCCCAAATGCATTATCTGATAGGCTTTCTTCATGATCGTGGTTGGCTTCATATTGCGAACTCCTGGGGGGAACTTCTGGCTGATGACCATGTCTAAGCAACTGCACCGGTGCTCAGTATGTGACCCTGAAAATTAAAATTGGATAAAGAAAAGTTAACACATGGCCGTTTGGCTCCACAAATTGGTTTTGACCCAGCATTTTTACAAAGTTTGCTACTAAATGCTAACCCCTCCCCCCCCCCTCCCCCCTTCCAACCCCTCATTGCCTTTGGGTGCTCCTTTTGTTAGGGTTATGGTAAAGAGTAAGGTGCAATGGTCAGTTGGACTTGGCATCTTGTTTGTGATGAGCTTTTATTGGATTGCAATTGTCAAACATAATTCAAGTCCATTATGATGTCCATAACCCCAACAAAAGGAGCACCTATTATCTCACTCCCTTGCATTGATTCAAGCAAGATATTTGGAAACCTTGGAATAGCTAGTGGAGAACACGCAATTCAACACAAGATTAACACCATCTAAGTTAAAATGAAATAATCCATACAATCCCCCTAAATATATCTTATTGGCATTTATTTTTTAAATTGGCATCACAATTGTTGTTGCATTTTTCAAATATCCTTTCTAGTAACAGTTATAGTAAGATTCTTGACATCACAGAAAGGATTGTCCTCCACAAAACTAGGAACATTTAACTAGTGTTCAGAATTTAGGGTCAACATGTCAAGAATGGTAATTAACAGTTTGCAAACACAACTAAATCAGATAGGCAATAGAGATGAGTAAGTTTTAGGTGAGATACAAGAGGATGCATGTAGTAAAGAGGTTGCAAGCACTTCTAGCAATGTTCATTATGTAAATTTTGCGATTCCGAGAACAAAAGAATGACTTGTAGGGTGCATAATGTCCTTTGTAACATGTTTGGTTATTGCATCAACACCAATAGGATTCTTCAAGAAGTGAAGAAATTAGGATGGTCAATGTGTATGAGAGAATTGGACATGTTCCAAAAGTTATACATTAATAGTTTGAATCACCACAAAAAAAAGAACATAAACAGGTCATTACACAATAATTAAACCAAACCCCATGTTCAATAGGTACTATACCTATTGGTTGGGAGGTAATGATGGACAAGGATGCATCTAATAAACAATAGGAATCAAAAACTCATGTTCACTTATTTGCAACCCTAGATTATTTCCAAAGAATGTTAAAGGCAGAAATCTTTTTAGATTAGTTAATCCTATAGGCCTTCTAGTAATGAAGTATTTATTAGTTGTAGACACATTTATTGTCTTTTAATTTAGAAGGTGAAGCCATTAGTTTAATTAGCCCATAGCACTAGGTGATTGACATTTGTCTACCAATCAACTAGGAAGGACTTATGAAAAGATTAAGATAAGCACGTACTTTTGTGGGTGGAATCTGAACCTTGTGTGGTTTATGGAAAAGGGAGATTAGGAGGAGGATACCTTTCATTCTTATATGGGGAGATTATGGAGGAATGGAGGAGAAGTTATATGTTGGAAAGAAAACAATACAAGGGAATGTGTGAAGGTTATTGAACCGATGGATCAATTCACCAACCAAGCATTGATAATCAATCAACAATAGTTGGAAACAACACATGTTACAACTAAAATGAATGGAGTGCAAAATAGGTACCATTTCATAGTGAGTCTATTATTTATGTGATACATGCTTCAACACCTACATGAACCATGCAATATTAGTTATATTAGCACTTGTCAAGGCAAGACCAATTATTCCACATGCAAGTATTGTTTCAACTTAAGCATGGTTTGTCCAACTTGTCTCCGTTGTTTGGAACACCCATACAAATGAAATGAGGAGGTCTAAAGGTGCACCCTTAATTGGATATGTTATAACTAAAATTCCAACATGAGGTTATCATCAACTAGTAATTTTTACACCTAGTAGAATACCTATCATGGTACCTAATGGAGGTAATGGAGAACAACCACTTGATCTAAATCCAAAATGAACAATTAGTCCTAGAGAAATTAAAAGAAGTATTGGAAAAATATTTCAAACGTCACCTTTCCTAACCACAACACCAATGTCTTATCCATACATTTTTTTAGTACATATGGAGTGCAACAAAACCTACTATTACTACAAGAATGTTTGTAATTAGAAACAATTATTCAATACTATTTAAAGGAATTACAATTCCATTGGTTAGTAAAAACATTGCACTTCTTGGAATTACTATGGGGAGTACATGTTGTTACCTACATGGGTACCACCTTAAGCAAAAAATGTTGCAACATTAAAACCCAAATAGATAACATACTAGGAAGCAACTCCCATATCCTCCATATGTCAAGGAAATTGATCATGATGCACATGTGCAAGTGTTCAAAGCTATAATCAAAGCCAATGGGAAAATTATAGACAAAGACATTGTGAATCTATTTGTGTTTACCTTACTAAACCAATCTCAATGTTAGGCTGAAACTTTTCACCTAAGAATAGCTTGGCTATGCATTCATTGAGCTATAAACACTTTTAGACGATGAAGAATGATGAAAAGGTGTACATGCAACTAAAGAATCCAAACATGACAAAACAAAGAAAAATGGAAGTTTATTACAAAAGATTAATGAAACTAGCTAACAATTTATAAATGCAAACAATTTATAATTTTTTAATTACAATGTTCAAATCTAAACTATAACCTTACCTTTAGATTGCAATAGTAAGAATGAACATGGTATCCTTGCAACAACACAAGGAGTTTGTTATGACCTATGAAGAGGGCATTGTTGAACAAAAAGATATAGTCAATTAATAACTCTAAAACTTTTACTTGTAATCAGGCATACAAATGGTAGTAATCTAACAACATGTTTTATACCAATTATAACTGCATGAATCATACTATGGAAACTTGTTGTAACAAAAAAAAGGAAGAACCTATGGTTATATTAGCTTTAAAGGTAACTATTTAATGTAGTCAAACTCTTAAACCCATGAAGTACCTTTGTCACATTTGTGGTGTCACTAGGAATAGGATGGTTGATTGTCCAAGGTTTAATAAAATGAAAAACATGTTTGAAGACAAGAACACAAAACTAGCAAAAAATCAACTTGTCGATGATAAGGAGACACCAATTACATCAATCAACATGGTTGTAGTGGTTACCCATGGTAAAAAGAATGAAGAACAAGTGTTTAAGGAATGAAAATCATTCAAAATCAAAATGTTGTAGATTACTATGAAAAAATTTTTAAACTAAAAAAGTTATTTGTGAAGACTATTCAACAATTATAAGCAAACAAACAACAAAGGGAAGTATTGGTTAACCTAAGGAATTGAAATACTAATTGGGTAGGGTTGCCTAATTTATTATAAGCATGATTGAAGTACCTCTAATGGTAGATACACCACATGTGGTGTCTAACTAAACCAAATCTAAATTGAAGGGATCTTTTAGGAATTGATAAACAAGTGTTAGAAACCAAGTATACCTTAAACTAGGGCTAGTTGTTAAAGATAACACCTAAAGGGAATTACAAACAACATTTTTTCTTCTAGTAAAAGGACCCAATTCTTCATCAAATGTCTAAAGTTGCAACCTAGAAATATGCATGAACCACCAAGTTTACACAACAAAGAAAATTAATCATCTTATAAACAATCTACTATAATAATTTTTATCCATTTTAAGGTGTTAGGAAGAACCTTGTAAACCCTTATACCACCCTTCTACTTATGACTAATGTGAGTCATAGCAAACTTTGAATTTATAACAAAATGAGAGTAGATGAAGGTTAGGCTTTTATCTTTCAATAACACATACAACCTTTTTTTTTTCCTGATTGTTTGTAGTACAATCCTTCCATTATTTCATCCCCATGTTCAATGAAAAAATTTAATGTCATCTATGCCTTTGTCTTCTTAAACAATTTCCATGTGTTTAACACATTGAAGTAAAAGGAAGTTCACACCTTCAAAATTGTTTAGATCCATTAGCACAAGAAAATTATCTCCAATAATAAGGTCAAAAATAAAAAAATTGGCATCATCTTCTCTACTCTAAGTTGTTGTCCTTAGGTTTGCATCACAACAAATATTAGAAGCTTGACAAGGTTCTAATGTCACTAGCTTCCAAGGCTTATTGTGTGACTTAAATTCACAAACATCAAATAGACTATCAATACAATTACAACAAAAGTAAGAGAAGTCTTTTTACCTCCAATAGGACATTGTTACTATATATGGTTAGTAGAACACACAAAATGCATAAAGTGTGAACTAACAATTGTCATAAAAATTAGACCATGGGTGTGATCTACATCACCAATGGTTGTCTCCCAAAAGTTTTGATGCACAACACTTTGTTTACTCCCTTCATAAGAAACATGAAGCATGTTCATGGAATCTTTGAAAAAAGGTGCCACATCATGAGCATGACACAAGATTGTAATTCCATATGGTTTTAATTACTCTTTGCATAAACATTGTTTTAAGCAAGTTCTAACTCCATCATGGGGTCCCTTCTCATGGCTAGTGCCCCAATAATTCCAATTCATGGAACAATTCTATTGGAAGTTCTTCACACATATAATTAAACTAGGGTAGCAAACCACATGGAACCATGATCTAGGTCCCTTCAATTGGGAGGATCAACCATCACTCCAAACAATGTGTTTCCTTGGTATGAACCTTTGACCCTTTATGTGCAAAAACATAAACTTAAACATTTTTGCACAAATAGGTTGTCATGCACCTTATCATTTGAAATGTAACAAAAATATTTAGTCAAAAGATGCTTATTATATTGGGCATTAATGGATCATAGCTTGGATCTAAGATTTACAAGTAATATGCACCAATATCATTAGCAAGAAAATTGTACCATGTTTTTCTTGCACTTCATTTTGACTTTTGAAACTATAATTTTTAACAAAGTTTATTAAACACATTACTTCCCTTTTGTTATGTTTTGGATAGACAACTTGTATTTTTTCTCTTACCACATAGTCACATGGCTATGAATGATGTATTCCCTCATCTTTGGGAGGCAAACAAAAATTCCATGGGATTGGTCAACTTGGTTCTAGTATTGTCACTTCTTTTGGTTATCTAGCCTTAGTGTTCCTTATAAAAACTTTTTCAAAGCATTGCCATGTTGTCATATTCATGCCAATAGGATCTACCTCTTTATCACATAATGGGGTGTAAGCACAAGCAATCATTAGCCACATTTGCACCTTTATGTTAGTTTGTTGTTAAAAAATATTCTTGACATCTTTATTAAAGTCTCCTTAAAATACTTTTAAAAATTCTAAAGTATTTTTATACTATTACTATTATGTTAGGGTTTATATTTTCAAAAACTCAAAAAAAAAGTAGGTAGGTATTAAAATTTGTCAAAAATAATTAAATATGATTTTTTTACATTGTAAAAACAATGGTTATAATTATTTAAAAAGTGTTTTTGGCTATTTTTTATTCATTATATTGATTTTAAAATTTCAACATGTGTATATCAATATATTGAAAATAATATTGTATAAAAACAACTCCAGTCGTAAATTTTTTTTCTAAAATCTTAAATACACAAAATTAAAATGTGGTTTCAACTACTTTGGTATATGTTTGTAAAACTACACCTAATGGCAAATTTTGGAAACCACAATGTTATCCATTCACCCCAAATGCACTTCAATTTTTTAAATGAACTAGTGTGAACCTGGTGCATAATACACCCGTCGAATAATAACTGTCACAGAAAACAAAACCCATCAAAAAAATATAAATAAATAAATAAAATAAAATAAAAACAAAGGTCCAGGTAGTTTAACTGACATAGAAAACAAAACCCATAAAAAAAAACAAAGGTCCGGGCAGTGCCTGGAAACTGCCCGGACAGACAGACAGACAGACAGACATGTAGCTTTAATATATAAGATTACCTTTCCCATTGAGGATAATACGTTTTCTCGCATAATTCTAAGTTCTCTTTGGAGGTGTGTTGGCTAATCTGATAGTTGATACTTCCTCTACCCACGACCCAATGCACAAAAGGTTACAAATAATTTTGCAACCACACAAACACCTAGAATCATCACCATTGTGCATAACCAATGCATGCATATTACAAAATCCAATTGTGATTTCAATCATTATTTGGTGATACTTACAACATGTGTTGAAATCTTTTTGTTTTTTAACAAAATAAAGTTTCAAGTTTTAAAATGACAGCAACCCAACCTCAATAATGTGTTGTGATTTGAAACTAGTGAAAAAACCAAGTTGCACATACAACAAAATTGTACAATCGGGATTCAAGAAAAAAATTTATATGATGCATCAAAAAACACGAAGGACACTTTATTAAAATACTAACATATTAGGAAATATAAAAGAATTATTTTTAAAATATTATCATATTAAGAAACACAAAGGAACTACAACTAATTGCATTAAGAGAAAAACTCAAGAAAACACAACACATGAAATTCAAAGAAACTTAAGAAATTCAATGTAATCAGGATTTGTTTTACCAAGATATTCAACTTGAAACACAAAGGACTTGCAACTATACATGAAGGAAATAAGGGAATCTTAAGAAACATGTAGGAATGTTTCAAAGGAAATTTAAGAACATATTGGTAACTCAAGGACTATTCAAGAAAACCAATTCTTCATGAAACCTATTGGACTATTTCAAAGGAATATGCATGAGCATTGAGAACTTTAAGGAAAATGCAAAAGATACATATGGTTTTTTTTTTAAAATGTCAAGAAATAAATGGGAGTACAATTGAAAGGAACTTTATAATTGCAAGATAATTTAAGGACTCTTTATGAAAGCTATAGATTCGTAGAATCATTAGGATTTGAGTGAAAACAAACAAGAGAGAACTTGAAAAGGATACTTACAAAAAAAATTCAAGAGTACATTTCAAAGAAACATTAAGAAATACAAAAGTAAGTTTTCAATTCTTACTTGCATGTTTTAAACAGACCATGGGTTAACAAGGCAATCTTGAATTAGAAGGTAGACTAACATCTGAATTCTTCTCTCCATCTAAAAAAATCTACAATCAAAAGTTATAAACACCAACTCTACACATGCAAATTACAACTTGGACATTTAAACTACTTAGATGTGTTTGCAAAAGTTTTGTAACGTAGATTCCTCTTTAGCACATACTACTTTCTTCAAGGAAATGACTAGGACATGTCATTCAAAAGTTTTCAAATTAATTAATTTATAAACATGTTTCTTACAAAGGTTAACTCATGTTTCAATTGCCCACCACTATAAGATCATGATTTCCTTCATGTCTTTTGATAAAGAATTTGATCATTGTTTCTTATCTCCCTTTGCCCATTTTTTCTCCTCAACTTGGGCATCCAATAATTGCCATTGTTTAACAACCCTTTTCCTAGTTCTATTATTAAATCCCACACAATTTGAAGTTGCCTTGACGTTAATACATACTTTTGAAGACAACATTACTACCTCAACAACATTCCTTATTGCATACCTATATTTTTCAAGCCCATACTTCAAACCATCCCATGCAAATGTTAAAGTATCACAAATAGTTGCACATTGCAACAATTTATTTCAATTCATAACAAATTTAGACATGATAAGTTGTAACAAAGTTTGCTTCAAAACTTTGTCAAACACTTGAGCTTTTGAAATTCTAAACCTTTATGTTTTGTTTGATCATGCAAACTTAAGGCAAGGCGTCGAACATATCTTATGATAGATCTCTTTACTTTAATGTAAGCCAAGTCCTTTTGTTCTTTAGCAAAAGAGACATCTTGTTCCAATTGATCATTTTTTTGCTACTCCAACCGAACATTCTTTTGTTATTCCAAAGAAACATTTTCTTGCTACCAAATTTGTTGTTCCACCTAAACATTCTTTAATTGCCCCAACCAAATGTCTTTTTGAATCCTTTTATGAAAGACCTAATTGTCTTGCTAATTTCATGCGTTTTTTGATTGACCTTCGACCTTTGCAACTAAAAAGTCTTTAATATTTTGACCAACAGCCTTCCTTGCCCATGAATGGGCCATGACATTCAAGAATTGTCCCTTGAATCAATCATTCAAATTGACCACTTCCATAGCTTTCATTTTCCCAAAACCCCACATTCAAAGTTGTAAAACAATGTTGTATTTTAGGGTTTCTACACAATTTACCACACATAAAAGCCAATTGTCTAACAAACATTGGTAATGGCTAACAATTTTAAAGCAATGCAACCATGAGCATGAAAAGCAAGACAAACATGAATGACGATGGATAATGCTTTCAAAGCAAATCAACCTTGAGCATGGAAAACAAGGGTTTAAATGAAGTACACTCCAAACCTTGGAAAGATTCTAAAGTTGTTCGTCATCTTGACCACATAAAATCCACCACCTAATGATTACAACATATGTCTTGAATGTTAATCCAAATTAACACACATAATGTAAAGTTTTTGAAAGCAGAATCCACTTGTTCTGGTTTGCATGTCGCCATTTGCACACCCAAAGGATGCACATCCTTTGAAACCTTAAAGACTAACATATCTCCAATGGATAGTCTATTTATGCAAAACTAAGGGATAAATTCCAACAAAAACTCATGTTTAGGTTGCGCTAGAAATAAATTGGACAGTAGTTTGGAACCATTGAACAACAAGCTTTCAATGTCCTTAAGATTATTGTGAACAAGCAAGTGCATGCACAAACGGGTGGAACAATTTAGGTGTCATGTAAGCCAATTCTACCTTGTGGTTACCATCGCAATGCCCATGTTGTTTTATAGATCTTGAAATTTATTAAAATGAACTTGGTTTAGAGATTTTAACTTGAATATCTACATGGTGCACAAAATCAATTTATAAATCTTAAAAAATTGTAATTTAACATGGACTTTTGAACTCAAAACTTATGGATTGTACCTCTAACTCCCATTTCTTTGTGGACTATGATATGATCCATTGATTGATGTGGTGTATGTTAGGGACTTAAAATTAGTAAAATATCATAATAAGGAAGTTAAGGGTAAAAAAGATAATTAATTGAATTCTAGGATTATCCTTATGGACTTTTGAATGGGTTAATTAAGAATATAAATCCATATCATATTGGAGGAAGAGGTGTTTTATGGTATTTTTGCTTACATGCTTTAAAAAAAAGAAATTCTAGATGAAACATTAATGACATGGAAAAAATATGGAGAAAATAAATGTAAACTAGTTGTAATTGGTTGCTAACATGTTTAGATGGTAGGGTGCCCATTGCCTAGTTTTTTTTCCCTTTTGTTTTTGACAATAAGCATCCACATTATCAAAATTCATGGAGGTTAATGTCCTCTCACCATATTTTGGGAAGCAAGAATGGGTTTTAAATAGGGTAGTCCATTGAAGGCTACTCTTGCCCTTGGTTTGATACAATTTCGCAAACAATCAATCTTGTTGGTCAAAAGTGCGTATGTTTGCTTGTTTTCAAGGGTCAATTTGGTTTTGTGAGCACCTTCAACAAGCCCAAATCATCTCGTGTTGTGTTGGGACGTTTGTAGTTAATGGTCATTTTGTGGCTAAGTAGTGCATCTAACATATTTGTTGGATAATTATGTAACGAAACACACAACTACCTTTAGTTGAGATTTGGGATAAAACACCATGACATCTAGAGTTCGCATTGAATACGTATTGGAAGATGCTGCACACCACAATCACGTGTGACAAATGTTATTGTGCTTCATGCTTCACTCTCATCTTCATTCATGCTTTAGACTATTTGTGTTGTTTGAATTTGAGGACGACTTGGGGTCTGGACATGGCAATGTGGAAAAAATGGACGACTTGCACATGTTACAAATATAAAATGTATGTTCCATCTTTATACTATCTTTGCGTGCACCAAAACCACAATTGAAGTTTATATGTTGTCCTAAGGATCCAAGTAGCAAGATTTTAATCTCGTTAAGTGACATAGAACGATCCATAGCACAATCCAAAATGCAAGATTGATGATGTTCCCATTTTCTATGCACAATTAAGTCCATATTTACATGGTCCCTTTGTCATTACTATAAGAATGAATACGGAGATAGTTGGACATTGATTAATGTACTTCATTGCTTGCTAGTTTTCAATGTGATAATCACAATTGTTGTTTAAGGTGCTTCCCAAATCAAGGGATTCTTGTCATCTTTTGATTTTTGTCTTCTTACAAAACCATGTTGCAAAATTGTCCATAACTAAATATGATGTTTGTCCACTACACCAAAATTTCTACCTTGAATTTACCTGGGCTATCTAGATTATAGCTCCTTACGGATTTAGTAGTCCCCTATATTATATGCTTTCAAATGTTGCAATTGTTTTCTCATGTATTTGGTAGATCATGCACTTTGAATCTTTAGTTGTCAATTGCACATGGATTGTGGATCTAAAATATATAAAATGTAGTTTCCCTTTTGAATATCACCATCTTGATTGTATATGTGAAAATTGGGTACATTGCCTAATATACAATCTAACCCAGCATGTAAAGATGTTGGTGCTTGGATTAGATGTTGTGTGTGGGAAAACCCCCAACCTCCAGGTTTGTAATTGACCCATTGAATGGTCATTGTAATTGGTTGTAAGGTAATTTAGATTTGCAGTTAACTATGTTGCTAACTGGATTGGACTATTGTGTTGTAATAACATCTATGCACATGCATGATGCAATAGTGGTGCCATTCCCAAATCCTAATAGAGAACAAGGGCTGAACTCTCGGTAAAAAAAACCCATTTAGTCTATAGTGGTTAATGTCAATCAAAAGTGCATTTATTTAATGTGATGCACAATATCATGAAAGCACATTTACTAAAAGTGGGATGTAGAACCTAATAGTTCAAGTGCCAAAAAACAGCAAAGGACATAGTGCAACATTGATGGTTGTTCAAGTGATAAGGAACTACCCAACCTCCTAACTACCAACATGATACATGGACTTTGAAACACAATTGTATGATCACAAATTGTCATGCATCATTTTGTTCTTTAAGCTTAATTGTAATAATGGTTATTGTTGGCATGTGAGACAACAAAGTTAGAGAATCCAGAGCTTGAGAGGCTTGAAGGTTGATATGTCCTGAAATGTGTTTCTAATGGTTGAATTTGAATTTATTGCAATTAATGTTTATGTTTAAAGATGCATAATCTTGAACAAATTGTATGGATGGGGTAAATTAAGCTTGGCATTGAGGTATTCCTAACAGACCCAATTGCAAAACGAAAAACTATAACTATAATGATTTGTGGGTTAAATGGAAGCATGCTTGGAGGCACAAAAATTCTTCAAGACTTTGTGGCTATGAAAGTTCAGGATGTGTTTATGCCAGATATAGTGGTTCCAATTGTTAGTGAACTGTTTGGGCCTGCTGATCCCCACCGATTGCAAGTGAAGATTTCACTTGGGGCTATAATCCCCTAATCAGCCAAATTCCTCAAGCTTGGTCATGATGTGCATGGTAATCATGTGGTTGCATTATAGGTGCTCCATTAGACTCCTCCCCCATAAGGCTAATGTGGGCAAACATAGTTGTAAGATTACTAGAATATGTGCCATCGGACTGTTTATGTTTAATAGTAGGATTTTGCAAGTACAAAACATGAACATGGCTTGATGTTATTATGGCTAGATGTAGCTATTTGTGCAATGAGTAGAATGGACATTGGGATTCACTATTGTCTAACCAGTCATAGGTGTAGTCATGAATGCCATGTTCCGGTGTAGTGAATTGTCCATATTTTTAATTGGGCATGTCCTAATAACATTTAGTGAGGCTTTGAAGGAAAACATTGTTAAAAGATGTTATTTTCTATTCCTCTTCTTTGCAACTCCAAAATCAAAAATTTCTACACTTCAATAATTATAATTTTTTGGTATGTATGATGTTATGCACACAATGCCATTAAACATAATAGCATGATTCTACATTACATATGAAATTGGTGCAATTTTAATAAAAATTTCCATTCGTTATGTTGATTCTTTACAACTTATTGTTGTTGTAAAACACCAAATATGTAAGTTTTGTAGGACTTTTAAGGACATGATCAATTGTTCCAAATTGGATTTTTTTTTAAGGATTTTAGTTTGGGCGTTATAATCTAAGATGACATATGGTGACCAATACTTGACATCAAAATCCATTTTTCTTTGATTGAAATTCCAAGATGTAATCCTTTGATAATTAGACAATCTTTTTTGGTTCCCTTATTATGATCTTGCCCAAATCCAAGAACTTAATTTGAAATATCTAAAATTCCACATTGTAAGTATCTAAATGAAAAATTTAAGATGTACAAACAAGACATGCAAGTGAAAGGGAAATTGACCTATAAGCCCTAATTAAAAATAACAACATCAATACGAGACCAACAATGTGAATCACTTCAAAGGCTCAACTAGAAGAGAAGACAACATGTAGAACATGTGGATAGTTCAAATGATTCAAATCCAAAACAACCTAGGTAGTTGACATTGGACAATGTGTCGAATGCATAAAGAAGACCTAGAATAAACAAACAACATTCAACATGTAATAATAAGTAATTGAATTTAATGATAATCTAGCAAATCATTAAAATCTAATGGTTTTCGATGTTTTCACAAAACAAACAATCAAGATGTATTGAATCATTGATGGAGATAAAATCCAATGGAGTTGAAATTTAGAGTAAGATCCAATGTTTGGAATCAAGTGCATCAACAAGTTCTTCAAATCCATCACTGGATTTTCCAGTTAATGCATTTTTTGAGATGCATCATTGGATCATAATGTTGTCCTTGTTTCATGGCCCACTATTGCATCATAATGTTGACACCATTGTTGGAGAATCCCCAACTTAAAATCACAATGTCAATAACATTTTTGGGGATTCAATTTTGATCATACTATTAACATCCTTTGAAGTTGTGTTATTGGATCATAATGTTGACATATTTTCACACAAGAAAAAATCTTGGGTTTTTCCACTACCACCCATTGCAACTATTTGTCCAATTTGACCACTATTTGACTTATTATCATCATGCACAAATAACAAGTGAAATTGTTTACTAGGTATTTGTGCATAATTTCCATAGTGAAAAAAATGACTACCTTGTTCATTAGCATTGGATTTTTTCCTCCATGTTGAATTTTATAATAATGGAAAAAAGTTTGACATGGAAAATATCTCAACCCTAGACTCCTTACAAGAATGTTAATATTGTTTAGTCATTCTTTTAATAACTTTTCAACTATTAACATTTAGCATAAGTTGAATCAAAGTTTGATAACAAGTAGAGAATGTTACTCATAAGCTACACCTTGAACATACACAAGAATTCACCTTATTTTATTTTTTAATAATTTCAAATTGTTGATGTGAAAATTAAGGTAACATTTAATTTTATTTACACATTGCACTATGAGTTGAATTGTACATTTGTATCATATTGAAACCATTGCTCATAGGTTGCATTTTACACTTATCATATTTTAATAAAACACATGCAATAATTTGTAAAGACTTCACATCTTTTGAACTATCAACATTTGATTATGCGTTGAATCATTCATTTTCAATGTGTTAAATCCATTACTATCTAAATGCATTTTACATTCACCATAATTTTTTAAAATGAATGTATAAAAATTTGTTAAGTTTCACATTAATATTTGAATTAAAGATTAAGTCAAAATGTTCATATATCCAAAGTCTAGGGTCCATGTAGACCTTTATATTAAAATCAATGTTTAAATTTGTACATTTACATAAATTTAAAATTATGTTTTCTCCCTAGTTTGTTCATCATTGGACAAGTTTTTTATTACAAATGTTTATTATGCCAAAATAACAAAACTTTTTTTTTAAAAATCCTTAAATTATTTCCTCATTTTATCTCTTGATGTATGAGAAATATAAATTTTAATTAGATTTTAAAAAAAAGAGTTGTTTGGATATATTATTATTCTTATCATTACCACGATTTAACATTTTTAGGCTTGTTTTATTACAAGTTTATGTCTAAGTATTTAAAGATGGATTTTTTCAATTATTAAAAAAATTTAAAACATTAATAATGGCGATTTAATAATAATGACATCAATGAATTATTATTATTATGGGGGTCACTAAGTGTTGGAGTTATAAACCATGTGCATCAAACATTTTTTGGAGTGTATTATATGATTGTTTAACCTATTGGTTTTCACCCTATGATTACCTAATTTTTAAAATATACACATATTTAAACCAACATATATTAATTATACGTTTTAATTACTAATTATTACATAATCTACATAAATTATAAATATATTTTTGAATAAATAATCTCTTTTACCCAATAACCAATATATAACACCTTATATTTTTATTCACATATTTTTTTATTTTTGAAAGGAATGACCCCCCTTGAAAAGTTTTTTTGAAATTTCATTATTTTGAAATTTTTCCTTAGAAAGAACCTCCAACTTGCGAAAATTTGCCACCCAAGATAAAACAAAAAATATTGTTGACCAAAGGGTAGAGGAAGGTAATCCAACTATTTAATTCCAAAATATCAACAAATTATGTTTGTTTTATTTCTACAAAGGTAAAATGTATTCCTACATTATTTGAATAAATAATATAAATAATATGTTGTGATATGTTTTTCAAAGTTGTGTAATTAATCATTTTTATTAGTTTATAACTAATGTTGTTAAATAAATATGATGTTGAGAAAAAATGGTTATATTGATTATTTAATTAATTATTCTTCTAGTGACCAATTTTT
>Ga0116231_10000073_pt1 | contig 109473 bp, 73 predicted proteins | sample S1TSphgellanicum_2_FD_89695 | JGI IMG/M metagenome (GOLD analysis project Ga0116231, IMG submission 89695) | Host-associated microbial communities from peat moss isolated from Minnesota, USA - S1T2_Fd - Sphagnum magellanicum MG | ecosystem: Host-associated > Plants > Peat moss > Unclassified...
GTTTTGAGACAATATAAAACCAAATGTGACATGAATATGCTCCTTTTTCTTATATGTCCTTATGTAATGGCTCCAAGTATTGAGGGAATATAGAACCACCCACATTTTTCCATAAATATGTTGCTTCCCTATATGTGCCTTGGTCAAGATTTAAACCAAGTCATGCTATATTTTCACCATCACTCTACCATTCTAAGGCTATGGCAAAAATTACACACACACACACACACACACAATGCTCATTCAAATGTGAGGACCCACCACACAAGCACAATTGTGGTTTTATAATGATTGAAAAGTTAGGCCTCCATTAGGTAGTGTGGCAGTGGCCATCATCAAACCCAAATCTTGCTGCAAGCAAACTGGAGCTCCTGATTCTTGCAACAGAAGGGAGTTCTTGAAACCAAGAGCCAATTTTCCAACATTAATGTCTGGCATGACAGACAGACCATACATCATATTCTTCACCACATTATATGATATAATCTTCCAATGATGATCATAACACTCATGTTACTAGTGACCGAAAAATGTGTTTGTTGAACATGAATGCTTTTCTAAAAATTGGCTGATTGTGGCAACCCCAAAACCTTAATGGCATGGAAAATGGCCTCACCCTCGTCCATTATGTTGGGTGTGTCACCTAGCTTGTCCACCCTTGGCCATTTATGTTGGGTGCATCACCTAGCTTGCCTGACCTTACCCATTATGTTGGTGCATCACCTGGCTTACCCACCAATAGCCCAAAAACTTGGGGCATCAACTTCAAATTGTGGTGGCCAAAAATCTCATTGTTGAAGAAGTCCCCTCCTCCCCCCGCCCTCCAACCCTCACCCCCCAAACCCTAGCATTTTAATTTTTTGAGCTGACTCAAAACTTTCCCCATTACCTCATTATCTAGAGTGTACTTGGTGACTAAGGTTTTTCACACATCACCCTACCTTTCACTATCCCAATAGTTTACTTGGCACGAAGCTTTTGTTTGTGTTGTTTATTTATAGTTTGAAAATATATTTGATTTATGGTAATCAAAGACAACATTGTGAGAATGACCAAAGGGGGTAAGCCAAAAAGGATGCCAACTTAGTGAGCCTTGCAGGATAAGCAGTTTATGTTGTGTGAAGCTCATGTGATGCGGGGAGATTTTGGGGTAGGTTAGTTGCGACTTTCATAAGTGCCATATTAAAATAGGGTTGCAACATGAGGCACTATTTGACATGTTCTTATGTTCAAAAGGTTATACCAAACCAACCAACATTCATGTGAATTTTTATTTTTTTGGTGTGTTTTGTGTTTGTTTTTTTCTTTTCTTTTCCCACCACCAACCAACTTTGAGGCCAAGAGAGGGAGGGTGGGGTGGATTGCAAACATGGAGGGAAATAACCCCTTTTACTCATGAGTGAGAGCATACATGGGGGGAGACATATTCCAACAAATGGAATCATATTTTGAATTAAAGAAATTGTGGTGACACCTTGATGATAAAATTATGGCCAATTTTATTTTGCATACCTATGTTTCTCTTGAGCTATCTTTCTTGAGAATCCACCAAGTAAGGAGCCCAACCTCCATTCTGACCTTCCAAGCACTAGAAAGCACATTCTCCTTGGAGTAGAAGCTATTGGTTCTATTGTTACAACACTTAAACCAAAGAAAGTAAGTAATGAAGCTATGAAAGATGTTAAAAAGTTGTTTGAAATACATGAAAGCACTTTCGTTGGTCCTTTCAAATATCTTCCTCCAAATTGAATCGGGAGTTGAAGATCTCATTGTAAAGATGTTGCCAAAAGAGGATAGGATTGGGGGGAGGACCGATTTAAACCAAACCTTTTGAAAGGCACTCCACAAAAAAATGATGCATCAACAATCTAGAAGGCAATGTTTGGAGATCTCAATGTGTTCTTTGCGCAAATTCACAAATGGAGCCTTCTCCCATGTGAGCACACCAAGACCAATGGGAAGAACTTCATTGAGCACAAGCCAAATAAGGGCCATGATTTTAGAAGGGTTGGAGTTATGCCAAAGTTGTTGCACCACCATGAGACGACCTTCCTCATCCACCCATTGTTGAGTCAAACTTTTTAATAGGGTTTTTCTTCTTCTAGGCCTCTCTATATGCCATGTAACCAAAGAAAGGAGAAAATCCAAGACAATGCCATGTATCCCATTCCTAGTCACTTGGGTCTATTGGAGGTTTTCAACAAACCTTTTTGCATAAAAGAAGAGGTGATCATCTAGGAAGAGGTTTGTGAAGTCATGTGATTTGAAGGGTACCAAATGGTTGTCTTGATGAACATTCAAATCCACCTCATTCTTGAGGAGGGGAATTGAATGTTATCGGGACTTGGGGTAATGAATATGCATGATTCATGGTCATGTTTAAATTCATGAGCCATTAGATAAATATTAATGGATTTGTCAATCCATTATAATTGAAAGATTTGATTGGGGGGGTTTTGTGATGACACATTTTCCTTCCTTCAATGGATTGAAAGGGCTTGCTCAATTTTCATGGAATGGTATTGATTGTGTACTCCAACTTGCCATTGTTTTACAAAAACAAATATATGGACTCCAAGATCTAATTTAAAAAGTGCCATGTGTGTTTGATTGAATTTAATAGGTGCTAGACTTTAGTGTGCCATGGTTAAAAGACAAATTCTTGTGTGTGAATTATGACCAAGGCAAATGCCTTCCAAATTAAGAATGGACTAAACCCCAAAGAAGGGTTATCTCATGAACTTTTCCCAGTTGTTCAATTTTGACTTGACAAACTAAGTCTTATTTGAAACCAAGCATTCAAGATGGAGATTTCATGAATTTTTTTGCAATATGTGAACCAACTTCCATCAAAGATTTTATAGCTTCTACCAACTAGCTTAAATTGGGAGATTCTTTAATGCACGAGATTTTTCCATGGTTCAAGCCCAAGGGATAGGTATGTTGACGCACCCCCAAATTTTTCAAGAGACCCAAAGGTGGGTCCCAGAATGAAATAGTGAAAAAAGAAAAGAGTTGGGACACACTCCTTAACTTATAGCACTTCGAAGGTAAGAGAGCATGTTGGAGCTCCGAGATGGGACTAGGACGAACTCACAAGTGAGAGTTCAAGTTGAGATCAACTTGCACAACCAAGAAAAGAGGGCAGTTATGCAAATTGAATGGAAATTATGCAATGGACTTAGTAAGGACAATTTCAAGCACGAGCTTTACATGGCCCACAATCTTTGAGAAGAGGCACCACTCCCCTCCCTATAGTATATTTTGCACCTCTTCACAGGGATTACATCCAAATGTCACTTTTCCCTAGGACTCCCAAATGGGACTCTTGTTGTCCCAAAATTTTGAACGTTCATATCTTTCTCAAATCAAATTTGTTTTGAGAATGCGAGGAAAATATCTTATAACCTTTGAAATTATCTTTCCAATGGTGTATAACACATTCCAATTGGACTTCATTTTCCAATGGTGTATAGCACGTTCCAATCGGACCTCATTTGATCCATGCTTTCAAGGGATTTCTGGTGGGGAGTCAAATTCCCAATTTGACTCCCACCCATTCTTCATAACTCATGTAAATCATGTCTAAATGAACAATGCGAGGGCACTTTAAGTATCTATGTTTCAAGACCTTTCTAATTGTGTTCCAAGGGACCAATTTGATGCTTGTTTTCATTTCCAACCAAGGTTCTGAACATTCACAACTTCCACATAAGTGCAACTCTCAAGGTGGGAGTGCACTTGGGAATCATTGGGCTTCATTTCTTTGCTTTTTCTCCCATTTGTGATAGTGTGTTTCACACCTAAACACATTCTCGACCTCATGGGCCCTTGCACTTCACACTTAATCACGAATTCAATGTTAGGGTTGCGATATATGTAATGAAAAGTTTTGTAAGAAATGTCTCAACTTGAGGATTTAAAATGGCAAATTCCCCGTAATCAATTGAAATTGTCAAGGTATCCCAATCAACTTTGGCTCTAATCCAATGTGTTTTGCCACTCCAAATGTAATTCTTGACTCATCCTTCAAGATGTGGTTACACATGAGTGGGTTGGATTACAACAACCTACAAGGTTGTTGTAAACCAAATAATTGGTTTGTCACTAGTGGCCTTTTTGCCATGGTGATTTTCTTCTCTATCCAAGAAACTGCCTTAACTTTAAGGTTAAAAAGGAATATGTTGAAATTCGCTGCCCTTGGGGGCTTGACCTAAAGGCCAAGGTATTTCACTCCCTTTCCTTTTGGGACCCAAACTAGCCCCTCTTCTTGCCCCCAACAAGCAAGATCTAGGGTTAGGGGAAGTCCAAATTGTGGTTAATATCTTCCAATTGATCTTAACATCAGTAGCCTCACAAAAAAGATTGAGAACGGCTCTTACCCTTTTCAAGTTGGCATTTGATCTTACTAAGTAGAGGGTTGTGTCATCAGCAAAGGACCAGTCTCTTAAAAAAGAATCATTAGGGAGTTTGAGCCCTCCCCATTCCATAGCCAAGACTCTAAGCATGTAGCCTTGGACATACAAAGTGAAAATGGAGAGATAGAGACACACACACCCATGGTGAGAATGAAGAGGTAGAGTGAGATGTGATATTGCTACTTTACCCATGTCAACAAATTGGTCAAAGGGTTTTCCTACCACTTCATTGACTTTGATGGAAGATGAGGCTCCTTTGTATGCAGAAATTCAATGACCCATGTGTTTGAACAAGAAGAAGAAGAATGAAAAGCCAAAAAAAAAGCTCGACTCACACAAGTCAGGAACCTGGATCCTGCTGATAGGTGTGTGTTTTTTGTGCTTTCCACTTGTGGAACTTAGAGCATCTCTGTTTTTGGTAAATGATAACACCCTTTTTCCCATCAAGCTGATACTGCATTGCATTGCTTTTTCTAGTGGGTACTAATTGTGAATTTGTGGCCACAACAACAAATTTGGCCAGAACAAAGTTTTTCCCAGTTTTAGCAACAGTTTGATTTGTTTTTTTTAAAACAAAACTTGCCAATAATATTGATGATGATATAGTTGTAAGTACCCAGACAGCTAAATTACCCAAGTCTGAAAGAGGAAGAAGAGAGAGAGAGAGAGAGAGAGAGAGAGAGAAAGCACATCCCCATGTTTGTGCAAGCGAAAGGCAGGCACCCACTGTCGAATGAGAGTGGTCAAATAAGAATGAGTTCTTTTGAAGAATGCAACAAAAAGTCTCTTGAATTAAGCTGACAAACATGTGTTAGGCTACAGGGGAGGGGAAGTAACTTAGCAAGCTCCAGGGAAGGAAAAAAAGGTGCAACCCATTCTGCGTATTTTCCATTAAAAGCAAACTAATAATTTTGCCACTGCAGAAGAAGTAGTGCAGGAAGGAAGGAAGGAAGCAAGCAAGCAAGCAAGCTTGCTTGCTGCTAGTTATAAAATCAGACTGTAAAATTTCCCATAATAATATAATTTCCTAACCCAGCATGTGCAATCAAAGCTTAATTAGTAAACTCCCCTCACTCCACTCCACTCCACCCAACCCCATCCTACCTAACCCTAAAACATACTACTGGCTGCTGATGCATGGCTAGATAGAGCATCACACCACACACACTGGACAACCCCACTCACTAACTTTGATAAATAATTAGTAGTGCTTCTTGTGCAGTTGCTTCTTGCCCCACCCCGCCAAACACACAGACTTGTTTGTTTCAGCAGATGTTCAGGCAATGCTGATCTCAGTCTCACAGTTATATAAGTTAAGTAAGTAGCTAATTTAATACTAACATTTGCACGTTGTGGTCTCATGGGCCAAAATTGATGCTCTTAACTGCGCGCTAGACAGTTGATATAAATACTTAATAACAACAATTTTCAGGTAAAATTGTTGTTTGTTGGTTGCCTAATAGACTTCAAAGCTCTTCTCAGTAAAAATATTTTTTTAGTAATTATTATTCTTTAAAATAAAAATGTAGCCTAAGTGGCAATCACCCATAGGAAGATGTTTTTGAAAATGGCGATCATCCTTTTATGAAGATTTAGCCAAATTTGGCTATGAACCTGATTTGACATACAAATCTTTAAGTATTCTTCTATCTTTTTTTGGCTACACACTGAAATCCAAATATAGAAATATGATGACGATCATCCTTATGAAGGGTTAGCCAAATTTGGCTATAAACCTGATTTGATGTGCAAATCTTTAAGCATTCTTCTATCTTTTTTTGGCTACACAACTAAAATCCAAATATAGAAATATGATGATTTTTTTCCCTCATTTTATGGCGATTGAAAATTTCCCAAATCACTTTTTTTTGAATTTTTGAATTTTAGTTTCACTTTTAGGCTAAAACTTTCACTTGGTGAAAAAAAGGCTGGTGGCTTGGACATAGTTCTTCTTCTACTCCTTCTTTGATGGGTTTCTGGGGCCCAAACCTTGAGTCCACCCCCCATGTGCACCTACCTCCCCATGTAGCAGCCCTTTTTTTTCTTCTTTTCCCTGGCCATATATATAAGTGCTAAAATCAAGTGCTTGTTGAGATTTTCAATAGCCATAATTCGACCAAAACTTAAGGAAAATTTTCCAAATATATATACATGGTTCAAGTAGGTTGCCAAAAACATGGAAGGGTGTTTTTTAATTTGTACTTCTATATTTAGCTCTAAGCCAAAATTGGCAAAATCTTCCTATGGATGATCACCCACTTTGGCTTCATCACAAAATTGACCATTAAAAAAAAAATTGCTCTGCAGGGGATTGTGCACTGCATCCCTTGCAAGGCTTTTTTTTAGAAGGATTTTGTGAGGCAGCCAAAGTAGCAATCATGCAGAAAATAATTTAACCAAATTTGGCTACATACCAGATATTTTAATAATTATTTTTAAAAAACAGGAATCCTTCTATATTCTTGGCTACTTACTGGGAACTTAACATAAAAATATGGCGATTTCTAATTTGGATATGGCGATCCATGAAAATTCCTTTGTTTAGGTCCAAATCATATATCTTTGAGGTCCAAATTTTGGGAAAATTCACCAATAAAAAAAACCACTGAGATTCTCTTGTTTGGCTAAACATCAGCTCCTTCTCTGACACCACTGATATCTCTCTCTGTGCACATGATGTTTTCAGTAACTAACTCAACTTTTGTTTTTGGGTCTTAATTGTTTGCTGGGCCCCTTCCTAAATTAGACGTTTCAAAATCAATAGAAGAAAGAAAGACAGCCTTTTCAGATGTCATATTATTATTTTTTGGACAATTTCAGATGATTTTTATTTTATTTTATGTCTTTTGAAATCCTTTTTTTTCTTTTTATTTTCCTCTTTTTTGCCCTTTTTTCCCCCCCTTTTGTGGTTCAATGGTTGGGTAACAAGTTATTTGGAATTTGCAAAGGAAATAATTTCAATTTCTTTAAGAGAAAAAATTCATATGTGATTTTTTAAAAAATAATAATAGAAGAAGAACAATTTGATGTGATTTTTCCAAATTATATTTTTAGGTTGGAAGTATTCTGAAGGCCTATTCAATACTTTTTTTTAATTGAGGAAAATTATTATGTGATTTTATAGAAAAAAATTAATATGACTTTTTGGAATTATATTTTAATGGTTGGAAAGAAAGCATTCATTCCTTGTGAAAGAAAAATATCTGATGATGTTTTAAGATATTCTCATGGTTGCATAGAAAGCATTCAAACCTTATGAAGAAAATTACATGATATATTTTCAATGCTTGGAAAGAAAGCATTTGAATCCTTCATGAGGAAGCTTATATGATGTTTTGAATATTTTCATGGTTGGAAAGAAATTATTCAGCCTTCAAACCTTAATGGGCAAGCAACTGGGTACTGTTGAGGGACCAACTTAAGGGCCATTATTTCTGCATGGATCCCAAATTCCATTCATGTTTTCTGAATTGGAAATGACAAAATACCCATCTTTTAAATACCCCATCTGTGAATGTCCCTTCTAGGAGGGCTCTTACACTTACTCATTAACAATGGGAGGGATGTTACTTATAGGTCTAAAATCCCTTGCACTCTTAAAGGCTTAAGATGTAAAACTCATAAGGCTTGAGTGTAAGAACCCTTCTGCTCATACACCTTGTGATGGATACCTCCTTAAAAGTGTTCTTTTTGGCAGGCCCTTGGGAGGGACCTACACCGACATGGTTTGCCACTTTGAAAGTGGGTATTGTGTGAAAGTTTGACGAATAGGAGTAGATGGGTAGGTAGGTAGGTGGTTCTCGCTGTGTTTTTGACACCAAAAATGTTGACATTGCGATTAACTCGTAGCTGTTGTATTAAGTACACATGTGAGGTCCAAAGGTGGAAGAGACCAACTTTTCACTAGTGAAAAATGTCTTGTATAAACTACAAACCTGTGTTTCTTTCTTCTCAATGGATTTATTTCATAAGTGGCCCCCCGGCCTCCTCTCCCTCACCAAAAAGAAGAAGATGGGTTGTGTTAGTAGTATAAGTTTGTTGATCTAAACATCCAAAATCTTCTTGCAACATTGTGGTACATAGGTATGTTATTGCCAGATGTTACATCTGTCATTACAAAAGATGAACAAGCGGTGTGTTGTGCTGTGGCCTTGCCATTTACGTTTTTAAAAAAGTATCTTAAGGCAAACAAAGAATTATGAAAATTCAAATATTTCACCATGAAAGAATATAATCTTCAAAAAAATTCTCCAAAAGAAATCAAAATCCTTCAAGATATCATAACTCTATAACTAATCTCAAGTTCCAACACAAGCCAAAATATCATGATCTTTCAAAAATCCTCATATAAAAATAGACCTATTATCTAGAGGCCAAAATCCCTTAAGCTTACTATAACTCTATAATGAATCTAAACACAATATCCTTCTTGCCTTGGTAGGCAAAAGGCCAATAAAATTTGAGTAACATGCCAGTGAGTAACATGACCCCTTGAGTAACATTCTGACAGTAACATTCATGCCCTTGAGATACAATACAAATTTATGCTGGTGCTTTTATGAAATTAGGGTGGGGACTGGTTCATCCTCAAGAGTCATCATCAGATAATGCACTGCCCCTTGTCCAAAGCTGCTCTGTAAATGGCCCTACTTTGTCGTCCTATGGTGACCACCAACAAGGTTATATAGTCAAGTAAGTGCCAGTTGATTTGCCCAGTGTGTTTCTTTTTTCCAATATGTTGATTCCGCAAAAGTGGGGAACTTTGGGGCAACTTCTGCTAAAGTGAGTAGGTAATTATATTTTTTTTTAAAAAAATTCAAACATTTTTTTCAAAGGCAAAAAAAAATTTGTGATGGAATTTTTGAAAAGGATCTTTCAGAATATATTCTGGAATCTTCTTTTTGACATGTAAATCTTAAAAATAAATTTTAATTATTTACTTTACATCTTTCAAGAATTGTTGATACCAGGCACAAGCATATATATATGTATACACTGGTGTTGGATGGTTCTTTGAATTGTTATAACTTATAACCTCTAGTTCCATGTCTTTGGAAATTTTCAAAAATCAAACACCCACTTCACTTTCAGGTTCTTTAAAAGAGTTCCCAGACTGAAATAACTGCTGATTCCAGGTTTGGGTTTTCCTGAAAACACTGGAAAATGAACAGCTGGTTCAGGGTAGGTTCCCTGACTGATTCTTTGATTTTGTGAGAACTGTGGTTTTAGGTCAAAAACCACCTTCTATGATTTTTGAGAACTATGATGGGCCAGGGTTCCACCATACATTTGAAGATGCAAGGCATGCTATTATACTAAAGTAAGGTAGAAGCTTGCAATATCTACCCTGACGATACCCTAAACCGAGGCCTATAGTGAGATCTCCTAATCATCGCTTGGCACACCAGAACAATGGAGTACATTTTATTGTGATGGAGGTACTTGCAAACTATGCTTGCAATATGCAAAATGCACACCCATATTGAGCATGTTGTCATTTTTTGTCTTTGAATATATACCTTCCCTTGAGATTCCAGGTAATGAAGTTTTGAGCAGTTGATTGTACCAGCTGTGTTCTGATTACCTATTTGATTTGATTTTTTTAATTTACTCTTTTTTTTTTAAAAAATAAATTTTGCAGTTTTGGCTGATACTCTTTCTCTGATGACTCTGACCAGTTTTTTGTAAGCACACAATTATATAGGTACACTGGCCCAATTATATACTAAACCCTTTTGAATCTATTTCGAAATTTCTAGGGGGTACCCACCATTTTATACATCACGTCTATGAGTGACAGAAAATGGAATCAGAACACAAATTGCTGAATGACCAGGCCATGGTTTCGATATATATAGCCCACGGTTTTTAAAAGATTCCTGGTCAATTTCTTTTCAAACAGAATGAACCTTAAGAACCGCCCTGATACCCCCTGAAGGGGTTTGATGCAGTTTCTAATATCTGCCCAATTGTTGCAAAAGAACTCACTGTCACAAGAAATGGTTTCTCGTCCAATTGAACCTGATGTATGTACTCCCACAGTGTGGTGTAATAGCTAGTGATTGCAAGTCACAATACTCCTTAATGAATCAAGTTTTGCCAAATTAGGACTCAGCAGGTAAGGTACCAGCTTCAGCCCATGTGAAGGAGTACCTATATGAGGAAGTAAGGATATCACCCACATAATGCAATGAGGATGTACTTGTTGTAGGTGGGCCTGTTCAGCACTTCTTGTCTCATTTCCAGTATCGATTGATACCCACAACACCACTCATACCTGCCCAACCCAGACGAGGATATCCATGTCAATCCTACAAAGCAGATGCCAACACAAACATAAACCCTGAACCCCCAGGTTATAACAAAAATCAAAGAACCACCCACAGTGGCCCAACACTGGTTTATTGACTCATCTTGTTGGTGACCCAGCAGTTACTGAGAAGAGTCATGCTCAAAAAACAAATTGAAATTAAATTTATGATCCCATGTAGAAGAAAAGAAAACAGGGAAGCTAAATACCATTAAAGGTCTAGGGTGGCAGATTATGTCATTTTCTTGACCACATTATATGACATAATCTTCCAGTGATGAGAATACACTCCTAATAGTGACCAGAATTTGTCTGTTGAACATGAATGTTTTAAAAACAATCATTGAATCTGCCACCTGACATTAATGTCATGGAATAGTCTCACTCTTGCCCATTAAGTCGGGTGCATTGCCTAGCTCACCCTCTTGGGCTCTTGCATGGAACCTTACACGGCATAATGGGCAGGTGCTTGACCAGCCTGTAGTACATTATACTCAGTGAAAGCTGCTGATAGGCTCTCCAAAATGGAACATAAGTAGTTGCTGTGCAAACTGGAGAAAAGCAAACTGAATATAACAACAGTTGTAACCATCATATGCAAAAGTTGTGTCCTCTCATATTCCACTCTAACACTGCAAATCTGAGAAAATGAGACAACCCTTCCAGACTGGCTTACCAGGTCTTGTATCCCTTGGCCATTACCCCAAAAAATACCTACTGAAAATTCTCCAAGTACCCAGTGGTACCCACCCCAATCTTCCCCTAATCTGTATTATGCCCAAAACAACACAACCAAGCAAAAGCAGACAAAAAGTTGCCAGTGAAAAGTAAAGCATACTAGAAACAAATTATTCACTGTATAAGAGAATGCAGTAAAGTAAAGCATACTGGAAACAGATTACTAACTGTATAAGAGAATGCAGTGAAGTAAAGCATTACTGGAAACAAATTATTAACTGTATAAGGGAACGCTGTAATGTAAAGCATATGAGAAAATATATATATTATAGTAACTGTCTAATACAAGACAGAAAAAGCAAAGCATACAGGAAAATATACATATTACCAGTATAAGGGACTCGGAAGGCCGTAAAATAAAGCATAGAGGGAAAATAAATTATTAACTGTACAAGGGAGGCCATAAACAAATTGCCTGTGCTGAAAGAGACTCTCTGGAACTCACTAGATTGTGGTGGAAATTTTAATAAAACATGGATGTCTGTTGCCTGCAGTTCTGGTTCTGTGGCTGCACCTGTTGCAATGAGCAAAAATCAGAAGTGGATGTTTCCAGCAATAAAGTAAGCTAATCCTGCTTCTTTATTCTGACAATTTCTTCTAGTGCAAGCCAGTTCAATGTGGGGCTAAACCCCATTCATTCATTCATGTGCATATTAATTTCCTGTGCAAGCCTGCACCTGTTTGGAACACCTTTGAAACACTCAATTATGGTGTTTCAAGTTGTTGTATTAAATTTCACATTTGTGTTTGCCTTTGAAAAGCTCAATATGTAAATGTCCAAAAACACATTCAATTTTGGCTTCCCAAAAAAACTTAAGACAGTTGATGATGGGTTATTGTACATTTGTTTTACCTTTGAAAAACTCAATATGTAAATGTGGAAAATGCATTTCACTTTTGTCTGCATAAACGACTTAGGTGTTTCAGGGAAATACCATCCGGATTGGATCAAACTGTCTGTACAAGCCCAAGCTGCTGCAAGCCTGTGTCAGCGGGCAGGAAAACAAAACAAATTATATTAGAAAATCAAATTGTCAAAATAAGATCAGGAACTCAAACTGTCAAAATAAGATCAGGAAATCAAATTGTCAATATCCATATTTCTATTGTTCAGTTTTAGTTGCAAAGTAAACAGAAACGAAATTGAAATCATTTGGGGATTTTCTTAATTTCATGCAAACATCAGGAAGCAGGGAACAGATGCAGACCAGTGTTCAGGCGGTTATCAGAAATAGGACCAGAACCTGAGCAGTTCTCAGGGCGGTTCCTCATGTTCATAATTATGATTCTCAAAAAAATTGAAAAAAAAATCAAATAACCACTTTTATAACCACCTTTCCTTTTCCAGTTCTCTGATGAAAACTGGCAGTTCTTCGAAGATTTTGAAATAACCAGGAGTGGGTCCTTTCCGAGTTCTCTGATGAAAACTGCCAGTTCTTTGAAGGTTTTGAAATGGCAACCAGGAGTAGTAGTTCACTGATTCTGAGATATTCAAAAAACCAGATCTGGCACCTATTAATGAATTCAAATACCCACGCACCACTGATCCATACCCTGAATATCCTGACTGTCCTTGTTGGAATCACTGGGTCAAATGAGCAATCAATACAACCAGCCATAATGCTCTTGGGTCATGACTTCTCTCATCAACAGGACACAATTACAAAAAGTAACTTTTCGACAAGAAGAAACCCCTCTAAATACCTTAGTAAACATGGGGCCACCCATGTTCATTTTTTCACCAAATCGCCTAAGGACCTATTTATTATATCCAACACTACTTAACTGTGAAAAAAGGGCCAACAAAAAGAAAAAGGAGCAGCAGCTGCATAGTAAAAGCAAAGTTAGATGTACACTCCATTTCAGTACTTGAGAGCATGCAATAAACCACCAAATGCTACTAGTGTGTGATGTTAGAAAACTATAACTACTGACTTACACATTATGTATATGGGCCAGCCAGTGAGAAAAGATTAAAAAATACCAACAACCTACCAGGTCTAACCCACTTACTGAGCACAGAGCCACACACAAGGTTCATAAAGCAATCAAGAGCAACCAAGTGGGGCCCCTCTTCTACACTGATTAGAGAACAACTGTCATATACAGTTACTATGAGAAATCAAGCACTTGCCCTCTCTACCTGCCTCCATATGGAGCTCACTACCCAACTACAATCAGTTGTATGATTACCGAGTATACATTTATGGGACTTCTGCTTAACTGATGGCGTGGTGAGTATATTCAAGGGCCCCCTAACGACTTATAGTGTGTGCAAGTAAATGCAGGGCCTGGTTTTAACTCAGCTAAAGTAGGTTGAGGTGGTTACTTGTTACTCCCTGGAAGAAGGGAGAAGACCATCCCCTTTTCTCTTTGTTGGCTTGGGGAAAAGGGTGCAGCCACCAGTAAGGAATCAATCAATTGCACCCCCATATATTCCTCTGTCCAGCAAAACAAAACCAGATGACAAGGATAAGATTTCTGCTGCAATCAGAAATACATCTGCATATAGCTGGCATTTGTCTTCAGCTTGTTGAGCTTTCCCTTTCCACTTGGTGCCAATCAGCCCATGCTTCTCTTTTCTCCCAGTAACTAGGTTTGAAAAGGTCCAACTGCCAAATCTAACATGTGGAATAAGGATCCATTTCACACTGCTGGTATGGTTCCATTGGAAACTTGACCCATCTCAAAAAATCATTTGAGAGCAAAAATTGAATTTCAGTGATGGATGCCACAACTGTCTTTTTGTGCATCCAAATTACTAATGGTGAACCAGAAGGATTTCCTTCTCTACAAGTCCTCACTTCTAACTCTTTTTTGACAGCTGACTAGCCTTGAGGGCCACTACTAGAACCTTGCTTTGCTGGACCAGTAGATCAATACACTGTTCAACTGAACAGCATGATAATATTTTTGAACATTGGTCTACAATTTTCTCATGTGTGTGGATCATTAACATGCTCGTCTCCACACTGGAGTCCGCTCCTTTCCAACTCGTTTACGTGTCCAGAGTACCAGTCCTATAGCAAGAGTACCCCCAGATATGCCAACAGAGATTGATAACAAAGCCAGCAATTCAAGATCATCACCAACCTGCATTCACCATCCCAACAATGCTATCTATATGAGTGCAGATGATTTTTCAGTGAATCCTTTCAGCTCCATTCTGTTTTTCAATTACTGCAGGTATGTCAATGGATGTTCTTCCTGTGGATTCAGCATTTGTGCCTCCAACAACAGAACTTCTTCTAAGTCACTATCACCACAATGTGTCTACACACAAAATGAAAATTGGGTACATCATGTCCCTATCTCATCCTGATCTTCAGGCTCAAAACTTAGGCAAATCAGCATGTAAGTGGTGGACATAACAGGACACCCAGATTTGAAGGTGAAGTCAGGGAGGAAAAGTGAACCTGAGGTTGGTTGAGGGAGAGAAACAGTTGTTCCTGCTTCGCATAGAGCATCTCTGCATGCTCATATAGCTCCAAGTCCAGACTGTTCAGTGATAAGATGTCTTCCACCACTGCATCTGGGATGAGTTTTCGCTCCTGTGCAACCAGAGAACGTCAACCATCAACCCTTGAATCATAACATGCTAAATCCCACCCTCCAGATGCCTCAATTGACACCTTGGGTGTTTAGCATCAATACTAAAAGAATTGCTACCTCGAGATGCACAAAAGACACACAAAGACCAAACACATGTCAAAAATTGCATTCAAACCAGTTAGCATTTAAACCCTTGAATTAAAAAGGCAGAAGCATTTCATTAGGGTACCACAAATGTGGCTGTAGGAATATTAATATTCTAGCCTAACATACTCAGAAGATGCACACAGAGACCAAACTGATGAAACAGCACACACTTACATGCAGAAAACATGGCAAGTGAGAACCACCTAAGCCTCACACATGCTCCTCTATTAGAAGCAGAAGAATTCACATGGGTGGGCAATTGAAAATGTGGATTAGCTGAACATGTGTGAACATACGACTGTATATAGGTAACACAAATACCTCTTTGGAAAAGATGATAGGGGGAATTAGCTGAAGCGCAGCAGCCCGACGTGAAGAGCAGGAAGCCTGTAGGTTTCTGGTGCAGGAATTATAAGCCATCCAAAGACTTTGTGCCACATCCTGCTGCTGCACTGTCTTTCTCTATCAGTCTCTCAGTGATGCCAACCAAAATCTTTTTTAGGACAGCAATTGCAAATACAATATAATCACCTGCTTGACAACTTCAGTATCTTTCATTAGGGTTTAGAATCCAACAGAGTAACATGAAGGAATTTTCATTAGTATGTATGGTAGTCAGTCCAATCCCTGCTTTACTCCTACCTTCGCATTTCTCTTCCTCATGGACATTATAGTATATGTGTTTCATAGTCATATTACAGCCTTAAAAGGCCTGCAAGCCAAGGTAAATACAAACATCAGAACACATGCATCCAACCCCCATCATGGTGAGGCAGATCACCTGACCTGGAGCAGAAACATTCTGCTTTCCAGATTCTTGTTGCAATGCTTCCAATCGGCCTGAAACTTGATCGCCCATGAGACCCAAGAAAATAGAGGCTGATTCTTGCTGCTTCTCTGTCAGTCCAACATACAGCATCCCATCTAGCCTTCTCTGCACCCTCCCAGCCACAATGAACTTCAGACAAGCATGGAAGTTACGTAAGTTCCTACTTTCAGTTGCAACAATGCTTAGTGTATCATGACTTCACTCACCCTTGACTTTCTACAGATAGCTGGACAAGGTTACCATTTGAGACTCAGAGCAGGAGCTACTGGGAACACCATAACATGAACCACCAAGTGGTCTCTGCCTGCTAAAGACAAGCAAACTTCCTTACACAGTATGAGTATATTTTCTTTACAATTAATGGGGACCTACCTTGGCCACATGCAGCACTTGATGGCCAAGTTGGGGATAACGCTCAACACACTTGCGCACCAGTCCTGCCTCTTTGATAAAGGAATTGTTTGTAAGTCCAGCCACCTGCCACAACCATGCAAACTCCAATCAACCGGACAACATTGACTACCGTTGATCCAATTCCATACTCCATATTCTAAGAGGAACAGCATTTTATAAAGGATTGCCACACCACTCTGATGCAACAGGTACCCCTAGAATGTCTCTGCAGCCACCGGTAACCCCATGTACTTGTAATCATCTGCGGAATTAAAATCCCCACAAAATTAGAAAAAAAAATCTGATCCTGATTGTTGTTTCCAGAGAGAGGGAACAAGAAAACATGAGGTGTTAAGAAGACCAAAAAAACCTGAAACATAGCACCATTGTGAACAAGCTCATGAGCAACCGGGTGGTGGATGAACTCCAAGAGCGACATGACAATTGATGCTGCATCATATGATGTATTTGCTGAAGGAGCCATATGGACAACACGTCCCTCCAGCCTAGCATCACGCTGCCACCCTACCCATCAATAGTTGTTCCTAGTATGTATCCACCTTCTTCAATATACAACTCTTCCATCATACAAACACTTTTTAGACAGAGAACAAAACTGAGGCTTGCTCAAAATGCCACCTGATAAAGAAAGGGGCAGCAGAGAGGAAGCAATACCCGCATAAATATGTCTCGCTGCATAAAAGGGACCAAATATTTCCAAGGCCAGATACTGAGAGTGCTCACAAGATGTGTGGATTTGGTTTGTAGAAAAGGGTTTTGTCCAGGGAGACCTTTCTTCAATCGCAAAAAACGTGCTGCCACTTCGACTGAAAACTCATAGGTGCTCAGTACACGGTCCAAGGGGTGGCGCAAATTGGTCACAGCTGACGTGCTGCTTTGGTCAAGCTTGTGCATGATGCTGAAGTCATCGTGTGTTGAGAAGATTTTGCAGCTGGGTTGGCTGCACCCTCATTTCCTAGCCCAACCTGTCATTCCTCTAACATGCAGCCTTGTTTTTTTCCAAACCCCTCTATCTTGTATCCACATATGATGAGATAATTGCAGAAATTCTATCAACAATCCCTGTATCAAAGGTTTCCGTATAACAAAATGCACAGATGGAGACTGATCTACCCATGCTCCTCCATGATGGCTTCCTTCCTTCTGGACTAATATGCATTGAAATACTGCCTAGTCCTCACATTTGATAGACCACAGAAATTTCAAATATTGGATGAGATTTGTCATCAATAAGCAATCTAGACACAAGAGGTGACAAACAGAGAACTGCACACACCAACCTTGGATCAAAACGCAGCTTGTCATATGAGATCCGACAGCGTTCCTCTGATAGAAACAGCTGTTTCAGAAAGCTGTACAAGGATTACAAATAATTGATCAGAAATATGTAATTCTCAGATGCAAACTCAATTCTGTAATTGACAACAAATAACCTGATTCCAAAAGAAACTGCAATAGTGCACAGTCACAATACAGAACTTGAAATAGGTCAAATGATCTAAAGAATCAGTCTACAAGTTAATCAGATCCAAAAAGTTATGCTCCCCCTGAGATTATCCACAAAAAAACAAGGCTAGTTAAATGCAGTTACACACAGGAGGCATCCAACAAGGCATAAACATATTTAACTGTAAGTTAGCAACCTTTGAAATGTGTTTTATTTGATCAGATGATTTCAGCGTTTGTGGCAGAAAATAAATCAGCCAGCTATTACTCTGTGGTGAAATAGCTGGCTGATTTATTTTCCAAGGTGAGCAAATTCCCTGATTAAAATTTGTGCAGCCCTTGCATCATTACTGAGCAGCTGAATGGTGTAAATTACTTTTTCTTTGGGTTTTCTCTAAGGTCAGGCAAACTACAAAAGTAGTCATGAATTGAAACACATACCACTGATGATAAGTACGACCACCAGTTCTTGGAATATGCAAGAAAAAGAGCAAATCCCTCAGCTGCAACCCATCTGCAGACTTCAGCTGGACCTCCCTATCCACTATTTCAGTCTCCTTGATGGCCCATGAATGCACTGCTGCCTCACAAGGCAGATACTCATCAGATGCTACAACATGTGCTATGTGCGCTGCACCTGCAAAACAAACTGCTGCCCCTCCCCCATCACCTCTCACCGGTCACACTCTTCTTTGAGAGAGCAGAGATTTCTCAAGAGAAGCAAGTGGGAGAGAGTATTTCCAAAGTCATATATAGAGAAAGCTGCAAATCCCAACAGCATTCTAATCACAAAAATGAGAAATAGAATTAAGCCCTAACCCCATCCTTAGAGACCATCATCATCACGACAGGATATCAGATGCATGTCCCCTAAGAGTCAAGTACAGGCTCTAACCCGAAATTCTCGACCTAAACCCTGTCGTAGCTGAAGATGAGCCAGCCAGAGGATCAAATCGATGGAAAAGAAACGAAGCAACAAGATCCACAACTACCTAGCAGCAAGCCCAGTTACGGCAGGGAAATCCATCAATCAAGCATTGAAACCCTAGGAAATCACCAGACAAACCCCGGAGCGACCGACTTCTCGAAAACAAACAAATGCAGCAGCAGAACCAAGGGATCCAAAACAGAAACCAAATTGCACAGCAATTACTGCGAAGTCACAGCCGATTGATTTCACTGGCGCTAAAACCCCCGACATTTTACCAGAATTCCAAGAGCATTTCTAAACAACAAACACATTCTCTTGCCTCTTCTCAACGAGGCTTATGGACCTTCTTCCTGTTGCAAATAAAAGGAGGAAAGAAGAAAAGAAAACAATGGCAAACATAACCGACCTGTAAGCCACAAAATGTGCAGCAGAGGCAGCAGAGGCGCCATGGCGTCCACAAACAAAAAATGGTTTCTCTAGAGTTCCAGAATTGCTGCAATTTGCGGCGCGGGAGCAAGAAGATCCGCCATGACGACGACGACGAGGAAGAAAACGACGAGTCGAGAGCGACGATGGCGCCGGGCGCTCGAGCCTGCGATTAAAATAAGCGAATGTCTTTGCTGTGTTCCCAGTGAGGTTGTTGGCCCCTCAGCCGCCCAGAGCAGGAATAAACGAGACAGCCCATTGGTGGATTTCCTTACCGTCCAATAGCTGTCGAGATATTTTTGTTTTTTTTTCCTTTTTCCCTAAGTTTTGTAAAAATAACAAAGTACACACAAGTACCCTAATGTCTGTAAAAATACCGTAGTACCTTGACAGCTTTGACACTAATTAAAATTATTTGTATAATAAATTTTGAAAAATTTTCAAAAAAAATATTTTTTACAATGAAAAGAAATTGTAAAGGAAAATAGAGAAATCCCATGCAAATAGTTGTTCATTTTGCGACATGGAATTTTTTTAATTTATTGAATTACTAGTGTGTACCCCGTGCCTAATGCACAGGTGTGTGTGTATTTGACGGTACATATTACAAAATTACAACTACAAACTACATTTCCAAAACCTCTCTGTATACCACATTGCTAGGTTCTTTTTGGGGCATTTTTTTTTTTTAAGTGAAGGTGCTTTTTGTATATGTTAAGTTTTTTTCCATACTAATTTGTAAATGTATTAACAATTTTGAAAGACACAATAAAAATTAATCATGAAGGTGGAAGATGAACCAAACATCATATGCATCCTTCATTGAAAATAAGATTTCAATAAAGGATGTTTGACTTTGTTTATTGAAGTTTGCAATATTCTAGCACTTCAAGACATCAATGTAATATAGCATGCTTATGTGACTTGGGTACATACATGTACTCAAAGACCTCCAAAATTATATGGGTCTTGCCAATTTTTATACAATTAATTACCTCCATAATATATTAGCAAAAGGGGGTCTCAAGGCGTAATATAATCAAGAGTCATGGTCAACTATCATATTAAGGAACAAATTTAATATTTGAAAATTTTGGTCAAGTATGAAAATGTGTCACATTATTGATGTTTTCATACTATCGAGGGTCATATTATAGAGGAACCTATAATGTGCCAATATATATAGAGGATTTTGAATAGGCTTATTATGATAGGAAAAAAAATGTTCTAGCTATTGAAATTACTAAATTTGGTGGTCTAATTTTTATTTTTAAATTATCTTGAGTGCAATAACAATTAAATGTATAATATTAGGGTTTGATAGTTTTGTGAAAATTTTGAAGAACCAATGGAAATGATTAAAAAAAAAGGATCATTATTTTCAACGTTTAGTAAAATAGGGTTGTGTGTAAGCTTGAAGATTTTTTCAAGCCAATGTGATTGTTAGATTGGTGGTTTGAATTTTTTTTTAATTATTTTGAGTGAAGTAGCAGTTCAATGTGTAGTAGTTACATAAAGTTCTTAGACATTCCTTGTGCACTTTGTTTCAATTTTGTGATTAGGGTTTTTTTTTTTTTCAATCTTGTGAACCAAGTGGGTTCACAACCATTGTGCACTTAACCAAGTTTGGTGACAAGTCATAGAAGAAAGTTTAAATTCTTGGAACCCATTATATTATGATGACATTTTAGAAGTTATGGTCTAAATTTGGTGATTTCAATTTTTTCCCCTCAAAATATGGTGTAACTTTGGGCCAATTTTTTGCCCAAAAAATCTTTTTATAGGATTTACATTGTTATTTTGTTGATTGCCAAGTGGAAAATTCGACCCAAAACAAAACAAAAAATTGTTTGTGATTAGAAAATTTGAGGATTTTTTCCAAAAAAATTAGCAAAATTAGTTGAAGGTAGTTAAAATCTCCAAATATTTCCCAACTTTGTCCCCCAAAAAATTATTTTTATGGAAACATTGGCATTTTAGTCACACACACAAGAATAAATTCCCATAAACTAGAAACAACTTGAGTAGGTGCGAGTTTTTAAGTTTTTATACATTGAAACTTGTAACACATTTTCAAAAAAATTGTTGTGTACCTATTTGAATTTTGGAAGGTGCCTTATGCATGTGGGTGTAACTTCAATAAAAAAGATGTTAAATCTTATTTTATTTTATATTTTGCTTTTAGGGTTAAATTTTTTTGATTTCATCCCAAATTGACACATGTATTTTATGTGAGCATTTAACACACAAGAAAAGGGACCTTGTTTATATAGTTTGTGAAATGGTATTCAAGGACAAAACATATGGGTTAAATTTTTTAGTTACACATTAGTTGCAAATCAAGTTATAATTTTTAAAAAAACTTTTCTCACATTCTTTAACAAATTGATAATTAATTATTTAATTCATTTAACAAACTAAATGTTTGGAGTGGATTAAATTTAGATAATTATTAAATTCTAATGAATATGAAATAATAATATGTTATTGAAAAATGAATTCATCAATAAATATTAAAGATTAAATATGAAACATTTTAATTATTAACTTATTAACATTTGAACAACAATCACAAAATAGTGGAATAATAATATTTTATAATGACAAAATAATGGCACAACTAGTTGTATCAATGGGACTTGTACTTCATAATTAGTTGTAGTGTCATATGTAGTTGGCGGTGGAATTTGTACATGTGACATGATCATATGTGTCAATGTTATACATTAATTGTAATATAGTTGTTGAATGGGTGTTACATTTACACTAATTGTAATGTAGTTGCCACACATATCTAAAATGCAACTTGCCCAAAAGTCATACATGATTGATCATGTTTGTATGTACAACATGTACATTACACCGTATAGGTGTCCTATTTGAAATTGTCCCACTTGAAACTATGTTGCAACTATAATACAACTCCTTGATTTTTTGACATGGCATTTAATTTATTGATTGCCTATATTTTCATCTTCTAATTGTAGTCATTACAATAAAAGATGTCCCTGTACGCCAAGTGATTTCATTAGATTTGGAGTGAATTCATTCATTTTAATAAACCAAGACTAGTTGGAAAGTAGTGAATTCAATAGTCTAGTGAACATGGATTAGTTGGAAAGTATTGAATTCATTGATCTAGTGAATGGCAACTAATTGAAAAGTATTGAATGTACTACTCTAGTGAACAAGGACTCGTGAATTGCACCCACATTTTGTAGTAGTGAATGTAGTTGTATATTAGTTGTTTTGGAACTTTAGTTATAGGGTAGTGTGGTTCTAGTAAACAAGACTTTTCAGAATGTTTATGTATGTTTGTTGTGTTCTATTTAAAGTTCATTATGAAGCAAAAGTCACTAAAATCTATCAAAGTCCACATCCAAGTTGAAATTTGTTTTGTTGCGATATATTCTAATAGATGAAATGGGTCAAATGCAAAACATTGTGGTTGGTGTGTGATTCAATGCCCTTACCTTTTAATGGTGATGACCCATTAGACTTTTTAGGGTTGATTCCTTGTGGGTCACATTCTCCTAGGCTCTCAAAAAATCCATCAGCTTCTCTTGTAGTTGATGTAATCTCCCAAGTATGTTCTTTATGGGCTTTCTAATCCTTCACTTCCTCATAATCAATTACCTTCTAGTTCTTGCGTAGCCCTTTTTCTTGTAGCCACTATGTTTCCATAATCAAGGTATGTTCCAAGTTCTAGTTATAACTTCCATGGTGACTCCCCCACATTGTTAGAAAAGGTTGCTGTATTGAGTGACATACCTTAGATTTGGACATGTTCCCTTCTCCCCCACTTCAAAAGTGTAAAAAGTCATATGATCGCACACGAAAATTTTAGCTTGAGTGGACTACAAAGCTCCCTTGAACTTGCATGGGTAAAGTAATTCCAAGATTGCCATGGAATCACCAAATGATCCATTGACTTGTTTTTGGAAAACAATTCATGCATTTCATGTTCTAACCCATTTCTTCCCTAAGTACCTTGAGCTCATAGAGATAGCCATATTTCATAGTCTAGGAAGTGTAGAGGATGAGTGTTATTTCTAAAGATGACGCTTTGGACCAATCTTGTGTGATTGGCATGTATAGCTGGAAGTTCTTCACATTAGAGAGTTCTTCATATATTGTCACGTTTTATACATGGATTGGAACAGCAAACTGTTATGGTGTTCTTCTGTATTACACACGTTTTGTGCAGAGTGGCTGAATTGGTGGTTTTATGATTGGAGGTTATGATCTTGCAGTTTTAGAAGTTATTCTATGAGTTTTGCTATTATTTGCACTCCATCTCCATTCCTTTCATAAGCCCAATGAAATTGGTGCATTTGAAGGCATGTCCTTCGCTATGGATTTCCGCAATTTTTATTGAGCGAGAGTAAGCCCCTTCTCAAACAACATCATAGCCTGAAATCTGTTTTTAAATTTTGGTTATAGCCATTAATGGAATGTCTCTATTTCCCTTTTGATTGCCACTACACTTGACTTGCAACATACTCAAGTTCACCACTTTCCTGCACTGCTCGGCCAGCTCCTTTACCAAACATTATAAAAATATTTGCCACTTGGGAGGACTCCAGAGTGCACGACTCCTGTCGCCCAAAAACTTCAATGTGGGCATTTTCTCAACAACAAAAAAAAAGGGGCTGCCAACAACATCCTCAAACAGCAGTGAAGAACCTGATATAAATCGATGTAGGTTTTACTGCACAGCTGGATGCTGAAACAGAATAAAAATTGTTCAAGGAGCCCTACCTCATTAGTCAAAAAAAGAGAGAAGAAACTGCTAGTCTGCAACTACTAAATACTCTATCCTGCAGACATCTGTGCTTGACACTTCGGCTTCCATAGAAACCCAAGAAAGAAAGAAAAAAGGGGGGGGGAGGTGAAAAAACAGTCTCCTTTTGCAGCAAACTCAATCCAAGGAAAAAGCTTATACTGAATTGTCAGATGCAATTGTCTATGACCTTCAACTATATTTATGTTCGTATACAGTTGGGCACAATGTACTTGGGTGTCAGAGATAAATTTCACAATCTAGTCCACATCATCATCATTCACAAACTTTCCTGTTCCAGGGTTGATAGCAGCAACTAGGAAGAACACGACATTGAAGAGGATGAGAGGTTCAATCTCTGTAATGGGCACACCGGTTTCAAGGTTGAGCTGTGCGAGAGTTCCTTTTCCTGTGATGATCTCTCCAATGATAGAGAAGGCAATTCCCAGCTGAGCCAAGCGTCCAACAAACAACTCATTCGCTTTTGTGAAACCGAATGTAGGACCTGCAATTGTTGAGTCACATGAAAAATGTTCACAAAACTCAGACTCCAGATGTTGGAAATTGATTGATAGTGTGATAGATTAGTGGTGGAAATTGATAGATTACATGTTCATCATAAGGATAAGGATTGATTGTGTGCACAGTCTTATTGTATCCTCAACTTGAAGTTATTACCAGAATCAGACATTGGAGTGAAGGCAATGTTAATTTCCACAACAAAAACTCAAAAAATTCTGAGTCCCTACAACTTGAATGAGTGACAAATTCACCAAGCAACCCAACAGTTTACAGCTTCAAGGTTACTAGTACATCAAACAAGCAACCTAATGGCATTTGACTCTAGACAGTCACAAGTTTCTTTATGATATCATCTACTAGTATTCTTATGATAATGCAACCACACAATTTGCTTACCCTTCTCATTCAGGCCAAGAGCAGACTTGACACCCTTCCCAGGAGCAATGACAGCTCTGTCCAGTCCTGTTGCAGGTGCATCATCGACGAATTTTCCCCGATCTCCCAGGGCTCCAATAGCCCCAAGAAGGGTGAAAAGGATGAAGAAGAGCAAAAGGGGCTCAGTTTCAGTCAGTGGAATGCCGGTTTCGATATCAAACTGGGCAAGTGTGCCCTTTCCTGTGAGAGCTTCCCCCAGAATGGATGCCTGTGCAAACCAAAACCAGGAGTTAAAAGCTAAATTCTGCACAAATTCTGCAAAGGGAAAGCTGCAAGGAAGAACTGCCATGCCCAGGCCAGAGTGCATCGACAGGAAAACGCTGTACGGACTGTGCCAAAATGGGAAAGGTGTGACTCTGGAAGAAAAAACGAACACACATACCGCAAATCCGAACATGGCAACTCGGCCGACGAATAGCTCGTTCGCCTTAGTGAATCCGATTCCTCCGGAAGTCCCAAAAATTCCGTCCTCCGTTTTCTCCTTCACTGCCTGCATTTAGATCCAAAATTTATGCTTCGTTGAACCGCTTTGGATCAGGGAACAACTGAGCTCTGAAAGGGGATGATATCGAGGAATGAAGTCCTAAAAGCAGTCGGACCAATGAACATGGATGCAGGAGAAGAGGTCAGCTTATAGCGCAGAAACACGACAACCTCAAGAAAAACTCGGCAGCAGCAATGACTACTGAAAGACCTGATCTAGATCAATACACTAATAAAGCAATGAAAACTCTATATCTCTAATTTTTTCGATCTCTTGCAACTATGATGGAAACAAAAACAAGCTTGATGCATGACCAGCTCCTGAAAACATGATCGCCGAATGCAACATAAGCGGAATGGAAATCAAAAAGTTTCGCAGCAAAAGAAAATCCAGAAATGCTACACAAGCTAACAAGAGCTTACCTTTCCGCTGGTGGTCTTGGGCTTTGCAGCAGGCTTAGACCCGAACAACGCAAAAGCCTTGCCGGCACTCGACGACAGTCTCATGCTCCCAGTCGCAATTGTCGAAGGTGAGGAGGAAAGAAACAGCGACGAAACATGTTTCACAGACGTCAGATGATTCCGACTACGATCGCCGGCAATGCCAGTGCCGCTCAACGCAGCGACACCGCGACAAATGAGCGCTGCTTGTGCCATATTTACCACGTACTCGCTTGATCACGCACGCACGCTCACAAACAAAGTATTCAGACTAGGGCAGGCGGCGCAGAAACACGAAAGAAGCTCTTCGAGAGAACGAGAAAACCTGGAAGCTGTGGCGTCGCAGCGACGACGAGGAGACAACAAGAAACAAACAACAACAACAACAAGAGTCGCTGACAATGAAACTCCGTTTCACTCTCTTTAGGAGCAATGAGGCGTTGCAAAGTGGAAATGAAAGCATTCCGAAGACAGTGGTGTAGAACCATTCGCTATAAAGCATCCATTCTATCCTTTCCCGCCACACCTCCGTCTCCTTAGCTTCGCGTGCTTCGTGCTCCTTGCCACATCTGACTGTACGGTGTACTCGCCCTCGACGAACCTGTCTATCAGGCTCGTCTCTCCTTGACGAACCTGTTTATCAGGCTCCTGTTTTATTAGACTCGTTTCTATGTATATCCCATGTAGCTACCTAGTTGTACCAGGCCGATCTAGCTTGACGAACCTGTATGCACGAACCCGTTTATCAGGCTCGTGTCTGTCGTCGAACCTGAATCAATGAACCTGTTTATCTTCAGGCTCGGTCGCGCGTCGACGAACCTGAATCCACGGACCGAACTGTTCATCAGGCTCGTCGATTTCGACGAACCTGAATGACTGAGGCCTGAGACCCTCGAACCTGTTCTGCGGATGCACCAACCCATTTTCTCTTGGGTGAGTGAGTGAGAGTAACTTAGTGGGTACATCCCACCGGTGCGGCTATGACATGCACGACTTGGCCTCATCGAAGCCGCAGATCCAAGGCGCTTCAGAGACGGATACTTGGCCTCATCACGGCCACAGGTGTTCTTTTGCGGGATCATCGTACACGAATCTCATTTGACTGTAAGTTAGGCCCTTTTGTAACTTGGGAGAGGAGATTTTGAATTCTTCCTTTATTTATTTCTTTATTTATTTATTTATTCATAGATTTGAATGTTGCTGCAAATATCACCCAGGTGCATAAATTTGAATCATGCCAAAAAAAAAGATCTGGTGGAGAGACTGACTACCCAATGAATGATGGAATTAATTTTCACTGGTCCTGGAATTGGAGGAAGGTTCACCAAAGCTGCATTCACACATGGTGGTAAGTTGGATGTTGAGTCAGTGTTATGAATGGTAGATTTAAGGTGCATTCACACTTAATGTTAAGTCAGTGTAAAGTGAAAATCTAGGTGGCATCTTAGGTGGCAGCCAATGTTAAATGGGCTATTGTTTAATATTAAGTGAATGTTAACTTAACATAAAATCTTCATGGTAAATAGATTTTGGTCTTGAATGACTAGCTTGGTGTTAGGGGACCTAATATTAGAGTCCTTAACACCAAGTGTGAATGCACCTTTGTTGTGGGATTCACATATGCAATGTTAGTTAACACCAAATCTGATGTGTCATCCTATGTGGCAACGAGTGTTAAAGTGGGTGTTAAGTAGTGTTACGAAAATGGTAAGTTGTCATCAAATCTTCCAAAAACTTAAATATTATTTCACAAATCCAGTGTTAGGTAATGGCCCCAAAAAGGACCAATTAACTCAATGCTAGCTATCTCCCAAGTTCTCAACCTATTCCCTTCTTTGTTCCCTCCACGTTCCCATCCACTCAAACACCCATACCCCCTTTCCCTCTCATTTGTTGCCAAGGACAAATGCCACTGTTCAAGAAATTGCTGTTGCTCAAGAAACTCCTATTGCTCAAGAAATTGTTGCTTTGATTTTGAAGCCATGGACATCATCTACAGGACCACCATCTCCAACACCTATGAAGAAGAATCTGAAAAATGCAAAAACATCCAAACCCTTGAATCTGCTTCAATGTCTTCATCTCCAAGCCTTGTTGGTTCTTAAAACCCTAGCTACAATTTTTTAATGAAGAAATCCTGCAAAAGCATACCACCAAATCTGCAACAAATTTGTAAACACACAACAATGCTTCTTGTTCAATTGTTTGGGAAGGAAAAAAATAATTCAAAAAAATAGACTACTAATGATTAATCGTACCTTGTTTTGCAGTTGTCATGTTTGTGGTGCATCTCCCCCATGATAAAGCAACAAGAACAACCAAGAAAAAAAGGAAAGGAAAGGGAAAGAAGGCCCAAAGTGCAGAATCTGTGGAGTTGCAATCCAGGAAACCAATGGAGCCTAATTGGGAACATGCAAAAGTTCTTGCTCTCATCAAAGCCAAGAAGGAAGAACACCTCACATACCTAGATAGGGTTGATGGACAAGATCAATTTGGGAATGTTGTGAGCAAGTGGAAAAAATCTCAGAATTTTTCATTAATGTTGGCCACTCAATTCACTTGAGGAATGGCCCAGCATGTAAAAACAAGTGGGGCTCCTTCTTTACAAGTGGGGCTCCTTGTTTGGAGACTTCAAAAAAATCTATGATTATATCGCAAGTACCGGGCACAATGAAGATTATAGATTTCACTATGAATACACACTCCAATACATGTTTTCTTATGTGTAGGTTGTTTGGCAATTTTCTTTCTAGTTTGCTTTCCCTCCAACCATGTGTTATAGATGTGGTGGATTCAAAATAATTTAAGCAAATTCATTGTAGCTTCATTCTAAGCCAATAGATTAAAACATTCAAAATTTACGTGACCTAGTCTTCTGTGTCAAATCATCTTGTGATTTGATGGGAACGTTGATAACACCATCTTCTAATGTTGACATTTGATTTGAACCATTTTGTAATATCTTAGGTTTGGAAACAAAAATGGATAATAGGAGTAGAATATGAAAATACACTTCTGTAATCCTATGGTGATAAATAATCTCTAGAAAACAATTTTACAAATGGCAATACAAATAGATTACCAAATTCTAATGTAGATTTAAATTAGAATTGGTAGTAAACTAGAACAATTAAGCTTTCAAACTTGCAAAGCAAATACAACTTCAAAAGAAGCAAATCAAAAAAATTGTAGTGGAAAAGATAACTTCAAGAGAAACAATAACTTATATTGCTTCAGCATAAAATACTTCACAAGAAAATAAATAAGCTTTCCCGAACATGCCCAAGCCCAACTCAAGTACATCCAAGTAGTAGTCACTAATAGAAATCTTATCATATGCAACTTGTGTGCAATTAAAGTGCAACTAATGGTGTACAAAATGGACATGTGCTATAAAAATAATGGCTTAAGCTATTACATATTATGTATACTAAATTAAGTTAATATATCCAATATATTTATTTAGGCTAATACAACTAGTGCTAGTAGGCTACACTAGTTAACCTACCCTACCCTACGCTACAATATTAATTCTAGTGATGATGATTCATGGAAGCTAGTTTAGATAGGATAACTATAGGTTCTTCAAGTCTTCGTGCATTAAAAATTTGTTGAATTGGAATTGAATTTAGATTTTATCAAATTAAATTCATATTTCTAAACAAATACGTTGAATGGATTTCAATTTTATATAAGAAGGAATTAGTGTTTTTCATTTCAACACTTAAATTTTTTTCTTGATATACAATGATATTAGTTATTTCCTTGTTTTTCAATGTTTTTAATATCGATGCAATAAGGAGGGTTTATTACATGTTACACATCACATCATATCATAAAACGACATCTCGCAATTTGTGAGCTGAAAATAGCAGAGGGGGTCTATATGTGTTGGAATTATTTCGCATATGGTCATGGCAAGGGAAAAATTGTTGGTGAAGGTGTGCTCTTGAAATGCAAGATTTCTAAAGAACAAATTAAGCCACAAGCTCAACAATTACAAAATGCTCATGATGTTGTGCATTTATGTTAAGAACATGTAGGTATGCCCATATTCAACTACAACTACCAATTTAGTTAACGCCTATAACTATATATTCTTCATTAAACTCCACATATGTAATTAACATAAATCATGCATATATTAATTATGTGGCACTATGGGTCCTTTATAATATATTTCCCAAGGCCATTTAGGTCCTTTGTAATCCCTTGAAGGTGCTTTAATGCAAGTCCTTAATCTATGCTTGTGGTTTTCTACTATTTTACAACATTAGGTACCTAGTTTTTATAGGTCATTTGTAGACCTTTACAAATACATAGCTAGTCATAAGTTGTGTTTCACAACATCACTTTCATAATGCTTGAAAGGAATCCTTTGTTGGTCCTTTTATGGGAGAAGTCATTTGCAAAGTGCTATTTTGACACATATGAAAAAACACTATGAAGTCATATAGATGCTTGAAATGTATAGTCCTTGTATACTCAGGTATGACATGAAGGTCACCTTATTCATCGAAGGAGCATCAACAAACTATTTTGGGAAATCTTTCCAACCAATGTGGATAGGACTCACACATATGGATGCTCCACAGTGGTTGGAAGTTGAAGGATGCATCAAGTCCATTGATCTCCTTAAAACTTTTCATTCAAGCTTTAAAATATTTTTCCATTATTATAATAATTATCTCATGTTGCAACTAAGGAATCAGACTTATTACTTCAACAATGGTGTTGCTCCTACTTATGTCTACTCACACATAGTATGTGCATCAAAGTTTGTCATGCCACCAACCTCACATAGTGTGAAAGGAAATCATCCAACATATGAACTACTTAATGAAACTCTTCAACTGATTAAAAAAACACTTGAAGATTGTTGGGCCATGGATGATGATGCATAGTTTGGGGTTATGTGCTTTCAAGTGTAGATAATATGGCAAGGATGTGGACTAGTTTACTTGTTATTGGTGCAATATGTGTGTTAAAGCTACCATTTACAGTTCACATTTTGATTTATTTGACATACTTGCTGCCATTTACAAATCACATTTTGATGTGTTAAATTCATAATTATATTTATCTAGGCCTTTAAATGTCCTCTCCAACTTTAGTGATTTCACCTTGGTTAAAGTTATTTCATTATAATATCACTATGTAAACATCGTGTTTCATTACTAGTTGACATAATTCATTATTATAATTTACTATGGTAAATACGTTTATTTTTATGTTTTTAAAAATATTTTATGCTACTTTATGATATACCCTATATTATTTTAGGCTACCTTAGTTATTCTAACTTATACCCTAAGTTATTATAAATTATTATACTCTAAACTATTATACATTATTATACCTTAAAATATCATAACTAACTTATTATAAACTTTTTTACTTTAAGTTATTTTAAACTAAATCATCAACTAACCTTATGTTATACCTTAGGTTATTCTATTTTAAGTTAATATATGTTATTTCAAGTTTTACTTTAAGTTATTCAAGGTCATTTTACTTTATGTTATTATAAATTATTTTATCCTAAATATATATATTTTTAAATCTAAATAAAATATAATGAACTAAGGTAATATAACCTAAACTAACCAATAATAGCCTATAAAAATAATTTAAAATAGCCTACAATAAATTAATTACCAATAGCCTATGATAATATAGCTTAAAATATTCAACAATAGCTTATAATATAATAACCATCAATAGCCACTAATAAATAACCACCAATGGCCTACAATATAATAGCCACCAATAACCATTAATAAAATAACCACTAATATCCACTAATACCCACCAATATCCATTAATAAAATAACCATTCATAGCCACCATATAAAAGAATAACCAATAGGCATCAATAGAATAGTCACCAATAGCTTCTAATAAAATAACTAACAATAACCACCAATAGAATAACCAATGATAGCCACCAAACTAATAACCACCGATAAAACATATAGGCACCAATAGAATAAGCTTTAATAACCACCAATAAAATAGCCACAAATAGCTTATGGTAATATAACCTAGAATAACCAATAATAACATAAGGTGAAATAGCCTTCAATAGCCAAAATTAACCAATAATAGCCTCACATAGTTAAACATAAATTAAGATTAAATAATTTAGAATAATCAAAAATAACTTACAATAGTAAAAAATAACCTAAAATGAAATAGCCTAAAATAATTTAGAATAACCAAAAGTAACTTAAGGTGAAATAACCAAAAATAATTGAAAATAACCATAAATAGTCATAAATAATTTAAGGTGAAATAATTTAGAACAATGAAAAGTAGCCTTAGAACAATTAAAAACAACCTAACATAGGTAGTATTATTATAGTAACAAAATTTTATCCATTTATTAAACCTTTTTTTGTCAAAATAATGGTCATTGAAATGTTATTAAATAGTGATATTAAAAAATAAAATCAAATGATTTTACATTTTCAAATGGAAATAAATGTAATTATGTACATTATTGAAAAAAAAATTAAATTAAACTTTAATCATTTCATTTGAACAAAATCTCAATAAGATATGAATTTTCAAAGTTTATGTTTTTGTAATGTTTAAAATGAAGCACTTGATAAATATAATACAATGCAACACATTATCACAACAAGTGTGGTGGTTTGATGGTTGGGGGTGTTTGCTTACATTGTAAAGGTCAAGGGATCAAACCTCACAAATGGTGTGTTTGTGATCAACAGTGATAAGTTGATCGAATATTTTCCTATGTAATTCCCTAAAATAGGTGCCTATTAAATTTATTATATGGCCTATGTACCTAGGTTAGATTTTTAACTTAACATAAGTAGTGACACATGTCAATAATTCATAGGTTAAAAAATCATGAAATTATCAATAATATTAAATATTACATTAAATATTAAATAATTTAAATTTAATTGATTTCCATGCTACCTAATTAATTAATTAACAAGTGGAATGGTTTGGTAAATTTATATTTCACTTAAAACCAACCTTGTTTCACTAGGTATTAGTGGACCAATTCATTGTCTGTAGCAATTGGTCCCCATTAATTAAGGGGTTGATTAGTTTCACCATGGTAAAAACGTCCAAATTTAGTCAAAATCTAGTGAAACCTAAAGTGAACTAGGATGCATTTTGGTGTAGTGTAACCATTGTCAATGTTTTTTAAAAGGAAAAAACAATGGTTTCTTAGCACCTTCTTGGTTTGATAAAAGAGGAATTGGACAACTAAAAAAATGATTTTTACAAGTTATTCATGGTGTTAGTACTAAATGACAACTACTTTAGTTTTCTAGCTCAAAACATAATGAAAGACCTAAAAACCAAATATTAACAACAAGCTCATAATTAATGACTTAGGAATGGTAAAATTATAATCAAAACTACATCACACTTATAAGGGTGCTAACAAATTTATGATGCATTTGACCATTCAAACATTGTTGCTTAAGATTGGTTGAAGTTCACACAAGCCTTTTTTCACATGCAATATGTCCCAACCTACCATCCAAAACATTCACAACTAAACATGTAACATGAACATTCTTACAAATATAAAAAGAGTTAAACCATTACATTAGCAAATTAACAACAAATTACATAGAAGTCCAACAAAAGAAGCAATTAAATGATACACTTGTGTTGAATTTTAACCTTCAATTTCTAGCCCTCTCTATTCAAACCAATAAAACCTTTAAAAGCCAATAGACCTGCAACATGTAGGCAACATGAAACATAAAAGGTGATAAAAGATGCAAATAGAGTAGGAATCTATGAATAATTAAATAGAGCATTGAATAAACCCTAAAATGACCATTCCAACATGACAACAATCCAAAAGATGTTACTTAATCAATTTCAATGGCACATATAAGGAATTCAGAGCATGTTGAATATATCAATGTTTGAAAAACAAAATTACATAAATATACAAGGTTGGGTTTAGGTTAATATATTTTTTTTCAAGCACCCTAAGTGCTGAAAAATGAAACCACATTATCACTATCTAGGACCATGATTTAATAATCAACATTCGAGTAAATGCATAATATAATGGCTCATTTTTGGTAGATATAACTTTCATAAGAGTCACAAACAAGTTTTTATAAATGATCCATTTGGATATGGTTTCAATTCCTAAAGTTTTCATTAATGTAATCTTTGATTATTTTAGTTTCAATCAATTACGAATTTTTTAAAAACTAGGTCAAAACCCATGTTGAAAAATATTGTTGTTGATTGGTATAGTGGAATCACTTTGAAAATCCTAAAAGAAAATCTCATAAAGTCCATAAGAATAAAAGCCCATTTAGGTTTTCCAATTATGTACCCATGGGGCATAAAAAATTTGAAAAACAAAAATAAAATTCATTTCAAAAGGATTTTTGAAATCATGGTTCAATTCTAACCCTTCAAAAGTTCATAACCACCATTTGGTTAAGGTTTCACAAAATAAGATTTCACAATTAGCTTTATGATTTAATTCTTTAACCCATGTTTAGTCACAATAAACAATTTGGAGTGGAATTCAATATGAATTCTTGAATTTTTAACAATCCAATCAATTGATCAGTCTATTTTTTTTTTTCAAAAGTCCATTATTTATAAGGAATGCATTACTTTCAAAAAATAATTATGCAAATGTCTTCATAATCAAGTTGTTAATAAAAAAATGAATCATCATTCAATGCATTTAAAATTAAATCGTTCGCCATAAGCATTTAAACACAAAATATTTACAAATATCAAGCTTGTGACACAAAAAGTGAACCACTTTATCTTGCATTTACCCATTCAATAACGTGTTTGACAAAAACGTAATGATTGTTCAACACTTTAAAGTGATGGACCATGACTCCAAACTATTAATCCACTATTACCATGTGTTGTACAAGAACCACCCTACATAACCAAGGAATCAACTAGGTGTTGACAAGGCACATAATAGTTACCCAATGTTTGTAGGTGATGGGCAAAAACTCCCACTACTACAATGTAGTGCACAAGAGCCTCTATTCCTAAACAAGGACTCAATTAGGGCCTTGAGAAGGAACATAGTGGTTTCCCAACACCTTAAGGTGATGGACCATGACTCCAAATTATTTATCCACCACTAGCAGCTTATGTATGAGAACCTATCTTTCTAACCAAGAATTCAATTAGGTACTTAGAAAAAATACAATGGTTTCCTTACACTTTAAGGTGATGGACCAAGACTCTACACTACTTATCCAATATTAACATCTTATTTATAAGAACCTATCTTCCTAACCAAGGATTCAATAAGGTGTTTAACAAACACACCCAATGATTATCCAACACTTTGAGGTGATTGACCAAGACTCCCAAGCTTTTGTCCACTACTACCTTGTAATGTATGAGAACCAAATTTCCTAACCTTGAGGATTGAAGACTTGGTGGTTTAACAAGGACCCCCTTTGAAACCTATGTACTCTAATAAGTGTTTAATAATGACAATGTGAACTAGCCATTTATCTTACTTGGTACTAACAAATAGAATAAGTTCACATATTAGAAGCATAACATGGAGATGATAAATCAAGGGCAACAACTTAACTATACATATAAATTGATAAACATGTAAGGTCGCTATGAACATAATGAACTCACCTCTAGCAAGATTGTATGGTGAAGTCAAGAAACCCTAAACCCTATTTTGCTTCCTAGTGCCTTCTTAATATATTTGTTCATGTGTTATTGTGGCCTTGTCAAAATTTATATCTTACAATGCATGTAATGGACCAATAGTTAGTACAAGCAAATGAACAAAATTAGTTTATAAATACTAGGTAACAAATTAAGAAGATTACAAAATTCTCCTTTTGGTACATAGTGAAAATGCAAATAATTGCACATAACTAAATCTAAAAACTAAGATTCTAATGTACATAATCAAAGGGAAACATTTACTAATCACTTGGGCAATGGGTGACATATTAGAATAATAATATGCGAGGCCAAATGTGGTCTAAAATTATTTTGTCAAACAAAGATTCAAAGAATGTATGCTCCATTTGGACCCACAACCCTCATAAAAAATGGAGTTATACCTATCAACCCAACAAATTGGAGAGGTGCCTTTCCATAACAGTGTCAAATATGAATAGCTCCTTGTTATCAAAGTTTCTTGTGAGCCTTAATTCAATAGTATCCTTTCCCTTAAGCCTCATAGTTTATCCTTTATCTAGTAAGTAACTTTTGAAAATAAGTATAAGTGGCATTTAGGAAATTATAATTAAATTGAACATTTTGGGCCATTTCAAATTTATTAAGTAAGATGGGGGGATACTTATTCAAATATTAGAGGTTGAATAGCCTTATTAGTATAATGAGATGTGCATTAATTATCCAATTATATTCATTAAAAATATTAATAGTATTATATAAATTATAGGCATAGTTCTGGATTTGATTATTTACTAAGGGAACACCCATAAAACTAAGCTTATGAATCTAATTGAATACAAAAAAATCATTTGATTAAACAAAGGTTGGAAGTATAGCAATGTTTCATAAGTAAACATGATACTCTATTGATGAGCATGTAGGAAAGTTCTATATGTTACTAATAAATCCTATGAAGATAACACAATAGAACTTGTATAGCCTAAAACAAAGCCTAATAAATCTTCATAGTTATAGAAATGTAATCAGTTGGCGAATGGTGTAAACAAAGCATACAACTTTTTGTTCCATCAGCAACAGGTTTATTGAACCTTTGAACCAACAAGAATGTCCATCACAAAGGACCCATGTCCTATAGAAAAAACGAATGTGATCATCCTCACATTGACAATCATAAAATCTTTCAAGCCTAGTTTTTAAGGCAAGAACTAATTCTAGGTAAGTGGCAAAAGTGTGAGGGTTAAGTGACACGTGACAATCCCACACTAACTAAGCCATTCAAGTGCGCGCCACCCTTCCGATTGGTTTGTTTTCACATGACCATTGGGAAACATTCACATAAATCAATGTTTTTTCAAGCTCTTCATCTTGTACTAGCACAACCAGAAGAGATGAAGATGTAGTGGCATCATCTGCTATGGTTTGATCCTTGCATCAATAAAATACAAAAGAGTAATTCAAAATAATAACCTTGGACTTGCATTCAAAAAAAGGATGATGTTTTTATTTGGGAATTTAAAGTAGGCACAATTGCGACGATAGTGGAACTATGAGAAAATTTTGATGCCCTAGTTTCGATAGATTCATTAAACCCTAGTGTTGACAATGGATCCAAATAATACGTAAAAATTCTTATAGTGGAAAACTTATTCATAACTAATATAATTTATTATGTACTGCACGAATAATTAGTAAATGGTAATGAGTGATTAGTATGTACTAAAAAAATTAATACAACATGGGTTAGGAGGAAGGTTATTAATGTTTTTGAGTTGACTTGATCAAAGAAGAACCAAAGGATGTTACTTCTTACTACCGGTAATTACCATAAGGGTTAATTACTTTTAAAAAATTAAGATGAAGAATAGGATGATAGGTCAAACTAATGGGATTAACAATGATCAAATTTAAAACATCCCATCAAAATATCCAATATAATGGAAAGATGAATCCTCCAAATTCAATGGTCATGAAGATTACTATCGTAACTTGATTAGTGGATGGAAACATTTCTAACGTTCCATTGGGTATAAGGATTATCATCATAAACATCATTGGAGGGTGGAATCATCATCAAATCCCATTGGTTCATGAAGGGAGAAAAGGCCTTTGATTAGAAGGAAAGATTTCCACAAGTTTTCATTGGCCAAAGGAAATCAACTCAAGGAGGGGTCAAGTGAGAGGCTCCTTGGAGCTTGAGATTCTCTTGCTTTTTAGGTGTGTGAAGTGTTGTATATGTTGTAGGAGGAGTGTGTGAAAAGGAAAAGCTAGCTAAGTTTTGTGAATGTGTGTTGCTCATGAACACAATGATGTGTGCAAGCAAAATGAACATGGAAAAAGATTAAGTGTAGAAAGTAGGAGTTGGAGTTTTATGGAATAAGTCTCTGGATTTTTTATTAAAATATTTTTTAATCCCAAATCCACCATTGGATTTGTGTTAAACCTCAATTAGTCTTAGAGTTGACTTAAAAAAACGTTATCTCTAAGTTTCAACATCATCCTAGTTTATGTAAGGGATCTACATTTGTTAAAAGTAGGGGGGGTTCTAAGGTTAGTTTTTCCCAACATTGTCAAAAATAACTCTTGGGTTTTGGGCATATCTTCAGATTGTAGAAATAAAAGATTATAAATTATTTTTGCCAAGGTTGCCTTTGAAATTAACTTTCCAACAATGTTATGCATGCTAGATTTGAAGTTTGTATGAAGACATTATGATGAAATGAACAAAAGGGGCTCAAATTGCCAAAATGTGAATGCCAACAACACCAACACTATTTTTTCATACTTTGTCATGGTAAGTGTTGATTCTTCCAAACATGTTTTGATACTTATTAAAAGGACACAACATAATAGGTTCTTTCATATGATTAATTACATTGCATGGAATCGCTTTTTATTCGTTAGAACACAATTACATAGTAATTCCATCCCGAATGAAAATTGTGAGTACTTATATGTCTTCAAGTTGAAGGGTGTGCAAAAATCCTTCACACTTTTCCAGAAAACAAAAGGAACTAATAAGACATTAAAAAAAAACCTATTAGATTAACATGTAATAACTTCCATTTAACTTTAGAGGATAGATACATATTGTTTAACTCTTCAAATTTCCCAAATTTAAGATCATGACCAAGATCCATCTCGTTTGATATACTTATTGTTTCTTCAAGCTTACATAACATAAATAAGGGAAGATAAAGAACAAAAGAAAACATACCTCAAACCCGGTCCACTAATCAAGATTGAAAATTTTATGTATCCATCTGTTGGCTTCTAAGAAAAATACCTATGAAATGAAAAGCACATTATCAAATTATTACAATAAATTATAAATAAGTAGATGGGTAATCTACATTAGCAAACACAATCTACAACCATACCACATATCGTCCGATCAACACAAAGGTATGTCCATCTTCATTGCTACACTTTAAACAATATTCTACAACAAGACATATCAACTTGATGATAATGTAAACAAAATTGGAATATAAAAAATTGCTCATGGTGAAACATAAAAGGATGCACACCATGATGGTTTGAGTTTGCTTTAAGGTTTACTTTATGAAAGATCAATTCCTTGCTACAATTAAAGATATCTTGCTAAGATTTCTTTGATTGAATTGCACAAGGATTATTGGCAACTTATATTGTAGTGGCAACTTTGTACAAAATTAGAAGTCCCATCACTGCAAGGAATTGAAAAGAGGTTCCTACCAAAGATTTATTGTCCAACCTTGAAAGAGTTAAAACATGGTTCATTGATATGATGCACCAAAGAAATTCCCATCAATTTTCATTCTCATTTGAATATGTAAACAATAAGAGTTCCAATAAAGCTAATTAAAAAAAGGTACCCTAAACAAGAAATCAAACATCTAGTTTTTACAAACACAATTTTAAGTTCTCTTGAGCTAATGTGTTACAAAATTACAAGGCATTGCACATATATGAACTTGTAGCTATTAGGTTTAACAAAAGCATGTGCAACATGTAGCCTAAATCCCAAACTTGTTGAACACCAAAAAAAACAAAAGTTAAGCATGTCTGGGGTTTGTGTGTAATTTACATCCTAAAGGATTGCTAACTTCCTTTTGTAAACAACTCATTGAAAACCTTCTAATTTATATGGGCAATCATTTCCTACATAGAAAACAAACAATGCATGAACACTTCATGAGCTAATCTAAGATGCAACATATTGAAGAAGATGCTACTGCTTGAGAAATCTACTACTACAAAAAAAGAACTGCAGCCTAAAACTCATGACATGAATGAGAAGGGGGAGAATGGGTGGGATTCAAAACAATTGGCCAAATAAGAGAAGATGAAGAAAGGGGAGAAGAACCACTTGTTATGGGTGGTGGTATAACATCAACAACATAGCTTTTGTAAGAGCTTGAATTAAAGAAGAAGAAGGTCCTTCGGTGAGGAGAAGTGCATTTCTAGAATACATAATCATTGTTGAAGCAGGGAAGCTAGGCATAACATTTGAGGTTTCATTATCGTTCATGTCCAATGTCTTGAACGTTTACAAGCTCACCAAAGATTCTAGCATAGGGCTTGTGATGTTGTTCCCTTTCAAGATGATGGTACCCAGTGATATCACATTTTTCAATGTGGGAGACATGGTACCCAACAAGCCAAACTTTCCTTGAATAGAATTTCAAATCGAGCTTTAGAAGTTGAATGTGGACCTAACAATGTAAGCACCTAGCTAAACAACAACAAATAATGCACAAAATGGACCTTGTACATATAATCCCCAAGCAAGAAGAATAGAAGAATGGGAGTAGAGAAAGGATAAACATAAAGTGAAAGAGGAAATGTTGATGGGCTACACACACATAGATTAGGGCATCAAAATAGAAATGTGCATTGAGAGGGGAAACATCAATGGGCCCATGCATAAATTAGGGCATTGAGAGTCGGACATGAAGAAATATATGAAGAGAATGTTCATCCTATGAGCGTTTGAAATTAACCAATGAAAATGCGCCACGCAACCACAAAAGAAAATCCACCATTGGGCAAAATGACCCCCTTCCATTTTACAAAATAAACATATTGGCTCATTATAAGTTGTTTGCACCTTAATATTCAATTTCCTAGAGCATAGAATTTTCAAATGTGAATTTCTAATCCTCCTTGTTAATTCCTAGTCTACCACCTTCATTGCACTTTAGGCTCTTTGGTAGAATGAAGTACTTGTTTGAGTCCTCTTCATCTAGAGTTTGAACCAACACTGTTTTTCTATCAATAAGAGGTGCTCTACTTTTCTAAAATTTTGAATTTTCTTATATGTTCCATAAATTCATTTTTTATTTTTGTAAAAATAATCAAATATGGATGTCAATTGATATTGAAATATAGATCCCGTGATTAAAAAAATCAAGAGAGTGATTCTAAATGATGATATTACTTTTCAATGGATGATTATAACTACATTTAAAATGGCTTCCAATAAATCAATGATCTCATGAAGACATTGAACTTCCTTCTTGCTTACATCAAGTCCATTGAGAAAATCAAGTTCTTCCTCTTTTTATGCAATACACCACTTCTTGATACACATCTTGTATCATTTCATGGGTTTTCTTATTTGATCCTTGTTATTTCCTCTTGTCATATTTCTTGTTTATAGTCTCCCATGATAGAACTATGTGTCTTCCAAAATTTTCAACAATTTTCTCAATTTAAGTTATGTATTATTTCCCAAGTTTCTAGCGATGTCCTTACAGGTTTCCAATAGTTTTAGTTACTACCCAATGCATATTTAATTTTCTTTTATTATCACATCTTTTTCAATGGAGTTTTATTTTGACTTCAACGTGTTTTCCCATTCAATTTGATTGTCTTTTATTACAATTCATTGTAGAGGGTAACTTGAGGTCAAGTGTTCCATATTCAATGTAGGAGTTTTTAAAAATGTTTTCTTATGTTTTGTCCGATGGATAGGAGGGGCCAACATTTTATATTTGTAGGCTTTCATTTAGTTAAAAAATTCAGGATGTGATTGTTTTCTTGAACTTGATTCTATCTATTATTTCATAAACCATATTAGATTCTTCAAAATTATTTGAATTTCTTCATCAAGTGTAAATGCTTATGTGTCCTTAGAAATTATCTTTACATTCATTATCACTTTTTTAGTTGGTCATCATTCTAGGCTCTTTTGTTATTTTCTGTCTTTCATCCACTTTCGTTTTGTCCCCTATACATAACACTCATTGATTTCATGTCTTGTTTTATTATATAAATGAAATGAAATGAAAAATTTGGACTATCATTGGTGTCAAAAATCTCAAAATATGATGCCCATTTTTGGACCAATATCATCCTACTACAACTAATTGATGGATTTTTTAGCAATTATTTTCTCCCCCCATATTGTAATCATTGCATATTAAAGATATTATTGTTTTTATTCCAAAACACATTACAAAATCTATCTCTATGTGCATCGAAGCCTCGAAGTTATGTGTCCACATAAAGTTGTTAATTATTACCCATTTTTATTTTAGACTCTTCTCCTGTCATGTTTTCTAGTTGTGAATTTTAAAAGCATTGCCAAACTCTGTTATGAACATATTGAGCCAAGTTAGGTGCTATTGTTGGGTCATTTAGTTTGTTGGAACCTTTGCAAAGTGTGGTGTGCAATTCACTAATCCCCATTCATTAAACTAATGAATTCACTACTTTCCAATTAGTCGCATTTATTGAAACCAATGAATTCTCTCAAAATCTAATGAAATCATTTGGTGCATATGGACACATTTTTTTTGTAGTGCATGGTGTCTTTCAAATTTGTTGTCTCTTTTTTTGAATCCATCATTGCATCTTTTGGGTACGGTGGGGAGTTCTCCTCTTCCACCTTGCTTCTAACAATATTACTAGCCAACACTAGCTGATCCACTACTTTGTTGTAAATGAGTTCTGGTGTTTTGTATGCATCATCTTCAATGTTAAAAATGTTCCTTGACCACTTTCATAGCAAGATTGATTCGCTTATTTTTTAATTAGCCAAAAACTCGAGTAGGTTATCACATTGCCTATGAAACCACATTGTATAATTTCAATTTGTTGGGTGTGTTGGCCATGGATTGTCTTTGGAAGGTTGTCACAAACTATTCAAAACTCATGGCAAAACATTTTTATCATTGTTCCATATATCTTATAATCTTGCAAGTGGTTAAAAGATGCCCAATACCCAACCTTTGCTTTGAACTCTACATCTTTTCTTTCTACTAACAATTACAAGTCCAAGTCTTGTGATGTTCGACAAAAAGTGTTTTGGATATGGATATCGTGACATGGTGCAAATGAACAATTTAACTCATAACTTGTTTACTTTGATTGCTACCTAGATGCTCATTGATTCAAGAAATTAAACTCTATTTGTTCAATGATACAAAGTTGTAAACATTTCCCAAGAAGATAGTTTTATAAGGTCGCTCTTCAATTTTTGCATTCAATGGCCTCTTGAAAACTATCTAATTTCCATTGGACCGTTTGAATGGAATTGACTATTTAAAAACGTTTATAGTTAGCAAAACATATATGTTTCCCACTTGTGTCATGCATTCTATGGGTAATCAAGTAATTGTGAATGCTTGACTACCCCTTAGGCCAAATGTTGATTCAGGCCATTTTTGGTTGGGATTTTTATTTACATGTCATGTGTCCAGCTTATGGCCTCTAGCAAATAGGATTCCTATACTTCATTGTATTCTTACATCGACCTTCATATTAAATGTGAAACTTTCAATACATTTTCCAAGCTTCATTTGATTTTTGGATGTACAAGAGATTTTTAATTATGTAGTGAGTGTAACTAAACAATCCTACGAACGATCTATTTTTCATGTAAATATTTTAATTGATGTGTATTCTAAATCTTAGAACCGAGATTACACATATTGGAGGCATTTAATTTGGTGCAATTTTCAGCTTGTGAATGCCATGTGGCTAGGTTGATGACTTGGTCCATTTCCATGTTAACATCATGCATAACCTTGGTCCATTTCCCTATTGTAAGCAAGTATTATTTCTTCATATGTATCATATTCTGCATCTAAATTATTTCTTGGCCAATTCTTTGCTAGGATTGATTTTAATTTTTTTTGGACGCTTTGAATCCCAATAAGTATTTGCATTGTCGATGAAATCGTGTTCTTAAATTTCGATTTGTTAGGTCTTTTGGCCATGGATTGTCTCTAGGTTGTTGTGGTAAGCTACCCAAAAAATCCATAATAAACATTTTCATCACTATTGCATATATCTTGTAATCCTACAAGTGATTAAAAAATCTTTAATATCCAACCACTGCCTGAATATTTACATCTACACTCTTGAACTTTCTTCTTTCTACAGACAACTACATATCCAAATCTAGTGGTGTGTGTGATTGTTTGTCATATCTTCAATAATTTTTTCTTTCAACAATAGTCACAACGGATTTTTTCAACAAGCAACTTCACTATCCAACTTTAGCCATTATTCATGTTAACACATTTATTAAGCCACAATTTATTATAAAAAATCAGATTTGTGTTTCCCTTTCAATTGTTGAGCCGTTGTTTTTTTTACTATCATATGCATCTTGTGGTTTCAAGGTTGGCCTTATCATTTGACAATTCACCGAAGGTTTTGAAATTTTGTTCTCAAAATTTTGTGGCACCTAGGTTCGCTTGCTTGGAGTTACATAGACTTGTTTTCAAGGTTTTAAAAATTCTATTGATCGCAAGTTGCCAAGGGTTACAAAATCTTTTGTTGACAAATCATTGAGTAAGTTTGTGAAAAAATGTTTTGGAATTGACCTCTTTAAACTTGGACATTTTTTGAAAAAATCCATGGCTGTGTAAACATTGCCCAATGGCAGTCTTCCATATCTTCCTTTGAAATGTTTACAATTTCTTTAAGTAATGCAAGACTTTATTTGTCTATCTTGGCATTCACCCATTGCCATGTTGTCCATTCATTTGTTTTGTCAATTGCTCTTTTCCATTCTATTCCCCAAGTTTTGATTTCTAGCAAATGTTGGAGGGGGACTAACTAGGTGTCATCTCTTGGATATTCCCAAGGTTTTGTTGTCATTTCACATATTCTATCCATTATGCTTGAAATTAATGTATATTCAATCATAGATTCCAAGGTGTTTGGTGTGAAAATTAGTGTCAATTTTCCTCTTGCCATTATAAAATAAAGACTTAACAATTGTAAGCACATGGTAGAGGTAGAAAAGATGTAACTAGGTAGTACGAATGGAGAAAATGTAAATTGTTGTGTAGATCAAATAAATTAATAGTAAAGGGGGAAAATGCAGTTTGATTGTACAAATAACAAGAATGGTGCTAAATGCAAAAGGTTGAGAAAGTGAATGAAAATAAAAAATAACTTGAAATCGTATAAAAAATTTAAAGTGTCATCGGCTACCTCATATTGTCTCAATTCCTAATGGGCACATGCCTCTTGGTGATGAACATGTATCATTTGGATTGGCACATATACCTTTTGGTGGGTCAATAGGTTTATATGCCACTAAATTGGATTTAATTTAACATTCTATAGGGTTTAAATGTTGCAGAACTTGAATATATTTCATGTTAATGAAATATGAAGTGTGACTTGAACATTTCGTGTGTCAAATGTTTTGAAATAAACCAACTTAAATTGTTTTCACCCTATTTCTTTTGTTCAACTTTCCACAAAAAAGATTTGTTGCCAACGTTCATAAAAAATCTCAATTTTGTTTTCATCATAAATATCATTCATCCATGAACATGTGGAAAAATATTCCTCCATGTCACCAAACATTATGTCCCATGTGTCAAAAAAAATCTCCTAATATTTCGTTGACATGGGTAAAATATTCTAAAAAAGCTTTGGTCATGGTCACACTCGCAAGCTCATGAAATAACATCCTTGATAAAAAACATTGATCATGTTCTTTCAAAGTGTCATCCTCCTAAGTAATAGGCATTCTTTCACAACATTGGAGAATTATTAAAACTCCTACACCTCACCTACAAATCTTGATGATTTGTGAAGTTAAGAAAATTCCAAATTTTTTTGTTGGACCTCTCCAAACCCTTAAGCTCCTTTGTAGGTGTCACCATGGTCTTGCTCCAATCAACCCCCACGAAGCTCCTTCAAGTTTCAACTCTTGTTATACACAACTCTTTCAAAATCCAAAACTTTCATTACATCCTCCTATGAATTGAACATCTAAGTTCACTTGAGCTTTTTTTTCACATGATCGTCACAACTATTTTCTTTTATAGCAACAAGCAATCATGCTTAAGCACTTGTGCTCAAACACACATGAGAAAGCTCACATACCCACATTCACACACACAACATGAAAAGCTAATAAAACATTCATGTGCAAACACACACAAGCAAAAAGAGAGAACTCTAGGGCACAAAAATGTGCAATGACATGCATGAATTTGGGACCAAACTCATCTGGCTTTGAGTTTTAATCCAAAAACAAGTTTGTACCCAATTGATTTCCTTTGTTTAAATTATGCACCCTATTTTTGCATACGTGCTTTGTTTTAACAATATTGGGGGTTCCCATGGCTTGTTTGAAGGACTTTACAAATAATTTTATTATTATGTATACATTCACCACCAATTGTTCTAGAGCAAATGGAATTAGTGGATAGTTATGGCAATTGGACATTACTGGGTATAATGACGAAGGTGATGGTTTGACATGTTGCGAGCAACTTTTGTAAGGTTATCACTCCATTCATTGGACAATAGAGAATCGATCGTCACCAATGCACAATCCAATGATTCAATTGTGGATGAAGCCCAACTAAGCTGATGTTGGGCTTCACTTGATAACCTATCTTGTTAAAAATAAGTCATGTAGGTAAGTAGGACAATAGGTGATTACTAGGTAATAGATGTATATGGATGGTTAGTAGGTAGAGGAAATAACAACATAATAACAATTGTGGTTATCTGGGGAATTGGAACCTAATGAAAAATGTTTCCTATCCACCAACTATCCATCCTCCATGGTGCATTGCTAGCTATTGGTTCACTTTGGTGGACTCATTGCCATTGTGGTGTCATCAAATTGTTGTGGACACTTCTCTATGGTTTTGTATTTATATATATAGTGCTAGATAAAGCCTGAGGTTGTGACCTTTACAAAACTAAGGGCTTGTGCAAGTTGGAGTGTGGGCTTGATTTCAATAAAACCCATATGAGGGCTAACCATTCATAGAATTTGCCTCATTTTTTTCTTCCCCCTCAGGTTAAGTTTCACACAAAAATAATAAATAAATAAATCAGGGGTGTTTCCAAAAATGAGGTGGGCATTTTGTTTTACTTGTTCTAAACTTTTGAGCTTGTTCTAAATTACCAGGCGCTCTCTATAGGTGTGCCTGAAGATCAACTATTTCTCATCATAAGGTCAGAGCTACTTCCAGCATTAAGGTGTCCCCAACACCCAAGTGAATGCATAGTCTGTGCCTACAGGCATGCTGTAACAAGGTAATTTTTTGTAGGGCCTTTCTAACACACCAATCCTCGGAAACAAGTTTCAGATGGCCACAACAGTCCTCCCCAAGCGCATTACATACATACATCATGTACACAAATACTTTTCCGTACCAGTTACTGGCCTAACATGGACCTCTCACAAGTCCCCAATGAACCAAGAATCTGCAAGAGGTTTGTCACACAAGTGATGATATCTCTCACTCAAGTTGCAAGATGCTACCAAGAGCGAATGTTAGTCATCAATACTGACATTCCTCGTCCTCACTAGTCCTCTTCAAGGTATCTGGTAGATACTGATACCAGATTTCAGTAATCTTGGTCATATGTAAGCCCCACAAAAAAGCAGCCCTCTTGTTTGAGGTGCTGTCAATGATGTTATTACTCACTCAACCCTGGCCACCATAACATAAATCCTGATAGATAAATTGCAAAGCCAAAGCAGTTCACCCTTCAACATCACATCTGAGATGAGCCAAGGAAATGTATTGCCAAGTACATTAATCATCTGTTGCCCATCAGATCTCAACACACATGAGGAAAAAGTGAACCCATAAATCTTTACTCAATACTAACTGACAACAAGTGCAAAACTCAGGCTTAAATTCCTAACTTTCAGAAGCATTCAACAGATCCAGAAGCTCTCCTTTCTTCAGTTTGGAGTATCCTTTCAAGCCCCTGGCTTTAGCAAGACTTCTCAACTCTGCCAGCTTATAGCTAGAAAGATCTTGAGTTACGCTGCCATTCTCTGATGAAATGTGGGCTTCAAAATGCTCCACACTAACACTGATTTTCAAGTTCTTTTGTCTTTCATTACCACCTCTTGAGGTATGGGTCTCTAACTTGAGCCCATTGTCAGAGTTGCCATCATCCACAAGAAACTCAGGGCCTCTTCCCACAATTTCCTGCAAGTCTTGAGACAATGGAGACTCTTTGGAAGGTTCTTGCCCATAACTCTTAGCATTTGCAGAGGCTCCATGCTCATTCACAACTGGTGCTGGTGACATTTCTGGAACAATCTCAGATGATGAAACAGAAGACGACTGTTTCTTGGGTGCTATTGGTGATCTCTTTGAGAAGGCGGAAGGAAACCGAGGTGGCAGATTTGCCTTCACAGTACTGCCAACAGTCTCTTGCAATTTCTCCTGCACTGAAGGCATAACTTCTGCAGCTTTGTCCACTCTATGTCCAGGCCTTCCCTTCTTGTTACCTGCTGAGGCAGGAATTGGTGACCTCTTTTGGAACTGTGAAGTGCTACGTGGCCTGTGCACAGGCGCCCTATGAGTGGATGCATCAACATCAATATGCTGCTCAGCCCGTGGCTGACTTGCTGTCTTCTTACTTTGAGGTGGTTGAGCCCCACTGAAGGAAAAAACAAGGCTCCCATCTGCAAGCTCTGCGAGTCCCAAAGGCTGCATCAAAGTTCATACCTCAGTTGCCAAAACAAAGTTCATAAACTTCTCTGTAGCCTCATATAAGCAGCCCAATTACCTGTCTCTGTTCCTGTGATGTGGAAGAGCTCAGCTCTGCCCAAAACTAAGAACAGCATGAAATGGCTCTTTGTATGCTGCATTGCTACGGCACCTCCTCAAGCCTGGGGCTAAGTCTACCAAAGCTTGTCATACAACAAGAACTCTGTACACAAGTTGATATATAACCACAACTAGTTACCAACTGAAAAAGATTTCTATGCCTTCCAGTCCCATGTCAAATCAAATTGACAAGCATCCACCACAGTGCATGTGCTTCAGATTTTGTACATCATGTACAAAATGCCAAACATTGAAATTGAAGGAATTCAAACACAGGAAGCCAGAGCAAACTAGGTCTTAGGAGAAAGAGGAGCAGAAAGAAGTAGCAGAAGTTAAGATGGGAAAAAGAAAAAACCCACCCTAGAAACCAAGAGATGAAAACCAAGGACCACTGCAAGTAGAAAAGCTAAGTAATTGTGACAAAAAAGAACCCCAAATCCACAAACCCTCAACACATTCAATTATATAATGACTTGGTCTTCAAACACCCAGGAAACATTTCTTTCCCTGGCATGTTATGGAATCACGGTCCAGCACCTCCTCTCCCGACCAAGAGAGAGTTCATCATGTGCTTCTGACCTAGTACATATACCAAAGCCATGTCAAATCCAAGAGTTCATCATGTGCGTAAGACATACTACATACATCAAAGTCATGCCAAATCCAAGAGTTTGTCATTTGCTGAAGACCTAGTACACGTATCAAAGCCCTGCCAAATCTCATATCCAAAAGCTGGTGCTAAAATTCATTTGAGCAAAACCTGTCCTCTTCTGATTACAAAGAATGGTGAAAACCAGACCTTGAACAGAAGTAATATCGGCCTCCCCCTCAGTCATTGCCAGAACAGGTGTGTCAATCCTACGTCTGGAAGAGTTGTGCAGCGAAACCCTAGTGCTGCTGCTCAAAGTCCTTCCACTGCAATCATAATGCAAAACCAAACCATTGGGCACCGCTGAGTCAGTCAGTCAAAATTTTACCCTCACGAATGCGGCTGTTGCTGCTGCTTCTTCTTCTTCTGCCGCTTGTCATATACAAAAAAACACACCAAACTCCCCCTCATCATCCTCACACATGTAGCAGGTAGGCAGCCACAGAATAAGAGGAAGAAGAAGAGCAAGGTTTGTGTTGATCATCAATAACAGCAACCACGAGAGGGAGAGACTTTCCATAAAACTTACCCGGAAGTGAGCCACCGAGTGTCGCATCCATTATTATTATTATTATATCGACTTCTTGTTGATGATGATGATGTTGTTGTGGTAGAAGAGGCTGATACCAGCGTGCGGTGAAGAGAGAGAGAAGAGGGCGGGGGCGGCGCTATCGCCATGGATTACCAGGTACTTCTCCACCTCAAAAACAATTTTCTTTCCCTCGACTCTTGGTCCTAAGTTCTTCTTCCTCTGAACTTAGAGCAGCTCATGTGACCTTGCAAAAATATTTTTCACATCCAAGTTTAGTTATTTCATTTTTCCCCCAATCCCCATTCATAAAACTAAAACTGGGACTGCAAAAAGGTGGGAGGGACTCTACTAATAGCAATCAAATCCGCAATAAAGAAGCAAAGGTGCCAAAGATACATCCTGCGCAAACAGGAGCAAATTTGCGAGGCGAGCAGGGTAGGACGGACGCGCGGCGCGCAGAGAGAGAGAGAGAACGGCGCGGGGCCCTATGGGCGTTGAAGATGAGGAAGACATACATTTTATATATAAATAAAGAAGAACTCGAGTAATACCGGTGACCGTATGGCCCAATGGATAAGGCGCTGGTCTACGGAACCAGAGATTCTGGGTTCGATCCCCAGTATGGTCGCTTACTCTGTCGACTTCCGAGTCGAATTTTTCGTCCAAAAAGTTTTGAGTCTCTGATCCAAATTACCAAGTATGGTTTCGGTAATTTAGTTTTGCTTACACCCTTCATTTATGTTTGCTTGCAAATTTCTGTGATTTTAAATTTTCCCCATTTTTTTTCCTAGTTTTCTTCAACTAAAAAGTTGAGAAAATTTTGGACAATTGTGTTTTTCTAGTGCAAATTTAGCTATTTTTTATTTTCTAGGGGAAAGTTTTGCCAAAATTTCAATATCCAAAAGTGAAAACAGAAATACTGCTTGCAAAGTTGCCATGCAACTGACTTTCTAAATAGATTTTTCAACTTTTGGGTTACCTTCAACTTTTATTTGGTTATTTTATCATCAGCACCATCACTTCCAGAAGGAATCAATACATCCACCCTTTGCTTCATTTTAAAGGTAGTTGTTTAGACCAGACTGAAGTGAAATGATCATGAGGTTTTAAGTTTTGGATACCTAACACCTAGTAAGGCATAAAACTGGTCTTTAGGAATTTGAAATAGATGCAAATAAAATCTTCTACTATTTTAAAAATTCTTTTTGTGCCTTGTGGAGTGCAGTCATAGATTCTAAAGGGCATGCTAACCCTTGTTTTTGAGTGGAGGCAGGTAAGCAACATTTAGTATGTCTAATCTACCTACAGTTTGCTGTGCTGATTTTTAAGTATTATGAGTCTGTGAAGACATTTATGAAATTTTCACAGTATGATGACAAATTGTACTGTAAGCTTAATTAGTCCAGTCTGACTTTTTTAATTACTATCAGCAGTTGAGGGGAAATCATTGTCAGTGATCACATATAATTACACAATCCCCATTAAATCCAATCATCCAGTTCGTCATTCACATAGGGATTTGATTCTCACATCTTTCATATTTTGCATGGCACTGTGCTGGTTCAACTTTTTGTCAAAATTATGAAAGAAAGAAACAACTCCCAATGGAGCCCAGAAACCCATTACCCCCCAGAAACTTGCCATTGACCCTGTAATCCAATTTATAGGCGTGGCATTTTAGGCCCACAAACCCTCCTCTCTGGAGCCACATATCAATCTCAGCAGTAAATTGATCGTGTGAATTTGGAATCAAAAAGAAAACATGATGTGCACACTTCCATAGTGGCTGTCATTTGAAAACCAGGACTGGGAATTGGCATCACCATAAGCTCTCACTTCTGGTTATAAAAAGACCGTGACACCAGTTTCCTTACAAAATTCATATGATTAGGCAGGCAAGATGATTGAAGCAAAGAATGTGCATGGGAAGTGGCAAACTGATAATTAGGATAGGCATCTTGCCACTGTAATCTGAGAACAAAAATGCAAATAGCAATAGTTACATATAAATGGGTGAGTAATCTATCTATATATACACTATACCTGGGGTCCACTCTACAGTAAGCGCAAAGCAGTTCTTTTAATGGGAAAATTCCATTGGTGTGGGGGGACTGTTTTCCAGGTTTACCCTACCACAATAACCCAGACATACCTCTCTTTTTTTGTAACAAAGGCCTCAAAATCTAAACTTTTGCTAGTATCTTTCTACTCAACCAATGATGGAAGCTACTGGGAAGATAGACAGGTTCAGGGTAGTGTCGAAGGTGAAAGAAGGCCAGCAATTATTTGAAGAGGTGCTTCTGCATATTGACTACACACACACAAGGAGCAAAGGGGTTACAGACCTCGTAGTCAGGACACACACTGATGACGAGACTACAGGGGTAGCCCTTGATGAAGCCAATCATTCCAGGACTTAAAAACTCAGCTCCTGATGCATGTAGAGATTATCTTGTGATCTGTCATATGATAGCTAGCAGAATCAATCGCTGATGTTGCACTGCTGAATGTAGGGGTGGTCATACTTGACAAACTTCGACCACAAAGGCTTGAACTTGCTCATGCCAATATCTAACCAGGGCTTCATGTTGCCATTGTAGTGGATAACAGCTGCAGTTGCAATTTCTGAGTCCTCAACAGCTGATTTGTAGCCCAGCCCCAACACATGCCATGACTTCTCAAGTGGATATGTCAAGTTGTAGAAGGTGATTAATCCTGGTGGTAGTGTACCAAGCTTCCACAGCAATCTATGCTCATTCTGTGCATACACAAAACGAAAAGATTAGTAGAAACCAAGGATGTCATTTCAAGTCTGAAACAAAATAACACTGCTGAACTTCTGTCAGATCTCAGAAAAATGCATGACACAACACTTCTTTTCGTAAACAATAGAAGTGAAGTCCATTCAGAATGTGAGGGGAGAACTCCAAGCAATACACACCTGGCTCTGCCATTTGTGATAGATGCCCGTAATATCACGCTTCTTCCACTCCTTCAAATCAAACACATTCATACCATATGCCCACCCACATGCATTTGGATCAAAGTTCTCTGAGATCAGGGGATTGGAGAAGTTCAAGTATTTATCAAAGCGATGGAAACTCTCACCACAGGTTTCAACAGCACCATTAACATTGCCCTCAAGATCAACATCCCAGAGAGGTGTGAGATCTTTCTGAACCACAATGTCATCATCTAGAAAGACAATCTTATCCAGCTTGGGATATACTTCAGGAAGATAAAACCGCAAGTGATTCAACATTGATAGATACTTAGGGTTCCGATACTTCAAATTGGATGTTCCTGCAGCCAAGGTCATTGCGCTATCAGCCTTGAAGTAAAAGTTCTTCATTGCAGATGATTGCAGTTGGTGCAGCACTGGACAGTAGGAGGAGTTCAGCCACTTGAAATCATCAACATTCTGAACTTCAATACTTGCAGCTCCAGGAGGATTTGCCAAAAACCACATTTTCATAGCTCCAAAGTTCAGCTTGTCTGTTACGATGTGGAATACATGCTTTTCAGGTTCCTGCTATGAGGACAGAGACAGTTAAAATGATATACTTGATCTTTCTAATGCATTTCAAGGCAATGTCTGGATGCTATGCAGTACACAGATAATGAAAACACAAACTTCTAACTAAACTATGCCTACCATCCCACAGCCTGGGTTAAGAAGCTTATGCACATATTTCGAAACCTCTGAGTGATCAGCCAGCTAAGAACAATTTGCACAAAAAAACTGAAAAGGCTGAGATATAAACACCAAGAACAGACCTTTGCATTTGAAACAGCTGAGTTTACAACCACTGATGCTGCAAGGATATTGTCAGAGAAAAGCGCATAGTGATAGAGACTAGGGTCTTCAAGTCTCTCCTGATGAGGAAAGTCACGTTGATCAAGTGGGAGCATATGGTACTCCACTGTGAGCCGCATAGAGAAACAATGGAGACCCTTTGGAATAGTTTTGGCAGCCAACTGACTCAAAAAAGTGCTCTGTTTCTTGAGCATACGAGCATTCTCCTCAGCCGATTGAAGCATGGCTCTCAACTTCTTGACCATTATGGTGGTGTCATAGTTATTCTCCTGTGCTTGTGCCAACACCTCAGCCATCAGCTTCATCTTCTCTTCTGCCCTGCACATTCCAGTTTGGATACATCAGGCTTTGAATATATGCACCATGTGTAAGTGGCAGATACTTCAGGAAGGTATCCTATTGGTTGAGATCCAATGCAGTAAATCATTACATGCATATGAATAACTGCATCTAAAACTAGAGACTCACCCACTTGGAAGTTCAGTATCAAGACTGACATCCCCTACAAAACTTTTGTGCTCCTTGATACACTGTTTCAAATCACGAACAAGATCCAAATGATTTTGACCCTGTGCAAGATTGGCATATGCCCTGGCCATGATGATCTGATCCCGCATATGTCGCACAACAGTATCTCCAGTATGATTACCAGACTTGGATGAAACACTTTTGTCTGCATCTTCAGCACTCTTCCCCTGGTCTTCACCCTGTTATACCTCAAATCTGTTAGATTATCATATACCTTGCTAGCATGACCCCCTGCTTTCATAAAGAATTGCATAGTGCAGTCACCTTAGCTGCATATATAAGGCTTAAGACCCTGAAGTAGTTCCTATGTTGCAGAGGTCTCCGAGAATCCCTATGACCTACCAAGCCCATCACACTATCTTAATGTATCTTGGGATATAGCAAAAACTCCTGGAGACCATTTGAGCACAAATGGAATACCAGGATTTAGGCATTGGGTGCACACCCCAACCCTGATCCACAGGTTCACTACATAGAATCTCATTGACTTGTCAAGGCTTTGCACAAGATCCATCCAAAAAGATTCACACCTTTGCTGGATTCTGGCTCTCACTGCCCTGTACAACTTGCTCAATGACTCCACCTGCACATCCCACAGCCAAACACACATGGCAACTTTGTAAACACAATTCCATCACATGCCAGTGAGCCATACTACTACACAAATAGAACACCACAGTATGTAGGATCTTTTCACTAGCATACTTGCCCTAAGCCTGCCCTAAAACATGAATTACTCATGAACTCCTTTACATGCATGTGCATGAAACACAGGGTCAATTCTCATGATAGTATCTGGTCAATCAAATGGCAAAACTTCAAAGCTCACCTGTGCTCCATGATCCTGACATATTTTCTGACCTGTCCTCCAAAAGCTTTTTTGACTCCTGAAATTTGACATACAATAAGAGATCAAGGATGAGGGTTGCAACAATAACTGAAAACCTCACTCACTGATAAGTTATTTCACTATTGCCATCCTGGAAACACAATTAGCTCCAAGACTGTATCCAACCCTGCAGAAAGCTTTGTCCTTCTACCATGTGGACACAAGCACATCCACAGCTGCTGAATCAAACATCAGCCTAATTTTAGGAAAAAGTTAGAAATTCTACCTGATAGATGCTGAAGCTCTGCCGGCTAACATCTGCAGCATCTTCTCGAACCAAAGAAGATAATAGATCTTTCCCACCAACAATATTTCGGTTCAACAGTTCAGGTTCTCCTGGCTTAGCACCTACAATATCAAGTACCTGCTCAAAATACAGTTCAAAAGACTGTTAAAAAAAGTAACCCATGCAAATCACACACTAATATAGAAATGCTCAAATTTGAGCATATCAACAGATAGGTCATTGCTGCTGTAAGTGGAAGTTGTACACAGGGTGGAGTAAAACAACTACCCTCCTAGGATTGATCAAGTAAAATGGAGTGAATAATCCATACACCGGTAAAGCAGATCACAATTCTAGGGAATATTAGGCCAGGGACATACCTCTTTGGGAATAAGGTACTCTATTGCCTCCAGTGCACTGCGCCTTCTAACATCATCTGTTCCAGACTGCACACCAGAAAAACCATGTACCTCAGAAAGGCACTCAGAGGAAAGCAAAGTGTCAGAACATATTCTTCCCAAGACTCACCCACAAACCACTAGTCTAATATTATCAATAATAATATGTTGTCAATGTAGTTGCAGAGATCACTCCACCAAAAACATGGAAGTACCCAAACTAATGTTATGTCCATTCTGGTCAACACCATAACAACAATGGGTGTGATAATAACCTCATGAATTTCACTCACAAAGTGTCAGACCATCACTTCATCATGAATTGCAGAGAATAAGTATAAAAAAAATCAGCCCACATATACAAAAAACTGCATCCTGGAGTTACTTTCACATTTCTGGAAGCAGTGTGAAGGCTCAGCATGCTGCAGTTAGCATTCAAGAATTAGAGTTAATCCCTAGCATAAAAGTGTGTAAACAAGCAGTGAGGTAAATCAGGAGTCAAATGTGGAGAGGCTGGTGGTGATAGGTTTTCAAATGATTGCTGAATAACTCACCAAGTCAGATGAATCATATTGGAAGTATCTTCGACCTGCAACAAGCATGCCATTTGAGATCTTAGGTCAGAAACCATAGATAATACCTCCTCTTATCTTCAGTTGGTTTGCAAGACGGATAAGTACTCAATCACCCAGGAAATGGATTTTGCATTTCTTAAGATGACTTCATTCTTCTTCATATAAGGTCACAGATCATGTCCATCACACATCACATTGCAAGAACCTGTTGCGTTAACATTGCCAAATCAAGTATCAACATCTACTCACAATCAGACCAAGCAGCCCATCACCACTTGGCACAATACTGACACACCACTGTTTGCTCAATGTACATAGTGAGCTGAGCTCAAACATCATGTCCAAATGCACACTCTGTGCTAGGTCTAGAACTCATCGATTCCAGATCTTGTTCTGAGCTATAGTCTCGCTCTAAACATATCATCAACACCACCTACCAAAACTATTCCCAGATTTGACTGACATCTCAGTAATCCCATCAGCTGCAGTGTTGAGAACAAAACTGTTAAGGTGGTTCTAATCCATCGCCCACCTGAAGAGACAAGGAAAATGGGTCTTACACAACAGCCATCCTCAATAATGCTACATGCTTGACATCAAGAGGGCCAAGTGCAGAGCACTGCTAAAGGACTTCACTACTAATGCTGGACCAGGAAATGTAGCATGGGGTTGAATGATCGAGGAGAGAGAAAACCCAAAAAAGATCCGTTGCTACAAGCTTGGATCACCTGCAAAAGTGGGCAACTCAAACTCTAGGAAGAAGACAGTCACAGTCGCATCAGCTGGGAAGGGAAGGTGAGGATCATCGTACCAGATGTGAACAAGTTGCTGGTCTGCCCCGCTAGGATAGTGAGAGGTGCAACCACAGAGATGAGCAGCAAGGCGATGACAGAGAACCGGTATCCACCATTTCTCGCGTTTGTCCGAGCGGAGAGAGGGCCTGAGACCCTTCGAAATGCCATGGTGACTACTGACTACTACAACAGTTGCTGCTGCTCTTCTACCTCCTCGACCAGAATTGTGTGCACTACACAAGTAGTCAATCCTACTACTCCAGCTCTTGTGTGCTGCCGGACGTCACAGAAGCTCATGACAACACAAATAATCAAGATCACACCGCCGTTGCTGCTGCCGCCGCCGCCGCCGGCGTTGCTGTTATTCGGGAATGCTGCAGCAGCCTTCTACTACAGTCTCTGTCCCAGCATGTGACAGCATGTACAGCTCTCTCCTCCGGGATGGGGGAAGAGCATTTCGAGATCCACAGCTTTCATGAAACCGTTTCTGCTGCTGCTACTTATTGCACTTGCCAATAGCGAGGCGATCCGAACAACACAACTGATAGGAATCGGAACGCTGCCGTCAGTTCCATATTTTCTTCACCATTGCTGCGCCGACCTCCTGCAAGTCGGCAAAGAGACGATCTCTCTCACAAACCAGAAAAAGAAGAACAGAAGAAAACAAAACACTCGAGGTACGTGTAACGAGACAGTAATGCGAGAGTATTCACACGTGTTTTGCAACGTGTTTGTTACTGCAAAACACGACGCACAGCAAAACAGCCAAAGAACAAAACCAGAGCAACAACACCGATACTGCAAGAAAAACCGCGTCAACGAAGACAATATACAGACATAAAACAACAACAACAACAACAACAACAGCAGCAGCAACACAAGCAAAGAAAGATGTATTCCTTGATCTCTTTCTTTCACACAAGAGAGAGCTACCGCGAAAAAAATAGACAAAGTGAGCCCCGGGATACACAAAACCCCGCCACCACTCTCTCGCTCACTCGGGCACTGACAAACCTACTACGACTGTAACCTGAAGCAACGACAACAAGAAGAACGAAAACCTACAGCGAGTGTAGCTAACCTGAAGCAAACAGAACTCCAGAGTGAAGCAAGAAGAATAAGAAGAAGTCGAAGAAGGTAAAAGAAAGAGGAAAAACCGTCTGGCTCTCTGTTGCTGGTAGAAGATGCTGTGTACCTCAACAGCAGAAGAACACCGGTATTGAAGGAGGAAAGGGATTCGGACGGGACACGGAAGGAAGACTTCTTGTTGGTGTTGTTGCGCATATGAGAAGACAGCACACGAGAGAGAAGAGAGAGAGAGAGAAAGAGAGCGAGGAAGCGAGCGTAGCGGGGGATTCCCGAAGCGCGTGCGTGCGTGCGTGCGTACGTACGTAAGGGGTGAGAGAGTTGTGGTTGCGATTGTGGTCTTGTGTGCTGCCGCAGACAGATAGAGAGGGAGAGAGAGAGAGAGAGAGAGAGAGAAAGAGAAAGACGCTCCGTAATTGCCGCTGGCTGGCATTGCCGGCGCCACCCTCGCCGGGAACCCTCCCTTCAGTCTTTATCAGCGTGGTGGTGGCTTTTTTTTTGTGATGTCGCTACACTGGCGATCATTCACGAGAACGTTTAGCCGAATTTGGCTATAGACCACATATGTGTATGCAGAAATTTCTCCCTCCTCTTAGGTTTTTTTTTTGTGGGTTCCCTTTAATTTTTTGATGTAGCTAAACTGGCAATAGTCCACAAGAATTTTTAGCCAAATTTGGCTATTTATCACATATTAAACTAGAAATTTCTCCCTCCTCTATTAAGGCTCTTTTTCTTTTTTCTTTGGTTCCCTTTAATGTCGTGATGTAGCTAAACTGGCAATCATCCATGAGAAGGTTTCGCCAAATTTGTCTATAGACCACATATGAAAGCAGAAATTTCTCCCTCCTCTCAGGGTTTCTTTTTCTTTTTTTGTTTTCCCTTTAATTTTGTGATGTAGCTAGACTGGCAATCATCCACAAGAAGGTTTAGCCAAATTTGGCTATAGACCACATATGAAAGCAGAAATTTCTCCCTCCTTGAGTCTTTTTCAGGGTTTGTTTTTTTCCTGGGGCAGAAGTTCCCTTTAATTTTGTGATGGCTAAACTGGTAATTATCTGCAAGAAGATTTAGCCAGATCTGGCTATAGATTGCATATGAAAGCAGAAATTTCTTCCTCCTCTTTAGTTTTTATCAGGTTTTTTTTTTTTTTTTTTTTGTTGGGTTCTCTTTTAATTTTGTGATGTAGCTAAAGGGGTGATCATCCACAAGAAGATTAATCTAAATTTGGCTATAGACCACATATGACAGCAAAAATTTCTTGAATCTTTATAAGGGTTTTTTTTCTTAAAATTTTATTTTGCAATTTTATACTACATTATTTTTGGTTAGGTGCCAAGAAGGCATTCCAATGAGCGTGCTGACATGCCCAACATAATTGGCAAGGGCGAGACCATTCCAAGACATTAAGGTTTGGGGTTTTGATTCAACAATTTTTTAAAAAATTTCCAAATTTTGACAAAAATTTCCATAAAATCATTAAACTTGCAACCAAATCTTCAAATTTTTTAATTTTGCAACAGTGAAAAATTCCACACTGAAAAAAAAGCCCACCACCAAGGAAGATCACATGGTGCTGCCGATAATAACAAATTATTAGAGACTTTTTGAAGGATCGCACCACCCACCCAGACAAAAATAAAGATCCTCACCTGGCACCAAATTTGTTACATATTTGGTACTATAGTAGTACACAATGGCAAGTTCGACATTTTGGTGTTGAATAATTATGTTATTTCAAAGATTAAAATAAAAAATATTTTATAATATTTTAAAAGATTCATTCACTATTTTCCATCACAATTTTTTTTCTCTTTTTTTATAAAACTTGCACATATTTCAAAATTTCTGAAAATAATATAAATTAGTGTATTTGTATTGGAATTTGGATGTCAACTTATAGGTGTGAATATTGCCTTCAATTTTTAGAATTATATTGATTCATCCTAGGCCCCCTTATTGTGGGGAATGCCCATTGCCCCCCTCACCATAAGCCCTAAGGGTGACTTACCTAAGTTACCTTGGACACTAAATCTTGTTGAAGTGAAGTGCCACCCCCAACACCTCTTCAAGTGAGATCACCCCCAAATACATACACCTAAATAAATACATAAAAATGTCGGTCGGTTGTGAATGTGTCACCTTTAAATATTTAGGTAGTATCGTGTACATCTAAAAATATATCGGTATCATGACAAAGTGCAATTTACATGCAACAAATTTAGATCGATAAGGCTCGCCCGGGTAACCGACCGATTATATCATATTTTCTTGACCATGTTAGATGACAATTTCTTTGCATTCAACCTTTGGGCATTGGGTAGTACCCCCGTTAACAACTAGACGACCTTTTAGTTTTTCCGCCATAGGTCTAGTTGACCTTGAGATTACCCCCCCCTTGAACCGATACATTATTTCTAGGAATCGGTGAATAATAGAGAACAGATTTATTTTAATTTTTGAAGCGACTTAAAAAACTTTGTACATATTTGAAAGCCTCCCAGGAGAAATCAACAATGAATATTAGAATTTAATTTCCACTTTATTGAATTGGCCTATAGGACCCACACAAAAAGGCCATATGTAACCAACTTGAAAAGCTTCAAAGTCTTTTTGTGGGGAATGGGGGGCTAAAATGACATTTTTCATGGCCAAGTAGCATAAAACCTCAAGACCATCATATTTGTATCTTCTTCATCAAGAGCATTGGGTGGCTGGGTGGCTGGGTTCCAATCTTCCATGTAGCCTAAAGTCCAAACACCACATGATGGCCAGACATGTGTAAATCATTAATACTAGTGTGAACCCTGTGCATAATGCACAGGTGTGTTATTTCAACAATGTTTGCTTGATGTTTTGTTTTTAAAAAAAACTTTTCTTTTCAAACAACTGTCCGTGGGCACTGTCCGTCCGGAGTCACTGTCACAGACAGACCAAGTGAATTTATATATATATGATTGCAAATGAATTTTCTAAATTTGTAAGTAAAAACATGTTGAAATATGTAGAAAATGGTTTTAGCAACATCACTTCATTTTAGTATATAACTACTTCCATTTGTGAATAACCTAATTCGTGAATTAGTGAATCTCAAGAGACAACAATTTGGTTGTTTGCAAAACCTATTTTGAAACTAGCAATTGATAATTAAATATGGAATTTTTTTCTCAATTTACGCATAAAATTTGTTGTTGTCACCAAGAAAATAATGTGATTCAAAGTGAACTTTTGACGAAATTGTAAATAATAATAAAACATTGGTGCAGCGGTAGACACTCACAATGTTGCCCTCTATTACATGACAACATTTTGTTCTCATTTTTTAAAAACGGTTGGTTGTCACTTATGATGTTTTAAGCAAAGTTAATTTGGTTTCATTTTTTAATTCATTCTTAGCAATGGGTCAGCCCTTTTTTTATGATGGCTATGTATAGCCAAAATTTTATATATTAAATTTTTCTAAATGCTAAAATAAATCATGTGCTTTTTGGGATTTTCAGTAGCTAGAATTTGACCAAAATTTGAGAATAATTATCACATTTTTATACACGGTTCAAGTAAGTAGCCAAAAATCTAAAAGGATAGCCAAATTTGGCTAATTATATATTTTTTTGCAGATCATCACCACTTTGGCTACAACACAAAATTGCTCTGAAAAAAACGCAGTCATGGGGGGCTAAGTGTCAAGAAATATCAGCAAACATTTCAACACAATACTTGGAGGACCATTGAAATTTCAGCTACTTGGCTTCTTCCATCCTTTTGTCCAATGAATACAAATCATGAATAGTTTATTGTACATGACTCCTTTAAAATGATTACATTTTCTCAAACCCTTCTCATTTCGATCTTCCTAATGATTACATAAAAATTCAATTGTATATTTCTAGCTATACAAAATGGCACGGTATGCCAATCCATAACGTCCCGAATATATCTGTAGCTAGTTAGGGTAGCACCTTATGTGTAAGATTTCGGATCTCAAAGGGCATTATGGTTTGTAAGGTGCTTCCCTATGATTTATCAAACCTTTTTTTTTCACATTGTGGAGGCCATAGGATGGGGGTTGGGCCGTTTTAGAATTTCAAAAGACCTTACTAACTCTTCTATACACAAGCCAGTAGGTACCTACTCTTGTAGAAACCGGATTTAACCCTGGTCAAAAACAATAAGAATTATCTCATGAATGATAACTCATTAGTATAGTCCCTTTTGGGACCTTGAGACCACAAACGGTCTTGGGTTCAAACCTAGTGGCATGCAAGTGAAACTCATGTCACCTCACTCCCCATGAGCTTGACTTTGGGTTGCCAACAGCTTGTTAGGTTGGGTCTACTATTCTGTCTCGAAAAAAAAAAAAAGGTTAATTTCTTTTTAAAACTCAATTTTACACAAATGGAAAAGATCCATTGCAATTGTGACAAACAGTTTCAAGCATAGAATTTTCATGCAACCAATGACAGAGTTTCAAATGCACCCAAGAGGGCCCATTATTTCCTTTGGAGGATTTTTTTTTTTTTTTTTTTTAAATTCTGTTCCCATAAGTTCCAAGTGATTCCCAATTATGTTCCCCAAGTTTTCAATGTATTCCCCAAAATTTTCCCAATAGCACCACAATTTATCCATATGTTTTGCCTAATGTTGATCCTTTAGAACCTATAAAGGTGAATCATAAAATGGCACATTGGAACAACATTAACTTTAAATAGAGCAAACACATTGAAAATTTAACAAGAACTACATAATTAGTAGTAATTACAAAATCCTATGAAAGCTCATCTTTCCTTGGTTATAAGGATCCTTACAAGATGATTCGTCAAAACATCAACAATTTGATTACATAGTTATCAATGCATCAATTCCATAACATAACATCTACAAAACAACACAACATTATTAGAGATCCAAGATCAAAGAAAAAAAAAACTAACAAACATAACAAACCAAGTGTGCCTTCAAAAGAGAAAGGATGACAAATCTAACATCAACTTGCAAACAAGAGGAAAATAAATAATAACACATATGAAAAAAAAACACAATGTTAATTAATATAAATGCATTTCAAAAATCAAAAATTTCATAGCACACAAAATTTGAGAAACCACAAAAAATACAAGAAAAAATACGAATGGCACTCACTGTTGTGGTCCTCAAATGGCAAAATGTAGTGTTCCATTTATCTTCAGATAACATGAACATAGAAAGCATGACATGTTTGAAAAAGAAGTAAAAATCATCAAATCTCTATACTCGGTGTTCAGTGTGTAGCCATAAAATATAGAAGGTTGATTAATAAATTGCTTACTTAATATCTGGTTTTATAGCCAGATTTGGCCATATCTTCACATGGATCTTCCTAAGGACCTAGACTACATTTTAGAAATCCTTAACAAATACTACTGAGTGGGAGGGATCTTACACCATGAATAGGTGTAAGATTACTTCTCTTTAGTGAGAGGGATTGGGATGGCCTTTAAGGTGCCCTTCAAATTTGCCATGTTAGACCAAATACCCTACACCACACCCAGGAAATGTTAAATTTGGACTTGAGACATTATTGACTTGAGATGGGATTTATTTACAATTTTTAGAATCAACCCCAAAAAAATTAAGGGGCTTTTCAACCATGGCACTAGTGAGGTTACCATGCTAGTGGAATCCCAAACTAAGATATGCCCACCCACACACCCAAGGAGGATACCTTGGAGATCAAAATAGGAAAATCTTCTAGTTAAGGTTTCCTTTCCTTTACCCTTTAAAAAAATTTCGCCACAATTAAAGTCAACCTATTTATTGTTATTTGAACCACTTATCCCCAAAAAAAACATGAAGGAATTTGGAAGGGATTTGGAAACCTAGCAACCCTATTGACCAAAAGAAACACAACCTCAAAAATATGCAGGTAGGTAGGTAGGTAAGTAAGTAAATAAATAAGTAGGTACCTAGAAAAAGGACAAAAATCCAAGGGTATGTAGTCTCTAGACCTAAACCCTAAACCCAGCTAACCTGTTGAGTAGTAGCTGACAACTGGATTGGCCAGGACAAAAATGCAAGAAACACCTGTCATGCATTAATGGATTCACATATGGCCAAAACTTTTTTTACCTGAATTTTTTTTAATTTTTTTAATTTGTATTTTATTGGATTCAGATATGGCCAAAACTCTTGTTACCTGAATTTTACTTGCATTATTATTATTTTCTTTTATTTTTTGGGTTGCAATGATGTCACTTTCACAGGAATAGTGTCCCAAAGTTGTCACGAGTCTACCATAAAAACATGATGACGAAACAAGGGGGGAAGAGGAACTGATTGAGGCAAAAGATAGACTGATTGAAATGCTCCAAACACTAGGTACTTATGTTGTGTTTCGTTGGGCCATGTGTTTTTCTTTATTTTCTTTTGGGGAAAAGGGCAACAAAATGTGGTCCACCCAAAAACACCCAAAAAAAAAAAGGGGGGCACTCACTTCGTTATCCTTTGAGAAATTAGGTGAGAGAGAGAGAAAAAAAAAAGGACTTACATAAAGAGCAACATGAAATGGATAGGCCCAACACCCAACCGCTCCCTATCCCCTTCCCTTCCCTTTCCCCTACCCAATACACCTGACAATATTGCAGAGACAAATGCAGCAGTCTTTGGACAATCAGCTCTGCTTGCATATCACTCATTCGATAGTAATTTAATGAAGTTTTGCAATTTTGTTGGAAAAATGTCCAAAGTATAGTATATTTTTATGAAAGTTTTAGAAAGAGATAATTCTCTAACCTTCCAAGCTACCCCACCACGATTTTTCTTCTTCTTCTTCCCTTCCCTTCCCTTCTCCCTGTTTTCTTTTCTTTGATAGTCTGCACTGCAAATCTTGCATCTTCCACACCCACTAACATGTCAGTGCAATAGGCAGCTGTGTCATGTGAGTGATATGACCATTTTACTTATACGGTACTTGGTATCATCCCTTATAGAGTAATAACACTACAGGGCAGGGGCAGCTTCAGCACATGTCTGTCAATTAATTAATTAGTTTTGAAGAGTTTTTTCATGTTGAAATATAATTGAATCTTTGTTAAAATGTTCTCTATTTCCTTCACAACATTCTGTTCTTTGAATTTTTTTTTTAAATTATTTGGTGGGTGGGGAGGATTTCAACATTTCTAACAACTAATATACAATTAGTGTGTTGAAGCTGCCAAAGGTTAAGGCTGATAGAGCACTTCATACTGAAACAACAAATAGTAACTAGTAGGACAAGCATTAAATTTCCTAATGTATCCAGAGAAGTTTTTTTTTTTTTTTTTTGGTTTTTTTTTTCTCCCTTTTTTGTTACATTGAAAATTTGGCAAAATATAACAAAAAAATTAGCAAATTTAATTTTTCACCAATTCACCAAAAAAGGGGGGGAAAAGAAAAGAAAAAAGCTGATAATAAGATATAAGAAAGCTGCATGGTTTTGCTCAAGGTAATTAATGGGGAAAAAAAAAAAAAAGGAACTCCAAGAGCAAAGATATTAATTAGTTAGTCACCATGATTAAAAACAAATCAATCATAATGGGATGCATTGCAAAAGGGAGAATGAATATAAACAATATGATGATTTTATTTATGCCCTTTTCACTCACCTCAAAAGCAATTACTTATCATTGTTGCGGTAAAGTTCAGCCTTATGTTAATACAAATTGGTTATAATAAAAATAGGGTAAGTCTGAAACAGATACAAATCAAGTGGGGTAATTGGAAAGGAAATTTTTTAAATATTACAAACTGTTTTATTTTATTTCTTTTATTTCAATTTTCAGATGTATCTCCATTTGCTCCTACTCTCCCCCAACCAATGGTTTTCTTTCCATATTATGATATAGAAAATCTGAAAATTTTGGGATTTGTTTTTGGAAATTTGGGGTTTTTGGTGTAAATTCAACCTTTTTTTCTTTTTTTGGGATTTTTTTCTAAATTTCTATATCATAAGATGGAAAAAAAATTATATTAACTGAAAAAAAATTTAAAAACATTGGTTGGGATGGTGGGATGTATTTCCCTCCACCCACAGGAATAAATTGTTAGATTTTGGATGAAGTAGAGCAATAGCAATGAAATGTTGTGAAACTCAGTTTGAAGTTTGCCTAGGATACTATGCTCTCCACAAAGAGGACCTATGGAAGGAAATGACTATTTTAGAAAAGAATTTGTCAGCCATAATGATTCACCCAGGTCACATGTAATTTCCTCCTGGATGTATTTGTATTTTTTATAATATTTTAACGATATGTTTAAAATATAAGTGTTAATAAAGTAGTGTTGATCAATCATCTCAATGTGTTAGGATGTCATAACGACATCGTATTAATTATTGTATCAATATTTCGTTAGCACTTAATTTTGAACATATTATTAAAGTGTTGTAAAAAAATTTGATGGCAAGGTACGTTGTTGTTCGACTAATTTTGCTAAATTTTTTAATTAAAATTTTCTAAATTTTTAATAACAAAATTTTTTATAATTATAATTATAATTCCTAAAATTAAATGCTGATGAGTGCTTCATTCTGGTGAAGACTGCAGCCAAGAGCTTTACCCAGTGTAAAGACTCTGACTAAAAAAAAAATTCTGTAACCCCTGGTGGGTATCACAACATTAAAAAAATGGCCAAAAGGGGCAGGGCATTTTGAAAAAGGGAATGCTGGCCCACCCGCCTGCCCCAACAGGCATTCCTTTTTTTGAAACAGCCCCAAAGTAGACCGCTTGAAAAAAAAAAACGTTGGGTAAGGTACGGTCGATTATTTATACTAATAAAATTGGTGCAAATAATAAGTCTTTTATTTACGCCTTCTTTTAATTGGGTCATAACTACTCGGCTTCTGCAAGAAAGCGAAAAAACCTACATGACCAAACAACGTGATGTTTCTGCACTCTTCAGAGCACCAACACATTTAAAAATTGCTCGACACCAGACTCGGTCTCCTCCCTCACCTTCAAATAAGTGGGGGTGTTCAATCCATCCGCTGACAAGTACAAACAGCATATCGCCTGCTCTATAATGGAGACGGATTCTCTCTCATGAGTATATATATATGCAGTTCTTGAACTGAAAATAGCATCATGTGGTCCAGGGATTTTATTTTTTTTTTAACTTCTTTAATGAATAATATTTTTACCAATTTTTTGATATCAAAATTTTGGTGAAATTTTATTTGAATTTACACTTGAAAAAAAAAATTCCCCAAAATAAAGAAATCTCTATTTTTTGACCCCAAAAAAGTGACAAAATTTGTCCGGAAAACAAACAAACAAACACCAATCATGTCTCTAGTCCCAATCTTAATAGGTACTTAATACCATAAAACTTAATCTAGAAATGAACTTAGGAGATGACAAAGCCTTCATATTATTTGCAAAAAATTTCGGAAATTTCCCACCCCAAAAGACATTTCTCAAAAAAATATAAAAAAATATTTATTTATTTATTTATTTTTATTTTTATTTTTGTGAAGGAAAAAAGAGAGAATATTCTTCAAAGTTTTTGGGAACATTTCATTTTCAACATGGAATCTTCAATTTTAGTTATTTATTTATTTATTTAATCTATTTATTTGGCATGGGGTATATATGTGTGTGTGTGTTGAAGATGTACTTGGGTGAGTACTATGGTACCCAAACCCTTTTTGTTTTTTTTCCTTTTAAATTTTTTTTAAAAAAAAGGGAAACCCCTTTTTCTGAAGCAAGGCTGTTACCTCAAAATCTGACATGAAAACATGTGAGGCTTTTCTTGGCCACATGCCAAATCCCAGCAATGCAATGCCATACAATAGGCTTTACCATTTTGTAGTTGAATTATTCACCACCATAATACTAGGGCTCTTCCCCTCAAGCTGTGTATTAAGCATAAGTCAACCTGTGGTCTGTGGGTGAGGAAGCATAAGTGTTTTTTTTTGGCATTATTATGGCATTTTAGAGTCTCACAATGAAAGTTGGGACCACCTCATGACTGACCCTTAACTTAGTGGGATTGGCTGGCTTTGCTATTACTGGAGTTTGTAGCAATACCATGGCACTACCAGCAGCAGCTTGGGACACTAATCTTATATTATTTTCAGAAAATGTTGACATTTTCACCCCAAAATCAAACCAAAAAATCCTCCCCAAAAAAAAAAATTTTTTTTAAGGAAAATAAAATATTTTCTTAGAATTTTTATTTTCTAGGATATCTGAGTTTTCAACATGGAAAAAATTTCAAAATAAAATAATTATTCCACACTGAAATGCTAGCCATGGGTACTTTGGTATTCTAATGTTTGTCAAACTAGTGGGAGCCCTAATGCTCTCATAGCAAAACCATTTTAAGATCTAATAAATTACTAAATTAAAAAGCAAAGTCTCCAAAGCAAAGCCCCCCTTCCCCTTGCCTACTAGGTACCTACTACTTACTACCCAAGGCCATTTTTGTGGTGGCAACTGGCAACTTGGGCCACCTTTTGGCTCTCTATGCAAACCCCCAAAGGCAAGGGGCAGGAGGAGGAGGGTTGTGATACAAACGTGGGATCTGACACCAAAATAATTATCACCAACCCCATTAAAAAAACAATGGGTAAGTTAAATAAGCCACACATATTTGCTTTGCTCAAGCCCCTCACTCACTCACTCACTCACTCACTCACAGCAATGCTGTATCCCAACAAACAACTCTCAAGCATAGCCTGCAAAAACCAGGGACCTTTTGGGTTTAAGGGGGGTCCTCCACTGACCCTGGTACCTACTGCTTTACTATATAACCAGTAGAATGTGAGGTATATTAAGTGGTTCTGTTCCCATGGAAATGGGTGAGCAGTAGTTTCATGTGGGAAGGTGGGAATATTGCACTTTGATTTGTTGAAAGCATCCAAAGCTGGATGTTTGTTTGTGACATAGGAAACCCAAAAAAAATTCAATTCACAAAATATAGAGTCACCTTTTTGTTACAATTGGATTGGGGGTGGGGAAAATGTTGCCTTCTGTTCTGTTGGTGATCATGTTTGTTTGTGAGTGAGTGTGGGGATGTCTTTTATTATTATTGTTTTAAAAGTGCTATTGACACGAGAGATGATAAAAAAAGATGTACAATACATCTTTCATCTCTTGGTTTGAATCAGTGGAGAATATGGGTGTGGATAATGTTGTCAAATCTTTACTAACCACAAAACAAACAAATTGATTTTTTCTAAATAGTTTGATGCACTTTTTTGTGACTTCTATTTCAAGGGTCATGTGGTCGATTATTTGAATCTAGTATTGTTGCAAGATTTGGGGTAAGCAAACATAGGTGGAAAAGAATGGCGAAGTGGGCCAAAACTTCTTCTTTTTTAAATACACACATCACCTGCTTCCTACAATGTGATTTGTTGTCATTATGAGATTAACCTCAAATTGCATAATCCTAGTGAAACTCAATTTGTGACAATATTCTTAATGAAGAGACAACTAGTGTGGAATGTTGTTGAGAAACCATTTTAAACTTGCCATGGACAACTTTCGTTAATGTATTGCACAATATGTTTTGTCACTTGTCCTTTACCAAGGAATGAAATGTTGTGACCAATGTTCAAAGGGATGGATTCTTGGATTTGCATGCCAATTTTGTTCATGTGGTGGAGCTAGTCGTGGTGGCATTAATTAAGGGAGGTTCAATGGAAAACAACCTCACATTGGGAAAATGTGGCTTGTTATGAAGACCTTTTGAAAACCATGCATTGTTATTATGAAATCCACCATTTCCACTAGCACCAAATTCTATGCACCTCAAGCTTGTCAAAAGGTATCAGTGGTAAACTCCTCAATCTTAGTAACAACAAAAAGTTTGAAAAATGTGAGGAATGTTCTTTAGCTTCTCATAAGTAGAAGGGGCTTGAAAGCTTTGGGATGATTAGGATGAATAGATTCATAGGCAATTCTTGATCATTTCAACTAAACAAAAGGAGGAAAAAAGTGGTTAATTCAAATTTGAACCAAAATTATGCCATAAACTCGTGATATTGATTCACATGGATTCATATGAATTCAACCATGAACACAACTATTATGAGAGGTAGTAGATTCCCCATATTATATTGCATGTCCCCATTGGGGCCACATTCTAATGACATTTTTTCAATATACTCAAAATCCTTTGCCCAAAGTATTTGGGAACTCATGCCTCTTAAAAATTTCATTCGTTTTGAACATTCAACACCACAATCTTATAACCTTCATCAAGAATTATTGAAAACCATGGCAAGCTCTTCAATTTGCATTCTAAATGACCAAAAGTCATTTGGTAATATTTGTTTTGTTCCTTTAAACTTTCATAACTATTGGGAAATGTTTTTTTCTTTTCACAATGCAAATTCACCATCTTGTAACTCTATTGAAAGCATTTTGATGATACCAATATAATTACATTTGGACATAATTTGACCTCTCAAACTTCATTTGACAACATAAATCAATTCAATTGTCTCACATTTTATAAGATTTAATAGACCAATACTAATTTTATACCCTTGTCAAAATTTGGTAACTCATTACATAGAACATTTTTCAAATTCTTGGCCACAAGGTTAAGCCATGGGTTCAAAACATTTGATTGCCCCAAAAGTATGCACATACCTATGCAAGTTCAAACTTGAATGCATCTTCCAAGATGTGCCTAAAATGCAAGCCATCTTCCATTCGGAATATTTAACTTGCACCTTTTTTTAATAAATTAATAATTATTGCATATATCATTATTTCCATTCAACTTCCAATATGTCTTGTTGGAAATGTATAAATTATCCAAATGATCTCATCCATTCCAATTGATATTGGGAGAAATTAATTTTCACATTTTCACACCAACTTGTTTATGAAAGAATGTGGCACCTCTCCAATTGCCCAACTAGACCCCATAATTTGTCGTCCAAAATCATGGGTTTTTCCCCCCAAACTTTAATATCCTAACCTATTAATATGAATCATGCACAACACATTCACCCTAGGTGCAATCACACCAACAAGAACCACATCAAATGTAATGGACACTATCACTCACACCTTTTAAGAAGAAAACAACATGTCATAATAAGGTCACATTAGCAAGTGTGGTTCTTCTTATCCCATTTGCACCCCCCTTTTCTATCTTAGCTTGCAAGTGTTCATTTGATTAAATGGCCTCACACCTGAGCTAATTTTTGCCCTCACCCCCATACTACAATGTTAAATTTACACAATACAATTACCTTGTGTTTTACATTGTTTTACATTGTTTTCCATGTCCTCCATTTGTAACAACTTTAGAAAGGCATTGGAAAGGGATTGAACCAAGGTACCTCCACCTCCCAAAACCTATGGGCCTTGGAATGAACTTTGAACAAAAGGGTACCTTTAGTCTAAACCGCAAAAAAAAGAAATAACTATTATAATATTAGCTTTACCATTCCAATAATAATTAGATTTTTTTCAATAACTTTTTTTTTTTTAAATCCTAAAAGTTTTAGAATTGTGTTTGACATAACTATTAAGTACATGCACTAAAGCTTGATGTTGGGTGTGCCTAAGTAGTGCAATATTATTGAACATTTTGTGTTCCCACCTCAACTATAAAAATTTCAAGGAAAAGAAATATTGCTAAAACGAAATAAAAAACTATATATATAAGATGTTAAAATCGCAAAAGTCCTACAATAAATCTCTTGTCAGTCATAGCTAACCCCATTGATCCTAGGCCACATTAGATCACTCCATCTCATCATCTACAAGTTCAAAACCCACCACCTTGAGATTTGGCACCTCACAATTTTTGAGTTATTGAAAGACAATTTCAAGTTATGCCAAGTTGGGGATATTGCACGAGGTGTTCATTCAAATGTTCATAGTTTTAAGGTTATGTTGCCTAAAGTTTTTTGAAATAATTATCCAATCAACTTTGCCTCCAAGGATCACCTCCACATATACCATTCAAGGTCATTCAAGGGTGATGTATAAACGTGAAAGACATGAAATTGTAATTGATATTTGTTCACCCCAAAATTATCTATTGTATAATTCCAAGTTGTGTGTTTCCATGTGTTCATCCAAACAAGTGTTAACTACAACAACGTTCTATGTTGTAAATGCCATCATGTAGCTTACCCCAATGTAGGTCAATAAATGTATTATGGGAATTTATAATTCTTTAATAAATAAAACATTTCATTTAATTTAGCTTGCTATTGATACATGAAATTCATCCATCACTATGCATTTTTCATTCATAGTTTGTCATTAAGAAGATGTTAAAAAAAGCCTTCCTCAAATGGTGGGCCCTATGGAAGCCTTTAGAGGTGAAAGCACATTACAAAGGGACCAAAATTGTTTCACATTGTATTGTTTTTCAAAATACCCATGTTTGAATTTCAACCATGTCATTGTGAAGAAGGATGTTTTTGCATATTATGGTATGTCAAAACACAAAGAAGTCAAATACCAAAGAAATTATACATTTTTAATTTCATATGATGTGATGTTAGAATATATATGTGTAAAAAATATGTACATTGCAACATATTAAAAATGAAAATATATTTAAATATTGTAGTCTTTATAAAATTTGTAAAATCTACTAAACATTGTGATTCCATATGATTAAAAGAGGTTCTTGAACCATGTGAAGAGTTTAATCATTATCACATCACAAATGGGTTTTTTTAAGGGAATGACCATAATATGTGGTAAATTAAAATTTGGATAAATACCCACTTTGAAATGGAAGATGACAAGAAATGTGAATTGGGTTTTTTTTTAATTTTTATTTCAAATGTTTTTTGGTTTACTAATATAAACCAAAAACTATTGCAATTTAAAACAAGAAACATGTTTTATTATATTTTTATACAATAAATATATCCATTATTTCTTGAATTAATTTTTAAATTTTATTTCTTGTTTCAAAAAATATTAGATAACATTTTATTTGTGAAAATCAAAATAAAAAGCCTAAACAACAAAAATCAAACCCAAAATCAAATGCAACACATTTTGGAGATGTATGCTTTTTGCATATGTCATGAAATTGGCCAAGTCTCCCCCCACACCACCCCCCCCCCAAAAGTGTGCTTTCACCCTTAACTGGAAGATTCCTTGAACTAGGTTCCCAAATATGTACAAATAAAACTAGTTTCCCCCATTACTTTCAATTTGTTCAACATTGATTTAGCAATCTTTCTTTTTCATCTTTCCAAATTTTCCATGTTTTGAATGAAATTTTGTTTGAACATTTTTCTTGCATATTTTGTGGCCTTGTTTAAATTATTGTATTTTGAAATTGATTTTAGTTATGTTATTATAGCTATGCATGTTGAAATTCCTTAGTTGTGGTACATTTTTTGTTTATGACATTTTGTTTATAATATGTGCCATACTTCTATGGAAGTCCATTTCATTGATGTGGTCCACCATTTCACATATTGTGGACATGTGCAATATGACCAAGGCCTAACATTTTTTAGATCTGTAGTGTGTTTATTAATAGAATTTTGTAGGGTTAACACACATAATCAATTGTTAGTTGTCACCCATTGTAAAAAACAAGACAAATAGACAACTTGAAGAATATTATATGAACTTGACAAACAACAAACTCATCAATGAACAAGAATTAAATATTTTATTGTTTGAACAAAACATGATGAAAACTAAACATGAAATGAATTAAAAGTGCAAGGTTACAATTTATGTTGACAAGATTGAATGATGGTACCCATCGAACCTCTTCTATATTATTTAATGGAACATTCTAAAAAATCAATAACCTTTTTAAAATTTGTAAAGAGATGTCATACAAAGAACTTCAAGGAGGTTTAACAATAAATTTCCATTATCAATTTGTAAAAGCCATTAAAAATTTTGGTTCCCCCCTTGCCTTGAGGTCCTTAATGTGTTCAAAATGTATGTGTTTGAATTGATTGTGTAAGCAATTATAATCCTCCCATATCAAAGAAAATATGCATATAAAATGACAAGATGAAAAACCTCACAATGCAAATTTTAACCCACCCATTATAACCTATTCATTCACATATGTATCAACTATTTTCAATCATGAATTAAAATCTCAATGAATTGATGGGTTAAATTTTGACAATGGGAAAACATTGGACCAACATGATCTTTGCCATCAACTGGCAACAAACCAAATGGGGAGTTTTTTTTTGACAAAAAAAGTCATCTATGTTGTCCAATCCAACAACTAAAAACATTTTCCACATTTTTATCGTGATTAGAAAATGATATTTATCATTTGGTTGGAACTAAAAGTGATCTTTATTATTGGCTAGATAGTAAAAATGGTCATCAATTGTAGGTGTTAACCAAAATTAATAATCACAATTTGATTATATTTGTCATTTAATGGTAATTGAAATTGTTTGCAACCATTTGATGTCAACAAAAAGCAATGTGCACCCTTATACAATAAAATTAAATTTCACCTTCATTTTTTCATGTTGATTAAATATAGCAATCTCCACTATTGGATAGCAACCAAAAATGATTTCCACTATAAAATTATTTTAAAAAAAATCTCTTGTGTTTATTGTTGACCAAATATAATTTTTTCCATTTAATGGTAGCCAAAATTGATCACTAAATTGTTGGATGGAAATTGAAAGAAATTTTCAGCATTTCATGGTGATGAAAAATGATCAATGCCATTATTTGTTGGCAACCAAAGGTGATCTTTAGCATTTGGTAGTGATTGAAAATGTTATATGTTGTTGGATGGCAATTGAAAATGATTTCCACCATTAATTGATTTCCATCATGTTAAGGTCACCTAGTAATATCCTAAGTTTTGGAAGTGAAAATGATAGGAGTAAAAGGGGAAAGTGCCATTTGCAATTTTGAGGTGACAAATAGTCACATGTAAGAAAATATTGGAATAGAATAAATGAACTATTGATTTCCTCAAGAACTCACAAAGCTAGGACAAAAAATGATAACATTTTAACACGCACAAATTAAAGTTTTTTGAAGGAATTTCAACTTCAAAAGCATAAAACAAAAATCTATAATGCAAAATACAACTTTAAGAATGTAAATAGTTCAATTACTTCACATCAAAATATAATGGTAAGATCTACTGAACTTCACACAAAAAACTCTACACCTTACTAAAAGTAAGGTTTTAAATCCAAAGCAACGATCCCATTGAAAAAAGGTAAAATCCCAAAATTCTATTTAAGAAGAAAATTGTATCCACCTTTTAGAAACTTAATGTGCACATATGGATCAAACCCTACATTTTAGATTAAAAATAGACTATGATTTTGGTACTTAAATGTAGAGCCTTTCTTAGGTTGAATGCCAGAACACATTTTCTATAGTGATAAATCCTGCATATGTTCCTAGCAATTCGTAATACTAGGATTTTCTCGATCATCTACTTTTCCCTTTTTTAGTAGGAATTACAAAAAATAATCGGAGGAATAAATATGAGAGGAATAAAACAGAAAGTTTCAATTCAGAAATTAGGTGATGAATTTTTGGTAATGGAATCGGTAATGGGTTTTCAATAATTAAATTTTGTATTGTTATTTACAATTTTTGTTCAAAAATCATAAAGTCTATTTTAACCTTAAACATGTCATTTGATGGTAAGAAACATTGGTAGTCATCGTGGGTGATAATCAATAGGATCACTAATGTTTAATAACAATTGAAAAGGAATAAGGTTGAATTTCATTTTAGAAGGGGTTCCTTTATTGATTTTTCATTTGTTTCCTCACATTCTTTTTTTGAACCTTGGTTGCTCCTTGTAATTACCACTTGTTTAAAAGGTTAATGTTTTGGAATACAAATGTGTATTTGATGAACCATCCAAATGTTTTTGATTTTGGTTTGACCATTTTTACTTTGAATAAGTAGATACCAACGAAAGGGGCTAAATAAAAAAGCCATGATGTTAATATAAGAATTTGGAATTGATTTCTTCAAATTACATGTGATGGCATCCTTGGACTCCATATATGTTAGTTGGCTATAGGATTGAACAATACTCGAGCAATTGATTTATAGAAAAATTCCTAAAAGCAATGGAATTGGGTGACATTTGTGAGGGGGAGTAATAGTGCACCCATTTCGAACAATGGATGGATGCTAAACTATAAGATATCATGTACAAATTGTATAATGGGCAAACATTGTGCATCTAATGGTGTAGGTTCTACAAGTCTAATCAATGTTTTGGAACTTAAGGAAAAGATGATTTGGTAGTAGCAATTTATCATTATATTATACTGTAAAGGTGTACATTAAAAACATATAATAAAATATTATTTTCAAATAATTTCTTGGCTATGGAAAGACATTGTACAAATTGTGTGCATTTACACAATGCATCTTATTTTTCCTTTCCCATTATCAACCAACTTGTAAAACTTTTGAGAAATTGCAACACCTGTGAATCCACAACACTACATATTGCAAGGAATATGCACAAGTAAATTACCTCCCCAAGGAAATGAAGAGAAATATTTTGCACAAAAAATGAAAATAACATGCAATTGTGAATGTATGTTGTATAAATGCTTCAAATCCAAATGGAAAAAATGTTATTGTATAGATAAAAATATTGATATTTCAAATATCAATATCCTTGGAATTCTCCAAGGACATAAGAAATATGCATTAAAACAAAAGAACATCAAGGTCAACCACACACATTTGAAAAAATGTACCAATAACCTAAGCTTATTTACCTACCTACCTTGAATTATTTAATTCACAAAATATTCATAATTGTCCCACATGGCAACACTTGATTAACCATTATAAATTCATGTGGGCTCTAGTTGGCCATTGGATTTAGGAATATTATTTAAATAATTATTAAATGAATTACATGTGACATATTAATATAAGTTACCAAAATGGTCACAAGATAATCATAAACAACAATATATAATTTGGTCAATGGATGAGACTATATATATTCACCATAAACCTCGTCCAAATTTTGATGACATCAACATTGATGTCATGTCACATGCAACTATGGTCATTCACAACTAGCTCCATTTAAAGAACTAAAGAAATTTTAGTTGCAAATATCACCTACAACTAAAAGATAGTTGTAGAACTAGTTGTACCTTTGAATTTTTCTTTTAGTGTGTATTGAAATAGAACATAAATTTTAAACACACAAATTTTTAAAAAACATTGCACTAAAATAAAAAGAAAATAAAGTTTAGGCACACAAATTTGACAAAAATTCTAATACGAAAATAACACATACTTCAAGGACACCAATTTGATGATAATTTGAACCACAATAAAAGAAAACAAGGTTTAAGAAAAATATGTATTAAAATAAAACAAAACATAGTTCAAGCACACACAAATTTTAGAAATATATGTATTGTATAATAAAATATTACATTTCAAATAGACATATCTTAAAATAATCACACTAAAAAATATAAATAAATAAATAAAGGCAAACACAAATTTGGAACAATCCAAACTTCAAGAACATATATCTTAAAGAATTTGCATTAAAACCCAAAAAAAAAAAAAGGTTCAAACACATGACTTGAAATTTTCAATAGTAAAACAAAAGCAAACAAAATGCAACCATACATGTTTGACATAAATCCATACTGAAACATGACACAATAGAAATGGAAGTCCACATATTTGGAAAAAAATGTACTTCACATAAGAACAAAGAATTAAAAAATTGATAAAAAAATGTGAACAAGGAAAAAAAAGCAAGACAACGAGGCTACAACCTTCAAAAGCAATGCCAAGAACAAGATGAAAGTTATCAATATGCAATTGATTGGTAGTTGTATCATTGTGTAAGAATAAACTAAAATTTTACAAACATTGATTTAAAACCCCTATTTTACAACAAATTTTCATTTTTTCAATTAGTTTTGAAAATCTATTTTTAAAATGTGAAATGGTAAAAACAACATTTAGCCCATCTACATTTTCAATGGAAGAAAATTTTACAACTCAAAAATATCATTATTTTCATCATTATTATAACATAATTGTACTAACAAATGTTTTTTAAACATCGAATATGAACTTCACAACTTAAAAAGAAATTGAGAATTTTAGTGAAGAAAATTCTTCTTCATGATTGTTTTTTTACATGTGCAAAATTTCATGGATAAACTATTATTAAATTTAGTCCTTTGTAGTCTTTTTTTACAATTGCAGCATTGTGACAAGGCTATTGCAAAGTGAAAATGTACTCCAATTAATAATTAATTTGTTCATATTTGCTCCAATTTCATTATACAATGATATATTGGGATGTAAACAACCACTAATTATAAATTTTAGTTACAAAATGTTTTCCAAACATCCACCATGATATATCAAAGTTCCATAAGTATCAAAAACTGTCAAATTGTGATAGTTTTTTGTCTACATTGTAATGTGCTTTCACCCACCCCATCATTTTGGACAAGTTTATTTTTAACATGTTCATTGTGATTATGTGGTCATTGTCAACAAGTCATTTTGATTAGTGAAATTAAAACAATTTATTTTAAATTTATGTTCAAACATAAAATTACAATTTTAAGTAGGTTGAAAAAATTAAATAGCTAGATGGTAGCCTAGCTTAACTCCCCAACCAAACCTACCTAGCCTAGCCCTCTAAACATGAACATAAGTTGCAAGTATTAAAAATCGAACTATTGACCTACATGATGATAGACCAAGTCCTTACCAATGGACTGTAACTTCCTAAATTAGTTTTTGTCATCTTTTTTATTTGACACCTTACATTATATATAATAGACTTATGTAAATAAATAAAATTATAATTTAAAAAAATAACTTAGTATGTAAAAGGTGTATTGGCCATTTAACTACCTACCAACCTAACCTAAATCTAGCTTACCCAACTACCCACCCACCACAATTGTTATTTTAAAATGACCTAAATACCTAGTATGGTACCTACTACCTACCTACTTAGGTACTTACAATGTATAGATGGGTACTTAAGTACCATAGTTGGTAAATTACATACATAAACATCATATTAAGTATATAAGTACGTATAGTAAATAGGTACACAAGTACCATATTAGGTAGGTAAGTAACTATTTCACCCACCCACCTACTTACGTACCTAGGTACTAGTATAGTGGATACCTATTTATAAGTATGTAAGTAGGTAAGTATCCATTATGGCAGGTAGGTAGGTTGTAAATAAGTAAATATCTAATAACTAAGTAGGTAGGTACAATAGGTAGGTACCTTACTATTATTATACTTGTAATAGGTAAGTACCTAGGTACCATAGTAGGTACCTACCATACCTACCTACCAACCATAGTAAGTACATGTACCTACATACCTACAATGGTACCCACCTACCTAATTTAAATACTAGGTAGGTAGGTAGTTATTTAGGTATTATGGTACCTACTTACCTACCTAGGTACCATAGTGGGTACATACCAACATGTAGGTAGGTACCGTAATAAGTACATAGATAGGTAGGTAAGTAGGTAGGTAGTCATTTTTGTTTATTTAACTTGACCAAATGTTCAAATTGACTAAAATCCATTGGCCATCTTAACCAAGAATATCATGTTTTATACAACTTGACTAAAGGTCTCATTTGACAAATAGTTAAATGGGTCATCACTAGTCAAATTGATCAATCAATAACTACAATGTCCATTCATATGGTGGACCTTTAGTCAAAATGGACACTTCATTAGTAAAAAATGACCAATTAGTCAATTTGAACAACTTGAAAAATCATGTTTTTCTACTAGTGAATGTTATCCATGATGTGCAAGTTGCAAATTTCGTGGACTTGTGTACCAACAACCTAGTAAAATCTTTTTACAATGAAGATTGCAACTTTTAGCTCATGAATGTCAAAAGATGAATTGTGTATTCTTATGGGTTAATTCCTAACAATGCCCCAACATGTGGGATGTCTACCTCAAGATGGAGGGTGCAAAGGTGCATTGATTTTCTAGTCTCAACTTTTTGATGGTGATGGTTTTTTCTTATGGTTTAATGTTTGTAATTTTTTAGAGGATACTATGAAAGGATTCGACCAAGTATGAGAAGATCAATAAGGAATGGCAAGCACATATGGAGTAGAGCTTTTGAGGTGGAAGTTGGTAGGGTGTGATGTATTCCATGCACCAAAATTTGTAAAGTTTAAATTTTGCATTGTGGTAGGTGATGGGAATGCAAATCATAGGTATGGCCAACACATGCATATGTGTGTTGAGGATTTTCATTGGTGATGGAAAGCTTTCAATGCTACCCATGAATGTATTTATTAAAAACATTATTACATCAATTTTTTTGAAATGGAATGAAATTTGATCTTTTGACCATTTATTTTCAAAAACCTTGCCACCATAACAAGAGAAATTTTATGACAATTTGCAACACCCATGCGAACTATGGGATCCCCAACTAGTGAGATTAATTTCAGATTCTAATCACAAAATTAAATATACTAAAATAATTCAAATTTACAAAGTTTCAAATTTTAATTTAAGTTATAATATGATTAATTGAAATGTAAATATATTATATTTGATTTTAGATATCCATGTCAAAAAATTTTATTTTAAAACTTTTGACTTTGCTTTTAAATTCAAATGCAATGTCTTCAATTATGATTTAACATGATTTATTTATTGAATTTTAATTCAAACTAAAAATTAATTTTTCATGTGAAATTTCATATTTCCATAATAATCACATGTATTCAATTAAAAATTATTTTATATTTTTATGCTTTTAGTTTCAAATTTAAAGACTTACATTGATTTTGTTCTGAAAAATCAAATGAAAATTATGAAATTAAAACATGTTAAACCACACAATTAATTTAGGTAATTTTTAACTAATTTAATTTCAAAAAAAGGGTAAAAAAAATTACTTATGTATTTTTATATGCATTTGGTCTGAATTTATTCATAAAAAAAGTAGTTTTGATGACCTCAAATGTGAAAATATTATAAACTTTCAATAATTAATATGGTTTGGGTCCAATTTTTTTTAATATTTAAAAATTTATATCATTTTCATTATCACCTTCATCCTTTATATGTATTTTTTTCATCCATATTTTTTAGTTAAAATTGTTTAAATGTCTTTCAAAAATTGTCAATGGATAATGACATTATTATATGGCATCTTTCTATTTAAGTAATATCAAAACTTGTTCCTTCACATGATGAACCTTTTCTTAAATTCAATACTTGAAAGCCATTATGAATATCAATAACAATCTTAATTCAATAATGGATTAATTGTTCAACATTGATTAGATCTTCATGTAATAGTTCCTAATATCGAAATCAAAATCTTGATAATTGCACAAATGAAGGCTCAAGAGGACATGCCATTAATTGGAGATAATCACAAGGAATTAGGAAGCAAACACAAGGTTCCAAAGTTTCCATTGTATGTCATTTCAAGGCATTACTATGAAAATTATATGGTGAATTTTAAAGGCATAACACTTAGTATCAAAGGTTTAAGGGAGGGAGTTTTGATAAAAAGTGAATCACACTTGACTACCATGTAATCAAATATCATATATGTGTGTTTTATTAATGTATATTGGTGTTTGTTGCTAGGTGTCATCCATGATAAAAATAAGCCTAGGTTTTGGAAACAATGTTAAGCAAATATGAATTGGGCCAAAACAAATGTTTAAAGGTAGCATGATATTAGGGTGTCTATTATTATCTTCCTTGACACTTAATAACCATCCCTTGAAATGCCACATGGACAACCTACCATCACCTTGCTTATCATCTTTTAACATCATCCATGTGTTCACACTCGGTTGATATTACATAAGAATAAGATTCCATCTATTACATTCAAACATCATAAAAATATGGTAATTCATGGGTAAGATTTCAAAAAGGATTTTGAAGATTGGGAATGAGGGATGGGGAATGAAGGTTGGCAAGAAAATGGTGTTGTTATGTTACCACCAAGTCAAAGATTTGTGTTGAGGTGTTTTAAGTTACCACCAAACTTTTCAATGATATCTAAACATTGTGGGCAAGATTGGGTGTTAAATGAATGTTGAATTACCATTAACTTGCCACTAGTTGCCAACAAAGATACCACATCTATTTTTGTGTCCATTAATATTAAATATGTCAATATGACATTGCCATTGACTTGTTGACAAAATAACAAATGTGTGATGCTACCTTTAGTTCACAAGCACTAAAACTACCAAAACCAAACATTCTTAATGTGCACAAGAACTAGAACAAATTATTAAAAAAAGGCCTAAACCTAAATCCAACTACAAAAAAAAGGATAATTTAAAACCAAACCACTAAACATGCTTGTAAAAATATTCAAATAGATTTTTTTTCAAAACATGAGAAGGTTCAAAATGTGAAATAAAATAAATAAATAAAAATAAAAATAATGATATGATGTTGTACATCATACTAATGTTAAACAAACAAAAGTTTATTTTAAAAGGGGGCAATTGCACTAGGGGGGGGTACACTTATGTATGGACAATTGGAAACCTAAAATTCCATATGGCCCACCATCCAAGAAACCTTAATGGGCACATTCCTAAATAATCATCATGGAAAAAAATGGATGAGGTTTCATCCATTACATAATAGATGTGATGGATGAATATCATGTGTTATGGATGAAAAAATGAAGGTTCATGTTCATGAACTTCATGCATCCATGAATGAAAAATTAATGATGATGGATGGACTTCATCCATTTGGATGAAAAGGGCATTCACATGGATGAATTCCATTTATGAGTGACAAATTGAAATAAATGGAATATTTCAATTTTATAATTAACTATGAATGTTTTAATATATATTTTAATGATTTACAATGAAGTAGGTTACAATATGTCATTTGTGAAATTTAGGATTGGGTAAGGGACAATGGGAATGAAGGACTCATTTAAATACATGGATGATGACGCGCCCCCTAGCTCCTTGATAGACTCCCAATGTGAGTTTGAAGTGAAAACAATGAAAAAGCAAAGAATCGAGGCACGCTCCCTGGCTCGTAGCACTTTGAAGGGTAGAAGGGTGTGTTGGAGTTCCGGGATGGGACTAGGAAAAATGACAAGCATTTAATCACTCACTTGAATCTGCACAAAACCAAACAACAAGTTGGTTAATGCATAGTTTGAGCACTTTTGGTGCTAAGACGAGCCACATGCAAACTCAGACTCACAAGACTCACCACAGCTCGGACTTGGGGGAAACCACCACCTTCCCCCTTATAGTATACTTTGTGCCTCTACACGAGGCCCACATCCAAATAGCTTTTTGTCCCAAGACTCCCAAATGGGACTCCCAAAATTGCCGAAGTTGGGACTTACGCGACTTTGGGGCCCCATAACTTTGTGTGTAGACCTCCAATTGAGATGAGGTTTAAAACAAAGTTGTAGCCCTCGTCGAGATCTTTCCAATGGTATGTCGCACGCAACTTGCACGCAAGGAAATTAGGGTGATTCCCAACTTTTAGTTGTCAGGAGTCAAATTGCCAATTTGACTCCCGACTTTTCTTTTGGCCATAATTTGTGTTTTAGATGTCCAAATGGGCGATGTGAACCCATTTTAGACATCTAAGTTTCAATAGCTTTCCGATGATATAAAGAATTTCTTGAGTCATTGGGTTTTGACCCTTGCAATCGCTCTCTGAACATTCAAGAGTCCATCGGGACTCCAACTCCCAAAGTGGGAGTTCATTTGAGAGTGTGAAGGTTCTTTCCTCACATTCTTTTGCACTCCCAGGGGCATGAGAATGCGACTCCCAGGCTTAGACTTGGCTTGCACCCTTGCAAGCCCTTTGTTTTGGTCGCGAGCCCAAGGCTAGGGTTACGACAAATGAAATGTGAAAGTAAAAGAATGGCTCCCAAGACTTCATAAACATATTTGATATTTTGAATCTTAACACATGCCACACTAGTCTATTTATTAAGGAAGGTAATTTGGTTGTTTTGTTTGTCAAGTTGAAATCTCCCAAATCATTGTCTCCCCCCCCCACCACCATTATGTTCTTGGTATTAGTGGAAAGCCCCCAATGAATAGGGAGATAGGGGTGCATTGAGTTAGTTTTTAAACAACTAGTGCAATAATGATTGAATATTGAACAATTTTGTTAAGAAAATTCAACAAAAGAAAATTTAACATTTAACAAAAAAGTAGGGCAAATTATTGGATTGTTAGAAAGCCCTTGACAAGTGGATTTCTTGGAAGGATATTTATGATTTCTAGACCTGAGGTGGGGGAGACATTGAATTTCGAATAATTTTCATGCAATTCAATCCCAAACCTTTAACAATGTTTTGTTCATCATTAACTTTTATATGTTTACACAAACCTTTATAATACATGGTGGTGTATAACTACTCAATTATCACCCTATATTCCATCTTCTAGTTCCAAATTTGAGGTTAGAAAATGAAATTAAAACTTTGACCATCTTTCAACTTTTAACATATATTTTAAAATACCCTAGTACCTAGCTTGATTTGGCATCAAGGTTTGTAATAGTTAATTTTATTTTTTCATTTATGTTTTGCAATACAAATGTAATATTTTACAAACTGAAATTATACTAATTGAAACTAGTGCAATTAAGAGTTTTTGCATGGTAGGCAAATATTTTTCAAAATTTTCACCAATTCCAATTAATTGATGCCTAACCATGCTAAAAATTTATTGAGAAGATGTTAGAATGGTAAAATATGTCAATTGTTGTATTGAAGTCTGTTAGGCCTTGAAGCATTTTAACAAATGACCTTGTGAGCAAAAAATATTTTGTTAAACCTTTGAACAAAATCATTTGAACGTTACAATCATGGTTCTTTCTAAGTTTCTTTCAAAAAATTAATTAGTTAGGTTTAACATGTAACAATTAAGCTTAATTGTTACATCTTTAATAATAGATGTCCATATGTATTTTTGAATCCAAAAATATATAGGAAGCATATTTCAAAATGTTGGGAAGAAATGCAATTGATAGGACTTATGTTTGATGTAAAAATTATCTTTTTAATTCTCTCTCTCTCTCTCTATATATATATATATATATATAAGGCTTTTATCAAGGAGAATGTCATATTTTATTAGCTTAAGGTGCATTTGAATTCAAGTTGCATGAGATGAATGTGTTTTATGTCCTTATCATCCCCAAACATTTGTTCTTTGGTTTCGGCACACACCTATTAGATCAAGTGATCAATTTTTTAAAAATTGTAACATGAACCTTCAAAGGTATTCTTAGTTTTGAGGTCTTAATTGCCTTCACCCATGAGGTCAAACTCACATATATGTATAAAGGTAATAAATGGGACTTAGTCAAATTTGGTTAAAGGCCAAAGAAATAAATAAATAATTTTCAAACCTTGTTATATACTGACAAACGCAAGTGCATTAGAATAAATTGCATATTGCACTTGTGATTGTGATTTATGAATGATTGTGCAATGTGCATAGTTTTCATTGTAGGTTTAACTTTATACTTGTGAGATTATAAGAATTTAAGCTTGATTGTTTGCATTGTGGAGGGTTTAGGGTGCACATTGCAATGTACTCATAAGTCCTTTTCAATTGTGTTGTGTCGTGTTGTGATGGTGAGTGTTTGCCCTTAGGTGATATTGTAACACACAATGTTCATTTTGCATCATTTGTACTTTGGTAAGTTTCTAAAACTTTCCCTAAGCTTGTTCAATCTTTTAAGGGTTATTTTTCTTGTTGTTCATGAGTCATCAATGATCAAAGTTCACAAATCAAACTTGTTTTGGTTTTTTTTTTCTTTTTTGTTGATCACATTTCACAAATGGGGGTCCAACCATTCTCAAGTCTTGAATTGATCAAAATTAGGTTGGGTTTTTGTGGTTTTGTTGTTAAGTGTGGTCATTGGCGATTCCGTGAATTGTAGTTGTAGTTAAATGGTTTCAAGTTTGGACTTTTTCCTTGATTTCAAGTGCTCCAATGCTTGAATTAACCCTAAGTTCATCACTTAAACTTAGTGTAATGTGTGCACTATGATCATCAATGGCTCCCCTACAACTCCCATCCCCTAGTTATTTTAGGTACAAGCTTTTCTTGGAGCACTAGTTCTTGAAAACCTTAACATTATGAGTGGTTGCATGGTAGGGTGGCTCATTTTTGGCATCACAATGTAACTTTTGTGTAGAATGTCATGCATTCACATGCTACTAAAATGCCAAAAAATCAACGATATGCGAAATTTGTGATTAATTTATATTTTCAACTTGAGTAAAAATACATATATATGTGTGTGTGTGTGTGTGTGTGTGTATTAATATACACCAAATATAGTTTAATGAACTTTGAAGTTGAAATATATGGATTGGTTTTTTCTCTTTGCCTCTTTATATGTGCATTTTTGTATATGGTTTTTATTTGGGATATCTTATATATGGATTCAATATATGATATATTGAAGCAATAGGAACATAAATGCAAAAAGATTGTTAGAAAAACCTTAATAAAAAAAGTTATGGACTTTTGAATGGCTTGAAGTGGCCCATGTATATTTTCATAAGTTCATATCATAATCAATTTTTGGTGAATTTCAAAGTTTTTTTAACATCCATGTCAATTTTTTCCTTCCTAAAATGGTTTCTTTTCATATGGACTTTTAAAATCATTAACCATCATGTAATTCCCCATTTAATGATATCATAATAGATTGCCATTTTAACATTATTGTACATATTTTAAAAAAATGGTGTATTCATTGAAAATGAGCCACCTTAACTTACAACCACCTTTGCATCTTCCTCTTTCAACACTTTTGTGTTTGTCAATGTTGAACTTGTTAAAACATCTCTTATCAAAGTGTTTAAATGAGAAAAATGCCTCAAAAGGAAATAGTACATCCTCATTGAACCTTCAAGATGTTTGGTTAGCTAAACTTCCTTGGTCATAATCAATGGCTTAAAGTGATGGGGTTGTCGATTAAAATATTCATTACAAAGTGTGCACCTCCATCAATGGTAGAAAGAGATTATTGGTCGCAAAGTTAGACTTTTTATACAAACATGTTGATTGGAAGAAAGCCAAAACAAACACCCTTGAGATGGTAGAAGGTACAATATATAACTATCCAAAATTTATGCATAAAAAAAATGAAGCATTGTGTGCTATATGTTTTCATAATGGTGTGGTTTATCAATTGGGCTTTGGGGGAGATTGGGGAGAATTTTAAAAAGGTCCAATTTGTTATTTTGTTTTACTTGTTGAAGGAAGGTCATCCCATGATGAACTATGAATCCCTCAAAGACTTCTTTTGTTTTATCAAAATAAAAAATGTGTCTAGGAAACATTGGTTTGGTAATTTGGGTTGGGAAGGAGCCTCAAATGTAGGAGTGGGGTAGATGTAAGGTTGAGTGGCTCACTTTCGTGACATAGTGACATTTTTTCTTGGGCACCTTTTGTTCAAATGTGTATGGTAATTACTATATCTATATACACAATAATTGGCAATTGAATTTAGACTAACAACTTTGTTATGAACACATCCATGTATTTATTTTTTGAAAAAAAGTTCATCCACTAATAGTAATGGACTTTTAAAATTCGAAAATAGGGATTAATTGGCTAGATTCAAAATTAGAAAATGCAAAAAATTGTATTGATTTCTATTTTAAATGTGTTATAGTGATTCAATATATGTTATAATATGAGATGAAAAACTCAAATAAAAAATCCTTCCCATGAAAAGTTTAGCCAAATGATAGTTATGGACTTTTCAATGGTCAAAATTGGACCATATTTTCATAAGTCCATAGAAGGTGCAATTTGAACTATTTTTCAATTTTTTTCCCTCAAAAGAGAATGTTTCCACAAAATATACACGAGGCATTATTAATATGGACTTCTATCACCCCATGACATATGCTTGACTAATAAAATAAGAGCAATTTGCCAGCTCATCATTGAACTAATGTTGTTTTTGGACTTTTATGGAGTTCAAAACTTGCCAATAGTGAGACACTCAATCTTGCATCCACCCAATGGTTCTTATTTTACCCAACGGATTTCAATTAACCCATCTTAATTGTGTTCCTCCCAAAATAAAAGAAAAATAGGTAATCTTTATTTTCAATTCTATAATCTTGATAATTTTTTTTTTTTTGGTGGGTGTAGTTCCTAGTAAAAAGTATAGTGAAATTGTCTCTCCTCTCCTTTCACTAGATCCTTTCGTTAATAAATAAGTTCATTTCTTGAAACATTTAATATATGTGGGCGGTAATAGAGGAAGAAGGCAAATTTATCTCGACAAGGGAATAGGAGTATTGATATTATCTACAATGTTTCAGCTATAGGTAAAATTAGTAAAATCATAGGTAAAGCAAATGGTGGATAGAAAATAATTATTGGCAATCCATCATATGGTTGTCAAATGGTTGACATTGTACCTCCAAAACCAAAACTTATTATTTTAAAGGGTAAATCAATCAAGGAGGATCAACCTTTAAACAATAATCCCAATATTGCGGATAATATGCATGATTTGATATTATAGTGCACAAAAATAATGGTCAAGGAGTTTCCCTTCCTTGCTTTCTCTTTGCTAATGAAATCACAACTACTAACAATGAACCTTGAATTTCCATGCATGGTTATGTTCTTGAAAATTGGTAATGGATACTTGCTTTATTGAACTTAGAGAAGATCATTAATGTTGTTATTGTTGAGGATATCTAGAATGTGATGTTGAAACTTTCTTAGTTCAAAGTGGACTTATAAAAGTTAAGATTGGAAAGAAGTTGGTTTCTAAATTGGAGCAAATGGTAGATCTATGTTTCTTGGGTGCAAACCTAAAGATTCAATGCATTTGAAGGAGAATTTGGCTACTTAAATGGTGCTAATCCAATGTTGTGCACATCACACCAACTTGGCCATTCAAACCTTTCCTTTTCTATCCATAATGTGATGTTCAGAAAACTTGATACTATTCTTCCATTCCTATTTTTCATGAAGTCCCAAGAAAACGATTGAGTTGTAAAAGCTTGAAACTTTCATGGACTCCAAAGGTAACAAAATTTTGTGAAATAGTAAAACCCATTGGATTTCCATGTTGTTTCCATGTAAATGGGTTGTGGTTGCATACTTGAAAATGCTCAATGTGAAAATATGGGAATATCAAATTGAGAGTGAAGTTGCAAGTTTTAATGTGTAAAAGTTATTAGATATGGAGTTGATTCTTGACCTCCATTGCATTTTGCTACTTCTTTAGTTTGTTCACAATTTAATAAAGTATATTTATATTTATGATTTTGTTGAGGTTATCAAGGATGTGCATATTTAAATTATATGAACTCTACAACAATCTTGAATGCAAGTTTAAGGACGAGGCTTTGATCCATCCCATAACCACTTGGCTAGAAAGCATCATGGGTTGCCTCTAATTTTCATTAAATATCCCACCATTGATGATGATTAGTGTGTTACAAAGTTGAATGGTTGCATCATTTTGGTTTATATTTGAAAGTAGATGATTAGGGTTGCCTTTACACATGAATTTGGCCTTCTTTTCTAAAATATGTGAATATGTTCAACTCTAATGTTCTATTTGAGTTGCCACTTACCAAATTGGGAGTTGATGAATGTTTTGGAGGTCATCTATACACACTATTGGGTTGTTATAAATGTTGAAGCATTGTTCCCCTTTCACTTGGAGGTCATCACATATTTTTATTATGTGCCAAAGAAGGCTTCTAAGTTATTTGTGGTCATTCCATTACTTGATAAGTTGAAACATGAGGGACTTCTTTCTTTACTACAACCATGCTCCACAATGGCTTTGAAAATTTGAAAAATGATGGCAAAGAATATAACCATTTCAATGTATATGGTTGTTTGTATCATGCTTTAAGGTTTTCATCTAGTTGCCATATTTGAGTATGTGAGCTTGCTAAACTTGCCATGTGCCAAGTTTTGGGATTTGTTGAAGATGAACATTGTTTTAGTGCATTATTTTTCATTAAAAGAAAATTCTGCAACCATCTAACCACCCATTTTGACATGTGTGTGAAGATGTGTTCACAAGATTACCTTTGTGGTGTTAAAAGTTTAAGCTCCACTTAGAAATGCACAAATGTGTTACACATGTTTGCATATGATCAAGTTGTTAACAACCTACACAAATAGATTTGGAAAAATAAATGAAAGTGAATATAGAGAGGGGTTGGCCAAACATGTTTGCTTCATTGAATTGTATGCATTATCATTGGAAAAATTGTCCTATTATTTGGGTGGATTCATTCACAAACAAATATGGGAACAAGTCAATCATTTTGGAGGCCATAACTAATCAATGGTCATGGATATGGCATGGATACTTTAAATTGCCAAGATGCAACAACGATTTGAATGTTCTAGATAGGAGCCTTTTGATTCGAGATTTATTGGGGGGTGTAGGTGTCGATCTCAATTTCAAAGTGGATGGCAATGAACATCCTCATTATTACTTGCTTGTCAATGGCATCTATCCTTGATGCTCATGTTTTGTATCGACCATCCATGAACCATGGAAAAAAAAACACCAACGTAATTTATCCAAGTTCTAAGAAACAACTCACAAAAATGTAAAAGATTGTTTTAGTGTATTGTAGTCAAAGTGACAAATTGTAACCAATCCTTGTTAATTGTGGGATCATAATGATTGCAAATGTATTGATGACACGCATCATATTAAGCAACATGGTAATCGAAGATTACCAAAGCAAGGACTTGGAGCCCACCATCAAAATGCCCAATCACCCTTCTCATTTGAGAGGGGGGTCAACATTTGTAGAGTATTTTCAAGGCATAGAAAAAATTGAGAACCAACATGGATATTACAATATGAAAAATGATTTGATTGATCACCTTTGAGGATTGAAAGGATTCAACCATCTTTATTTTTTTTGATTTCACACAAGTTTTGCATTTTGTTACGTCTATCATTTTTTTCCAACTTTTTAGCTATGCATCTAGCTTGCCAAATTTATGACATTTTGATATGCGATTTTCAAATTGCTTGCAACAAGAGGGGGTAGTGAGGTTGGAGCCTTTTGTTACTTCATTTGTTTGAGGTGTTGGTTTGTGCATTGTTGTGTTTGAGTTAAAGGTGATTTCAAAGTGGTTGTAGTTCATTCCTCTTGCCTTCAGCAATAGTAGTATTCTTTAGTTGATGTTCCTTCGTAACAAAACTTGCTTTCAATTGTGACTATTGTAAATGCATTGACAATGTTTGATGATACTATTTTGCACATGGTGATGTCAAAAATGCAAGGTAGTGGGACCCCTTCATCAATAGTAGATGTGAAGGTTGGACTCAATTTTCGTTGAAGCTTTGATGGTTTTCAATTTGTAGTCACAACAATGGGGTGTGATTCTACCCTTATTTGTTGTGTTGTCACATTTTTTGGGGCCATTGCAAGGGCTCTTAATGTACCCCTGGTGGAGATGCTCTTAGATGGAGCAACTCGTCTTGCAATTTGTGGGATTTGCATGATCTCTAAGGTAAAAGTGGTGTTGGGTGGTTATTAGAAATAGGAACCCTTGGAAGCTATCAGGGTGGTTTCTAGGATTCATAACCACAATTCTCAAGCAAATCAAAGACTTGATTCCGGTATACAACCATGGTTCTCAAACTTTTGTGGAATTTGTTTCTCAATGGACTGGCCATAGAACTCGCAGTTTATCACTGATTCTTTCATGAAAGAAAACCATGGTTCTTTAAAGGGTTTGAACTAGTAATAACTAGTAATAACTAGTACCAGCTTTTTAAAAATTCTGATATTTTAATTAAAAAGAACAGGCACTGATAGTTCTCTAATTGTGAATTAATCTAAAACCTAGAATCGAGGGTTCTTTATCAACTCATAAAACACTTGGAAAAAATTTGTAGTGTATTTGGAGGGCACCTTATATCCATCATTTTCCCTCCTAGAAATTGGGAGGGATATTATGCCTACTCCTCAATAGTGTTTGAGGGTTCTTATTAGCTGTAAGAACCCACCCAATATTGGGGAGTAGGCATAATATGCCTCCCACTCCTATGATTCATGATTTACATAAGTTTAGTTCATGATAAATTTTGCCTTGTGCTTTACAATATGTAAAGCCCCGATGGGTGGGGGACATTCCCAAAATGTGGGGCTGGACCTGGCAATCACCTCCTCCTAAAGCCCCTTATTTTGAGAATGTCCCCATCCTAGGGCTTTACCCTACACAAATAGCTCCATAACAATGGTGAATACCTGTTTCTTTGTGTGATCTTTTTGTCCTTAACCTTGTCCCCTAATGTACACATTGTGTTCAAGATGGGTGCATGGTGTACTAGGGGGTTGGTTATCTTATTATGCAGTCTAGGTTCTGCCATATGTGGTAAGATGAGTGGCTGCAATTCAGGACTTTTTGATGGATTGTGCTAAAGATTATTTTTTCATCTCGTGGTTATGGTATGAACTTTAGCAAAATTCACATAGTTTTAAAAGGGCTATGTCCTATGCCTCTCCCAAAGACAATTTTTGTAGTCTTTAGTTTGTATGGTTTGTACTTTATATGACAGGCCCATTTATGCACATGTATGAATAGCTTTATAAAAATATTTCCTTAATCATAGGTGCTATATTTTGCCACATGTTCAAGAGGGATGGCTGTAATTTGTATGTCTGTTGTGGATATCCTTGATTTTTGCATCATTTGTTTGATAAATAGATCGATTAGCCCCGAGTTGAACGTCTTGTCAATCACATCCCAACTTCAAGTGTAGGATAAAGCCCTAGGGTGGGTCACCATGTTCCCAAAATAAGGGGCCCACGATAAGGCAATAGTCAAGTCCCATCCCGCATTTTGGGAATGTCCCCCCACATGTGAGCTTCAGTGATTGAAAGGCACAAGGCAAACATTATTATGAACTTAAAAATATGGGAAACATTAGTGGTACTAGGGGTAAGGTCCTTACACCTACTCCTAAAGAGTGGTAGGAAGAGTGGAAGGGATCTTGCACCTATAGTGTAGGGTAAGGCCTGAGGTAGAGGTAAAGGCTCTCCAACAAAAAATGGGCTCCATGAGACCACCATGCAGTAGTGAATTACTCCCCCAAAAACAAACCACATTTGCCTCTTCCAATTCCAATTAGATGTGGCAACAAACCACATTTGCTTTTTCTTATTCCAATTAGATGTGGCGACAAACCACATCGGCCTCTTCTGATTCCAATTAGATATGGCAATACATCCTCAGGCCTAAACCCTCTCTCTCTTTTGAGGTTGTCTGCATCTGATGTGGTCAGGCCCATGACAGCCCAATCCATAAACAAAGGTTGGTTTCAAAGCACAACTGAGTACCTTAACCAGGTCTTGGGGATCGGACCTACCAAGGCAGAAAAGCACATGGAATCAGAAATATGACAAGTCTGAGAGGAAACTGGAGGGAGAGCCAACATTGTCCCCTATTATTACATCAGGATCAACTTTGCCAATATTCTCCATGTCCAAGAGTATATATGAGAACTAGGAATTCTCCCATATAACATCAGGATAATCATGTATTAGTGCCTGCATCCTCCAATAGTATTGTTGGATCACGAGAATCCTGCACAATATTTTCTGATGTATTTGTCCCTAGGACTCTTCATGTCTAATTGATCTCGTTATTGAAGCAAAAGACTAAAATGGAAAAAACACCTACATGCCAGCTGCAGATTGTACTTGGTGCACAGATCCTTCTGTGCTCGTCAAATCCCATTGCCACCAGTGAGGTAACACCAGTACTCAACAGGTCCCCCAGCAGAGACAGTTGTTGTATCAGTCGATCCTGCGTGCGTCATTGAGCACTGCTTCATATTTGTTTTGACCTGGCCAATTGCAGCAGAGCTTTTGTATGATTTGTTGCGGCATGCCCCATGTTTCAAGATCTGATGGCTGCTATCAACTGGACTCCTGGAGGAATCTCTGACTTCATCTGATGGGTCTCTGATTTTACCCTTATTCACTAATTCCTTAACTACCATCTAATATATTCATCACAGCCTACAACTGCATGTACAGCAACCTCACCCAATGGTACTTCATTCATCTACAGCAGGGACTCCTTTGGCCATGAGCTCATCTTGCTGATCTTCTGACAAAATATTGAAAGACCCCAATGTAAAATATGAAGAGCACATAAGCATGAACAGAAGTTCTCAGCTAAAGGCAGAAGAATAGCCTGGTTAATGAAAGAGATAAGGGAGTGTCATGAAAACATCTCCAAGCCATCTTTCCAAGAGAGATAATACTTCCTCAAATTCTCTTGCCTATTGCTACTCAAAAATTCACTTGCAAACACACAAAGCTACTACTAACAACACATCACATTCAAGATAGCTTTATGCACATTCTTAGAATGTCACTGCATCGTAGCCTTTGCTTTAGATTTGAAATTGTTGAGACCCAAACAAACATACCTAAAATAAGATCCCCAGCAATGTACCAGAGGTCCTGTAGTCAAGCCTGTTACTCCTTGCCTCCAAGAAAAGATAATGATCCACACATCTACTTCGGACAAGCAGTGAAGCAAAAGTTCATCTACACCTTCTACGACTGAAACCAAGCATTTGTGCATGCTGTGAGATTTAACAGAATGTTTTTGAAGTTGTCACATTCGGACAGCTGACCATGCTGTCAGAGAGATGTTCCATGTTGGATTGTTAGGATCTCCCTGGAAGGTACTCTCTCAACATGGTGAAGCAAGAAAGCAAATCAAGCTTCCCTGTACATTTCATGCCATTCCATGACAATCTCCAATTGCTTTGATGAACAACCAATAATGAAGAAGGTTATGTGCATCCCTTACAGAGCAAAGTATCTCAGTCATTCATGTGCAACAAACTTGGATGTGAAAATGAAAACCCATGTCAGACTTTACAATCAAACTGGAGAAATCACATGCTTGCTGCATTATCCAACAGGAACCAAGATGAGCATTCATTAAGTAATCACCTGACAATGGACATTCTGCCATGGTAGTTCGCTCCTGTTTTGCTGTTGCAACACTGGTAAGAAATGGTTAGCATTACAACTTTTGAGCAACCACATATGGACAAATCCTATCAGAATCAGAAAAACAATTTATCACAACTTGCGTGGACTGGAACTAAAATGAGTTGATGCAGAGCATCAGAGAGAACAAAGGTGGAGAGCTATGAGTGAAAGACCTCCAACCTGAATTATGGTGTGGCATTAATGTATCCTTTCCTGCATTTCATAGGAGCCTATGTTACAGCCCACTCAACAGCTACCCATGGTTGCAGGATGCACCAGCCACATTGAGAACTCTCTGTTATCCCACACCTGGGCTAAGTTGACTCCTTCCTCTCCATTGTATTACCAATGGTTATAATATAGTACAAGAATGAGTGCACTTGCCTTATCATGAAGAAACACATCTCCATTGAGGCAGACCACCCCCAGCCTCTGACTGCAAGGCTACTTAAGATGTGATCTTCACCTGTCCTGGCAAAACTTGCAATGCCCAAACTTCTAAAGGCCCCAACCCCAGGAATGATGATCCTGGTGGAGCATTCCAAACAATTGCTGAGGATTTCAACATAGTCACAGTGATGAGGCCTCAGTGGGAACATATCTCTGCCTACAATTTTTTCACAGACTGGAACTCAGACTGCCAAACCTACACTCCTAAGTACCATATGAGGTCTTTATCAAGTACATCTATTGGGGGGGCAGTGGAACACCATTGTCCAATCCTATGTAAAAATCAGAACTGAAAGCATACTGAAAGCATAGTCAGGTGGAATCTCCACACCTTGATGTTCAAATGGATGACCAAAGGTCCTGCCATCCTTGTGCAAACCACAATTCTCAATACTAATTTCATTTACACCTGTGGTGTCCCAAAGACCCTGCCCAAAACAAAGCTGGCTTCAGACACACAAGTTCAGATGTGTCCAGCAGCTGGTGATGATGATGGTCACCGAGCCCAGATTGTTTTTCCTGATAGTCTAGCAACACCATGTCCTTGGGCTTCTGGTTCACTCAGGTTTCCAACAGGCATGGAGCCACAAAAAGGTCATGAAGTGGCTAGCTTCCACACCTGACATGTTATGGGGCAAACAAGGTAGACTCTGGGGCACAGGGAGAGCAAGAGGCATGAATCCTGAACCACCAGGAATAGCTCCATGATTTCTCACAAGTGAATCTGTCTGATACAGTCCTTGTCCAGTAAGATCCTGTAACTGTGAAGGCTGCTGAAACTTCCACATCTGTCCTGTAAGGACAAGTTGACTTGTGCATATTGCACCGGTCTCGATCTGAGAATGCATTGCACAAGTCTTGATCTGAGAAGGCATTCTGCCATTCATTGTGTTTGCAATTTTCATATGGACACATACAGCTGATGTCCAAATTTTCATGGGAGGGGGGGATGGATGAGGAAATAATTAACATCTATGTTAGATGTGGTAGACATTGGTGGAAGCCCAAATATGGGTGTGCGTGGAGATGCTTTCATTTGTGAGCTTGCATAATTGTGGAGCAAGCAGCCTAATTATCAACACACTAACAAGAAGTTCTTCAAATAGGTCAAAGTCAATGCCACAACTCACTTCTTTTCCACTCTTGGAGTTGGGACTACTGATACAACAACATGAAACATAGCTTAAATTGAATGAAGGCATGGAAACTACTTGCAAACTATCACCACCCTTGAGACTTTTCGATTCCTAATCTAACTGTGGAGAACCATATTTTCAATTGGGTAATGATGAAAACATAATTAATGCATTGCATTAGTGTCAAACTACAATTGGAATAACAACTAGTATTTTCTTGGATATGATCTAGACATACAAAATGATAATTTGTGTAGTGCTTGATGTCAACCTACAACTATAATAACAACAAACGTTTTCTCGGGTATGATTTTAAAACATTGAATGAGATCTCATTTGTGGAGTGCATTATCATTGTCAATCTATGGCTATGACATCTAATATATTATTGAACATGATTCAAAACATATTGAATAATCATCTACACAATTTATTATTGTTAAAATACAATTACAACAACATTTTAATACAATCAAAATATACAATGATAGACCTTCTGAACTTTTGGGTATGAAGAAAATTGATGTCAACAATTTTCTAGGATCATAGTTTTGGTAGCTAAGAATTGTAGTATTTACATTTGCCTATTACCTTTAACTTGCCAACATTGGTAAAATATTGATAAAAAGATCTAGATTATCAATGTATTTGTTTGGCTAAATGTGATGGATCTTAACATTCAAAACTTAATCTTTTAAATTTTTGGGGTATTTTTACATGATCCCCAACGCATGGTATTTTATTAATGCATTTTATGCATTTAGACAACTTGGATTGCTTGAACTAAAGTTCTAGTAGAAAATACAACTCAATCTTCACATAATATTTCTAAGTGTACTTTTACATGCACAATAACACAATGCCCAAGTTTAAACCAAGGTGAAGAAAAACCAATCGCAAGAAGAGGCTACCATGGGTCATTTGACAACATGGATGAAACAAAACCTTAACTTAATAATAATGACCATCATCCATATTTGATATGTGTTTGGGTAAGGCCTATAGACCTACCTTAAATTTGTTTCCTCTTCTTGCACACCTTTATAAGTGGTATGGTCAAAAGTTAAAATCATGAATTTGTGAAAACTTGGAATATATTTTTCAATGTTATTCATGCACCTTTCTTTCATGATTGGTTTGCAACACCCTTAGAGACCAAAAGCCTTCATTGGCATAATCGAATTTAAAATCATTCAAATGGAATTGAGAATAACTACAATCAAAAATATTTTAGATGAACTAATTAGATGAGATGTGGGCATTGGGCACATATTTGATTTCCTATTTACCTAATTTTATCATATAAAGTTGTATCTATAACCTAGAGGTGTATTATGATCCCGTTCAATAAATTTGTAACTAAAGACATAACTGTAGATGAACCCATGAATGATGTGGAACAATCTTTTCTTTTGTCAGGGTAAAATCACCAAAAGGCAATACTAAATCATTTTTTAGCAATATTTTCATATTTTTTGAAAGTCAAAATTTCAAAAAAATTCCTTTTTTTAAGAGCATGTTGTCAACTTGTCATAGGTTTGTCTACTAACTAATTTTTTAATGGTCCTATACAAAAGTGTCACCAATTAAATCAAAATTTGTCTAGTGACACACAAAATTGGAAAAAAAATAGTGTGGAAGGAAAGTTCAAAGGAGACCTCTTTGAAAAATAAAGATGTTAAAATACCCAACAAACTAGGTATTTGAAGCTTAAACATATGCAAGAAAAAAAATTATGCTCGGATTCATTTGCATCTTTGGAATAATAGAGCTACAATTAAATGGATAAAATATAGGAAGTTGTTGGTTTGAGAATGGAATCATGGTAGATTGGAAAAATCAAACATCATTGTAGCAACATTTGAAAATCTACATAATCTTTTCAATTTTGGTTACATGGTAAATTTAAGCATTCCACCAAAATGTGTTAGACCAAATGAGCTCCATCAATATCATAAACCAATTTCAAATACCATATTAAAACACCCTATGATTTTGGATCTTCCAAAATACCCTAGAAAAACATTAAAGTTTTTGACATTTTCTACATTGGCATACACCCCATTTTGGGCCTTGTATGGGTTTTGCTGCGTAGTATTTTATTGCATGGTTTAGCCATGACATTGATTAAATAGTGTGTTTGGACCCAAGTAAGAAAACATTGAATTGAATGGGCGGTAGTTTAAATCAAGTATCTTGAATTTTGTTCATTTCACAAATTGATATTCACATTGTTAACATTGTTTGGGGGCCTTAGATCCCTTTATTCCCACTTATAGATTACCAACTTACCATAATATCCACTAAATGAAATCACAAATTTTCCTTGAAATTTAAAAACATGTAATGTTAGGAAAATTGGCCTCAAACATGATGCAAGCAATGTATTTTTTGATAGCAAATTTTCACCACCTTGGGACCCAAAAAAAAGCGGTGCAAATGGCATTAAGAAAATCAACAATAGGATTTGGAAAATTCTCCATAATTTGATGACGGAGAGGGGTGAGGTTGCCATCCTCTTGATGGATGATTTGAATTAGGTGTTGCCCAAATATACCAAATGCATTTGTTGGATGCCAAATCATTGCTCCATCTAAGGTTTCCATCACCACTCCACTCTTCAGCAACTTTCTTCCATTGCTTGTGACCATGAAAACTTCCCATCAAATTTTGTTGTCAAAATGGATATGATTTTTTAAGGTGGGAGTATACTAACATGATGAGATATCTTCTTTAAAACATCCTTATATATTTGATGGCTTGAAGTATAGCAAGTAGGAACGACAAGACAAGCAAGATATGTTAGATGGAAATGCTTTGACAAATCTTGCATTTGTTTTAGAGATCATATTTCATTGCAAGCTTGTATTTGATCTCCCCTTCCCACTTCTTTTTTAGTTGTATTGTATGGACATGGATGAATTGCATTTTGAAGCTTGTGATGGTGTAATGGAGTGTTGTTGTATGGGCTTTTGGGAAAAAATGGGGTAGAACTTCAAGGTAAAGGTTCAACCTTTAAGTTTCTCTAGTTTTTGTTTAATTGATCTTCTTGTTCCACATCAATGCATATTTATTTGGTTTTTCTCGCTAATCTTTCTTGTGTTCCAACTTTGATTGTTTCTATTGTGATCCATCAAATCTTTTTAGTTCATAATTTTTTGAATATCTAAAGTGGCACAACAAAATTATATTTTTAATGACAATGTGTTTCAACATCTTTATTTATGGTTATGACTTCATGAATGTCGACACATGGGAGTGGTGAAATAAAAATCAAAGCTACATTCACAAATTAGTAATGCACTTAGGTTTTTAGAGTTTTCACCTTTTTTTTTGGGTTTACATATCACTTCAAATTTCATTTTCTATGTTAACCAAAAGTTGATTTTTTGTGTGTCCATTGTGCTTGTTAAGTTCCACAACCTTTGTCAATTGTCAAAAGATAATGCAACATCAATTGATTTACACCTATCAATTTTTTTTGTGTTCACAAATTAGTTTTTTCTTTCTTTTGCATCCTTACTATTTGTCAAACTTGGTAAGTTCAAGCTTGCAACATTGTTCAATCTACACCTATCAAAAAAAATTCTATGTTCACAAATGATTCATTTCATTTTGCATCATGATTCCTTACTATATCTACCAAGTTTAGGAAACTTGAGTTTGTTGATAAAAATGTGTAGCTTTCAAATCTTGATCATATATTCATTGCCTTTTTTTCCTTCTCTTAACCATTTCACCCTTTTAGCCTTCATGGAATTTCAAATTTCATTTTTTTAAATTTCATTCCATTGGTTGATCCTAGTTCTAGCAATGTAAACTTCAATTTTGCAAATCGGGTAAAACAATTGTTTTCACCTACACTATTTTCAATTTGTCACCCATTATTGAAATGTATTTTCATACTATGTCTATGGTTAGTGCATCTTGAAAGGGAAAGGAAAAAGTCTATAATGAAACTATTACAATCCCTTGTGGAGATCCTACTTTAGCCATAATTAGTAAACCAAAAAAGAAGAAGCTAAAAAGGTATGAATGGGAGGTCAATAAGGTTTACCATATTGTTGCGATATTTTTAATACTCTTGAAGTTTGATTGCAAAGTTGTGTCCATGTTTTGGGTATCAATAGTTCTTTTTTACACCACATGTTCATGGAAATCTTTGAAGAACAACTTTGTTTTAAGAATAAAAGGTTTTATATCTAGTTATTTTCTAGGCTATGTGTCTCATGCAAGTTTGTGGTCTTTGTCAACAACATGTTCAAGGATCAATGGTAATAGGGGCTAAAACACAAGTATCACCACAACTTTAGTAAAATTGGACTAGATGTTCAAGTACGCAATTTTCATTTTTTGAGTTTTCCATGTTGAAGGGTAATAAATAGGTTAGTTCAATTCTATGAAATGAAATTTTTCACATGTGTCTCCTTCCCTCCATTTTCTCCACACTTGTTGCTAGCATTTATGAAGATAGATTTAGTATTAGGTGAATCCCAAAATTGTCCTAAATTTTGGCATGTGCGACATTTGAATTTTTGTGTCGAAGAAGAGACATGTGAACATTCTATCTAGCGCCATCCTTTGCATTCAAGTCAAAAAATCACAATTTATGTATTCCCAATAGGTGGGCCTTGCCTTACATTGCATTGAGTTTCTCACACATATTATCACTTTAGGCACCACTTTAGGCACATTCATCCAAATAATGCTCATGTTTTGTTGAAGTTATGGAACAAACTAATTTGTAAACATCCATCCCATAACAACATTAATATCTTAAGTTTGTTTTGTCACCAATGCCAACAATGTCTTGTTTGTTCTAATGTGGAAAAAATTTATGATTTATAACTTGGATGTTCACATTTCCTAGGGGCTATGAAATTGACCTCTCCAACCTATTTATCATCCACTAATTGAATAGTAACCAAAAATGTTCTAACCTTGGAATCTTTTTGTTCTTTGTGTTTTACACACAACAACAATTAGATGCATGTAATTGTCACATAAACTTGCTTCAACTGGAGAGCCTATGTCTTTGTCATCTTTCATGTCATAAATCTTCATACCCTTTTGAGCAATTTTTGGATAGTGCCTATTTTGCCTTTCATTCCCAACAAGGTTTGTGGCATGACCAAACTTGTTGAACGAAAATACCCAAATTCTTTTGGACACCCACAAAATTTTGGGTTTCCATGAAAATTTTGGTTCATTTCTTTATTCATTATTTGAATTTAGGGTCTAAAGTTTAGACCCATTATAAATAATAACTACCAACCCTAGTGACAATGGTAACATGTTGGGGTTTAAGGTTGGCTAGGAAGAAAGCAATGGCGAACCACCAACAATGGGGTAAGAAGCTAGAAAGTAGCAACCTCAAAATGGAGAATCTACAAGTTAAATCAAAGTATATGCACATCAAGGCTTAATTGCAAACTAAAGATAAAAACTGGGTGGTAGACATGGGAGTATTTGGTTTGTATTTGATCACATGGCAAACATCCAAAATGCGCTTGGTGCATGATTTCTTGAAGACTTTTCAAGTGTTGGATGATGGGAAAATTAGAGCCCAAGCCATGCAAGAACCTATTTTCATTGATCAAAGTGTCATTTGAGACATTATTCGGATCAATGATGAAGGGGAATATGATGTAAGGGAATCTTCCAAAACCATTATTTGGTCATTGGCGAAGAATTTTGCCAATGAGGTCACATTTTGACAAGGAAGGCTATCATGTAAGCCAAATGGTCCATCCTTATGCTATTAGGTAAGTTGTCATCTTGCAAACAATTTACATGATGAACAAACAAACTTTATACAATATTAATAAAATTGTGTCCTTGGTGCATGTAGAACAACGAAGAAGGTGAATTGGTGCAAGATAACATTTAAGTACATTACATCAAAGGTAAAGAGGTTTTTAGAAGATCTAAACATGGGAGGGAAGACCTTCCATGGATCCTTGACCAAAGTAGCTTCCTCTGCTTGAGGACTAAATAAAAGAAAATGGACCTACTAAAGAAGTAGGGGAAGAAGAGGAGGAGGAGGATGATTAGCACATACTTTACACCAAGAAATGGGTAGTACGACATGTACCTTTACCCACTTCATCTCCTATTGGCATCAATATTCAGAAAATGTCACAAACCAAACCCCCTTTTCATAAAGAACTAAACACCAAAAAACAAAGATACAACAATCTTCCTATGAACAACACAACATGAAAACTTGTAGCTACTACATGAATTCTTACACATAAGTAGAGGCCAAAGATGCAAACAAGGTAAATTCAAATGGTGAATGTAGAACCAAGTTGTGGGATGTTAAGAAGAACAATTTCTCCCACTATAGGAATAACCCACCTAACTAGAATTTTGTCATATCTTGAGGAGGGTAAGTAACATGCAATACTAGTAGGAGAAATTTTACATGTTGCATGCTTGTCGTCATCTTTTATGCAATGACATAGATGGACCAAAAAAAAAAAAAAAATCAATGATAAGTGTGCAACTCGTTGTTGTTAGATGTTGAGAATTCAAGCTCAACTAATTAGGTTTCATTAGTTACTAGAGTAAGAAAGTAACTAGGTTATGTTCACAAGATTGAATTACTTTCTTTACTTATATTAGTTTGGTTATTTGTGGTTTGGTTTTTTACTTAAATACTTTGGGTTGATGGTTTGACTTTTTTTTCTTCATTGCACAAGTTTATGTATTTCATGTGACAAAAACCTTGAGGAGTTCTTGATGTTATGTTTCATGTTGTGAGCATCATGTTTTAGTTTCCTTTCAACAAAGATTTATGTTTGCACTTGAATAGATCTCCTATTTGTTAATAATGGAGGCACTATTAACAACCTAATGTCCTTTATTGCGTTGAGTCTTGTTGATTATGGGTGCTTAAGTGAAATGGACATTGCCAACAGACTAGTTTGTTTTAGAGCAAATGAAGTTATTATTTTCCATGGTATCAAATTTGGTGTCCCCAAAAACAATTAATGAAAATACATATTATTTCGTATGTTAGTAGTGTGCATTACATGGTGCACCATACGAACTTGGATGTTTAAAGTTCAAACCTCGAATGGTTTGAGTTTGGTAAAAAAGAGCAAATTCTTGCTCTTGTATATATACAACTATTCTATTCCTAGCCTTAAGTGGCATCTTGAGGTGACTAAGCTTACTAAATTGTTGGAATGCAAGGGCAACAAGAATTTGAAAAATGTTAAAAAGTGATGGATTTAAATGCTATCACTTTCCAAGAGGATTTTGACTAATTATTGAGCTATGGTTGTGAAGATGATTAAAGATAGTGCTAACATAGAAATTGCAAAGAATAACTATGAACTTTTGTGTGATGCAAAGACCTTGCTAGGTCTCACATGTATCTTACCCTTGTTGGAATTGGTGCAAGGATTGTCCAAGTTTTCACAAGGTAAACAAAATTTCATTTATGACTTTGTTTCTGCCATGAATTTAAGCTAAAGCATATTATTTAGCATGTATTGTGGGGTTGAAAAGAGGTTTTGCCTTCCACACTTCACATTTTTCCTTGAACTTGTTGAGGACTACAATGACACACTATTTTTGACTTGGTGGATAGAACCTACCACCCATATTCAATATGTTGCCTTTTATTTTGGAGGCAAATTATATATGCTCCATGCCACCAATTCAACCACTCATATTGTGAGCATGGAAACCAAAGAAATTGTGTTTGAAGTGGTAAATTTTTTGAAAGCACAATGTTCTTCAGCTGCTATACATTTAATAAGTGTTGGAGAAGTGTTTTCTAGCACATGAGTTACTACATGCCATTGGTGTAATTTATCCTTAGGATTGGTCAGATTCAGAAGCAAAGGTAAACATGTCCCAAATGGCAATCATTCAATCCCACTTTGGGTACCCCAAAGCCTTTGGGAACCCTACCCCAATTGTGAGGGCATTGTTAAACCTTATTCTCCTTGACTAACCATCTTCTTTCTTCAAATTGACAATGCAAATTCATGCCAACTTGCAATGTCACCTCTGCATGACTGCCACCTAATTCTACACTTGTGGGAGAGGCTCAGATCTAGTAGAATTTTAATCACCACCTCTCTAAGTGGTTTAAGTTGGTCAAGCTCTACATGGTTATGGTGTTGGGTAGCATGGAGGATGAGTGCACTTTCTTCAACCTTGCATACATGACGATAAAGTTGTGAAATTGCTTGACAATTCATCTCAACTTAGTTGTTTAGATGTCTGCTGAGAGTTTTTACAATTGCGTACCTTTCTGTTCTACATAGCAATACATGATTGAAATGACAACTACATTCACTATGGGGTTCATGATTTTCTCTGGTTTGGATTTATATGCTAGCTGGAGTTATTGCAGCTCCTATGTGGGCCACTAGTGCATGTTCATTTTGTTCTTGGTTGGAGAAACATTAACCAAGGCTCAATGAAGCTTAATGAGCCTCAAATGGCAACCTTTCCAAGTTTGGCAGTGCTTTTAGCTTCTACTGTTCACTTGTTCAGATTTCAGCTTCCACTGGTTGTCAATGGTGGTGACATTGTTGTCACTCATCAATTTCTATAAGTTTCTATTTAGTTTTGTTGTTTTTGCTACTAACAAGGGTTTGGGTGCAGGCAGGGCTGCCAGACCTGAAAATCTTACTGTCAGCTGGATGTTGATATCATGTATCCAATTCCCAGATGTACAATGCCATGCTTGTATGTAGGACTGTTTGCAGAGTATGCAACTACAAACCTTTTGCAATTTGTGCCTGCGGTTTACCTGCATTCTAAAACTCTTTGATACTATCACCTGTTTGTAAGTATATTGCAGTCTAGAACTCCTTGATACTATCGCCTGTTTGAGCTCCAGAGTTATGGGTTTCTTAACAACATGTATAGATACAACAAGCTGATCAGCCACCCTCCAGTTGGTCAGTATTCAAAGATGGTGCCACTTTGAATTTTGAGCTTTGACATTGAATGTGCAAAAGGAAGGGTCATTTTCCAGAACAAGAGCAGGATCCTGTTATTCAGGTACTTTTAGGTACTTTGGGTGCCTTTCTGTGGACACACATACTCTCAATGTATTCGCTGTTATGCCCACCTTGTTTCTTTGCCAGAAATTCTGTACTTGAGAACTGATAAATAGATCTTTAATGTTGTTCTGAATTTCTTATATTATCACATTTTGCTTGATAGTTGTGTTGGATTTGAGTAGTTCCATTAGCTTTGTTGCGCACAAAGAGGACTATTGACAACCTGGATCTTTTGAAACCAAAACATATAGCTTGAAAGTTTTGCCCAATGCAGTTTAGATTAGGGTTTCAGTGTGCCTGATCTCTATAGTGCATTGATGGCCTTCTTTTCACAAGTAATTTTAGGGGACTGTAACATTGTATGGACTTATGACAAATCTGGAGAACTCAAGATTGCCTTTTGTTGTTGGTGCTAGATGGCCAATCTGGTAACAATGGAAGGTAAGTGCAAGAGGAAAATTCCCAACAGTCATCTGCACCTTGCAGCGCTTTTCAGTTTAATGGATGCAACAGTACATATGTATCACTATGGAGACAAAGACCTTGTCCTTGGCCATTTATAGTAAGGTGTAACAGACTTTGATTTAGTATAGTAGACTGGGTCAGTGGTGCAGAGTCAATCATGAAGTGGGTCACAATGTTACACTCTGCAACCATGTGTAGTGACAAAACCTCTCATGTTGTCACCACCATTTTACATTGTGCAAAATCTAGTAGCCCTATCCACTGAAAGCTTGAAGGAAAATGTAGGCATATGAACATATAACACAGTGCGAGTTCTCACTGGGAAGTTATGAACAATATTAATTATTAATTAGTCACGCCTAAAAAAAAACATAGTCCTAATGTAGGCCAACTGGATCCACCCGCCCCCAAAAAAAGGCCACCTTTGCATACCACCACACACAAATTGTAGCCATCCAGCTATCTGGAGAATTTGATGCAAATATGATGGGACAATATTAATTAAAGCACCATAATAATTTTGTTAAGTCAAATTCTCATTCAATCATCTAGTTAAATAATTCCAACCCACTTCTTTACCTTACAGGTATTTGAATGAGTCTGGTTTTCGAACATGAATTTAATATTCTCCCATGTTATTAATGTGTTGCATTCTGTTGGGTGTCCATCATAACAAAATTCATAATTTACACACATTTGTGATTGTGGAATTGATACTTAGACATTGTTACTTTGAACTTGTTGCAGCATAAACTTTGTTTCCCCTGCTTATCATGCAAAATCTGTGTAGTCCCTCATCAATAGAGACGAAAAGGAAGACAGACCTTTTGTGTCACAAACATGCCTTCAGAGCTTGCAATATGAAACCTATTTTAACCCACTTCCTACAAATCAGCTATAATATGCCAATTGCAAAGCCTACTCAATGAAAAAACACCCACCAACACATCTTTAGGAAAGATATTAACTACTTTCACTATGATAAATAATTGGGGGTAGAAGGTACCCTCCACCCCCAGGACCACCCATAAGTAAGTAGCCCACCAATACCTAAGTACAGTACATAAAATGATAAAACATTTGTTCCACATCAAAAGATCCAGCTCTTGGCTGGGGAGCATTATGCAGCTCCCATCTGGAAATAAGAAGAATAGTCAAATGATCCGACTCTTGACCAGACAGCATTGTGCAGCTCCCATCTGAAAATAAGAAGAATAACAATTTGATCTCTTTCCATCATAAGGTTCAACAACGTAACCAAAGGCAATCTTTCCAAAGGCCTCTCCGTAAGTTGGTACTCCTCCTGTCTGGTTGGGGTAGTGCATTCAATGCACATCAAAGTCTTTGTTCAAACATGGAACTGAAAAAAAAAGTACTTTCAAACATCCACTCAATTAACTGACTTTGATAGCAGATTCTAACACAGCCATAATAAGTTGCAACTATCCAATCCAGAACAGAATATTTCTGGCCAGTGATGGTATATGTCTGTACCTGAATCTGTCAGTGGAAAAATCTGCTAGGTAAATAAATTCAGGCACAGAACCTAAAGGGAAAATTGTGAATTCTTTTTTTTCAGGACCTGCTCATTAACAATCTATTTACAAATTACGAATATGCACTGGACCCAAAATGGTGTTCAATCTAGTCACTCCAGATACTGATGTAAACTGAACTCCACGAGCTGTGAGGAAAGGTGTGCACAAAACAGGGTCAAAATTTCAACTGCAGTACAAGCTTGGTGACAAACAACCTAGTACCAAATCCTCTAGGACACAGATTAGTCAACTCACAACAAACAGACAGTGGGTTGTATACTACATGAGAGGAATATATGTGCCACCATGACCCTTGCGTAAGATGAGAGGCCCAGCAGTTTCTGGTACTCTATCAAGCATCTGCATGCAAGCGTCAACTATATCTGAGAAGCCTGTTGCCATGGTGGCAAGCTGGAGGCGGGCCCGGATATCACGCACATGCTTCAAAAGAACCCTCATGGACTTTCCCAGATTGCGTGCAAGCTCCTGTGGCATGCCCCCTGGTGTCAACCAGGTTGTGAAGTCCATGTGGTCACCACGAGCAGCAACCTCTGCCCGGTAGAAGCGTGCAAGCTCCACCAACATAGTTTGTGGAAGTGGAAGTGCTGACACAAAATCAGATAAAAATTGATCAATTCGTCCAGGTTGTCGCATTTGTTCCCAAAGTACAGGCACCCACTCTGCTGAGTGATTGAGCGCATAAGCCTCAGCAACAATTAGTGCATCCTGGAAGCGAGGTTGCTCCACCAGCCGGCGCCGAGCATTTGTCTCTGTCAGGTCAATCCACATGAGCTCTGGCATTCGCAGCTGCAGAGACACCAGTGATGCTTGGGCACAGCACAAACTTGTACTCATCCCTGCACAGAACAATTGTGATGTACAAAAAGTAAGTCCTAAGTCCATGCAATCATACTTTTTGCAGCTTTGCAGCTATCTATTAACAGGATCATCTGTGTGCAGTTCTATAAGAACCTGCCCAGTAGCTAGATATTTACCAGCATCCACAGCTGCATACACTTCAGCAGCTTCCACATAGAAGCGCATTGGATCCAGGAGCTCCTCACTATGCTCTGGATCATACCGCCTCACCCATCGCTCCAGAGCTCTTCGTGCTCGTGATTTTAACAGCTCAGCCATCTCATGTGCCATACCAAAGAAGCTGTATACCTATGACATGGTTACAACAAACCATGTAAGGTCAGTATCCCCTGGTACCAGATTTATAATTGCATACTGCATCTGCTGTGCTTTAATATCTTATTCTTGCCATGAACTTGCAATCAAGCAAGTTGTCCTCATTTTCTGTCTCAATCTCATAGGAAGAGGGGATAGCAAGTTGGCTACACACTTGTGAAAGAGAATCCAGGTCGTAAGAATTGAAGCGCTTCAGTGCTGAAAGAACTGCCATACGAAACCCAATTGCTGGGAGTGATGACACCATGGCTCCATCTCTCTTCTGGAGGAGGAGTCCCAGCTGCCCATTCTCAATGAGAAGATCCAGTATAAAGCGCAGTCTCTGGAAGTTGCTGAGACCTGTTACCAAACGTGCTAGACTTGTAAAGTCTCCCTCAGCAACGTATGAGTCCACACGTGTGGCTGCCAATGAAACCAGCACATCACCACCATCCAGGCATGCTGACAACTCATAGTAGAAGTGTGCCAAGATAATCAGCTCCACCTGCCAAGACTCATCTCTTAGTGTACAACATCATGTCAGCTGGATCAAATAAGCAA
>Ga0116231_10000074_pt1 | contig 108979 bp, 90 predicted proteins | sample S1TSphgellanicum_2_FD_89695 | JGI IMG/M metagenome (GOLD analysis project Ga0116231, IMG submission 89695) | Host-associated microbial communities from peat moss isolated from Minnesota, USA - S1T2_Fd - Sphagnum magellanicum MG | ecosystem: Host-associated > Plants > Peat moss > Unclassified...
CAGGAATAACTAAAAGGGGTTGGAGACGAGGTGTTTTGTTTTTGATGAATGCATTGCAGCAAGGATGCTTGTACTCTCTGGACTTTTTATGAATGAAGGTGTAAGCTCCAGATTCGATGATCAGAATCTGTTGATTTTGTATAAGTGTAAGCGGTGTCTGTGTGAAGATCAGTAGGTGTGGGCAGGAGAGTTTTAGATGAATTAGAGAGAAGATTAGAAGCTGTTGGTTGGTGTTAAAATCGCAGAGAATTCGATCCTGTGTAGGTACATTAGATCGTCCGGTTTGTTGTTTGGTCATACACCTTCTCTTTTTGGTATCAAAGTAGGTTCAGATCTAGTAGTTTCGGTAAAACCTGTGGATGTCTAGCTATAATGATAATTGAAGTATCATGTCTACGCCTAGTGCAGATGAGGTTGGGGTAGAAGAATTAACACATGATATTCATGAACAACAGATCGTTAATAGGTTCGATTATTTGACTACTCAGGGTGGACCACAAAGAGGAGCGGTAGTCCTACGTTTACTGGGTTTTGGAGTGGTAACGCTTGTGGGAATAGATCCAGATGAAGCTCGAGTCGAAGACATAGCAGTAGAAGTAGCTCACAGTGGTTTCTATACACGCGCTAAGGTTTGGTTGAAGGTGAGAGATGGAGCAAGGGGATGGGTGTCAATCTCAGAGCTACAGACGCAATACTACTACACCTCGTACCTTGCGTAGAATAACGCCTTTATTTGCTGAGAGGCAGTGTAGTGTACCTAGGATAGGAGACATTTGGGTTCGTAAGTCTGCTGTTTCACCTAACCATTTCACCAAATTCTACATCCCTAGTGTGGAAGATTTGTTCCAGATTGGAGATCATCTTGTCAGGGTGGAACACGGTGGATCGAAATCTCGTGTCATCAGTTGGAGAATATGGCGCGATTCAGAAGGAAAGTGGCAGTTCCAACAATAATCCACAGATGAGCAAAACTTTTCCATTTTTCCATTTAATTTTGTACCTTTGAGACCAGTAGCAGAAGGAAATCAGTCTGAATTCACAGACTGAATCATATAACATTTGCTCGTTTAAAAATCCAAAACGAACCGAATAGACTATAAAGCTATTCGGTACTGTGGTCGCCGATTGTGGCTTAAGGTTGATTGTGTAGTAGAAGGTGTTGCAATTTTGGTTTAAAACTGAACATTTGCAAGATGATTAGCCCCCAGGGGATGGATGAATTGTTCTGGGGAAGAGACCATGAGGACGTCAATGACTGGGCAGAGAGGCTCACCATGGCAGTGAGGTGCACGATTTGAATGCAGACAAGCTCTTCAAGATTGCGAAGTTGAATATGAGGGGTAGAGCAAAGGAGTGGTTCAAGAGGATGCAACCAGCACTAGCCGATTGGCCTAAGTTGATAACTCTGATCGAACAAAAGTATGGAAATGTGGATGCCGATGACATCAGGATGAAGCTTGATGCCATCAAGCAAGAACCCAAGGAGAGGGTTCAGAAATATTTTGAACGTCTTGATAAATAGTTTCAAAGGGGAAGGATATAAGATGCGGAATAAAGGAGAAGGTTTTTGGCCAGGTTAAGGCCTGAAATTCGAAAATTATGTGTGGTGAGGATGTTCACTGACATTGAAGAGCTGGTGAGTGCTGCCACTAAGCTTAACAAAGTACTGGGTGAGCTTGGAGACACTCCATTCGATTCTCTGAAGGAGGAGCAAGAAAAGGGAGTTGTAGAGACGATGATGGAAAAGCAGGTTACTGCTTTAAACAACACACTCATTAATTTCTTGAAGGGGAATGTGCCGAATCCTGTCGCATCATCCTCTTCCACCATGTTTGGAGGGTGCCAGATCTGTAAGGGAGGAGACCATATAGCCATTACATGTCCGAGATTGAATGAACCACGACCGAAATGTGCCAAATGTGGCATGTCTCATAGGATAGAAAATTGTGGGATAAGATGCTCCTTTTGTTCAGGTTTAGGACACTCAGAGGACAGGTGTTAGAAGAAACCCAAGGATGGGAAGTCACATTTTGGAGCAACAAACTTCCTGGAAGTATTACTGAATGATGAAGAAGCAACTCTGCAACAACTCAACAAGTTGTGTGGGAGTGAGAACATATTCTCATACACTCGAGTACCCAGGAGGAGAATGCCTATCGAAGTGGCATCGGCAGGTACTGAACCATCTCCTGAAGCTGCAAGAGAAGGCACATGGATGAATTGGGAGAATTCTGTCAAGTCGAAAATTCTGTCCCATTTCATTAAAGGAAAAGTGTCACTGACACCCATGGAAACAGTGTTGATGATACCGGGAGAATTAGAACACCTAGAAAATCTAGTAAAAGTGGTTAGAAAGAAAAAGGATGCAGAAGTTGCGAACAATCAGGTGTCCATGGTTTCAGTAACACCAACGCTTTGACGAATCTGCATCAACAAAACACATAGGAGTATGACACTCCACTTGTCGGTGGAAGTAAATGGCTATTTGGTGGAGGGACTTGTAGACACTGGAGTGTCTATGTCTGTCATGGCGGCTGCAGTAGTTCAAGAATTAGGACTAATGCACTTGGTTTCTGGATTTGAAACTTACAAGACCACATCAGGAGTTGTTACGCAAGCTCTTGGTCGAATTGATGAAGTACCGGTCAAGGTTGGAGGTGTGTAGTGCACCATGGTGGTGGACACGGACAGCTATGACGTACTACTTGGACTTGATCTTCTGATCAAAATTGGAGCAATTGTTGATGTGGAGCGAGGGCTGATCCAAGTGAGGCACAGACCAAGAACCAAGGTGGAAGTATTACCGTTGACCGTGGTGAACATGCTGTAAAAAATGAACTCGGAAACTCTGATACGAGAAGTTGCTGCTGCTCTGGGAAACACACATCTCGATGGAAATTTGGACACGATTGTCAGAAAGCCATCTTTGTGCGAGCACGTTGCAACTGGATGAATGGATGCACTGGTATCAGATTTAGACTCTGATACAGACGAGGATAATGAAGGAGGGATTCAGCTGGTAAAGCCAGTTGATGATGAAGCTGAGTTCGGAAACACCGAACTTGAGGATTTGGTATTGTTGGAAGAACCACAGCAAATTCTGCAGCTGACATTATAAGAGCAAGCTGATGATTTCATGAAAGAGGAAATCACAGATGCTGACGACTATGCTAATTGGATTAGGTGGGTTTCTGATGCAGAGCAAGGAAAGCAAGCTCTCCTTGGAGCCGCGAATTGCGTAGAAGTGCATGTACTACTACAAGTCCAGCAAATGGACACTGCTAACTTTCACAACAGCTTCAAGGAGCAATTAGCGTTATCTAACAACCTGAAGGCAAGTTCGAGGTGGGGAGAGATTTTCCAAAAGATTCGAATTGATCAGAATCTGGATGAGGAGAAGGGACAGCAACTCTGGGGAGTCTTAGAGCGATATCAGGATGTGTTTGCTTGGAACAAAGGAGAGCTAGGCTATTGTACTGTCGGAGAACACTCCATAGACACACAAGGATTTCCACCTTGCAAGGTAGCTCCTGGTCGATTATCATACTAAGAGGAGGCAGAGGTGAAGAGACAAATTGATGTGTTGGTGGAGTTGGGTAAGATGAAGCCGAGTGATTTTGAGTATGCCTGTCGTGTGACCCTCCCAGTGAAGAAGGACGCGAGTAGGTGATTCTGTGGAGACTACCGACCACTCAATTTACAGACCCGGCGAGATTCGTTCCCCATGCCTCTTGTTGATGATGTGATTTCCCAGCTGGGGAAATCAGCTTGGTTTACTGCACTGGATTTGCAGTCAGGATTCTGGCAAATTCGTATGGTTCCTGAAGATATGAAGAAGACAACATTGGTTACCAAGACTGGGTTGTATGACTGGACAGTTATGCCTTTTGGTCTCAAGAATGCAACCAATACATTCACCATAACAATGTCGTTAGTTTTCAAGGAATTGGGAGATAAGTTCCTGAAGGTGTTTGTGGATGATCTCAATGTCCACAGCGAAAATTAGGAAGACCATCTGCAACACTTGGAAGCTGTACTTTCCAAGCTCAAGGAAGTGAACTTGAAGCTGAACCCAAGCAAATGTTGTTTCGCTGTTGAAAGCATCGTGTTCCTAAGCTATGTGGTCAGTAAGGAAGGTACTAAGCCAGATCCTAAAAAAATTGACGCAGTGTTATGTTTTCCAGAACCAATGACGGTCACCAGTGTCAGGTCTTTCTTGGGACTGACAGGGTACTACCGAAAATATTTACGAGGTTATTCAAGGTTGGCTAGTCCGTTGTTTGAATTGACGAAGAAAGACGTTGCATTTGTATGGAATCAGGACTGCCAGCATGCATTTGATTCTTTGAAGAGAGCACTTGTTGATGCTCCCATATTGGTGCGTCCAGACTTCAAGAGGCCATTTTGCCTCAATGTGGATTGGTCAACAAAAGGTGTTGGTGCCATCCTGTCACAAAAGGAGGGTAGATTCGAGAAAGTGGTGGCTTATGCCAACAAGGGCTTGACTGTGGTGCAAAGGAAGTTTCACCCCATGGAAGGGGAGTGTTATGCATTAATCTGGGGCATCATGCATTTTAGACAGTATTTGCACAGAAACCATTTCACTCTGAGAACGGACCACAAGCCGCTTGAATGGTTGGTGACGGTGTCAGATGCACATGGCAGGAGAGGCAGATGGATCGATATGCTGCAAGATTTCAGTTTCAAGATATTGCATCGACTAGGCTTGAGGCATACGAATGCAGATGCTTTGAGCAGAAATCCAGTAGGGTAGGCCACGGATGATGATGACTTCAGTGAAGAGATCCAAGACATTGGAAGTCCACTGACTGACACATTTAAAAGAGAAGGGGAAACTCTTTTTGTTCAGACTAGCGAGGAAACAGAATGGCTCGGCGTCAGGGGAAAGGACAGGGGGTGTGTATAACATAATGTGTACTGTGACCATGTTAGCAACCAGCAACTGTATATGGTTGACGTTGTATCAGAAGAAGACCGGGTCAAGGAGCTTGAGCCATATGAGGTAGAAATTGCAAGGGAGAGTGAGCTTGTGCAGGACAAAGATGTGAGAGTGGTGCTGAAGAGGAGGAGACCCCAGTGCTATGATAGACAATAGTAATTAGAGCTAGTGTTGGCCGCTCAATAGCTGTTTGAGTCTGGTGAATGTGACTTGGTTGTTGCAGGTTCGGATGAGGAGGATGAGTGGGGAGCAAGCACAACGCACCAAGACATATGGGAGGATGTGACCTGCATGGATTTACTGCAAGGAGGCACTCTACCAGACACTATTGATCCTGTGGAGTCTAAGAGAGCAAAGAAGCGGACATTGAACTACCATTGGTAGGATCAATCATTCTATTTCAAGGGCTTACTTGTACCAAGACCAGAAGACCGCATGGGACTAGTAGTCCGAATGCACAAAGACCTAGGACATTCTGGAGAAGAAAGGATTCTGGCTGAAATATGTAGGAGGTATTTTTGGCATAATCGGACTGAGGATGTGAAGACTGTGGTAAAGATATGCCAACAATGTCAGATGGTGAGAAGAGTGGGGAGTATACGTTCTGAAGATGAGGAGTTGAAAAGCATACCCATTTGTGATCTATTTCATAGAGTGGCTATGGACACTCCAGGACCATTGCCTGAAACCAAGTCAGGAAACAAGTACATACTAGTGGCAATCGACCACTATTCTAAATGGTGCGAAGCAAAGGCAGTTGTTGATCATGGTGCGAAGACTGCGGCCAAGTTTCTAGAAGATGACATAATCTGCAGGTATGGAGTCCCCAAGTTCGTACTCACTGACAATGGTGGGGAATGGGCTGCAAAATTCGATGTTATGTGCAAGGATTACGACATCCAGCATCAGCACACTGCACCCCAATGGCTTCAGTGTAATGGGATGGCGAAACACTTGGTCAAGACTATCAAGCACGACATTACCGTTCTTGCTACAACACCAAGAAACATAGACTGTTGGGACGAGCATCTGGCTAAGGTATTGTTTGGGTACAGATGTGGGATACAGGCGAGCACCAAGTTTTCACCTTTCATGATTATGATAGGTCAAACACCACGTCTCAAGGTAGACAATTACTTGCATGCTCTAACTGCTATGACTGATGATGATGTTGATGTTGAAGTTACTGCAGCACAGTTTCTACAGAAGGTGAAGCTTATAGCAAGCATCCACGAGAATGTCTTGCTCAATGTGGAACAGGCACAAAAGAAACAAAAGAAGACCTATGATGGCAGAAAAGGTAAGCAGACTTTTGAAGGTCTGGTTGCAGGTGAAACAATGGTCAAAATGAAGAAACCAGGAAGGAAGAAGGCCTTGCCTGCAAGCTGGGAAGGTCCATACCAATTCATTGGACACGCAGATGGAAAGGGGAACTTTGATTTTGAAAAGGGCAGTCGAGTGTGCATCATCTAGGATGCTGATGGACGCCAATGGGAAAGGCCTCGTAGGGATCTTCAGATCTATCACGTTCAACAAGAGTAAATGAAGTTGAGGGACTCAGCTTTTTAAAAAACGGAGGGGTTACATATGTGACCGAACAATAGGTCACCATACTAGTGTGAACATAGCTTGTTGTTTGAGTTAATTTTGTAGCCGTCAGTGGTTTTGGCTGCAAGGATCTCTCCATTACTACTACAAAGAATGCATGGTGGCTGCGTCTGGATGTGCTGTGAAATCGGATCACGCGCAAGTGAAGCGGCGTGGATTATGGCGGAGTGGAGTCGCATTGATGAGCGGGAGTGGATGGAACGACGACGGATGAGGAGGAGGAAAGATTGAAAGCCAAGGAGGACCGGCAGAAGAGGAGAGAATATCAGAGAAAGTTTTTGGGAGACTTAGTGGGCTGTGGGCGAGAGGTGGTAGAGGAGTATAAAGATGCACAGATAGTTAGTGGCAAAGTTTTGTTCTGGCTGGTTGTTGAAATTCTCCATTGCGCCAACAATTTAGCTGGACAGTTATGAATGGCTTGCAGGAATAGCTAAGAGGGGTTGGAGACGAGGTGTTTTGTTTTTGATGAATGCATTGCAGCAAGGATGCTTGTACTCTCTGGACTTTTTATGAATGAAGGTGTAAGCTCCAGATTCGATGATCAGAATTTGCTGATTTTGTATAAGTGTAAGCGGTGTCTGTGTGAAGATCAGCAAGTGTGGGCAGGAGAGTTTTAGATGAATTAGAGAGAAGAGATCAGAAGGTATTGGTTGGTGTTAAAATCGCAGAGAATTCGATCTTGTGTAGGTACATCAGATCGTCTGGTTTGCTTTTGGTCATACACCCTCTCTTTTTGGTTACAATGGGTCTTAATGTATTTTTCTTGGGGCTGCATACTAAATGTGTAATATAAGGTATAAGCCATGGTATAGGGATTTGGGGCTGGAGTTTAAGGGCCTAGCTCCAAGCTCCCATTTGTGATTTTATTTATTTATTTTCATTTCACACTCCTACCATGTGACTTTGTTTTTTACCCTTCATTTCTCACTCCCTCCTTGTGACTTTGTTTTTTTTCCTCACTTACCACTCACTGTGAATTTAATCATGAAAATTAGAGACCAATTTATTTCTTAGAATTTAATAACTCCGAGGAGAATGAGACCAAAAGGACTTGTTCTCTTTAAGAGAACGAAAACTTCCTTGAAAAATGCTTGTATCATCAACCTAAAAAATTGAACCCGAACTCACCTTGAAATCAGAATCGACAAACCCCCTAAAGATTAAAACCATCAACTTATGGAAATGGTGATTAAAAAAATTTGACCCGACCTCAGAAGCGACAAGTTCTAATTTCTTAAAATATTTTTTTAAGACCTAGAGCCAATTGGTTGTCTGTTTTATAAATAACATTAGACTATGACTCAATGGTTCCTTTTAAAAAAACCCCGACCCGGCCAACACTGATCCTAACCACTTGCCTCGCAAGGAAAAATAATGTGAAAGCAATAACAAGTTTTTTTTTTTTTAAATTTTTTTTTAAATGTGTCTTTTGACCTGCAATATTTATGTCATATATCCTTTAATGGGTTCAATATTATTTGATAATGTCTCGAATTTGATGCGTGAGGGGCAAAGAGAGATGCCAAAATTAACCCTGATTGTTGTTCAGGAAGAGAGGTCCAAAGTGGCACATTTGAATCCCAAGAGTTGCTGACAAAAAAAACTACACGGAAATCCAAAAGTTGAATAAAAGCAGAAATGGTAGTTTGAAGACATTAGTTTGAACTATCCAGCTGCTTCTGGGAGGCAGAATAGGTAACAAGCTTTCCTTGGTGCATTCACACTTGATGTTAAGTCATTGTTAAATGAAAAAAATCTATGTGGCATCCTAGGTGTCACCCAATTTTAAATGGGCAATAGCTAAATCTTAAGTGAATGTTAGCTTAACATAAAATGTTAATGGTAAGTAGGTGTAAGTCCTAAATGACTAGCATGGCATTAGGTGACTCAACACTAGAGTCCCTAACACCAAGTGCGAATGCACCTTAAAAATGAAGCATTCAGTAGCCTATAATAGGCAACCGAGGGAACAAGTTTTCCAACATGCACTCCAAGACCCATTCCTTGATGACATTGTGTGAATTTTCCCTCTCTCAGCAGTTGCCTTTTCTTAAAGACAGGCCCTAGACACCACAGAGGGGTAGAGACATTAGACATTTTTACTCTGATCAAATTAAGGACCTGATTTAGGTATTGGGTTTTCTCTTATTTGACATGTAAGAAATGCCATCTCCCTAACTCGGACTTTGTTTCATCCGGTGTATCATTCTTGCACTTAGGCCCGATTTACACTAGGAGTCAGGGCTGAAAAAGCTTGGGGGCGACTTTGAGCATTTTTGGCTTGTTGTTTGGCCCCAAGGGTTGCAAATTGGTTTCCCAAATTCAATGGTATCCTTTTCTTCAGCCTTGAGGCCAATACAAGGCCATCAAGTTCAGCATTTATTAGTAACTTGAAGCAGATTGAAAATATTTTTTCTATTTCAACCCTTGACTCCGAATGTAAAGCCCTTGGGGCTGATTTCAACACCAAATAAGGAGTCTCCAAGGAAACACAAAAATAATGATGCTTTGCAGTTTTAAAAATGGGCTTACACCCCATCCCTTCTAGTTCATGTTCCCCTAACTATTTTCTCTTGTTACTTTCAAAGAATTGTGGTTTTGTTCTCTCCTTGCTACTTTGCTTCTCTTTATCTACCTAGCCTGCTATCTTATCTTCAAACTTTGTGCCAACCCAATCTGCTTCACAAATTACTATTCCACACAAAATGCCAAAGTCATTCAGAACATCCAATAAGATATCTTCATGAGTTCTGAGAATTTTGTGCTACTTACATTGAGTCAACCTAAAATGAATTGAGAGGTGACCAAATAATAAGGCTAGGGATATTTCAGATCAAACCACATAACAGCAACCAGCCAGCAAGGGACAAGAAACTAAACCCAACGCTAAAGCAAAGAGAAAAGAAGTACCACAAAAGGAGATGTTTCCACACAGGACGCTACACACCCTATGAACTTTGTGGTTGTCAGTTTGGTGAATGCTGTGCCTGCACAGCACTCACAGCATTCTGCCACAACTAATGCTGAGACTGTTTATATGTGAAATACATTAGGATTATGCATTACCTGAGTGAGTGTAGATCATTTGCAGGTACCTGATCAAGTCTGGAGAGATCAACAGTAGAGGTAGGATAAACTTTTTACATGGGTACCATGCAGGGCACCACATTGACATCCACAAAGTTTGTAGGGCATTCAGGGACCTTCAGCATGTGCAGTATTGGCCTTCGACCACCTACCATAACATGCCATCTGACTTCATCAGCTCCCAGCAATGGGTCTCATTAATGTCAAACATTACAGTGCATACTGATTTTCTCTCACAAGATTACCAGAAAAGGGAAAACCCAGGCACTACGGTCACAAGCTCAACAAAACCCAAGTAGAAAGAGAAGAACAAAAACTCCAAAGAAGACAACCAAAAACCTAGAAGAGAAAGGAAAAAGGACATGAAATGGAAACCCAAAAAGGAAAGTAGAAAGAAACCAGAGAGGAGGGAAAACTTTGAGAGCAATACTTCAGGGTATAACCTTAATAAGATAAATGAGCAAATCCAGAGTGGCAAGAACACAGAGGCAATCTGAGCTACACTATTCAATACACTTAAGGTCTTCCATATGTATTGCAAGCTTCAACACAAACTTGCAGGAGGAGTAGTCCTAATCTATTACCTCCCGACAATCTTCTCAGTTGCATTTTATGACGTACGGAAAATGATTGATCACATGGGAGATATGAGTTTTTAAATTTCACTCTGCATATATTGGAGAACAAGACAGGTTATATGGTGGAGCAATTCTTGTTACAACATGCATGCATGAATCTTGATCAAACTACTCTAAGAGACCAGAAATCCTTTGTGAGTTGTCTGAATCCTCTAAAGTCACAGACAAACTGAATCCAGAAACAGCTCCAGAGTGACAATGACAAGTGCTGTACAACATCCTGATCCCCACCCCATGTCTTCTAAACAGGCCACTGTGAGTGGACATCGGAGATTGATTTTCTACCACACCTATCTTCAAAACTTGGAAAAATCCCTTCACAGCAATTTGAAGTCAGCTTTTTGTACTCTCATCAATGTCAAACATGTCTTCTGGAGTGTTCATCCTCTCTTCTGGGCTGTTCATACTACCCTCCAGTTCAAAGAGCTCTTCATCCTCATGGTCACTGTCATATTCACCATCTGCAACCATGACCAAACATCAGGGCATTCAGCATAAGCATGCATATCACATTCCTCAAACTGTGACGCATCTACAGGAAAAGAAAATCCCTGTATGTTTGACCAATCCAATCCAAACTGCTTACCTTGCTCTATGGCAACATGTACTGATACCATGATAAAAACCACATGTCCAAAGAAATCTCACAGGATCACCTGTTTTCTCCACCAAAATCAGCAATTCCAACAAAGATCTTGACTTTAAATACATACCACTATCCGGTGGAGGTGCACTGTAGTCAATGCCAGGCTGAAACTGAAGGGGAACCATCTCCAGTGAGAAATTCTCTAGCTTCACCATTGCCCAGTCTCTTTCCATCGCTGTCTTTTTACCCTAAACCAACATGGAGATAGCAACTCAAGTTCACAAATTGTAAACAAACAACAGAAAATTTATGACTAATGTTGTGTCCAGTCCATCTAAACTAAAACAATGTCTATGAGATTGCACAAAAATCTTCACAACAACTCTTTGAAGATAACACAAAAATGAGTGCAGTTATAACCTTATCAGAGTTTCTCACATGAAGTGTCACCTTTAGCATGTCCCTGTACAAACAAGCATCTGAGCCTATGACATAGGGAGGCCTACATAGAGTATAGTAGTGTAGTGGTTGGGGCCTCATGCACCTTGAATGTATCCTTTAGGCACACCACAGGTGACTACTTGGATGCAGAATATCCTCTAACCCATATCTGTCAGAAAACATATCTCAACCAGAACAATCATGACAAGTACATGTGGTCATAATCTTGTGAATCCACTCACAAAGCATCAGACCATCACCATTATCATGAATGTTAATGTCTGGCTGCCATTATCCATACTGATGTAATCAACTCTGAACAGCAGGTGTAGATAAGTCTATAAGCATCCACTCAAAAATTACAGCAAAATACTATACAGAAGTCACGATCCTGAGTTTCTGTCACATTTCCAACAGGAAGACGCATGATGTTGGCTAGCACTCAAGAGGCAAGCTGATTGAAATAGCAGTAGTATTCTCATTCACTCTGCATCAAGCTTGTGACAGGAAACTTCATTCATTTTAGCCCTGAATACAAGCAAACATCTAAGCCAAAGGCATAGAAAAGTCTACATAGAGGGTAGCCCTTAAAGAACAGTATTGAGACAATGTTGCAGCAAGGGCTGATGTCTGTGCCATGAGGTGTGCAGCATGTAAGAGTAAACTTAAGTAGACAATGAAAGGGAAAGGTAAGTTCGTCATATTTTGTGGAAGAGTTCTGCAAGCAACATTGTCCAATGTGAACAAGTTTTGGGAAACACCTATCTGGAAGAATTCAAAATTGTAGAAGGAAAACTTCATCTGGATGAAGAACCTCACAATTGCTTCCAGAGTTTGTGGTCACAAACAGCATGAAATATATCTTTGTAATCAAATGAGAAGTTGTCAACAAGGTTATTGAGCAGAAACATCGAAGGTGAGAGAGAAGATGGCAACCAACATGGCATATCTAAGAGCTGCTTCCAAATGCAACCAGAGTGTCCCTCCCATGAACAATATATGAAGTCCAATACCATGATCCCTCCTGTTAGGGTTTCAATTAGGGAAGATTAAATGTTCCAAGTTGTCCTTCAAGCTAGAAATGAGCAGTAATGGAAATCTCAATTGTTCCACAGATATTTTATGAGCCAAGTCTTTCCAGGAGAGCCAAACACAGCCAATTGTAACCTAGACTGCAGCAGACAAATGGAATGCCTCCAAGCAATTATATCTCCATTTCAACTTAGTGACCAACAATGCTTCAAGCTCTCATGTCAAATTAAACCAGGCAGATTTCAGACACCTTGTATAAACTTGGACATTCATTAATCTCTTCACTTAGAATTTCAGAAAGGAAAACCAAGAGATGTAGCAGCCAGCACATGAATCTACCATGAATGTGGCAATGAAAACTGAGGCTCTGCACAATCAATCCTCTTTCGAGATTCAACACGGGAGGCTGCAAAACGCTCTGAAAAATCTGCTTTGACCTTGAATCAATCAGAATCTTGTGCATTCAAGAATGAATTAGAACCTTCAAACCAGACAGTGTACAGCACTAGGGGTTTCAACAGACAGAACCAAAAAAAAAGTTTCAAGGCTTACTTGTAGGACCACAAATCAAGCACCAAAAAATATGGTGCACCTGTCACAGAAGCCTGGTTTCAACAGAGGAAACCAAAATGCTCCAAAGTGCAACCCTCCTACAGCAATAGCAGGAACAATAAAGACAGTGGGCTCCATTTCCGAATCCCATGATGATCAGAGCTGCAAAAGGTGCGAGGCATTATTATTACCTCCAATGCGGAACCAGAAGTGGGAGGCGGGATGGACTCTCCCTTCAACAGCATGGACCCGAACGCAACGTGCATGAGCCGCGTCGCCTGCCGCAACGAATATTCCTTGGTCTCGCCCTGCCCCAAAATCTGAGGGTAATCCAGAACGATGGAGAAGAAGCTCTTGTACTCATTCACATTATCCTCCTCCGACGCCACCAACACCGGATACTCCAGGTTCTGGTTATTCACAACAGCCAAAGCTTCCACGAGTTCACGAGAAATCACCCGTGCTAGGGTATTCAACAACACTCCTGCATGATGATGATGATGATACTCCCTGTGCGCAGTGCTGGAATTCACCACCGTCTCCGAAATCAAGGAACTCAAGTCACGGTCACGGCTACCACCGGCAGCGACACCACCCCGACTACTACTAGTACTACTAGTGCTAATATTCTGCTGCTGCTGGGCAGAAGAAGCTTCTTCTTGCGCTCCTCGCCTTTTCTTCGCACAGAAATGTTCACTTGGATATCTGTCATGATCTTCCCCTTCCCATGGCAACAAGGGCTTGAATTCAAGACCCATGGTGAATCAAACCCTAGACCCTTTTTGCCCCCTTACCTCCCTTCCTTCCTTCCTTCCTTCCTTCCTCACGAACTAGGTATTACCAACTCTCACGAACTACTCCGTTTTTGTTTTGTTTTCCTTTGTTTCTCTCAACCTTATCCACAGCAAACATGCACACAACGACGCAAGAAACCAAAAAACATTACAACTCCTCCCCTCTGTTACAACAGCTTTTCTTCGAAACAAACCCTAACAATGGATACGGTCTCGGCCTACCTACGAGGGAGATGTGAAGATGCACATTAGGGGATGGGTACTTTAGGTGAGTTTCCACGAAAGGCCACCCTCCAACTAGGTATTTGAGTCTTCAAACCCGCCTTGCCTTGCCTTGCCTTGACTTGGGTGAACCAGCAGCTACATTGGTACCATGGTAAAACAAGGGGTGTGTCACAGTGTGGCCTTGCCATTTGCATTTTTAAGGCAAAAGAAGAATTATGGAAACTCAAATATTTCACCATGCAAAAATATAATCTTCAAAACAATCCTCTACAAGAAACCAAAGTCCTTCAAGAGAATATAACTCTATAACTAATCTCAAGTTTCAACACAAGCCAAAATATTGTCTTTCAAAAATCTTCATATAAAAATAGACCTATTATTATTATTACCTAGGGGCCAAAATCCCTTAAGCTACTATACTCTATAATGAATCTAAACACAACAATATCCTTGCCTTCTTGGTAGGCAAGGCCAAAAACCCCAATCTTTTTTAGGTTGTTTTCTAACCATGGAAAACATCTTGTCCTAAGACTAGGCCAGGGTCTCTCAGTCCAAATTAGGTGAGCATTTCCTTGGTGAAATATAGCCACCTAAAGCACTTGGCCAAATTTCCTCCTAATCTATCTAGACACTCCATTGTAGAGAATAAAGCCTAGCAAGATTTTATTTATTTATTTATTTTTCATTTTTGTCTTGTGATACTTGGCATGTGGTATCACAAGAAAAAAAATCAAAACCAAAAAAAAATCGCCCACACGGTTTAAGCCACTTGGGAGCAAAAATAACCACCTTTGCCTTCCAATTCTCAAAATCCTCACTCCTTGGGTGTTTTTTTACACTAAAAGGTCTCACTCAAGAAGGTTGGGGGTTATTTTACACTAAAAGGTCTCCCTCAAGAAGGTTGGGTGTTATTTTATGCTAAAAGGTCTCCCTCAAGAAGGTGAAAGTATTATAACCTTTTTTTAAAAAAGTATGAGCTTATGAAAGTTAATTTCTAATTGAATCCCTACTAGCACATAAATAGGTTAAATGATTAAATTTTCACATAACATCATTCAAAACACTTGATAAATACAAAAAATTAAACTTACATATTTTTGAACCAGGATCATGCATGTGTCCAAGGCTTGATCCTTGTATGGGCTACACTTGCCAGGGAACTCATTGCATGCATTTAATTACTTTTATATAAAGATCACTTATAAAAAACATGCATGTTTGGTTTTTATGAACATTTTCATAATCAAAATGGCATGTTTAAGTTTATTTTGACATAAGTTCATTACACAAAAGTTTATCCCAATGCTTAGTGATAACATGAAATCACAAAAGGGAAAATGACTTTGAAGCTTCACCTAGAACTTTTTAATACTTGAAAGGATGAATGGATGAATTATCCATCATATTCATTTTTATATATTAAATGTTTTCATTCATCCACTAAAAACCAATAGATTATTGATTAGATTTAATCAAATTCACAAAAATTTTAATTTTCAATTATGCTTAATCCAAAATAATTAACTACATAATTTATACGTCCAAGCTTAAGTCTACAATTAAAAAATTCTCAAGGTAGGGCACTTGAGTTATATTATTTATTTCCCATATTTACCCCTCCTACCCATTCTCCATAATATTGGTATTTACAATTTTTACTCATTTTAACCCATCTTGATGTTACAATACTAATGTATATGATGGCTCACCTTCGCCAACCCAAATCCATAATTGTTTGAGTTGTAATCAAGTTTTTCAAGTTTACATGTTTACACTATTGGTTTTTTTATGGTAAATTCATTTTCAACCATTATTTTTATGAGTGATGTGTGCACTCTCTTCAAATGGAAATGTCAAATATTTATTGTTATATATGTTGTTAATGTGTTTTTTTTTATATGTACATTATGAAAAAATAAGTGTTTTGCAACTAAGCTTGTTGTTGGATTCTAGTTATAATTTTGAATTACAATGACCACTTACAACTCATTATATTTCTATAATTTGTTTGTTATTGGATGAGTTACAAAAGTTGTAATGGCACAATTCATCATATATGAAATTATATACATATGCAATTTGTGAAATTATCTTACAACTACATAAGCAAAAACATGACAATAATGTGTTGACAAATCATCAATCGACATGTGGCAAATTTAAATTTATTTCAATATTTAATATTTTATTAATTTAATTTAAATCATTCAACTTAGGATTGATAACATTTGACACATGTGTTTAGGTCAATAAGTAGACAAACTTAACATAGGTAGGCATTGCTAAGTTTATGTTTCCTAGGTTAGGTAGGTAGGTAGTTAAGCCTAGGTAGATAAGTAGATAGGCCTAAGTTAGGTAGGTCATTAGGGATAATCCTATTTTATTTTGGGTTTAACCTTTAGGGCCAAACATTCTTTTATTAACTTATTCCAAATGCCACTTGTTTTTAAAAACTTTTAATGCACCTAGTTATATACTTTACAAACTTGAAAAGTAAGATTTGAACAATATGGGATAAAAAAATTAGTTGCATCTTAGTTACAATTCACTTGCAATCACTATAATACAAGCCAATGAATAAACATTTAAGCTTTCAAAGAATTTTAAATTATAATACATTGTCCCTTTGCCTTTCAAATGCAAGGTTTTTTAAAACCTTGACTTGGCACATTCACGGCCATTTAGATTTTTCAAAAAGGATAGAATGAGGAAGATATGGGTTTTCAAAAACAGGGTCAATGTTTGGTCATCGATTTAATTCACAATTTAAAATTCATCACATTTAGCTTCTTCATGGCTATTCTAGTTTTTTTTTTGTTTCTAGAGTTCAAGCAGTTAATGTAAATCTTAGTTTAGTGCACCTTTATTTAGCACTTTAGATTGCTAAAAATGGACAAGAAATAAAGAAGATATGATGTTTATAAATAAAAGATCATTTGTTTAAAAAACACATTATGTGATTTCAACATGATTTTTTCTTTTTTTGTGTTATTCCATTGCTTCTAAAGTTGAAACATATGATGTAAAGCTTACTTTAATGACATTCCCATGATGTTTTACATCACACAAAATAGATAAAAACTAATAAAGATCCAAAATTGTTCAATCATTGACCAATGATTAGTGATGGGTAGTTCTACCTTAACATAGTCCATCTATTAAGTATATTCATTATTATAGTTCATAATAATAATTATTAACTATTAATTTGGAATGTAAATACTATTAATTAGCTATTAATTATTAACTTTTAGTTATGTTTGGCTAAGTTATGATGGTGTAACTTAAAATAATAATAATAATAATATTGTAACTAGTAGTTGGGTAGTTTCACAAAGATCCAATATAATAATTGTAAAGCAGTTATAAAGAAGTTGTTAATGAATGTTTCATCTATTTTAGTTGTATTTAGTTTTCATATGTGACTTTCATGCAATTTACTAACAAAGTCAAACATGGTTGGCTAATATTGTATATACAATGCATTCATTCATCCATATGGGGTCCATCTTGGGACTAATATGGAATTACAATATAACTCTATGAATTTTTAGCATGGCATTTTATTTTGTGATTCCTCATATTTCCATGAAATAGTTGTAGTGTAGTTATAGATTAGTTGTTTCAAAGTTCTAATTGCATGGTAGTGAGGTTTTTGTAGACATAATTTCTCATATTACATGCTTCCATAACAATTCATTTGAAATGGTTTTCTAAATAAATATTGAAGATAATTTATTCGTACATAAAATTAAACTTATGAAAACATGGAATCCCACAACTTACAACACATTTTATATATTCCATCACACTGCCATTTTCTTTAAAGAATTGACCTCAAAAGGAGGTTGTGGTTTTATTAAGTGACAAACCTCTATAAAAAATATTGAACTTAACATGTATTGCTTGTACATTACATTTAATAATGCATTTGTACAATATTTTAGGTGAACACCCATGCAACACAAGTTATTCATGCACATAATTTAATTGGAAGGTTTGACGAGTTTCATCATTAGGAAGAATATGCACATTAATAAATTCATTTTAGGTCTATCATCAATTTTCAACAACTATATTTACTTTTTTTAATCCAAAAAATGATTTATAAAATGCTGATTGTTTCTTTTGTTTTATTATTTCTTTCAAAATATTTTGATTAAAATTTACACAAAATGATTAAATGAAATGAAAAAGCATTACACCAATATGTGTTTCAATTTACTTTATATTTCATTAGATTTAAGTGAACTTGGACAAATTATAAACTAGTGAAAGTGGTCAACCTTTAGTGAATAAAGACTAGTTGTTACAAACAAGTGAATTCATTAATAATTAATTAACTAAGCAAGCCTCCTAGTTGATAGTTAGGCTAGGAACTTAAATTAGGCATTTAGGCATTTAAGTTAGGTTAAACAACTAAGAACTCAAGCTAACTTAGACCACCTAGCCCACCAACTTATGTGCATATGTGAATGTTTAAATCCCTCATTTCCTTTCACCTCCAACTTAAAAAGCAAGTCTTTAACCATTGGACCACTATTTAAATAAATGAAATTATTTGTCAACACATCTTATTATGTACATTATTTTTGTAACCTATATGTAGGCTACCATAGGTTGGGTTTTTATGTTGGTTTTTGGTTATTCTTAAATTAGTGTAAACTATTTTAGTTTATTTTTAAGCTATCATAAGTTGATATTTAACTCTAGTTTTAGGCTATTCTACCCTAAGTTATTTTACCTTATGGTAATTTAAGTTAATATACCTTATGTTATTTTAGGTTTATTTTACCATGTTTTATTTTTGGCTATTTTAGGCAATTCCACCTTTGGCTATTATGAGGTTATTTTACCTTATGTTATTTTAGATTATTTTACCTTACGTTGTTCTACATTATAACCCTAGATTATTTTAACGTTTAGCTTACAATGTTTTAAAGTATAATAGCTTAAGGTATAGCCTAAAGTACAACAACCTAAAATAACATAAGGTACAACCTGTAATAACATAAGATATAAAAATTTAAAAACCTAGAATAACTTGAGGTGTAAAATAATTTAAAATAACATAGGGAATAATATAGAACAATCAATAATAACATATGGTAGAATAACATCGAATAGTCAACAATAACCTTAAGTAAAATAATCTATAATAGCCTAAGGTGGAATAATTTAAAATATTTGATAATGATTTAAGGTATAACAACTTATAATAATTTATAATAACCAAAAATTGGAATGATGTAGAATAACTAAAAATAACCTAAGATAAAGTAATATTCAAAATTATAATAACCCAATAATGGTTTAGGGTAACATAGTTTAGGGTGGAATAATTTACAATAGCCAAAAATAAGATTGAATCAAATATTTTAAAATAATTAAGGGGAAATAACTTGAAATAACCAATGATAGCTTAAGATAAAATAAATATTTTATTTGTAACACCTTATAATATTTAATAATAGCTTAAAATAATTGCTAATAATTAAGGTAGAATAACTTAAAATAACTAACAATAATTCATAATAACCTATAATAGTTGATAATAGCCTAAAATAGCTAAAAATAAATTAGGGTATAATAACTTAAAATAAGTTATAGTGAAATAACGAATAGTAATTTAGGATGGAAAAATTTTAAATAACAAAAAAAAGATTAAATAACCTAAAATAACATAAGATGGAATAAACTAAAATAATATTAAATAAAATAACTTAAAATAACCTATGGTGGAATAACCTAGGATAATAATAAAATGTTGAACATGATGTAAGGTAGAATAACTTAAAACATCTCAGGGTATAACCTAGAGTATAATAGTCAATAGTATCTAAAGCAATGACATAAAAAAAAAAAAATTATTGTAGTGGATTATTTCGAGTAATAATGTATTATTAATTAATAATGAAAAATGATGCTTACATAGTGATTTTATAGTGACATAACTTTATGCAAAATGAAATGATTAGTTGGTTAAAAGAGTGAACTTATTTCATTTTAAAAGTTTAATAATGATTTAAACTACTAAATTACACCCCATTTTTGTACTAATAAAATGTCTTTATCCACATGAAAATAAAACACAATACCTTATATCCATCACACAAAGAAAACAAGATAGACAATTGAAGACCTGTAACAAAAATTAATTTCTTCAAAGCTCTAAGAATTTGAATTACCTCTTATGATTACAAGATTTGACACATTTATTGAATGTGTGTGGATGGAAACCCTTTAATCCAATAACCTTTCATCAATTTTTCAATATGCACATCAAAAGTCAGCCAATAAATTACATATACAAATTCGTTTTCACTAAAATTGAATAGCTAAATGAACAGCCGTTAGAAATTAAAATCCATGTCTTGTAGTTATCATTATGGATAATTATAAAACATAGATTCTAACATGTTTTATAGTTATGCATAATATAATGTGTCATTCTTCACATGTAACTTCACATTTTGCTAAAGAACATATTTGAGCATGTGGAATATCAAAAGTTTGAATTGGTACATCTTTCTATTTACATATATTTTTTGTTTTGAATCCAACAATAGCAACAAGAAATGGATAAAAAGGGAGAAAGTCACATGTCTCACATAACACTCAAAATTGTGAATGTTGAATTTTGAATGTTGTGCCAAAGGTGCAACTACCATCTTCAACCATTGTTTGCTCCCAAACCCGCTCACATTGAATGTCAAAATGGGGGCTCCAACTGAGCATGGTTTTACAAAACTCAAGTACATTGTGTTGGATGATCTCATGGATTTGGTGGATGTTGACATTTAAATGATGGTAAATTTTTTGATCTCTTGTTTGAAAATGACATTAGCACATTATGAAGAATGTTGCAATTACAAAACATTTTTATCCAAGTAGCACAACAAAAAAGAAGCTATTGCAATATTTATAGAAATGTGACAAAAGGAAGCTAGCATATGGATTTTTAAAAAATTGTTTAGCAAGCTTTGTGAAGTGAAGTTGTGGCGGGGCATTGTGGCTCCAAACCATCATAAGTTTGTCGAATTCCTTTACATTTGTATTTTTGCAAGGGAAATTTGACAATTTGTGATAAAGATGTTCTTACCTACCTTTTGTCTACATACCTACCTCATAAACCTTCATCCCTAAATGTAATCCAAAATGCGTGAAAATTTGAGAACAAACTTGTTACAATGGGGGGGAACAAAAATCTGAATTCAAGGTGCTATCCAATTAGACTTAGAACTGGACAACACTAATCTAAAGTGTAACATACATTCCGCAATTATCAAATTCAAGATACCCAATACCAAGACCCATGAAGGGGTGTGTTAGTTCAGGCAAAAAATGGGTGACAAACAGAGTGAGGAACATACATTCCTGGCAGCCAATGGGACTAAGCAACAAGCACCCAGAAGGCCAACCTTTTTTTTCCCTTGGGTTAGGGTAGTTTTGGATTCTTTGGAACTTAATGTTCCCAATGTGTTCCCACCAAGTAGTGCATTCATTGTAGGAATAGAAGTTTTCATATCACGCATGCACTTTAATTAATGCTTATAAAAATTAACACTTATCCAGGTTCCACTGTAGGGGGAAAACCCTAATAACTAGCCCTGACCAGAGTCTATTTTGTGTAGGTGGACTTTGGAGTTCGTAATCCCAGTCAAAAAGAGCATCTCATCTTTTTGTTGGCATTAAAGTTATATGTAAAGTGACCCTCTCTCTCACCCATGTCCCCTCTTTTTGAGTGGTATTAAAGTATCGAAATTTTATTAAATCTCAGTATGAAATGTTGAAACTCAGCATTTAATGCACAAGGCTCGAGAGTAATTATAGTAGTCCTACAGGTAGGAGGAGTGAAAAGATATGTAACAGCAGTGGAGGCGCTCAAGAAAAAAGAAAGAGGGGATGAAACTCAGTTTACCACCAAGATTAGTGGAAAAACTAATTTGGGTTCCCAGAGTTATTTGGTTTTGTAAAAGTTTCATTCCCAGTTATGCATTTGGTGCCCTATTATGCCGAAACTGGCCTTTCTTGGCCCCTAATCGCCTGACTTTACTGATAACTTTAATATCTATCTCCATTTGGAAAGTTGATCATGGCCCCCAACCAGTTGGACGTTGGAGTGATGATTCTTTTGCACCCTTTTGCAAGAGAAGGCCAGAGAGAGAACGAGAGGGAGAGAGAGAGAGAGAGAGGCGGAGAGAGACACTAGGCGAATCGCCATTGCGGCTTTCCTCCTTAGAGAACCACACGCCCGCTTGTCAACCCAGCAGAAAGCAGAGCTGGAATTTTTTCCCCCCAAATGTAGCTATGAATATTCCAGTAAACAGCATATCCTTCGCACCTAATAAAGTTATGCTTTGTATCTCCTCTGCTCCCTTTCGAACCGCAAAATTCCCTCTTGCAAAATGATTCCTTCTGCTAAAATTGCACTACCTACCACATCTTTGTGTTGTGTTGTGTTGTACAACTTTACAGAGCTCTCCATTTCGTCTAGATACAATACTACTCACTCATATGAGAAATTGCTGAAATTTGTGCTAATGTTGTAAGAGCATTTCGTAGTTTCAAATGACAGTAAGCTTGATCCTTTCGGAAGCAGAGGTCATCGTATAAGTTATTTAGACAAGGTAGACTCTAAAAAATGGACTCATTTGTCTCTGCTTGATTTCATATTGTTCGCTGGGTTTTTACCAGGTTTACTGATTCTAGCCTTTGAAAAATTGTTGTCATATGTAGCTCAAAAACTCTCAGAACTACAGCCTAATTTTCGGAATAGAATTTTGACATTTTCCATCACTGAACTCATATAATCGAGTACCTCATCAGGCTTTTAACTCCTGATTTATGATCTGTGCAACCCTGAAGTGAAGATGAGGTTCTCAAACTGGGTTCTGAAGGAAGAACCATGTCCAAATCTGTTTAGATTGGCACCCACTGACATTCAATGTCTATTATCATTCCATTGTTTGTTGCAGAAATTCTTTGAGCTTTTCTTCTGTGACATTGTAAACTTTCCTTGGTCTGATGGGGAAGCTGTACTTGTGTGGTATGTATTCTGATATTAGGTGTTTAACAGCTTTGTGAGAGAAGAAGAAGAAGAAAGGTATGCAAGATGGTCCACTTTGGACAATACATTTTGGCAAATCGGGTCCCGGGCTGGGAAGAGTAAGCTCTCACTTCTCACCCTCTTGCAATCCAAGGAACAATTCCATGCCAGAAGTCCATTGATTTTCTTTCTCTGAGTAAGGAAGGATGTGTGTAAGTAAGTTCATGATGGAACTCCTGTGAATTTGTAGACTGTTGCTGGTGAGGTCCAGTCTCCTAGCTAGGATTAACTTTCTCTATAATTACACCTTTTGTGTCATTGAGGCATGGTTGTCAAGTTCAACTATGTTGGAATCTGGGGTGTTTTACCTATCCTCAAAGAATCAAATTCAGAGTCAATGGTTTTGTAATCAACAAGCTCATCATATAGTGTGACCACTGGCTGAGCAAAAATGGTAAGTTGGGCGGTCCAAGATGTTGAAGATATGAATTTAGCCGAATCTCTAATTGGGCCTTGTGGGATTCCTCTAGCTTTTAGTTCTGTGTAATTGGGGTGTTTAGGTGCCTACAGAACAGCTAGGTTCAGAAATTATATTTCTCCTCAGCTGTTCAGCTCAAGAATTTCCACACCTGGTATATTCAAGTCAAAAACTTGAAGCTACTGATGTTGGAAGCCTGAAAACTCATTCCACATGAAATCTGTTACATGCAGATATTACATCGGATATAAGACATTGAAGAAGCGAATCAAGCAATATGCAATTCGTGCAGCCACTGCCAATGATGATGAGCGTGATGAAATCATTCGTGCATTCTCTCGTCTTTTGGATTCTCAGGTTCATCCAGTGGGCCACAAATTTGCAAACTTCATTTAAGACAAAATCAGGGGATCATGTTCTGCAGCTTTTTACTTTGCCATTGGCCTGTCTGCAAGAAGTTGATCATGTTGTAGTTTCTACTCTCATGCTCTGTTTTTCATCTTTTTGATCAATGCTGTGCAAGAGGATGGGAGTTTTGTGGCCCTAATCCAATTTGCAAGTAGTTTGAAATCCCACCAAGTGCAATTCTAGATGGTACCCATAATACCATGTATAATGGTCACAAGTGTGGGAACCGAGAGGCCTCCGTGACCTTGGTGCAAGATCTGGGCAAATACATCTGGCCAAAGATCTTGCCTGCCCATTGCCCCTCTTACAGTGGTTTAGAATGTTGGATCAACAAAGGAGGTAGTAACCAGAACGGGCATGAGAGATTGGTGTTTTTGGGCTACTATATTTGGAAATTTATAGAGGAATTTGCTTTTGCAGATTGAGAAGATGGTCTTGTTTCTGATAGAGAAGCAAGGCCTGCTAGCTGCGCGGTTGCAAAGCCTCCGTGAGAGACGGCAGATCTTCCAAGAAGGAGAATCTTATGCAGATGATATTGAGCAGGCTGTCACTGAATCATCAGAAGAATTTAACACAATCCCCCACCTCATGAGTGATTACAGGTACTGCTCAAGCCTGTTACAGAAGCAATGTCACTTCCAGAGGGAAATGCGAGATCTCACAAGTGATTGATCTGTGACAGTAATTCAGTGTCACACATGATGCATATGTGAACAGAAAATTGTAATGGATACATGGTTACCTCAATATTGTGAGACCGGGTTGTGTTGTTGTTGCAACTAAGGGCAAGATACATAATGCCAAGCATTGGAATTTTGTAGGCAAGTTGGTGTTGAACTTCTCCAGCTATTGAATTTCGTGGAGCTCAATGCAGTAGGCCTTCATAAAATTCTCAAAAAGTTTGACAAGCGTGTTGGCTTCCGCCTTGGAGCTCATTACATCGCATCTCGCTCCAATCATCCTTACTCTCAGCTCCAGCATGTGTTCCGGCAAGTGGTGAGTTCTTGGTTTTGGCATATTCATACACGCACAACAGATTGAAATACCTCCAAAACCAATGAATATTGACAGTCACTTGTTGATCTTTCTTGTGTAGCCATGCTGAAATTCTAACCTTATGATGCCACTTCTGTTGAACAATGACAGGGAATCAAGGCAATGGTAGCCACCATATCTCGTAACCTTGCGGAACTCAGAACACTGGGTCTTAACACTTACAGCAGTACCATTTCTCTTTATCACGAACCAGAACTTCCAAGAGCTGTGGTTGAGCAAGAACCCATTATTCAGGTTTTTCCAGTGACCTCATACTCTGATAATTGACTAGGCAAAACAGAATGTCTTTGTGGAGCAAGCATCAAACATGTGTGCGTATGCTAGTTGCAAGGAGGAATATGAAGAAGACATAAAACCTTTGGATCCATTGTTGCAGCTTCTTGATCCAAATAGCTGTCTCACATAAAACATCAAGGTAAGTAATTCAAGGTTAGGGTGATGGGCTTATCCTCATCCAAAGTGTATGAACCTAGGAGCTTCTGAGTTTTGTAGAAAGTCTTGAACCATCTTCCCCATGAAGCAATGGTGTAATTGTGTAGTTTCCTTGATGACACATGTGCAATGTGTTTCTGCTTTCAGGCAATTGAAACAGCAACAGATAGATTGACCCAAAAGCTGAGCTTTGCAGCATTTGTGGCCAATGAGCTTTTGTTACCAGTACCCAAAGATGAAATCCATCACTTGCTGATCAAACATGAAGATGCCCACTCTATGTCCATCCAACTCAACCTTCTGAACACCTTTGTGTATATGGTACATGCTCTGTCCTTTCTTCTCTCTCTCTCTCTCTCTCAGCTGCCAAAAAAAACTATGAACAACCAGACTATTTGAAGTGCTTGTTCATGTCATAAATTCAACTTTTATTGAATGCAGGTGAACTACTACATAGTGGTACCATCATCGGATGAGTATGCAACGCTACTGAATGCCCCAGCTTCATTGTGTGGGGTGATTATTGGATCCATGCCATTGGCTGCACTTGTATCTGCATTTGTGTATAGCTGGTGGTCCAATTTCTCGTACAAATCCCCACTTCTTTTGAGTAGTCTGATTCTCATGACCGGAAATTTCATGTATGCACTGGCGCTGTATTTCAATTCTGTCTGGCTCTTGCTCTTAGGCCGTTTTCTCTGCGGGTAAACCTATGACTCTTTCACCTTGCATAGCACTATCCAGACATTTCTTTTGACATTATGAAAATACCTCTTCATTGGCTCTTGTTTGCCATGCTTGATGATATTCACCAATGTTTGGTTGAATTTCATTCCAGGTTCATAGTTACAACAAAATATATGAGTGCTCCTGTGCTGTGTGTCTTTCTCAATCACAAGTTGATTATTTAGAGCATACCCTTTTTTGGTGCAGACGTGATTGTTCACACAGACTTATGTTGGTATTGTGTTGGGGTTTGTCTTGTTGCAGATTAGGAGGTGCAAGGGCTATTAATCGACGATACATCTCTGACCATGTTCCTGTGAAACAACTTACGAGCGCTTCTGCAGCATTTGTGAGTGCAAGTGCACTTGGGATGGCTGCAGGTCCTGCACTTGCTGGCTTCTTCAACAACATTGACTTTCAGGTTTCGCCATGTCCCTCAATCTGCCTACTTACATAACTTTTTAATGAGCTTTAAATGTTAACCCGCCATGTATGTCATCAACCTTCTACTGACTTCTGAATTTTCCAACTTTTATGTCAAAAACAAAGGGGTAATTTATCAGTATGAAACAATTTTTCAATGGGATCTAGGGCTTTGATTGTAAGGGTTTATGAACTGTGTTTCTGCATGTTGCAATGCAGATATTTGGAGCACCAGTGAATTTTGTGACGGCACCAGGCTGGCTGATGGGGGTGGCATGGGGGTTGTATTTTATCCTCATCCTTCTGTTTTTCAAGGAACCCAACAGGGATCATGTTACACCTGACTCAAAACATGGTTCAAAATCAAAGCACAGTTCCAGGTCAAGCTCAAGGTCAAAGAGCTTAGGGACAATCGATGACATCATTCCAACCATGAGCACCCCATTTCTCTACGAAAACTCCCTTCATCCTCTCCATCTTGAACAAAACAAGGAAGGTGATGTCATCTCCGATGATGGTGATGACTCTACCATCTCTGACTACAATGATGACAAAGCCGTTGGAAATTTTGCAGAGCTAATGAAGGAGTTAACATTACCCATTAAGATTTTGCTCACTGTTTACTTCATGCTAAAATTTACATCTGAGATTCTCGTCTCAGAGTCAAGCATACTTACTGGTTTCTACTTCAACTGGTCTACACCTCAGGTTAATAATCTTGTCAAATCCAAATACCCAGTTTTCTAACTCTTTTGTAGTTCACCAACCTCAAATTTACAGGGGACATTCATCATGACATACCTTTTATTTGTGAATTTGGTGAAAATTGGTTATTACTGAATCTCGATAGTGTTGACATTTTCTAATTTGCATTGCAAGCTTTGGATTGAGACATGAGAAAATTTCTGCTGCATATACTGGACTGGTTTTTTATCTATATATAAACTAATGGTTCAAGCAAATTGTTTATGTAATGGTTTGGGATGCAGGTGGGATTATTCTTGGGTCTATTGGGGCTAACAGTTCTACCAATCAGTGCTGTGGTTGGTAATTACATCAGTAACATTTATGAGGACAGGTACATGGTCTTTTCTAAGCTTTCCTCTCTCTGAGTTGACAAAAATTTCCAGGAAATGTTATGTGAAAATTTTGGCTACCAATTCAGCAGAATACATGTGCTTACAAAGTGTTGAGATGAGTACATGTGCACAAGGTGAGATAAATGTGAAAGTTTTTTGGAGAGCAGGAATATTGGGTTGCCAACATATGCACTTCTAACTGCACAGATGGATATTGTGTTCTACTGGGAACGTGTAAAATAGCAGCCATACAAAATGTTAAGAACTGGTAAGCAGGAGAAGCTGAACTATGGAGTGAGTGGTGTGGCCTGTGTGGGGGGTGCAGGTTGGTGGTCATAGTGTCACAGGTTATTATGGGTGTTGGAGTTGCCAGCATAGTGTGCTTTTGCCCATGGCTGCCCTACACCTCATATCAATATGTTGCTGCTGCCATTGTCATCTTTGTCTCCACTAATGTCCTTGAAGGTTTGTCAAAGTGCCCCATCTTTTTTTTTTTGGCAGCCTTGGACTTTTAAGAACTTTAACATCCCTCAGTTAAACTGTCACTTGTCTATCAGTATGCATTATGACCAGGAAGAAACAGCTGTTCAATTGGCATCATGTTCCAGTTCTCACTTGTGTTCTTCCAATCATACCCACCTTCTACCTTTTGTTGTTTCTCATCCACATTAAAGACAGCATCAAAGTTCAAATTGTTTGGGTTCCTGTCTTTCATTCTTTCACCAAAGTTTCTGTCCTATGGGCATAGTGCAGGTGTGAATATGTCACTATTATCAAAGGTGATGTCACCACGACTCTCTCGGGGGGTTTTCAATTGTGGCTTCCTCTCCACAGAAGCTGGGACTCTTGCAAGGACAATGGCAGATGGGCTCATAACTGTTACGGGTTGGGCAGGGGAGAAGAATTTGCTCAACTTCTCCATGATCCCCACTTTTTTGATTGTCGTTGTCACAACAATTTATACCTGGATAGGATACTTCTCCCTTTACTAGTCCCATGAGATTCACAAGTCAGCTGCACACCCATAAACTTTCAATCATTCATGTGGAAGAAAGAAAGATGCAGAGAGCCCTAAAGTCAGTCAGTCACTCTTTCTTTTCAATGTGGAGAAAAAGAAGGGAAAAACATAGGTCAAAGTCCTGTGTTAAATGCAAGAAAGAAAAGGCGCAGGTGCTAGTCTCTAGAGTCTCATGCGACCATTAAGCTGAGTGAGCTTTTTCTCACAGCTTTCACTGCCCTTAAATTGCAATGAGATGCTGAAAGCAGATTGCTGCAATTTTCTCCACTGTGAAGTATACCTCTTGTAATGAGTTGTAGATTTCTGAATGTCCAAAATACCAAGTAAGATGGGGTGTTTCACAAGTTTACTATTACATGGGTTTTGACCTTGTACCAGATGTTGAAGCATGGACAAAAAATATTCATGGGTTCCCATGCCAAATACGTTAAGCATATATACAAGGCCAGGTACTTTCCTCACAGATTGCAGGTTTCAACCAAGGAAATTTAGCTGTACAGCACAACGACATAAAATAATTTCAATATAGAAACAAAATTGTGAATCTTGCACACAAGATTTAATCACTTTCAGCATTGTGTGTGTGTGTGTGCCTGTGTGTGTGTGTGTGTGTGTTTGGGTACTGCCAAGACCCTGAAATGCCCTGAACCTTTAAATGTTGGCCTATGTGGCATCTTTACATAATCTTTAGCACAATCTGGCAACCCCAGAGGTTCCTGCATCAATCACATTGGTACCTTGGAAAGACCTTGTTGAAATTCTGTAGTGTAGTTGGAGGGTGCCTTATTTCAATGAGGTCGAGGTCTTTACGTGTGTTAAAGCCCTCATCTACATGCTTTATTGGAATTGGGCCCATGTGAGGGCTCTGCCTTGGATGGGGCCCTTATTCTAGTAACGCCTCATTAGATGGACTAAAGTGGAATTGAACCAAATGATCATTACATAATGTGAGTTGATTAGACTTGTATGCCAACTCTCCCTTTGTTTAACATAAAAATAGCTAGCAAACCATATATTTAAAACAAAGTGCACAAATAATGTGTTACACCATGGTTTGTAAATAGTTATTACCTACACATTGAATTAAGCTATGATTTCCTTAAGATAACTAAGAAAAATAATTTAAACCACCAAATCTAGCAATTGCACTGGCATGAAAACAAATCTTCATGCCTATGCACAACCTTATTTTATCAAACATTGCAAATAATGGTCCTTTTTCACCATTTCTATTGGCCTTCTAAAATTCTCACAAACCTATTAAACTACCCTATTACACATTGAACAATTAGTTTGTTCAAGATGACTAAAAAAAATTCAAAACACCAAATTTAGCAATTCCATTGGCCATAACATGTTTTTGCACACCTACACACAAGGCTATATGACACTTTTAGTATATTAATACATTCATATCCATATGGGTGTATGTTCATAACTCTTATTCACTTGGGCGTCGCATTGCTATACATTATCAATGATGATTAATTAATGAATAAATTATTTATTTGTGAGAAATAAGTTTCATTCAAATGAGAATTTTGAATGACATTGCATGCAACTTGAATTGAATTGTCTTCACTTGAATTAGATTCGGTTGGATTTAGATTCAATTGAAGAGGAATGGGATGCAAATTGATATTGAAAATATTAAAAATCTACTTGTGCATCAGTCCGCTGATGGATGGTGTAATTTCTGCTTTGGCCCATCTATATAGGTGAGAGGAGGACAACATTTGCAAAAGCATATGGGATAAAACAGAGGTGCTATTGGGAACGTGTTGAAGAACATAGCTAGATGATGCGAACACATGGGGAACAAGGAAAAATGAAGAAAATTTGGTAAGGCTAGCTATTTGGGCACATCTTCATAACATGAAAGTGATGGAAATCAGTTGGATGATTCATTCATTCATTCATTCATCTCCCATCTGACTAGGCACACAAACGCCGACCCCTTCACAAATGACTTAATGATACAAAGTATATAGCAGACACGTCATATTATATGAAACTGACCAATGAGAAGCCAGCATTAGCTTTCCTGTGGATTTTGATTGTGCCCCTGTGTAGCCTATCAAGCACGCTTTCCCCCAACCCAACCTTCTCTACACAATCTTCTCCACTACGTTTTGCAATTGCTCTCCATCAGACAGACAGACAGACCGACCGACCGATCGCTCGATCGATCCATCGCCTGTGGGCTTCTTCATAGATCCAATGCGAGAGTTTGTCACTGAGCTGCGCGAAATTGTCCATTTTCTGTGGTTGAATTTGTCTTCGAAGAATCGAGTTTCCGGTTGGTGGTTCTACACTGAAGAAGAAGAACAACAACAACAACAAGCCTGCTGCACAAAACCATGAACCCTAGAAGGTGCGATATTACTGGTTTCCTGCCATGTTTCTTCATTATGTCATCTTCTTCGTACGTTGTGTGTGTGTGTCTGTGTGTGTGTGTGGGTTTTTTTTGCTTATTCGATGATGCGTTGATGATCAGTTTTTTTGCTTTTGTGGTGGTTTGATTTCGATCGAGGATGTGTGTTGTTGGAACTTTTTATCTAGTGCATGATGGAGGGGTTTCACTTCTTTACTTTAGGGTTGGAAATTTTCGCTTTTCTGGGCTGTGTCTTTGTCTATTTTTGTGATTTACTAGTCTTTTTAAGTGAAGTGGCTTCTTGGTTGATTTAGTCCCAGGTGTGCCAGACCGAAGTCCGGGACTTGTTGGGGGAAAAAAAAGAAAAAATGAAAGCGTATTAACTTCTTTTTCCAATGTCTAGGGTTGGTAGGGGTCTCGCTGGTTGCTGTGCTTCGTGGTTTGGTGTGATCTCAATAGGAGCATTGTTAATTGTTAGGAAAGATTGTGCGGTATAGAGGTTTCAGTGCCTTATTTAGAACTTGTAGTGAAGGTGCTGGTTACTGTGTCTTTGCAATGGGAATGGATCCCAATTGATGAGGTGCAATAGCTGGAGAGAATTGCGGAAAGATGGTTTGAGAGCTGTTCATACCATTGATAATGAGTCTCTTGTTTCCAATCAAAGCCATAGATTGTTGGAAAGATTGATGCTGGGCTTTCATTCAAAGCTTCATCCTTGCTAATTATGCTTGCAATCTAAAAACGTTGTCAATGTTCCTGCAATGAGAATGCCCAACAAGAGCCATGTGCAGTGCCAAGCTGTTGCATGATGTTATTAGGGTTTTCGAGCTGCATTTAGGGTTCCCTTTTTGTGCAATTAATTTTCTGCATTTGATACCAGTTCTACAGCAAGGAATTGAACCAGATTTTACTTTGTGGTGTGGCAGAGAGTACAGGACGAGTCGAGGTCAGTTGTTTGATACAGTAGAGGAGGGTGGACTGCGAGCATCAGCTCCATATGTGTCCAGCACAGAGATTGCAGAGCAGGAGAATGAGCATGGGCTAGACATTCTTCATGACCGTGTCAATGTTCTCAAGAGGGTATAATCAGCTCTCAACTCTCTGCTAGGATTGAGACTTTTTTCTGTCTATGATCTGGAGAGGTTTCCCTCTGTCTTGTGCAGAGCCAAAATCTTGCAAAGGCATTTTATGGATGAAAATTTCTTTCACAAGAGAATATACTTGTAAATATCTGATGAGGAGGTATTTGCAGCACTTGTCATGCGTAGTGCACTCCTTTGCTTTGCATTTGCTGAGATATTTCCATTGCTTGCTGCCTTGTTGCATATTTTCCTTTACTGCAGAAAATCCCAAGAGGCCACTTTGTGTTTTGTCATCTTTTTAGATAATCTCCAAGCATTCTGAATTCTCCTGCATTCCACATACATGTCAGCAGTCTAATGCCTAGATAGACATTGGCTCACAGCTTCACTGTATGGTCTGAATATGGATAAGTCTGGCCTCTTCAATGCTGTTACAGTGGCACATGCATTCAGAGGCCCTGTGAAAGTGACAGTTTGCCTTCATCTTTTCCCCAGGCCTTTGCATCCTGTCAAATCCCTCCAGGCGTCTTGCATGCTCTTACACTTGGTGTCCATCATGCCAACAAGGCTACTACTTACATAGACATCTAAGTCACAGTTACTTCATAGGATCTTTGTATGGATGTATGTGCTCTATTCAAGAGCTGCTTCACTTGCATATACATTGAGCACTGCAAATAGGTGACAGGGATTGGTTCCACCTCTCCATATGGCCTCATCAAGATCCATCACCATAGCACTGCAGGAAACACTAGTTTTTCTTCATCCAACCCCTAGCTTGCTTAGAAGAGGTTAGTTTGTTGGATGAGTACTAAGATAGTTGAGGGAATCTTGCAGTTGACAGAAGACATTCATGGGGAGGCAGATAGCCACAATCGGTTACTGGATGGCATGGTACTCATATCCTTCTCTGTCTCTTATTTTGTACTATCTGTTCCAAGACTTGTGAGACTGTAGGAAAGGTTTTACTGAAGTTGGTTGATCTGCATGGTCTATTAAATTCCAGGCAAGTGCTATGGATGCTTCGAGAGGAATTATGTCAGGAACCATGGACCGTTTCAAAAGGGTGAGTGAAATCTTTTCCATGTTGGGGCATGTCAATGTGCTTTTGGCAATCCAAGAAGATTTTACATTGTATTCTACATACAACTCATCAACTGGGAGCAAGACTGATTGATTGGTTCCTGTTTTGTGGGACTGTTTCATTGTCTGACACTTCATTTACTGTGGGGTTGCAGGTATTTGAGACCAAATCAACCCGGACTATATTCACAATTGTGGGGTCATGTGTTGTGGTGTTCCTTCTGGTGTATTACTTGACCAAGTAAAGGTCCTGAGTCATGTGTACAGGGTGCTGATATGTTTGGAGTATGGGAATGTAAGGTTTTTATCAAGTATCATGCATTTGTGGGAGCACTGACTGGCAGCAGGGAGGTCAATAACTGGACTTGCAGGTCATATACTTTCATATTGAGTCATCATGGAATGAGTAAGTAGGGCCAATTGTCTTTGTCCATTTATATATTGTAGACAGTGATGAATGGAAATATTTGCAGCCATGCTCCTGCTTTGAGTGTAACCTATCATGTTCATAATTAGATCTCTCTCTAGAGATCTTTCTTAAAGTAAGCAACTGTAGCAGTTCTGCCTTTCAACTTGTGATGGCTTGTAATGAACATGGCTTGTGGTCAAGGAAGCTTGTCATTGCTATTCATGATAAGGTGATTGTCTGACACCTGACACCTTGTGAGTGATTCTCATAAGGTTATGACTGCACTGACTGTTGTGTTGCCTCCAAATTGTTTTTGTGGAGATTTCTCTGCAATTTCGTAGATATTTGTTCAAGTTGTTTAAGATGATGGTCTGCATCCAAGTAGTCAACAGTGGTGAGCTTAAGAATTTGTTCCAGGTGCAGGAGTCCCCAATGAGTACCTTTTATGTAGGCCTCTCTATACTGTCAGCTCAGATGCTTTCTTTTACAGGAGACAAGCTAAAATGAAATGAAGCCTATCATCTCAAAGCTTGTTGTGGCTTGAATAAGGAAACTATTGACTTCTTTTATAAGCTATGTCCTACTGAGTCTTCTCCTTTCTTCTGGAAATGTGACAGAAACTCAAGTCACAGATTTTGTGTAATGGTTTACCCAGACATTTGGCTGATTATTGTATACTTGTCTACACCCAAGATCAGAAGCTTATGAAGTCAGTGGGCAGTCATGGCTGCTTGTCACTGCCATTCACTAGGGAGGGGACAGTCTGACATCTTATGTGCAACTCTCATAATGTTGTGACTGCACAGATTGCCTTGTTATTTTCAAATTTTTGTTATGGAGATTTCTTTGCAATTTCTTGGATACATGTGCATTACTTGGAGGGTGCTAGTATACTATTTCAAATTTCAGGTTCAAGCTCTGCAAAGCAGTTTTGGCTCTATACTGCAGAACCTGGTGTGTTAAGCTCAAAACTGTACTGATAGATCTTGGCTTGCACCTGGTGCACAGCAACTTGACCAAATGCTTTGCATCTGGCTGACACCCCTTGTCTTTCAGAACCCACCTTGATGACCAAGTTTTCAGGGATTCAGGATATTTATTCTTAAAAGCTGGGTTCATGTTCTTGGGGTTGCTGATTTGTCTACAGATTCTAGGTGGCATCTGCACTGAGCATGAGAGGCATGTTGGAGGAGGTGCTTAACTATCTGTTTCCCTGTTGCATTGGACAGGTTATGGTCATTGCAATTAACATTCAGGGAGTTAGTTATATGAGATGTTGGGAAATGGGTTAAGCACCAAATTCTGTTAGACTAAAAACTTGAACTCTTGGCACTTTTCAGTGGATATCCATGAGCAGAAATGAGGTTTTGCTTCTTGTGAACTGCCTCAAGGCCAGAATGGATTGGGATTCTTACTTTTGATGTACCTCATTGTTCCTTCCTTCAAGCTTGTGCATTTATCATGCAAAGTACAATTTAAGTCACATGCCGCACAAGACCTGTATGGGTAGGAGCATTTTCCTTGCATTTTTGTTGATCCATACATAGCTGTGTTCTGTTTGATAATTCCTTCATTTCCTTCTAACATGTAACTATTGGATGCTATATACAAACTTTTCATTGACAACAAGTTGAATTGTGGATTGCAAGAAAGCTCAGTTCCAGTGATATGTGTGATGAGAAGAGGGAAATAAATAACAATGGTATTGTTTTGACATTGTCAATGCCAATTGCTTTGCTATCCTGAAATCTCAGAATTCTATATGCCATTCAAGATTAATGTGACAACCATAATTCAGTAGTTCAATTGTTCCTGAATGCTTAACACAAATTCTCCATGTTCTTTTCAGAGACTCATTCTTGTTGTGTGAAACCTCCCAAGAATTGTGTGTGACAAAACACAGTAGAGCACAATTCTTGTAAATGATGTTTACTTGTGTCTGACAAACTGTTTAGGGGATAAGAATCTTCAGCTTCTGAATTTCACTGGTATCAAATCTTCTTGAAGTTAGTTTAAGAGGTTCCTCAACATCCCTATGGCTAAGTTTAAGAGATTCCTCAACATCCATATATGGCTATCTATTTTTGGCAACTTTTGAAGTTACTTAGCTTCCTCTCTTCAGTGCTAGCCAAAATCATGGATCATGTACTTCTGTGATATGAAATCAATAGGCACACCCAACAGGCAGTTTGTGTTAAGTTACAGATGTTGGCCTGGTGCAGGAATGTCTTCTGGCCACTCTTCATACAGGTTGTCTTCATGTATTGTGCATTTTCTTCCTTAGTAAAATTTCATACAGGGGAAGAACGCCTGCTCCCAAGGGCCTCTCCTAATCTGAGGGTCGTATCCATTGTGAGTATGACCCTCAAATTAGGGCAGGACCTTAGGAAGGCCTAAGCATAAAATTCAAAAGGTTTTTTATTTGATTGGCCAAAGGTGTGCAGGTGAATGGTGGAAGGTCCTTGAATCAACAACAGCATCTTCAGTGTGGGGAGGTGCTTTCAAATACAAAGGAAAAAACCTTGGAGTCTTCGACAATGGGTTTCAATAATACCCTTCCTGTTAATACTCTCTGTATTCACATAATTGAGCAAGAAGTAAGTCAAACATGTGACATGAAGTTATGACGCTTGCAAAATCTTGACACTACTACCCAAATGTGCATACTCCAATGCTTTGGAGACCAAGAAAAAAAGAAGAAAAACCTTGTAAATCAAAATCAAGGATGGGAACCATCCATCAAAAGTACAAGGCAAATGAAAACACAAGAAGACACAACCCAAAGACAAAATAAAAGTAAACAATCAACTACTCCATGCTTTGGAGACCAAGAAAACAAAAGAAAAACATTGTAAATAAAAATCAAGGATAGGAACCCGTCCATCAAAAGTACAAGAACATAAGAAGACACAACCCAAAGAAAAAACAAAAGTAAACAATCAATAGAAATTAGGTAAATACCCTATGCAAAGAAGACCCATGGCAATGAAATGACAATCAACGATAACAAAAAAGACCTATGATGAAAGAGCTATCATCTGCCACAAATTGGCTACTCACGAAGGTGCAATAGTTATGATGTGTGGTAGAGATGAAGAACCTTGACAAGTGCAGTAACTTGTTAAAGCATCGTTATGGCTTGTGCATGTTGTAGGGCAATGGACATGCAATGTCAATAGTAAGAAACAAACATCGAAGGGATTAAAAAAGACCGTTGATGATGTGTAATAGTGGTCTGTGCAAAAATCGTAAAAACTGAATCAAAACAAAAATGAAAACACCCATACATGTCAATAGTAAGGGGAATGAAGTCATCGCATGGTGCTTACTTAGTGTATGATCATGTCTTCTTTTGAGTAGCCATTGTCGTTGCATGTGTTATTGTCATCAATGTTTGTTACACCATATCGGTGCAAATTGGGTCAACAATGACGATGTCCATCAAGGTCCGGAAGCTGTATTTGATGATAAGAATATTCATTCGTCGTTGGGTGTGGCGAGGGAAAAGGTGAGAGATATCCCTTTAAACATGTCTTCTACTCTCCAAATCAATAGCTACGACAATATTCTAAAGTGTATCGTGGGCTAATGTATGTTCGCTCCCACACCTGGGCACCAAAATGCATGGATATTTAAATTGTCAATGGCATGGCCACATTGACATTATGAAAGATGGATAAAGACCAAGGGTTTCAAACTTGAAAGTTATGATTTACCCACAAATAAAATTAACATAGTATTCCATTGACTTGCATGAAGAAAATGTTGGTTCAAAACCTCACTCATATCACCAAACCTTGTATCATCTTCCATAATTTTTTGAACAAAAACTAATGCTAACTTTCAAGGCAAGTCATTTGGAACAACACAAAGCTTGGTGATAAAAGGCTTAGTTCAATTCAAGGTAGTTTATAAATGGTGGGAACTAATTGCTTGACTTCTATTTTGATTTTATATGATCTCAGGTTCCAACTTCTAACTGGTGGGAACTGATCCATTTACTTCTATTTTTTATTTTTATGCATCCTTGGTTAATTACTAATTGATAATTCATTTCAATAATCTAACATTATATGATCTATAGGTTCCAAATGTGATTTGATATGATGAATTGACTTCCACATTCTACATTGACACAAAAGTAATTGAGAATCCCAAACCAAAAAATGGCTTCTTAGAGTTGTTAATATCAATGAAACTTTTATAAAGTTCTTAATCTACCAAGACATGATTTTTCTTTGCTACTTTTCTTTCATTGGAAACAAAAATCTCAAGGGTTTCTTCTTCTTCCTCCCCCATTCCCAAAACAATAAGAAACCAAAAAGGTGTTATAGATTTTGTTGTCATATCATTTTTTAACAACAATTATCATCTGACAATTAACCCAAACCAAATAGAGGAGCATTAAAACATAAAAGCTCGTTAAAGCTACTGGGAAAAAATAGAAAACCCCATCCCCTCAATGAACAAGAAAGAGAAGTCTAGAAAGATGCTCATTTGAGCATTGGGATCATTTTTTTTTTTGGCTTGAAACTACATAATTACTTATTATACTATTATATACACTATAATAACCCTAATAAACAATGATGGACAAGGATATACTTTGAGTGTAAAAACTACATAATGTTTTGGCAAAGTTGTCAAAAAAAAAATTATCATTATTATCACTTGATATATTATGGGCCTAGGTCATAGTTTGAAGGTCCTACATACTCGATTTGTTAAGGTGTCAACAAGTTGTGGTTTTTGTAATTGCCATTGGGCATCCTACTTAAGTTTTTTTCCAAGTTTATAGTTTTTTGTAATTGAAGTTTCAATTGAAATTGATTAACAAGTCTTTGGTATTCTAACAAGTGTGAGGTATTGAGTCACTCTTTCAAGCCTTGTTGTAATAGATTGATAGCTCTCTAGATTGAATTAGTTTATCTAGATCTTCAAGGTTATTTTTATAATTGGCAACCTTAGATTTCAATGTAATTGTTGACAATAAACACCTTTATGAAAGATCTCAATAAGGGAAATCCCAATGTCTTCCCAAGTGGAGTTCAATTCCTTCAATAAAGTTTGTCAACTATCTATTTTTCTTGTTGCTTACATCTTCTATGTTTCACACCATGTCTTAATGCACCAATGTAATGTTGGTCCATGGTTCAATCTCCACCCAGGCTCTAGACATTCCTAGACTAATAACCTTATGTGGGATGGCGGTATATGGCATGCATTGTTAATGGCAGGTCCTTCCTATTCTTGGTTAAAGTTCAATAAGAAATTCATTCTCTCAGTCCTTTTAATAACATTATATTCTACCTCTTATGTTGCTACCCAAAATGTGAACATTCAGTTTAACAACATTAGTAATATAAGTGATTTTACATAAATGGTTGATGTTAACATAAGGACTAATCACATACAATTGAATGGGATGAAACATGATAATCGTGTTGGTAGAGTGTTACATAAAGAGAAAGTGTAATTTCAAGAACCTAATTCAAACATTTTAGCATCATTTAACACCTTTTTCACTTGGTTTATGAACAATAATCAAAATAATCATAATGAAGATGGATTTGCATTCATTATTGTGTCTAACAATAGTGTCCCAACTTTGAACAATTATGGTGGACAACTTGGCATTGTCAATGTTATAAACAATGGAGATGTCAACAATCATTTATTTGCAATTGAGATTGATACATTTCAAAATGTAGAATACAAAGATCCAAATTCAAGCCATGTGGGTGTTGATGTGAATGGTGTATGTTTGATTGCAACATATGACTTTTGTGAAACTCGTTTTCCATCATTCTTTGTGAATGAAGGAATATTTGAAGCTTGGATTGTTTACACAATAGATGATGGAACACACTCAAAATTGTTGTGCAACAACTCTACAATGATATTGTTAATGCTAACATACTCCAATTTTACTAAATTGTATTATCTAACTTCAACGTTTCAAATATTTTTCTCAATGATGGTTGCATGTACGTCATATTTTCTAGTCCACTTGAGGTTATTTTGAATATCATTACATCTATTCATGGAGCTTTTTTACAAGGGGTCTCCGTGCGTCACTACATACATCACCAAGGGCAAAGAAAATTAAATTTCATTGGATACTATTTTATTTTGGTGGTTTTCCATCACAAGTGTAATACCCATTGGGATTTTATTTTTCTTCTTCAAAAGAAAACCACAAAAGGTCTTCCTGTAATGGAGTTAGTTAACCCCTTTGGGTGATCCTTGTAGATTTACTTGCAAGGAATTGAACATTACAACCAAAGGTTTCAATTCAAAGGAAATGCTTGGGCATGGAGGGTTTGTAAGTGTGTATAAAAAACACCTTATGTGACACAAATGTTGTTGTGGCCATGAAAAAAATTGCTCATCATTCATATCAATGTGGACATGAATTCATTGCAAAAGTCTCCGTAATCAATTAAATATAACATCACAACTTGGTATGCTTATAAGGATGGTCTTGTGGGCGAGGTCAATGCATGCTTGTGTATGAATACATGCCCAAAAAAAGGCTTGATAAAATCTTGTTTCATGACCTAGCATTTCATAACATTGAATTCACTTGGAATCATCGCCATAAAATTTTGATTGGGGTGGCATTAGTTCTTGCATACCTTCATAACGATTGGGAACATTGCAAGGTTCATCAAGATTGAAAGCTAACAAATGTGATGCTTGATCAAAATTTCAACCTAGCCTTGGAGATTTTGGCCTTGCTATAATCATAACACAACTTAATAATGCACAAACGACATTGGTAGTAGGAACATTAGGTTACATGGCTCCAAAGCTTGCCATCATTGGAAAGGCCACAACCAAGTCTAATGTGTCCGACTATGGTGCATTAGCATTTGAAGTTACATGTGGGTGATGCCCTTCTAATTCAAATGTTGAAGATGAAACCATGGTTTTATTAGATTGTGTATGGAGGTGTTATGAAGATGGAAAGTTCTTTGAAGTCATAGATATAAGATTAATGAACAATTTTGATGAAAAACAAATGAGAAAAGATTTGTTCATTGGAATCTTGTGTTTATATCCAAATCAAATGCAAGGCCGACAATGGGGCATGTTTGCCAATTGTTTATAGGTCATTTTAGTCTTCCTCCCCTTGCCCTCCACAAGTCGGTGGCTTCATACTTTTCACAAAATTTGGTTCAAAGTTCATGGATATGTTCAACCAATCAAGTGAAAATTAAGGAACATTCCATAACTCATTTAGGGTGAATGCATGCTACGGTGTAGACAAAAAAATATCATAGTTTGACAATTTTCAATACATGTGAAACTTTGATATATCATGGTGGATGTTTGGAAAACATTTTATAACTAAAAATTTCAATTGATGGTGGTTTACATCTCAATATATATATATGTATTATGAAATTGGAGCAAATATGAACAAATTAATTATTAATTGGAATACATTTTCACTTTGCAACAACCCTATCACAATGCTACAATTGTAAAAAAGGACTACAAAAGATTAGATTTAATGGTAGTTTATCTATGAAATTTTGCACATGTAAAAAGACAACCATGAAGAAAAAAAATTTCAATAAAATTTCAATTTCTTTTCAAGTTATGAAGTTCATATTAAATGTTTTAAAAACATTTGTTAGTATATTATGTTATAATAATGATGAAGATTGTGATCTTTTTAAGTTGTAAAATGTTCTTCCATTGAAGATGTAGATGGACTAAATGTTGTTTTTGTCATTTTAGGTCAGAAGAATGAATTTTCAAAATTAAATTAAAAAATGGTAATTTGCTATCAAATAAGGGTTCTAAATCAATTTTTGTAAAATTATTAGTGTGTTTTTACACAATGATACAACTACTAGTCAATTGCATATTAACTACATGTGATCTTTAGATATTCCAAAATGAGTGAATCTTATGTGTTACTACTTTTATATTATATGTAGTCCTAGTTTTCCCTAAAATTGTTTACAACAAATTATGCATCTACTCTTCAACTTGGATGATTTGCAAACTTGGAAGAAGTTCTAACAATGGAATGCATGACATTTATTCAAGTTGCATTTATTTCGTTAACTAGGTAGTTTTAATTAAAGTGACTTGAAAGCTTTTTTATGACATAGTTGCAAACTCATATATACATAATGTTTATACTTCAATTTATTTTTTTGGTGGTAATTTATATTAAATTATAAACATCCTAGATAGATGTAATGAAGTTGACACAAACGAAAAATGTAATTAAAAATTTGTTGATAGATACATGGCATAACAATATATGTTTTCAATGATACAAATATGGCATGCATTTTCAAATGTGAATTATAAAATTATCATTTCATTTAAGGATATTTATCATGATTGCCTACCAAATTTCAAAGCTAACTTTGTCAAGGAGGGATCGCATCACATAATATTTTCACCATTGGTCTTCACCCACCTTCTTTACAAAATTGTAATTAACCATCACCCATTCTTGTTTTTAGAGAAAAAATCCATTAAAAAAATCCTTTAACTACTTAAACATGACTCATGGACCTTCACTTTAAATATTAAGGCGCAAGTAATGTCAAACCTTATTCATGGTTCCACCATTTGCCAAGTTGTCAAAATGCACTTGGTATATCACATAATGTGTATTTGTTGTCCATGAACCAACTTCAAAAAAAATTGAAATTCTTCATTTTCAAGTTTTTTCACTTTTCATTATTTTCATTTTGAGAAATATATATTTTCAAAGCCTATGCCATCTTCAAAGTTTAGAAATGAAAATAAACACATTTAATAACTAACAACCTTCATTTAAATTTTTTTTTATCATGTACAAGATTATGTAATGAGGTTTAGAATTCTTAACCAAAACCAAAAATAAATTTGAAATATTTAAAATAAATACATTGGCAAATTCTAGAAAACACATTGTTCCAAATAAGGACCTTAATGATTAAGTTTACATTTTGAAACAATTTGGAACAATTCCAAAGCAAATTACTTGATTTCCTCAAGGAAAAATGTTCAAAATGTAGAATCGTCCCATTTTCCAAAAGCCAAGTTTCATTTTACATTGACAACAAATATTTACATGGTTCAAGTTGTCACACTACACCAAAACATAGTATCCATGATTAGAACATATTGTGACTAATGTCCAAACCTAATCGTGAAGTGATATGACTTAATCATATGTGATTTTAGTCATGATTATAGGATTTTAGTCTCATATGACTATAATATTATGATTACATGACTAGTAATCATGAAAGGTGGCTAGGTTAAATAGGTACATGGTAGGTTAAGTAAACTAGGCTAAGTAAATAGACTAAGTAAAAAGGTTTAAAAAATTAGGTGGACCTTAACTAGGCTTATATAAACATATTAGGTCCCAACTAACCCCTAAATATAGGCTTAGGTGGATTTCATATTTCATTGAAATTTTAATTAAATTATCTATTTGTGACAAATATAGGTACATAATTCATTTTTTAATGTGATATCTATCATATTTAATTAATATTGATTTTGAATTCTTTTTTTTTGTAAAATAAATTCTTTCAAAAATAAATGAGAAGCGATTCAATTCTTTTATTTCAAAATTTGAAATCCATTTTCCCTTGTGGCAAGGGAACATGGGTCCTCCATGCCATGTAAGTGACACATCATCTACCACATAGATGTCATGTCATGTACCATGTGGCAATGTGCCACATCGTTTGTAATGTCATTGTTTAGGTATCATAACTTGTTTGACAACATAATTGGGGAATAGCCTTGAAAACACACAAGCATTTTTAAAAAGCCTATTTGGAGACCACATTTGGGAACAATGGAAACAAATTTGGGAACTATGAGAATAAACGGAGTTTGGCACTTTAGGACTTTTAGTGTGATCAACAAAGTGTGTTGCTTGGTTTCCATAGGGGTTAGACTAGTCTATATCACAATCTCTAGGTTTTATTACACTTTAGTTCGATTTTTGTATTCTAGGTGCTTTAGTGGGTTCTTTGCCATTTATGGAGTCCTTTGTATTAGGGGTGCTCCAAGAGGATTTCGACACAATTGTTAGCTTTCTTATGCTCATAGATCCTCAAGTAGTTTTTGTAATGCTTTCATTTTGTTATGCCCAGTGACCAAACTATTTATAACATACTATATTTCCATCATCATGTATTTTACAACATTATACCAAGTTTGATGTTCGTATCATAGCTATGTTAAAAAACTATTAAGGTTAGAATCTTTGGCACCACAATGGGCCATTTGGCTCGTCATCAAGCCATTCTTATTACTTCTTCAAGGGGGTTAGGCCTTCCCTTAATGGTTCAACGTGTTGCCCCTGCTTTTTTAGGATGTTGGGTTTTGATTGTTCTTGCTCTAGTTTTTTGTTTCCAGCAAGATGATCATTTTACTCTTTTTGATGTAGTGGCACATGTAAAAATCGATACTTATCCCTTTTAGATCACACTATGTGATACTTGTTTGATGTTACTTGAGGTCATTCAATCACATGTCTTGCCTTTCAAAAGTCTAATAATGTAATCCTATCTTCAAATGTAGTTTTTTTTAATGGACCAACTACACAAGTAGGAATTATTTCGCTTTTAGTAGATGTTCCTTTGGATGTTGTGCGAACACATCTTCGTTCTTGTGTAGGTCTAGTAGTAGGGCTTGGTTATTAGCTCGTCCTAACACCCTTTCATTTTGTTTACTTTTTGTCCATTTTCTTACAGCACTTCGTATTTGTCTTTGTATACCACATCTTATAGTTCCACATTTTTCATGATGCCAATGTGGTCATACCATCAATGATTTGTCACTCAAAACAAGGCATGATCCTACACAAAGCGAACACTAGGAGATGATTTCATTCCCCTTGCCATAGAGACCTACAATTATCTCCGTCCTCGTTTTGATTTCATTTTGATTTTTGGTGTACGTGCTTATATAATTCATCATTAGCAAACCTGCTTGGTACCTTTGATGTTTATATCTCATTATACGCAACGAATGTCAATAGCCCTATAACATGCATAACATTGCGATTCTTCATCAGGCTGTCACTTTTAATCGCAATTCTTCATCTCTTCTACACATACCAACCAGTGCATTTCCATCACTAGCTGACTTGTGGTACAGGATGCCCTTTTAGCATTACGTCTTCCACTTCATTACTACTGACTGTTTTGACAGTCTTGGTTTCCTTTCATGTGTTTACATTTGCATCGACATGCCTTGTACTTTTGTGGATGGATTTCCATCCTTGTTCATATATATATATACAGGTTTACTCTCTTTATCTCTTTAATGTGATGAGGTTTTTTAGGGTTGAGTTTCCAGCGCTCTCGCGCAGTTGGTTTTCGCTTCTCTTCTCCTCCTCGCCATGATTTCCTTTCAGCATGTGGGATCGATCTTCTCTTTTGGTGGTGCATTGCCATCCTCACAAGTTCCGCTGCAATCTGTAATGTGTTCTTCAGCAGTTCGTGCAAGTTTTCCGTTGACGCCGGTTTTCGATGTACATGTGAATAGTACGATGCTACGCTTCAGGTATGCGAGCTGGAGAAGGGGTAGCAGGAGGAGGAGGAGCAGCCTAGTCGCTTGCTGTGCGCTGAGGCCTGCTGTTCGTGCCCAAGAATTTGCAGCTTTTACGGAGGAGAATTTTGAAGCTTTTTTGCTTAATGCACAGAGCTCCATCTGCGAAGAGGTACATCAAGCAGACTTTCTTCACAAACTCTCGTAACTAAACATCATCACGGCTCTTCAGAGTTTCTTCTTTTTTTCTATTTTTTTTGGTGAATGTGGGAACCTAGTTAGCATCTTTGGGGTTTTTCATTTTAAATTTCAATTGTTAGCTATTATAAATAAAATGAGAAATTGGATCAGTTTTCATTAAAAAGGAGTTTTGAGGTTGTCTTTCAGTGACATGATTTCACCAAGTTTCATGACATGCTTCAGGCAAACCACCTTAGACTGTGAAGGGAATTTGGTTGAAACCCTTTTCTGAGGGTGTGATATAATGATCGAAAGATGGAACATAGTTATGGCAATGGATTTGTACAAAGCCATAGTTTGCACTTTCCAGTTAGGGGGTGCAATAAGTAGCATGCTGACTTAGCTTTCATCTACCTAAATGGGAGCAGCAATCTATTTTCTGTGGTATGCATGTGCATCTGGGTGCCCAGGATCCGAAGTGAGTTTCTTGGGAAAAACCTAATTTTGATGCGCATCTGCATTAGGTGTAAAGAGCGCAACCCTGACTGTCGTCCAGCTTGATAGGTTTCAATGTGGCAGAGGCCAGTAGGGGAGATCATGTCAAAGATTTTTACTTTACGAATGTTTTTCTTGGATCCTGTAAAGCTCTCTTTGGTGTAGTATCTCAGACTGATTCTGTCTTCGGGCCAGGCTGCAGCAGCTGATGGTAGTGGCAAAGTTTTTGTATTCGACAAATGGCAAAGAAGTGAAGATGCAGCCAATGGGTCAGTCAAGCTGAGCTATGAAACAAACTTTAAGATTCCTAGATATTTTCAAGAACATTTGAACAAACATGTATTTCATACCTGTTACACTGAACTTCTTAGGGGTTGCAATAATTGGAGTATGTCTTCTGCAGAATCTGGTCTTCACACTCTCCAATTCATTGAGACAGCTTTACATACTGATCAGAGCAGTAGGTGCATAAGGACTGAAAGTGAGTATTGTGTAGAGTAACCAAAACAGTGGTTCTTACTGTCTATCATGCTGCTTTTATCTAAATCAAGCTAATGGAAACCAAGTAGGAGTTCAACATATTTTCAAAATAGAAAGCTAGAAATTGATCATGTAGTTGTTTTTCTTCTGGTGATTCATCTATGCTCTACTTCACTGATAGGTATGGGATCACTCGGGTGATGGAGGGTGGAGATTTGTTGGAAAAAGCAGCAGTCAATGTTTCTATAGTGCGGGGCCACTTGTCAGAATCAAGGGCCAAGGCAGGTACATATAAAAACCCAAATGAAACTAGGTTATGGAAAAAAGAGTCCATATTTCTGCTTTTGTCATGGAGTTGACATCAAAGGAAACTTGGATAGAAAGTTCAATGTGCTCATGGATAGTTGGTATTGCTCAGTGGCATTGAGGCTGTAGAGATAGAGCTGGAATCTCTGCAGTTTATCAGATGAATCTTCCTTGCAGATGGTGAAGATCTTCTTGGAGCAAGCTAAATGATCAGCTATGATAATATTGTAATGCAGTAAATGAACAGTCCATACCTAAACCCTCAGATCTGGACAATTTACTCTCCTTTTACATCCTTGATGATTGAGAGGATTGTATGTCACAATAGAATCTCTATGGTTCATCAGATGAATGTTTCATGTGGAGACTCAGGATGAAAACCATGATTTGGTTTAATTTTGAATTGTTCCACACATCACACTGAGTGAGGGACGTGTGTTATGAATAAATGCAGTCAATGAGTGGAAGGGGGCAGGCAGTGGAGGCAGGTGCTCGTTATTTTGCAGGAGCATTGTCTCTTGTATTTCACCCCTGCAACCCATTTGTGCCTACCTTCCGCTCTGACATCCGCTACTTCAAGGTTCCTTTTTTCATGGTCTTTTCCTTCTCTTAGACAATTCTGCTAGTATGAAGTTTAGCTCACTTTCTCTCTTCCTAAGCCTAATTTTGTGTTGTCATAAATTGAGATCTGAGCTCGGGATACTGTGGAAGAGGATTTGGCCTCTTCTGGATGGACTTGCTGCCAAAATTATAATGAGCATATTGAACTCGTGAGGTTGTGTTATGATTTCCAGGTGATTGCATAATACAAATGACTTCTCAAAGTAATTGACTATTAGTATTTGGCTTTAGGTTGATGGAGGCCATGGTTGGTTTGGAGGGGGTGCTGACCTCACACCATGCTGTAAGAAAAAATGTCAATTTCTCTGAAGATTTCAGTTTCTATTATTGTCTCAAGAATCTGCTTCAAGCAATTTCTAGGTTCTTGACAGTTGTATCTCTTCTCCATTTAAGCTACAGTTTCATTTGGCAAAGTGAAGCAGTGAGCTTAGCAAGCTTTTGTGGTTTGACTGTTTTGCAAGCTGCAGATTTGTTTGAAGATGATGTTCAAGAGTTCCACACATTTTACAAGGAAGTGTGTGATAAATATGAATCTGGCTTTTATGATAAATGCAAGATGGCTTGTGATGCCTACTTTTACATACCTGCAAGGAAAGAACACAGGGGAACAGGTGGCATATTCTTTGATGATCTTGAAACGTTCAGTGATTATGTTTCAAATCACACAAAGGTTGGTCTTATCCTTCTGAGCATTTCAAGTTTGTACCACCTAGCTAACCTGATTAAAAATCCTTGTTTTCTGACAAAATACTAAGGAACTTTGTCTCTTTACTGCAGGAGGTCGGTGGTCTATGTAAACCACAAAGGGATGATGTTTTCTCTTTTGTAAGAGAGCTGGCAGAGGGGTTCATGCCAAGCTACCTACCTATTGCAAAACGCAGACATGTTTTGGACTATGGAGAGAGAGAACGGCAATGGCAATTGCTTCGGCGAGGTCGATACTTGGAGTTCAATTTACTCTATGATCGTGGAGTGAAGTTTGGGTTGGATGGTGGCCGGATTGAATCCATCATGGTATCAGGTACAAATAATTCCTCAATCCAAATCCATTTCCAATAGAATTGGTCACAGCATGTTACATAGGATTTGGACACTAGAAAAGAAGAGCTGCTACTCTTCTGGAGTGGTAATAACCAACACAGTTGAGTGCTGAATTTTTTAACAGATTGCCCACTAACAGGGCACTTGTGCTTGATTTTCAGCTCCCCCATTGGTGGCCTGGAAATATAATGTGGTTCCTGAAGCTGGTACTGATGAGAACAAGCTCCTTCAAGTTTTGCAGGAGCCTCAAACTTGGACTTAAAATATGGACTTGTTCAATAAACCCAGGAAGACTGATTGTCAAGAGGCAACAAGTGTGCTTATTTGCAGCTGACATTTGAATGTCTGTAGGTCTTGCTATCTGCAAGGTGAACAAGAATTACTCTTGCCCTATTTATAATTCATTTTCTGGTATTATCACATACTTTACTGGTTGGCCTCATAAATGTTTCTTGGAAATGTGAGCAAAGATGACTGTTGTAACTAGTGAACACTTTCAATATCCACCATCCACCTGAACCACCATTTCTTTTGGGTGGATAAGGTCAAAACTTTAGAAGGTTGGACAAGGCAAATATGCTTCCATTGCATAATATGTAGTTGATTCAATTTGAGACTTCAATGTATGGGTTTGGTTCTACAATTTGATGGTCAGAATATGCCATTTTTTTCTTTAGAAGTCAACGTTTTATCTCAATGGTTTAAAATCAAATTAGTAGGATTTTGAACTCCATACTTGCCATAACTTGAAGAGAGTTCACCATCCTCTCTTGAGACAGAAATTTGACTGAGGCTAAGGAGCCCATTGCATACACTAAAAAAGTTTTACCAATTCTTTACTTACATGGGGCCTCCTCACTCTATACAAAAAAATGCAGACTCTGTCACCTGAGCAGTTCAAATGAAGCAGATTTGGCCAACCAAAATTGGTATAGGGCCATTGACCTTTATGTGCAGAAAAAGGCTCCCATGTTCTCTGAACTTTCAAGTGAAGACATCAAACCCCTTGGCTTCTATGGCCCCTAAATACCTTCTGTGATGTGGTTTTTGTACTTTTGGTTTTGCTAGGATTTTGTACAATGAAAAGGTACAATTTCAAGATTGTAACTCAGTGGATTTGGCTTCCTTTAACACCTTTACATTTTTTGTGTCCATTTCAAACAATAAGAGTATCAGTGGGGATGGTTTTGCGTCATTATTGTGGCTAACAATACTAATCCCACTAAACTTGATGATGGAACTGATGGTTTTGGTGGTGCATCAATTGGCATTTTAAAAGGGGGAACAAATGGATATGTTGGCAATCACATCTTTGCAATTGAGATTGATACATTTCAAATTACAGTTATTAACGATCCTAGTGCTAGTCATGTGGGTTTTGACATCAATAGTTTAATTTCAATTCAAGGTTGTGATATTTGCCTTTTTTTTTCCCCATCATATTTTGATAGGGAGAAACTTTTGCAATTTCAATTGATTATACAAAAAACAATAAAACACTTCATGTGATAGCCCAACTTTACAAAACTAGCAATGTGATGTTTGACCAAGATATCAATGCACACCTTGAAATTTTTTGGCTTATTATATTCATAAATTTACAAACCACAATTGTAACACTTGAGCTCTAAATTACTTGACACCTTAGCTTTCCATTATTGGAAAGGCAATGACTAAAATCGATGTGTTCAATTTTGGTGCTTTGGCATTAGATGTTGCATGTGGGCAACATCCTTGTTGATTTTCATATTTTAAAACTAGAAATAGTCCTCTAAAACAAAGTGTAGGAGTGTCATAAAAAGAGAGATATTTCCAAGGTTGTTGACGTGAAGTTGGGGATAATGCTAGAAGATTAAGCTACATGACACCATATGTTTTCCACTATTGCAAAAGGCTATGACCAAAATGTTTTCACATGTTCTAATTCAATGTTTTAGTGTTAGAAATTGAATATGTGGTGCCGTTTAAACATTTATAGCCTATATGAAGAAATGATTTTCTTGTCCACCTAAATATGAAACCACACTTTAAGTAGATGAAGATTTTAGGTCAATATTGGAAATGATTTTAATTTGATATAACATCACAAATTTAACATGTGTTGAATTAATAATAAGAATCGTGAAAAGTTCTTCATTCATAAGTTGGTACATTTTATATATGAATACCATGTGTTGAAAATACATTTGATGCATTGGTAAATGTGTTGATGAATGAAGCACAAACCTATGAATGAACGAATGTCACACAAATTTTTGCATCTTCCTATAAATCTATGTGTTAAATGTGTTTTCAATGTATGATATTAATGCATGAAACGTATGGATTATGAATGAACCTATTTTGCACAATTTCCATTACTAAATCATGAAATGTTAAATTTGTAATGAAAAGTTAAATGAAATTGTTATGAACATAGAATTGTTCTTTGGTTATGTTCATAACAATTTAAAACATTTGATATCTAATACTTTGTGTCCAAAGATTCAATGTAAGTCTAAATATGGGTTCAATACATGTCGATAGGCAATATTCTAGTCTAAATTCCCCTTTCTAATTCAAAAGCATATGATTTCATACATTTCACATAATGTGATTACATGGATCAACACATTTGCAAGAAATGACAATAACTTCAATAACAAACTCATCATACTTGAAATTGCATTAGGGTGTTGTCAAGGTAAAATAGACAAAAAAAAAAGTAATTCGTTCAAAATCTAATTAAAAAATGGAACAACTTTTGATATGGACACAAAAAAGTAAATTCAAAATATCTTGAAGTACAAATATGAAACCATAGGTCAGTGCATTTAGTTTATGGAAAGTTGGATATAAAGTTTGAACAACTTTGGTATCATAAAAGTAGGTTGAAAATACTTTTGAAATTAAGTGGATCAAAGTGATCTTCAAACCTACTTCATTGGTAGATGTGGATTTAATTATTACAGAACCACTACACACTTATTATAACAACAAATTTTACACTACAAACATACATTCATTCATAACTCTACCCCGATTCTAGATACACATACATGTGTAGTTCAATAATACATTAGATTCATGGTTATCTTTGATAACAAAATCTATAATCAAAAACACAATGCTTGAAAACTATAATAGAATTACAATTCATTTTCATGAAATTAAAGAACATAAATGATTCACACATCAAATTGGACATTTATAGAGAAGTTTGTACTTTCATTTTATATTAAAAACTCTACAAAAATACAACAAAATCCATGTTTTATAGAAATGTAATCAAAACAACAAGTCAAATATGTGGTATTCAACACCTGAATCTATAGTTTTTTCTACAAAATACCTACATTTCTCCCTTATTCTAAAAATGTGTATCTACAAATGTCCTCAATCTCCAAAAATTCCCACTCTTGGGCAATCCCCAAGTCACCATCAACATGAACAACAAAACCAAACTCAACAAGAATTCAAAATTCAAACCCCCAAATGTCCAATGGCATATTCCTTTCTATAATGCCTTGTAAGCCCAAAAACTATGTATATGTTTACTCCTTTAACATTCATATTAAAAATTTGATATATTATGGTTATAACATTCATAATTTGATAATACATATTTATATTTTTGGGTTCCATTAATTTGAATGTTTTTTTAAATCAATATTTCATCTACATGTAGCCCATTTTGTAAGATCAAACATTTTGTGCAAGTAGAAACATTTTCAAAAATTCTACCTTCTATACATTAAAACTTTTTCATGGCTACTTGTAATTTTTTTGACATAGAGTAGTGAACCATCTACTTTATCTTGCTCGCACACATTAATATCAAGTATTTTCAACCTATATATTATGATTTTTTTATATAAAATAGTTGCAAATTTGTGAAACATGTGTTGTCCAACTTTAAAATGAAATCTTATGGAGTCCTATAGATTAACATTGTTTTTGGTGTAAATTTTTGCCAAAAGGCTCCTTAAAGAATGATATTGTGAATCATATGTAATATTTTTTTCTTGAAAAATAAGGGGTTCTTTCATTAAATCCATCACAACCATGGGATATAGGTCACAAGAAGAGCTATCATCCTTGATATACAAAATTCACATGAACCACAAATGGCTAGGGATTAGGGCTTTTTTTAGGAAATGTAGAATATCGCATAGGTGGCGAACATTAGTGCAAATCTAATGCACTTATGGTGATAAGAAAAATATTGAAACAAGTAATGAGGTGCATTTAATGGCTGCAACAATATTTATAGCATTAGTTAATATGATGTACTAGTTATAAGATCAATGAAAAAGGTGCTCAACTGGCAGTGCCCTTTTAGTCTTTCATTAATTAATTTCACAAGGTCACTACCACATTTCACAATTTGGCAATAAATTGCCAATAAAAAAAAAACTAATGGGGATGAAGGAACTAAATGTTGCAAAACAAATCTTTGCAAAGGGAAGGGTTTGTATGAGGTATTTAACAAAAGGTTCAAATTTTATTTTAGTTGTTTTTATCTTGGTTAAAAAGAATACATAGATATTTTTTGGGATTCCTAGCTTTTAATAAATTGTAGACCTACTTTCATTGAATTAGGGTTGTCAAAAATGAAATCAACAAGTGACCAAGAAATCACATGTTCCTACTCCAAGCTTACATGAAGGCTCATTGTTGCCATTTGTGCATTTTTTTAATTTGAAGAAATAAAACCCTGTTATAGGTCATCTTACTAATGTAACAAAACAAATAGTTATTTAATGTTTACACTAAAGTAGGGGCATACACAATTAAATATTATGTTGTTATCAATTTCAGATCTTATTATTTGCAATCATAAGTAATAAAAAATTTGATTTAAATATTAAGTATTTAACACCCTAAATTTGATAATGACCATGATGTCATATTACGACTTTTATTTTTAACTATGGAACTCTAACAACAAAATAATTACTAAAAGTTATAATTGTAAATAATAATACTATGACTTGTAATAATAGTATGGATAAACATGGGGAATAAAATAATGAACCTTATGGGCCCTACAATGAGAATATTTTGATTAGGGAGAACATAAGGTTTGATTTATGAACAATTTAGATAATTGTTTTGGGTTAATAATAATGGGAGATCAAATTGTAAATTTAACCAAATTTTAAATTCCAAATAGTGTAAAATCTATCCATAGAAAGATGAAACGTTATATGTGGCATGTGATGATTGGTTTGACATAAAAGGATGATAAATGGGGAATAGATGTAAATGAATTTGATTAACCAATCATCCATTTTGTTCCTTCAGATATATAAAGGGTAATGATTGGAGCTTTAGGTTCATAATTTGTAATCAATAATTTGGTGTTGTTAGTTGTTATCAAGACTCATAAAAGTACCATATATGAAAAAAAAACTTTGAGGAAATAAATATAATGTGTAGATTATTATTGATACTATTGTGGAAACCTCATGGTCTTTTATGAGTGATCTTTATAAAGCAAAATCTTTAAATGGGTATGATGAATTCCCTTTTGGGGAATAATTTTCTCATTGAAATTCAACTTTAAACATGTGGATGATACTATCTCAAAAAAAATGTAAGGTTTCATATTTGAAGATTATATGTAAATGAGAAATATTATAAATGTTATGTTGTAATATGGTTGTATAGTCTACCTATATGCTAAAAAAAATTTAATCAAAAATGAACCCTCATGGTTTTGGACCCCCTAGGCTATAAAATCACTAAATGAAAAGTAAATGCATTTTTAAATTTTATATCCATTGAGGTAATATTGGCGTTTTCCCTTTCAAAGCTCAAAGTGATCCCCATTGATTGACACTATTTTTGATGCTCCCTAATGTGTTGGTAACAATGCAATAATGTGATTTGGGGTTTTTTTTAACTCACCTATACACAATACATGCTATATTTTAGGGCAAAAAATACATGACAAAATATGGTGCTATATGGTGTTACACACCCATAATCAATTTAAAAAAAAATTGTATATTAGAATAATCAAGGTGTTATAATAGAATATTGATGTATTCCCTTTCAATGAAAACTTTACATGCTTATGGCATTATACACCCATAATCAATAAAGAAAAAGGAATTGTATATTATCTACCATAGAGTAGGTAGCTCCTTAATCTTTAGACCTTTAAAATTGAGAAGCTTCTTTGAGTTTGTTTAATGCCTAAGACAATTCTCGTGTGTTACATTTTTTAATTTATAGAATGATTCTCAAATGAGCAGTTCTCATTGAATTGAGAACCAAGGGGGCAGGTCTCACCTGGATGTAGCCTACCTGGTTGGATTCTTTATGAGAAAACCGGATGATACCCAGATGAAGTCGGAGCACGTGTTCCATACCCGCCCAACACTCGTCATAACGGGTTTCAAATAGATGGTGCACTGGTGCGTTCCTGGCCACATAAGCCCTGGTAAAGTTATATATATACACCAATTGTGATACTTCATGACCAGGGTTTTTCTTTTGGGGGGGACGGTGAGGGTGTTGGACTTTAGTTGTTCTCAATGTGTTCCCATGAAGTTCTCAACGAGTTCCCCAAGTTCTCAATGTGTTCCAATGGCTTTTCACTTTATCCCCTATCCTTTGTCTTAAGTTTTAATTCTTGCAACCAATATAAGCAGCCCAAATGAGGAGATTACAACATCTCTGTTTTGAGAGAGGAGGCTGTCCAAAGCTTCAATTAAGTTAAAATTTTTTTTTTTTTTTTTAATGATGGGCCAATCAAAGATGCTTGTCACTCTAAAACAAAACAAAAATTGAACTTTGGGGGTCCCGTAACTAATTAATACTTATGCGTCAGTCACAATAGACGACCATCTATGGTTTCAATTTGGTGGTTCGAACATTCAGGCTCTTTTTAGGGTTTACCCAATAAGTCAGTTGATACTTGATACCCACCTACACAAATGATAGATGGGCACTCCTTTAATTTCTTGGCTATTGAATCTGGACCTTCCAATCCACCACATGCAGCCGCATCGAGGAGAGGGGGAAAAAAAGTGTAAAAGGGCAAAAGAGGAACTTTACCTTATCCACATGCAACAACAACACTGCTTCCTCTCTCTCTCTCTCTCTCTCTCTCTCTCTCACACATTCCCACTCCCTTCCAACCAGTGTTTTTTTTCAAAATTTTCATGTCTAAAATTTGGGGAAAATTCACCTAAATTAGTTGATTTTTACACTAGAAAAAAAAGCAATTAAAAAATTTCCCAATTTCTTTGTTGAAATATCGGTAGATAATAAATACACTGCTTCCAACGTCCAACAAGGGGTGTCTCTCACTGTGGCCTTTGCCATTTACATTAAAAGGTACCTTAAGGCAAAAGAAGAATTATGAAAACTCAAATATTTCACCATGCAAAAATATAATCTTCCAAAAAATCCTTCAAGAGAATATAACTCTATAACTAATCTCAAGTTTCCAACACAAGCCAAAATATCGTCTTTCAAAAATCCTCATACAAAAAAAACCTATTATTACCTAGGGGCTAAAATCCCTGAAGCTACTATACTCTATTATAATGAATCTAAACACAATCTCGTTTGCCTTTGTAGGCAAGACCAACAAACACCACACACACAGTCACATGACAAAGGTACACATACACTCACTCCCACATCCCCACATCCAACATTATCTCACCATCTTCTTCACATCTCTTGTGGTCATCTCTCTCCCCCCATCCCCTCCCCTCCCCCCTCTCTCTCTCGCTCTCTCTCTCCCCAATTCTCTGGCTGCACTATCCTTTTGTAGAGTGGTTTTTTTACCCCCCAAATTTGCAGGGAGGGGATTTAGGGGACGGGGTTTGACATGGCTTTCAGATGTGTTGCAGCTCATGCTGTTACTCTGTTACGGTTGCGAGGAACACCCGCGGTGACTACCGCCACCACACATAACTTGTGGATGCCTCTTGCCAGAAGGTTTGCTACCGCCGTAGAAGACGCAGAAGGTAAAATTGCGCGTGTGTGTTTGTGTTTTTTCTGTGTTTGTTTTGGCTGCGGCTGTCTTGTTAGGTGGCTTGCCATCCAATCATTTTACAAATGTGGAGAGGGTCCATATGGTATTTTCTTCGTGATTTGGTGGAAGAAGTGTCTTCGTAATTGGGGTTTGATGGTGTTTTGGTTGACAATGCATTTTGGAGAAGGAAGATATGTGTGCCTCTGTGAGTGCGCGCACCCTCACATGCGTGTTTCTTTCTTGGGGTTTTATGCTTTTTCCCTACATTACATTGTTGTTCATTTGGGTGATTTAATGTTCCAGTGATGTCTGTGTCATTCCACATTATCATGAATTTCTTTCATATGGTGTGTGGAGATGTGAGAATTTTCTTGGTCTCTTGTCTGTGTGTTCCCTGGAGAATTTGCAGTCTTACAGGGTTCTGTTCTAGGGTATTGCAGCTGTGCTGGATGGACTGCATTACGCGGCATCACATGAGTGGGTGAAAGTTGATGGGAACACTGGAACTGTCGGCATCAGTGATCATGCCCAGGTTTGCTCCAATGTCCAGAGTATTCTAAAATTTCATCATGTATTGGTAACATCATTGAGATTGATTGCAAATTGAGTGATCTGTGCAGAAAGAATTGGGAGATTTGGTCTTTGTTGAGCTACCAGAGGAAGGCTCCTCATTCAAGCAGGGTGAGAAACTTGCAAGTGTGGAAAGTGTGAAGGCTGTGAGTGATATCTATGCCCCAATCTCAGGAACTGTCGGTGCAATCAACACAAAACTCTCAGAAAGTCCGGATCTGGTAAGCAGCTTGAATCTGAATCTCAATTCTGTGAACAGTTTGCACATACCGATATCTTTTAAGGATCCAAATCTATCATTTGTTGAAGAACAAACATATGACTAATGGTTGTTGCATACTTGTCACTCCCATCGCAGGTGAACAAGAGTCCATATGCTGATGGCTGGCTTGTGAAGGTGGAGGTGGCAAACAAGGGGGAGATTGATTCATTGATGACACCTGATGCATACAGGCAACATCAGGCTGCAGATTCACATTGAAAGAGTGGAAAGGGTGGAAGACTCATGTAGGTAGTGGTTTTCTAGAGCTGGGGATATACAACTCTGGTGTCCTCAGGATGCTGACAAAATATGGAATTTGATGGAAGTTCAGATTTTCTATTGTAGGTCCTATGCTTGGCTGGGTACTTTGGATCAAAAAGTACTTTGAAAGCTGGCTTATTCACCACCTGTTATCTGCAAAGATCTTTTCAATTTGAAGATCTTCCAAGTTGAAGAGGGTGAATGAGCTGGATGTTGTACATCTTGCATATTGGGTATGGAGGTCAGTTGTTTCCAATATGGTTGTACTCACCTATTTCACATGACCTTCAAAACAGGAAAATTACTTGTGACCAGAGCTATGTGCCTGTTTGTGGCAACAGATTTCTACTGCCTACTGCTTTGTGGGAGGCCGAGAGATAAGGTGTGTGCTAAATCCCCAATTACTTCTTTATATGTAGTGTAAAGCCCTACAACTGGGGCTTTTGCATGGTGTAATGACCAAGGCACTTGCTGGAGAGGAAAAGCAAAATCCCTACCCTCAAACAAAAAATCCTGCTACAAATCAGAATATCCCATCTTAGACATAAGATCACCTGCTTTTGTGCATGCAATGGGTCATCCAGTAGGTTACCATAGTACCTTGGTGGATTGGGCACACGAATGCCAAATAATTAATTTAAGCTTAGTTTCTTGGTTCAGCGACTGGGTTTCTAATTCTGAAAATTTCAACAGTAAACAGTAAAGTTATTGTAAGGTACCATTCATTCAAGTGATTTGAACTGTTTTAGTGCTCAGGTGGAGCTCTATTTGGTATCTCCCTTCAGGACATCTAGAGATAAAAGTTTTTTCATCTCCAGTAATTTTTTTGAAATTTTGACAGATTAAAGACGCCAAGGTACTATTGTATTAGATTTTGAAAATTCAATACTGGGTGGTTTTCGATTTAATAGATTATCAAAAAATCAATAACTGACTCAAAACTCAATATCTGGCCAACATTGGTTTATACCAGTGTTGGGTGGTTCTCACTTTTTTGTGAGAACCGATCGGTTCCAGTTCTTACATTATGTTATGAGAATATATGGGCTGGTGAGAATCAACTAGGTTCTCAAAAATATTATTTTTTCCAAATTCACCAGGTTTTCCAATAGGGCAATTCTTGCATACCCAAAAATGCATGCTCAAAAAAGTGCATTGAAAACTTTTTTCCAAACTCAACATATCACAACTTACAATTGATTTTAGGGTTATAATCATAGTGTTCAGATTAGATCCCTCATGCTTGACATAAGCAATAATTTTTCTCCTCAATGCATAACTATCTAACAATTATGTCAACCTTTTACCCAAAGTTTGTCCAATAGTGTTTGTTGGCTCAAAAAGACCACGGGTAATGTGCTTTGGTTGCCAATCATCTCCTAAAAATTTAATCCCAATGCAAAAATATCATGTTCAACTTTTGACATCCACAAATCAAAGCTTGTAGTTGTAGAATGACATTCTACTAAAGTTGCCAAAACATATAATTGTTTTATTTTTTCCACTAATTTGGGTAGTAATTCATTAAAAAAAAAATTGGAGGGAAAAACAATTCGAGGACCCAAATGCATACTAAATCTTTTTAACCAACTACTTTCTACAAATTGTAAAGGAAGATGGTTTTTGACAATTAAAAAACTCAAATCTTCCAAAAATTGTTTTGGTTGCACATCATCTTTCTTAAAAGGTTCTTTTGTAACAAAAAAACTAGATATGGAATTAGAAGAAACATTTGGTCTCTTTTTGGAAGGTTGTCTTTCATCTTCCCTCCAAGGACAATCAATTTCTTCTTCATGGTATTTGCAACCTAGAGTGGACTAGTTTTGTTTACATTTTGGAGTCCATAACAATGTTTTGAAAAAGGTGCATGATTGTCCAAGAAAGGACAACCATTCAATTTTAGTACTTCAAACTAATCTGAGTTGTCCTTTTACTAGGTGGGGTAGGTTACTGGGCTCTAATTTTTAGTAGGGATTAAGTATTAGGCACCAATTCATTCACAAGAACATGGGCGTTTCAAATTTGGACGATGTTGATTATCGTTAATCAGAAGGACTATCAACACTTGGGTTGCACATAGATGTGAAGCCCGTATGATTCACTTCACGTTTTACGTCAGTTTATTTGTTTTGTAACTTGAGATTTACTAGAGGGAAATGATGGCATGGTAGGCACCACCTTCAAGTATTTGCAAATTTGACAACTTGACAGGAAGAGTGAAGCAAAAAGGCAAAGGACATTTGAAAGGACAAACTAGGGTAGGTTTTGCTGCACCTTTGTATGCTCCAATACTGTAGCTTGGAAATGGTGGCCTGATTTCTAGGGAAGGAATTTGCAAAGAAATACGAACTGTGTTATGAAGTTTTGAGTCAAAATGTGTAAAAGTTGCAAGAGACATTACTTTGGAGGACATTAGCAAACTTTTTGGTCCTATTGTGAACAAGAATGGCTACAACTATGAGTTCACAAAGGATCCTGTATTTATTAAAAAAATAGAGAAATTGTGGATGGTGGTCCACCAAAAGCCTTGTATGCCAGCATTAAGGTTGATATTGTTGGGAATGTCTAAAGGACTAGCTTGTGAAAGGATGGGGAAAGCTATGAACTAGGCTATGTATGCCAAATGGATGAATAGTGAACAACAATGCTACAAAGCAAGGACGTCCTCAGAGCAAGTGGATGTCGTTAACTGTGATGAAGAAGCTGATGAAGGGCCACATATGGAAGAGGTGCATGGCCAAGTAGTCAAATGCATAGGTAAGTACATTGAGTTCCATTTCTTTAGTATTCTAAAGTTGAAAACCGAGAGGCAACAAAGTTTAAAGATTATTATGTAGGGTTTCCCTTGATTTTCAAGTCTTTTTTGTTGTTGTTTCTGTGTTTTCTTCCCTCACTTCTATCTATACACAATTTTGTGGCCGTTTTGAAAATAGTTAAAAAGGTCAAGTTTTTATAATCATCTTCTTCATGGTGTGTTTCTTCCCCTAAAAACTTTGTGCATTTTTACATTATTGGACCTATAACTTCAAGTTAATGTGTCAAATTTGAACCATTGAAGGTTTTTACAATTTCAAAATCATGTTTGGAATGTTCTTTTAAGCATCAAATGCAACAAAGATCATAAAAATTTGGATTGTTTTTGGGTTCTCCATTCTTATAGGTGAAGTTTGTCTATATACTAATGGTTTTAGATGTCAAGTTTTTGGTGTCAAAACATGTTGTCCACATCCTTTATTGCTTCGTTGTTTGTGAAGTCAATGTATAGATTATTTAGGGTTTACTTGGCTAAGGTTGTTTTTTTTGTGATAACAAGTGCTACCATTGAAGAACTAAAACGTAAGTTGGTGTTATGGTGGCAGTAAAAGCCTACAGCCAAATGGAGGATCGTAATAATCATTTCCGGGAAGCGGAGGAACTTTTATTTACCTTACTCACCAAGATGGAAAACAACACTGAAGAAAAATGGAAAGATTTGCAACGAAAAATTGACATAAAAAGGTGTTGTTGATTTATTCAAGGGTCTTGTGGAAGTAGGGGTCTCTGCTTACCAAAAATTGAATAAGTATTTAGATAATGTTGGGGGTGCTATGTATGCCTTAAAAGGACAACTTGGACATGCCCAATGAAATGAAAATGTTGTACGATTCCTGCATATGAGGTTTCAAAAAGGGTTGGTTACATCTTCTTGTTTTCCCGTTCCATCAACTAATTTGGAAAGCAAAGAGCAAACATGCATTTGGGCCGAACATTGTCCTTTTTGTGGGATGGGTTTTAAATTGGTGTGGTCAAGACAAATTGCAACTTATAAACATGTTTACCATTACTAGTGTGCATTTGTCCACTTTAGTCAATTCACAAAGTGCATTGATGTCACAACCCTAGCTTTGGGCTTGCAATCGAGGCAAAGGGGTTACAAGGTTGCGGGCCAAGAGGAAGCCCGAGAGTCAAGGCAAGAGGAAGCCCGGGAATCAAGGCAAGAGCAAGCTTGGGAGTCACATCACATACTCCCAAGAGTGTAAAAAGTGTGAAGGAGTATGAGGGAGTGAACCTTCACACTCCCAAGGTAACTCCCACTTTGGGAAATGGAGTCCCGATGGACTCCCAAAATTTCAGAGAACGATTTTAGGGGTCAAAACTCAATGGCTTGTGGTTTTTATTATATCATTAGAAAGCTCTTGGAACGTAGATGTCTAAAATGGGTTCAAATTGCTCATTTGGACATCTGAAACACAAGTTATGGCCAAAAGAACGGCCGGGAGTCAAATTGCCAATTTGATGCCCGACCAGAAAAAGTTGGGAATCGACCCGATTTACTTGGTTGCAGAGGCGTGTGACACACTGTTGGAAAGCTCTCGATGAGGGTTACAACTTTGCTGTAAACCACATCACGATTCGAGGTCTACTCGCAAAGTTATGGGGCCCCAAAGTTGCGGGAGTCCCAATTGGCACAATTTCGGAACTCCCATTGAAGAATCCCAGGAGAGAAAAGTCATTTGGATGTAGGCTCTGTGGCCAGCCATAGAGTATACTATAAGGGGGAAGGTGGTGGCTTCCCCCAAGTCCGGGCCATGGTGAATCTAATGTGTTTGTGTTGCTCGTGGCTCGTCCTAACACCAAAGGTGCTCCAACTATGCATTAATCACTTTGTGTGGGTTGTGTGCAGGCCCGTGTGAATGAGTGAAGCTTGTCAACTCTTCCTAGTCCCATCCCGGAGCTCCAACACGCCCCTTTACCCCTCAAAATGTTGTGAATTAAGGAGTGTGCCCCGACTCCTCCCTCTTCCGTTATCTTCTACTTGGACTCACATTTGGATCCTTTAAGGGCTTGAGAGTGTGTCAATTGATGCGTTATGTGGGGAAGAAATGCATGAAGTCTAGTGGTATTTTGCAGGAATCATCAAGCCTAGGAGTGGAACAATGGTTGAACCTTATAGACAACCAATAGTAAGAAAATGTAAGTACACAAACTTACTTCACTCGGTTTCAAATTTGTTGTTGGTAGTCATGTGGATTTGTGTATAGAAACTATTAGTTATAAAATGTTCTTTGGTGTCATTTTGGGTAAAACATTTTGAACATGGGCTTCAATTAGCTAATAAATTGTCCACATGTGGTTAAATTGAATTTCCATCCCAAGTCAACAATTATGAAGTTCATGGTTGACACCAAAGTCTTTTGTGCCAATCTAATGTACATGAAACTTCGCCTAAAGTCACATTTGTGTTATGTGATCTAACACGTAGAAGTTGTTTCAAAATACTCCTTGCATAACATTTATTCCATAGCAATGTAATTGCCTATTCAAATATAGACCCTTATGATTATCAAGTGGTTAAGTCTCCATATGTTTCTTTACAATTGGATGTTTTGTTTATGGAAAAACACATTACATATTAATTTGTGACTTTAATGAGACCTAACATACTTTCAAATTCCTTATGTGTATGTGCACGTTTGATTTGTGTAGTGTGATCTTGAATTTGATATATAACAAGTGACTTATGATGTATGAGTACTTGCATAATATTTAAATGTCCATGTAGGTTTTAATTTGTGTAATTCTGTGAAGATTGATGTACAATAGGTGAGTTTTGTGATGGAAGAACTTGCAAAATCCTTGAATGTGTTTACAAATGTTGCAATTTATGTAGTTGTGTGAGCTTATTGTGTATTCATAATGACTTTTTAGTAGTTGAATAGTCCTTAATTGTGTATGCAAGTTTAGTTTTGTGTACCATTGTGAGTATTTTATGTACATTAAGATGCTTCTATGTGATAGAGTATTTGGATGTCCTTACATGTATATGCAAGTTCTAATTTATGGACAACTTATGTGCATTTTGTGTACATTAGGATGACTTTTGTGTCGGAGAGTACTTGGATACTCCTCAAGTCTATATGGAGGTTCAGATTTATGTAAAAGTTGTGTACATTTTATGTACAGTAAGATGAATTTTGTGGGGCAGAGTACTTGGATTATCCTGAGTTGGACCTATGAAATATTTGATTCATTGGGTGTGTGTAACCTTTTTGTAAATCTTGATATGCTTGGTTGTGTGATATTTTCATAGGGGTTAATTGAATGAAGCTTGAACTTGCATCCATTAGTCTATTATGAACCCAACCATTTTTGTTTAAAGGTGGTACTCATACTCAAAATAATTCCAGGCAATGTATACAAGGTTCAAGACATTAGCCCAAGTGTGGGCAACATACATATGAAGCAACAAACTAGTCCACATGTGGTGGAAATTGAAGTCACCAGCCTATTGAAGGATAGAAGCCAAACACTTTTAGAGGTTGCTACACAAGCACATGTTTTTGATGGAAAACAAAAGGGTGACCCAGTGGTAATGAAACCTTCGACAACAAAGAAAGAATTACATATGGAAATTGCAAATGAAGATGATGGCAATGCATGATTTTGATAACATGGACACTTCTGAGGTAGATGGCATAGATGTTCAAGAAAACCAAGGTGCATCAAGTGAAGATGGTGAACATCCTCTTCTAAACAAGAAAAGAAAAGTTGATGACCAAGATGATGAAGTTAGCAAACACCATGAGGGCTTTCGAAAACCACAAGCAAAAAAGAAGTCCAATTCCTAGGGCCGCCAAGGTAAGCTTAATGAACCTAATGCCAATACAAATAAAAAGTGTAAGAAAAAAAAAACACTAGTTGTAAACAGAGTCTTAACTGCAAAGACAACCTGACAAGCAACTTTTAAGTTTATAAAACAACCGAAAGCACCCAAAAGTAAGTGAATGTGGTGTAATAGTAAGTTGTCTACTATACATGAATTACACATGTGTAGTTTCAAAATTGTACAAATGTTTTGTATACTAAATGTGTCGCAACCCCACTTTGAAGGAAGTGTGAGGTCGCCACTCACACTCTCGAAAAATGGGACTTGGGAGTCCTCTGGGACTCCCGAAAATTCAGAACGCAATTGTAGGGGTCAAAAAACCTTGCATTCAGGTGTTCTTTGTACCGTTGGAAAGGTCTTGAAGTGAAAATGTCCAAAATGGCCTCGCATGAGCCATTTGGACATCTGCAGCACAAGTTATGGTCGAAAGAAGGGCCGGGAGTCAAACTGGCAGTTTGACTCCCGACCATTAAAAGTCGGGAATCAACCCGATCCTGGTGTGTGCAGGTGGAATGCAACACAATGTTGGAAAGCTCTAAAGGAGAGCTACAAGTTTTCTTCAAACCTCGTCCCAATCGGAGGTTGAAGCAAGAAGTTATGAATGCCCAAAGTCTCGAGAGTCCAAACCGGGACAATTTCGGGACTCCACTTTGGGTCCCGGGAAAAAGTGCCATTTGGATGCAAGTAAGGTGGAAAGTCAGAGAGAATACTATATGGGGGAAGGTGATGGCTTCCCCTGAGTTCGGGCCATGGTGAGTCAAGTGAGTCCAGTGTTGCTCGTGGCTTGTCCTAGCACCAAGGGTGCCCCAGAATGTGAACTAAGCAACTTGTTGGTTGGTTTTGAATGCAGGACCGAGTAACTAAATAGTTGTCCCTCTTCCTAGTCTAATCCCGGAGCTTTCAGCACGCCCCTCTTACCCCTTGTAGTGCTGGAAGCTGGGAGCGACACCAAGTTCCAACTACTTTTGTGCTTTGACATAGTTGGACCCTTTTGGGCCCAACAAGGAACTTGGGGGCGTGTCAAAATGTATGTTTCATTTTATTTTTTGTTATGGTTTTGATAGATAGTTGAAACATACATTTCATGTTTCATTTGTATTTTGAACCCTTGAAACATATCCAGAGTTTTGACACAATATACACATTCTCCAAGTTTCTTTTGTTTGGTGGTTTTTTGTGTTTTTTTTTAGGTTCAATTTTCTATTTGAAGGTTTATTGGTCAACTTTGTGGCAAGGGATTTTTGATAGGTGTGTTCAAGGTCGAAGCATTGGTGTCATGATGGACTATATTATACATGTGAGTTTTTTCCTTCTCATTTTTGTTGTTTTTCAAACTTAAGTTATAATTTAGATTAAAACTACAATTTAACATGAGGTATTATTGGCAAAATTCATGATGTCTGTTACATAAGTTTCAGAATATCTTAACAAATCACATGTGTATTGTAACTAACTTGCACAGTTTTTCTTTGTTGCCAAGTTTCTAAGTTTTCAAAGTTGAAGTACTACCTATTGATGGGAATAATTTCTTATTATGAACAAATATATTTTTCCCGTTGTAAGCATCATTTATGAAGGCTAACCTTTTTTAATAGATTTTGAACTACATGTATTCTTCTTTCAATTGAACAAATTTCCCTTAGATACTGCCCCAAGTAGTATTTTTCATCAAACATTGTTGTTTCTTTTAGTATGGTACATCAATTGAATGGAGAGTTGTAGACAAATCCATCTAATAATAGAGTTGCAATTGCATAGGAAAAAATATTTAACTCGCTATCTACGCCTTTGAGAAAAATTAAACATGTTATCCTTTCGAGTGTGAGTATAAAGAAAGGAACTAAAAACCATGTCAGATAGTGGTAAAAATTATGAACTTTTTAACATATGTTTTTCTTGTGACATTTTAAAGTTATGTTAATCATTCCAAGTTCTATTAAGTGACTAATACGAAAGTTGAGGAATTCAAATTAAAAACTCATTAAATTAAATTATGGGTTTTGGTTTAAAAAAAGGATGTTTGAACTTGAATAGGTGTTGCGTCGGATGTGGTTAATTTTACAAAGGACCAGGTAAAGGACTATTGTAATAACATAATTTTGATGGTAAAGAAAATTTACATGATAACAACCTACTACCCAAGTTCAAAAAACACTCACAATTTAAAAGATATGGAATTTTTAAAAATTTAAAAATTCAAAGTATTTTTAAAATTTTAAAATTATCAAGAGTCCTTTACCACGTGTAAATGGAGTGTAATGTGCATGACATTCAAAACAAATTTGTAATTTATGATACAAAAAACAAAAACCTAAAGTAGTTAACATATTTTGGTATGATTCAAAATTATGATAAATTTTCAAGATGAATGCAAAATTTGATAGAACTTACACACTTTGAAATATTCATATATATTCAACAATGATTAACAAAAAACATGTGATCTATTGGGTCAACTATGTGTATTTTTAATAACAAGTTTCAAAAGATTTCATTCAAAAATTCTTTCATATGAAAAATTGTAAAGTAATCCCATTGGCTCCTTTCTATGTACTTGCACCCTTTCATATTATAGTTTTAAAGCTATCATTATTGAAGAACTTGTTTCGTGAGTCTATAGGGGAAAGAAATATATATATAACTTTCTCATATGTTTCATGAATTTAGTGGAAGCACCCATTGGCTAGAACTTATTTCATATCAAATAAATTATGTTACTGCCATTATTGGACCATTGTTATGGATGTATAAAGATATATTTTACAATTGTTTCAACTTTTGATGTAAAAATTGACTGAATGAGATCCATATTTGGTGTAGTGTATGGCATTGTATTAATATTAATTTAAACTCTATCTATGCATTATAGGACTCGTTCTTTGTTGAATAATTTTTTTCAATTATGGCTATTCAAGTTCCTACATAATACATGCATTTTACATGCATTCATCCATTGTAATAATCACTATATGTATATCCTTGCTAAAATGACAAGGCACTTACCACGGTTGAGTATTTTAATATCTATGTATATTATGCATTTATGTGTATACAGATCATTTTATGTAAAAGAAGGGTATTGAATTGAGCCAAAAAATGTCCTCCATAATTTGTACATTCTATATAAGTTTTACAACCAACTTAAACCTCCAAAACTAACATATGTATTCGCCAACTAAAAAACATAATTCTAGAACCTTCAAACACAAGCTTTCATTTAGTTATAATCTATAGAGCAGGTCTTCACCAAGTGGGACTTGTGTTTTAAGGGTTTGAAATCCATTATGAAGTTCTATCCATAACCAAGTCCATGCTCCAAAACAAGTTGAACATGGGAAATGCCATGTAACAAATTCATCAAGGTAACAAACCCACTAGTAATTAAACAAAAATTCTACAAGGATTGTATTCCCCATGTTAATCTATTCCACTTTCACTTGATCTACATCTTTACATGTCACAAAATTTCAAGTACCCATCAATTACCACATGACAAATCAATTAAATCTACGACACATATGCACATACCAAACTAACTTTATTTTTGGTGGCAACTTTGACTTTTGCATTTGTCATTAGAAACTCATGTATTTATCATATACAACATAAGGAATAAACTAAACTTGAAATTAATCTAAACATTCACTTCATTTTTATGGAAACTTTCACTTTTAGATTTGTCACAAGAAACCCAAGCATTGTCAATTACTAAATTAGAAATATTATGAACTTCCAACATACCAAAATTTGCTTTTTGTGGCAACTTTCACTTCTACATCTGTCATCAAAAACCCAAGCAATGTAAGTTACTACTTAGAAACATTATGAACTTCCAACATACCAAATTTTGTTTTTTGTGGCAACTTTCATCTTGGAATCTATCACCAAAAACCCAAGCACTATTAATTACCAAATTCAAAAAAAGATTTTTGCTATACCTTCGTTACGCGGGCTAGGCACGCAAACGTGTAGGGACTTCACTAGATCTTTATGAAATTCCAACATACCAATTTTTTTTTTGTGGCAACTTTCACTTCTACATTTGTCACAAGAGACCCAAACATTGTCAATTACCAAATCAAAAAGATTATGAACTTCCAACATACCAAAATTTACTTTTTGTAGCAACTTTCACTTCTACATCTATCACTAGAAACCCAAGCACTGTAAATTACCACATTAGAAACATTATGAACTTCCCACATACCAATTTTTTTTTTGTAGCAACTTTCACTTCTGAATCCATCATAGAAAACCCAAGCATTATTAATTACCACTTTAGAAGTTCATTATGAAGGTTCAACATACCAATTTATTTTTTGTGGCAATTTTCATTTCTAAATATGTCACTAGAAACCCAACCAATATCAATTGCCACATCAAAAACATTATGAACTTCCAACACCAATTTGTCTTTTGTGGCAATTTTCACTTTTGAATTCGTCATTAGAAACCCAAGCATTATCAATTACCAAATCAAGAACATTATAAAATTCCAACATACCAAATTTGTTTTGTGGTAACTTTCATTTCTAAATCTGCCATATGAAAACTGCCTTTTTATCTCAAGTCTCCTCTCCCATGAATGGATCCCTCCATAGATCAAACATTAACCAGAAAGGCTCCATGTGCAACTTAAAATCAACCTTCAAGATGGGAAAAATGAATGCATACTTAATAATTAAGTACATTGCATGAACAACATAAAACCACAATTGCATTAACTTTTTTTTCTACACATTTAACATTAATGTGTAAGTAGAAATAAAGACATCCGGTCAATACAAAGTGGAAATCACACCATAAAGCAGTCCATTTAACCTACACCCAAGGTAAGTATTCAATTGAAGGCCTTCTCCAAAACTACTTTTAATCATCATGTTGAACACTTGGTCACCATACAAGATGAATCCAAATTATATTGCTAACAATAAGGGTCATAATTAATAAAAACCTGGAAGTTGACTATTTTTTTGGAACACAATGTGTATTAATAATTATAAGCACTTGAATTTACAAAATCTATCCAACAACATCAACTGTAGATAATCATAATAACAATGATGGAAAAACTAACCACACCTTAATCATCTTCTAATCGGGCAATTATGGATCTATGCCTACAAAAGTATTAGTAGTTAATTCATACACCCTAGATTGTTGTCATTAACCTTATGATCTTTAGGTGGCATTAAAAACTTCACAGCTCATACAAAATGAACATGCATGTAAACCAAATGCGAATCCTTCAACAACACATATGATGATTCACTACTACCCCACCTTTGGTAGTATAAACTAGCTACCACATCATTGTTTTTAGCAAATGATGTCCCTCACTTATCTATGAAAGATTTTTTGACCTAATGAAGAGGTTTGGTGCAATAGACTAACCAAAAGTTTGCATCCTCCGAATTTCTAATCTTCGCATTGATTGCAAAAATATCACCAACATCCAAGGTAATAGCCAAAACATCTCCATCTACGTGTTTTACCATAAGCATGGACCCACTCATGATGGGACTATGATGTATGATGGAGAAGCATTATGGTAAAACAACTAGGTCCTTTACCATAAAGGTGGTTAGATTCTTCTTATTAGTAGCACATATTGAATGTAACTTCATAGTTCTTTTTATAGGGTCATAGTTGAAGGAACTTGAGTTTCGCCAAACCTCATCTGCCTTCATAAGCCAAAGTACCCGTTGTAAAGGCCTCCTCACACCAATAAATGATGTTTCAAGCCTCTTAGATAAATGCTTGCGTAGAAAATCCACCACCTCCTTTGCATTTGGGAGCTTTACACCATGAACATCAAGTTGTTCCTTGCGCAAAAACCTCTTGATCACTGTTCCTACACCATTGTGTGGGCCTTTGCCATGTCCACTTCTAAAAAATCTCCAAAACATCTTACACCTTCGAGTCAAATTGAGACACTTGCTTACAAAGAACCATGGCTTGGAACTCTTGAACTAAAAGGCATAGCCATGACTCCAAACCCAATGGCATTCCGGTGCATAACCATTGGCCACCATGTACTCCCAATGAAGCTTGAAGTAGTGTTGAACAAACTCAAAATCATGTTTTCGATTGTCAAAAATGTAAAAGTAATATTCAGTTAGAATTTGTGATTGTTTGTCATAAAGATCAGGATGGGGGTTATGACGATAGGTTATGTGCACTAGTATGTTAATCTAATAACTATTCCAATGCATATATTGGATTTCATTTTGGGTTTCAAAAGTGTAATTTTTAGCAAAGTCTACAATAGATACCACAATTTGATGCGGGTAAGACTTGATACTACTTTTGAATTGTTTGTCTTGCCATTTAAACACAAAGTTGTGCCTTACAAAGGTTTGTAACTTTGGCTTCAAGTAGTGAACAAACTCATCATTGCTTGTTTTCTTGTAAACCAATGTAAGCTTTTTCAAAGTTTTACCAAACCTAGACATGGTTGCTTCCATGGTAAATCTCTTCCATTCTACTAAGGCTTCACTAGAACTAGTGATTTCTTCTGAACAGAATGGGAAATTTTCCACACCATAGTCACTACATCAACCATACAAACATTTAATCTTATGCCATTCTTCCTCTTTGCCTTTTTCACACATAATCAACTACCACATCTCTATAATGCTTTTATACACCTTGGATGAGGCACCACATCCAGAATGGCTAGCATGAAGACACATAGATGAACATCTACATTCACATTCGTCACTATGGTGAAGTTCAAATTTTACCTTCAAATTATTTAACCTTTGCCACAATTCATCTAGCTCAACATGTATTTTTTTCCTTAATTGGTTTCATAAAGAATGGTTTGAACCCTTGAACTGTCCATTCTCCAATTATCACATTTGGATTTGCTTTCTTGAATTTCAAATAAAATTCAGTTTGTAATAACATACTAGCAACACAAAAATATGAGGAATCATTTAGATTGACATGTACAATTCTAATGAATCCATGTACATGAGTTCTGAGAAATTTATGATTTGTGTAGACCAATTAGATACTATGTTGTTCATTTGATCCAAGGAATAACAAACATTAGACTTGTTATAGACATTTATGGACCTACAAGCACATATAAAAGTGTGAAATGTAGATTACATTGGACTTGTAATAGGCATTTATGGACTTACATGCACATATAGAAATGTAAAATGCATCTACAACACTAAACTTGTAACAAGGACATTTAAGGACTTGTTAGTACGTAAAAGTGTTCAATGTAGCCAACAATCCATAAAACTTGTATGTAGGTCCATAAAATTCTAATTGTTTACAGTAACAGTCCATGGATCTCACCATAATCATTACTAATCCTATGGACAAGTTGGTTTAGGGACTTTAGAGTCAACATTACATAGAAGTCCATACAAAGACTATTAGACTACCACCACTAGTCATTACGATTGCCTTGATAGTACATAATAGTCCACAAAGCAATCAAGTAATCTACATTTGCATTTCACTAAATGGATTAATGGGTTTACACTTTGCATTTCACTAAAAGGATTCATAAACCCTAGGCCTGTATTTACACTTTCAATGAATTGCACATTCTGTAAATCTTTTAATAGTATGAGTTGTCACATAGTTGACAACTAATTCTAAATGAGTTGAACATTTTAGTTCCAAAATAGTGGACAAGTAGTAGTTATGCAATGAAATCATAGTGGCACATTTAGTTGTAACTTAGTTGTAAAACTAGCCAATTTAATTGACTCTTAATTATAAACAAGTTGCAAGTTTCAAATGTTATGAACCTTTACCAACCATACACGTGGCATGATCGTACACATCAATGCCATATGCTAATTGTAAAGTAGTTGTTCACTTAGTGCTAAAGCTACATCAGTTGTAACACAATTGAGATTAACCATTTCGCTACAACTTGTGGTCATGGTCAAACTACGGTTGATTATCACCATATATACTTTGTGTACATACACTTGTATAGAGTCCAAGTTGTAACTAATGTGCAACTAAATTACAACTATGAAATATTTTGACGTGACATTTTAATTATTAATTCATTGTATTTCCATATTGTAATTGTACCCTAGTTGCATAGTAATTTCCGTGACGATATAGTTGCATGCATGTCTAATCTTTGTAGACATGATTTTTCATAGTGGGAGAATTCACCAACACTTGTTTTAGGTGTAGATTTTTTAGGGTTAAATTAATTATCATTGGATTTTGGGCATGAAACTAGTGCGGTTGTATTTACTACACACAATTCCCAATGGATTGGCAATGTATGCAATCCCATTTTGCATTAAATGTTTTACTTCCTTTTTCAATAGATTGATGGATTTTAATTTTTCAGAGCTTTTGATTTAGAGGGGGAGATATGGCGTACGGTTACGTGATTGCTTGCTAGTTAGGGAGTTTCAAAATGCAAGAATGGAAACTCAAGAAGCTGCAAAATTTGAAGGCCAAACAAGTTTCACTAAACTCAAACTTTCCTTCTTCATTTCCAATTTTGATGATTGATTTTTTTTTCTAACTTCTAAGTTTTCTAAGAGTCTAATTTATTTTTAAATTCAGAATATTTCTTTAATATATAGAATATGAAGTCCCAACTCCATAGCGCAATATTTAGGGTTTTTCTTTTAAATTCTAAGCTTTTCATGCAATTCATGGGAATGTGAATATTTGTGTGTTCATAACTTAGGGTTCAAATTTGTTTAGGGTTTAAACTTTAAAGACCATGTGTGTTCATCGCTCAAGAGTCAAAACTTGCACATTGAAAATTTTTTAAAATTCTACAAAGTCCAAATTCATGGCCCTTCCACAAATCCCAAATGGTTTTAAATTTAGGCCAATTTTTCCTCTTTCTTCACCCCCTCAAAATGAGACTAGTCCATCATGCATTCCTAATTTCGAACCTTCTACTCCTATTATAGTGTCCTTTGATAATGACAAAGGTAAAATTGTTGTTGATGATGTAACTGGAAAAAATCAAGAAAAGAAGAGGAGGAAAATGTATGATGGAGTTTGAAAATTCCAAGATGTTTGGACAACACTATTACCATGGGCGGAATCAATTTTCAATGAACTTACTTACTTACTTACTTACTTACAATTTAACGTCAATAAGTGGGCCAAACAGCGCCCGAGCCAGAACCTAATTGACGTTAAGTCTGATGAAGTAATTCAAATCTAACTGTTTGACATTGCACTAAGAATCTAGCAAGGATGCCTTGCTGCTGACAGCTCAACAATTTAGCCAAAGGTGTGATGGCAATTAATGGCAATGAACCTCTAAACCTCTTTCGAACACTTTGATAGGTAGGGCAAACCAACAAGAAGTGGTCCTCATCTTCAACCGCACCCAATTTGCACAATTTGCAGTAACGCTACTGCACCGGCACCTTCACTGGCTTGATTTGCCTTCTTAGCTCAATCTGTAGCTTGTGATTCGCACAACAAAAATGTGCCAAGCTTCTCCTAAGCTATGCATTGTCTACCCTGGAGAGGTATTCTTTGTACCCATATTGTGCTGAGCTATTCAACCCCAAATAGGCTCTCACCCTGTTGGAATCAGCTGCAGCCACTTGATGGTGTACAATGTATTGCCTTTCAGCCAACTGCTTGAGGTGAGCACATGGTGGTAGCTGATCGCTATCGATGCACAAATTGTACGTCGATAATCATTCATCTACTTGTGCTAGCCAGCAAGCAGGCAATCGGCTCTTTCTACCCACAGCACTTTGGTTCTTGAGTAAGACTTTTCGCCTAGCTGCAAGCAATTGTAGCTGTACATCATAAGCTAGCCTAAGCATGCGATTTGAGTCTACCTCAGAACTGACACGTGAGAGAAAGCGCATGGTCTATTGCCACCAAAATATTTCTAGGGGAAACCTACCAAACTCTGCCAGCATGATGTAACTGGATGTCGTGGTGTTGACCCTTAGCGACGACTTCAAAAAAGCCCGATGAACCACTTCTAACTGTTCGCGCACCATGTGGTCTAACCATACTTCACACCCATAGCTAAGCATTGGTTTGACTAGTGCATCAAACAGTTAACATTGTAATGTTGGGTCAAAGATGCGCAACTCTGCGCATCTGCGTTGCAATGCAAAAACTGCCTTTTTCCCTGACATTGCTAATCGTTGTATTGTCGTTTGCATACATTTTGTGCCGTGTAGCTCAACACCTAGATACTTGAAAAAGTTTAGTTGCTTTATAGCCTCGCCCTCATACTAAAAAGCCTAACACATAAACTTGCGTGCTTCAAACACAACAACCTTGGTTTTCTTAACATTCACAGTCAACTGACGTTCACAACAAAAAGCTTGCAAGACATCCAGTTGCTTCTACAATCCAGCAAGAGTGTGTGACATGAGAGCTAAGTCGTTTGCATACAAAAGCAAGCGAACAACTAGCTATCCCAACATTGGTGGTGTGTCACCCTTCAAAGCATTCAGCCGTTTCTCTAGGCCATCTATGAAGAGGCCGAACAGGAGTGGGCTAAGGGGGCATCCTTGTTTCACTCCGATGCGGCAGAGGAAAGTGGGCGTGAGCCCCTCCTCTGGATGGTGCAAGCAGGCCTGGTCTTGACGGTACATGGAGCGCAAGCACTCCAGTATTCGCCCACTGATGCAAAGTCCCTCCAACACTTGCCACAACAGGTCCCTTGGTACTGTATCAAAGGCTTTTTTGAAGTCCACAAAACAAGTGTATAACTTCTTTTTCTGAAATCTGGCTTGTTCGGTCAAAGTGCGAAAAATAAACAAGTTATATGTTGTCCTAAAGTCCTTTCTGAAACCAGCCTGTCCCGTTGTGCGTAAATCATTGGTCTTCGCCCATTAACTGATGCGGGACTCAAGAATCATTACAAACACCTTGGCTAAGACTGGTCCAACTGTGATCCCCTTGTAATTGTCAAATTGACTATAGTCACCCCCTTTGTACAGTGCATGTATGATCCCAACAGAGAATGATTCACAATAGCCCTCGCGCAGAATTTTGTTAAAAACAATCAATAGTGGTTGTTGCAAGGCAGTAGCCGCATCCAAAAGGAACTTTGGTTTGATGCCATCAATGCTTGTAGCTTTGTGTCGTTTTAACTTTTGGAACGCTTGCTGTACTTCAACTAGTGTGATGTCAACATTCAACTGTCCGCAATCAATACCATTGGGTGGAAAAGAGACCACATGGGCTTGAATAGTGGCACTTGTCACATCTCCTACTGGGTTGGTGCTGCCGAAGGCTGGAGCAGTTGTTGGAAGCCATCCTTGAGCGCTTCGCTGGTGATGCTTTTGACACCCTAAGCACGCTTGCGGTACCGCTTCCAGAATGCCGTTGTAGGATCTACCTTCGCTAAACCACATAGTTGTTTAGCCTTGAGCACATCATAAGCACGTTTCTTCCATTTGTACAACTGTTTCATTTGCTTAAGTCTGACTTGCCTATCTGGGTGCGCATGTGACAATTTAGCAAACCGGCTTTTGGTCTGGCGACATTCTATGTCAAACCAGGGTTTGTGGCTATGTTTTATTGTTTTTCCTAAGGCCACTTGTCTATTTCCAAACACTTCTTCTGCAGATTATGTGATGCACTATTATAACAGATTAACTGTTGTTTATACGTCAGATGCATCAAGTACATCTGGGCTTGCCTAGACACCGATGTTATGTTGTACACTCCTGCTAAACTCGGTTGCTTTGGCAGTGTCATATTTGAAACGTGGTAGGTGTTTGATTGCCTTTTATTGAACAAGAGGGGGTTGCCACTGCTGTGTGATTGTAAATACCAATGGTTTATGATCAGAGTGCGCATCTTTGTGACATGAGTACTTTTCATCGCAATTAACCTCTAAGTGCTTGACACCCTCTAATTGGTCAGTTGTTATAAGAAAATAGTCCACAGTGCTAAAACCTTTATTGGATAGGCATGTGTACTCCCCTGATATGTCTCCTGGTGTGCGGCCATTGAAGATGAATAGCCCAGTAATTTTGCAGAGATCCAGGAACTCACGATGCTAGCCAGTCGTGATGGTGTCGCGGTTCTGGCGCTCCAACATATCGTTGGGCAGGGTGTCTTCAATGGCCTGTGGCACCAGCAGCACATCTGCTAGTTGATTGCAATCAATAAAGTCAATGTTTGTGCCTATCTTTGCATTGAAATCCCCAGCAAAAAGCACACCACCTAAGCTCATGGCTTCTCCAACCTCTTGGCATATGTGTTCAAACAGGCTGTTGTTCGCATATGGCGAGCCTTGTGGAGTAGCATATACTATGCACAGGAACAAAGGCCTTTGGAAAGCATTGCCCAAGCGCAGCCAAATCCTAGTCCCATCCCTTGCAGTCTTCCAAACAACAATACTATTTGCCCATGTTTCCCTGACTAGTACTGCAATGCCTCCACTATGCTTTCGAACGACACCCTGTGGAGTCACAGGCCTGGCAACATCAAAACAGTAGAACCCCGATAAGACCGGGAATGTATCGCCCGGGAAGTGATGTGTTTCTGTCAAAACAACGTCAACATGTTGAAATAGGTCAAACAGATGTTCATGTGTTTCTAGCTTTGTGATAACGGCCCCATGGATGTTCCACAGGCACACGCGTAAGTCTTTCTGGCCCCCGCCCCCCCCTATGCAGTAGGAGAGTTTACGACTTTGTGGTTGATGTGAAGATCGGCCCCATGCCAGTAGACCCGTTCGCCAGCCTCTTTGGCCTCTTTGAAGGTGGCCCAAGCAGTTCGTTTTTGGGTTTGTTGAGCGGGAGTCAAATCTTCGTCGAGCCCAAACTGAGTGCCCTTCAGGCCTTTGTGAGCTCACACCACCGTGAGCTTGTCGTGTACCGATGCCAGCGTGATGATGACTGCTGGTGCCTTGTCAGTGGCCTTATCTAGTCGCCCCGACGGCATCTACTAGTGCACCTTCTGCACCAGCACATAGTCAGCAACCTTCAACCTGTCGAGCAGCTCCATTTGCACCAATTCCATAAGTTGTTTTGAGGTTTCCCCCTTGCTCATGGTCAACCCGGTGACCTGGATGTTTGCCTCCTTAGCCTTGACCCTGTCAGCATCCGTTGTTCGATCCACCTTGTTGGCAACCTTGTCAACCTTCTTGCCCATGACCTCCTTCCACTTCTCCCCACTATCCTGCATGGTATCAAAGCTCTTAGCCATCTCATCTACTTTATTTTGCAGTGTTTCGACTTGGCCAGTAACGGTCACAATCTTAGCTTCCATTACTGGAGCCAGAATGTTTTCCGTAACCTGCTCCATAGTGACCTCAATAGCATTGTGCACATCTTGTTTTGTCACCACATCGGCCCTAGGGACCATGAGATGGTTGACGATGGTTGCTGCAATGGCTGCCTTGCCGATCTTGGCAGGCTTGAGGTTGTAACGTGTACAAAACGCCTGGAGTTCAGCCGCTTGCATCTCCATGATCGTTAGCGAGTACTTGTTCCATTCCCATGCTTTAGCGTTGAAAACCATGACATTGTCATTAACCAAAACCCTAAACCCTAACTTTACTAAACCCTAACATATAGTGGAAGGCTGCTGGAGATCAAGATGATGAAGACTTGTGAAAGTTGATTAGATCATCAAGAGGAAAGATATCAACTCCCATGGTTCCAACTATGCAGGGACTCAAAGGTAACTAGAAAACTACCAACCCAAACACATTGCACTCTCAAAGCCACAATCACAGCAACAGCAGAGAAGAAGACCTCAGAACAAAGGGTATCATATTCATTCCTTGACAAGCTCGTAGCTACTTTCCTCCTCCTTCCCCAAAAACAAGCTGCTGAAGTTCCCTGCCTTCTGTGTGCATTGTAGTTTTAGACTATCAGCGAAGCCTCCTTAGTGTGCTCAAGATCCAACGCCAGATGGAAACCCTAAAATCGGTACATAATGTTGAATTTCTTGGATGGTTTCTTCAGTCCTTCAAGTGGGATAACAACAAACAAAACCATTCCTGCAACGCTTCCCCATTGTGCTCAAGATTTAACACCAGATCAAAACCCTAAAATGAGTACACGATGTCGAATTGCTTGGATGGGTTCTTTGTTAGTCTTGAATCCGTGGTAACAACAAACAAACAAAAACCACTCCTGCAGCTACACACCCAGAAATCAAAATCTCCACTAGACTAATGGGTCCATTTACACAAAGACGAATGGTGACAAGTTGCTGCTTAATCTTCTTCCACCAAAAATCCGCTCAAAAATAAACAACCCGCAGAGTGGGGGAGTTCCAGAAGAGCACCCGGCCCACTCCACAGACTACATATTCTGCTCCAAAACACTCCACTACACTCCTAGCCGGAAATTCTTGGAAAGATTTAGAAGCGCAAGAGAAAAATCGTTGGGTACCTATCTGGTCAGAAAGAGTGTAATTCGTGCGCACTCAAGATTTGTTGAGGTCGAGTGTGCTCGAGCTCTTCAATGTCGTGTGTGGTGTGCTCGTGGGTGTTTCTCTTTCGCCATTTCAATCCTCAAGCTCGTTGCAAGGTCAAGTTCATCGGGTTCGTTATAAGATTTGTACATTTGTCAATGGGAAAAAGAAATTGTTTGCCCCGAAGTTGGACAACTTGTTGAAACATGAAGGTCATTGCAAAGCCAAAGTGTTGATGTTGGGGGTAGATGCCAAGGCCAATGTTTTTCAACAAAGATTTTGTACATGTAAAGAATGAGGGCTATTACATTGTTGTTAATTGCATGTCTGTCTTGGACTACCTTCAAGCTAATGTCCTTTTTGAGTAGTGGTGGAAACATGTGTAATTTGTTGACGTTTTTCATCTACTTTCCCATGGTCATTCCATGAGTGATTATGAAAGCTTGAGAAATTTGTTTCAACTACTAAAGGTGAAATCTATTTCTAGGAAACATTGGATTGTTAATTATGGCTAGGGGATGGTAGAAATGATGCATTGTGTTATGTTGGAAGCCATAAAAACATCATTTGCTATTGCCTCCTTTATCGCAATCGGTGCGAATGAAGTCACAACAATTGAAAACACCCAATGGTTGTCTATCCACTTGTATGTGGTGTAAAATTGGAAGAGGATTCCCATCTTGCTTTGTGTGGAAACTGTAAGTACATTTGCCACCTTTGACAACATCTATGCTTTGATGTTTAAGATTTTGGGTGATTTTGGTGGATTAGAGTTGGAGGATCTTGTATGAAAGTTGGTTAGCATTGATTGCAACGGTAGCAGCATCTTCCAAGGCCATAAAACAAGGGTGACACAACAATTCAAGGAGAAAGCCGCACCTTTTGTTACGAAGGTACATTGTTTTGCCCACACGACCAACTTCACGGTCATCACTTTGTTGGATATGCCATTGGTGTATTGGCTAAAGTTTTTTTTTCAAAACCTCTATGCCTTTTCTACACACTCCTTGAAGAAATTTGCTGAATTTCAAAAGCTGGTAGATTTGTTGTAGATGAAAGGTAACGAACTCCTTTGCAATGTGAGGACTCGTTGGATTAGCATGCTATCTTCGGCAAAATGGGTATACATGGAATTCCGCCCTTTCATTGTTAAAATGCATTCTAAGAGTGCAAAATCTAATGTTGTGGGGAAAAACTTGAGTTCTATGTTTGATGTGGAGGTGATTTTGGGGTTGCCATGTATTCTTCTAATGCTTGAGTGTGTTCATACTTTGATAAAGGTTGCTTAGGGCAAAGATTTGCTTGTTTGTAACATTGAGGAGGTTGTGAAAATGGCCTAGCAAGAGCTCTACAAACTTTATTATGACCCATATGCCAAATTTGAAAACTTGGCATTTAATGACTTCAATGCAATCCAAACCTTAAATAATTCCAATTTTCCCTTGGAGTGGTTTTCTGATCTTAATGGCGAAGAAGATTACTTTGCATTCTCTTTTGCTAGCCATAAGTATCCTATATATTACAAGAGTGATGAGGGTGCTGGAGGTCCCAAACTCATCACAAAATTTGCATTCAATTGTGTGGTTAATGAAGTGAAAGAGGAATGTGAAGGTGCAACTCAGTCTTTGGTTTCAAAGCTAGAAAATTGGTTTCCAAAGCGTGAAGTGATGACGACTTTCAATGTTGTTTACCTTCAATTTTGGGCTTTTAATGGTTCAAAAGCAAAGGCTAGTTTTTACTTTCATTTGAATGTCCTGAAGGCAATCTTTTGTGTGCCTTACACAATTGGTTTGAGTGCCAATATTATCGTTGTTTTGCTAGACATTCACATTTTAGATTTATAATCTTCCCATTTCAAGATGACCATGATCCATACACTAAAAGAAAACATGTATTTTCAACTGATTTTTGCAACTAAATTTTAGTTACAAGAAACATTTTGCAACTAAAATCCTTTTAGTCACCTAAGACAAGTCGCACATGAGAAACTAGTTGTAAATGACAAAGGGTATTGTATGAAAGAAAAAGTCAACAAATACATTTCATCCTTTGACTCCATTGTATATGTATTGTCACATGCGACTATGATGCAACTATTTTGGTCACAATTTGAGGGCAAATCATGTGCTGCCACGTGTTTTAATATTTGATTATTTAAAAAATTATTATTATTATTATTTTGAAATAATCCAAGATGTTCAATTCAACTATTTGGATGATTTTATATTATGACACATGGCCCAATGTAAATATGCCATGTGGCATTAAAAAAGGTTGGTAGGTACTTAAGTAGGTACATAAGTAGGTGCTTATAATCCTTACCTACTTACCTACCTACCTCCTTAGGTAAAAAAATAAATAGGTAGGTTTTACCTTCCTAGGTTAAGTACATATTCATATAGGTATGTATTTAGGTAGGTAGGTACATAGGTCGACCTAGATGGGTAGGTCAAACTAGGTACCTACCTAGCTAAATGGATAAGTAGGTTGGGGAAGTAAGTACTTTAAAATTATGCATTATTTTATTTTTATTTTTTTGGGTTCAACCTTTTGATTAGCTCATCCCATGTGCACAAATTTATTAATGAAAAATTGGATGGCCACACCCCCCTTGTTTATATAGTGTTCAAAATAGGAATGAAGAACAAATAATATGGGATAAGTTTTGAAGTTATAACTTCCTTACAAACTAAGTTGTAATTCCAAAATTTTCTTCATGCCTTACTTTCATAGTTTTTAAACTTTTAAAGAATTCAACTACTAAATAATTAGATAATCATTTAATTAATAATTATTAAATTTACATATATTTAAATTATAAACTATACACTACAAATATTCAATATTCATTATCAATTATTTAAATAAGCAATAACTTCTTAATATTTAACAAATTAACTATCTAGTTGCTCACAAGTTATTAATACATAACTCATAAATAATTAAATAAATAAAATATTTAAAATATTCTATTACTTTTTAGAATCTGATCTAATTATATATAATATAATTAATGTAAAACTAATTTAATGAATGTAATTTTAAAATTAAATATTTTAAATATTTATTTTAAAATTATAAGTAATGAATTAATAATTGTTATTAAAAAGCAAACTTTTACACGAATTTTGAAAAGTTATTATTCAACTAATTACATTACTTACTGTATAATTACATTTATTATTGCAAAAAATTTTATAGGTCAAATATTTTGTTTCTCTTGGTAATTATTAATTATAAATACAATAATTTCTTAAACATAACATTAATTTTCATAATTATTGTAAAATTATTATAAAATATTTATCATAAATGATTAATCACAGAGTTTTTAAAGATGATATTATTATAGAATAATTCGTGAAATTCAAATCAGTAAAATAATTATTTTAACCACACTATAATTTTTCCAAATTTTTAATTCAGTTTTGAAGTTATAAATTAAAGAGTGTGAATAATTATGTTCAATTAGAAAAAAATTATGCACATACAAATTAATTCTTATATGAAGTAATTACAATGATTTTAAAGTAATGTCACATTAATTTAATTTAATTAATTTCTTCTAATATAAAAATAAAAATAATATAATATAAAAATATATCTTATACCAATAATTATTTAGTGTCACTTCGATTTAATAAACATGATTATGTATAATTATTTATTAAAGTGACTAATTATGGATAACACTAGAAAAAACCGTTGAAACTCAATCAATAATTTTTTGAATTAAAATACAAATTTAAGATTCCAAAATAGTAATTCAGAATTCAAATATCAATTTTTAGATCAAATAAGTTTATTGAAGTTAAATAAAAAATTTCAGAATTGAAATCTTGATTTTCAGATTCAAATAATGATATTCAAAACTCAAATGTCCATTTTAAGACTTAATTAATAATTTTCTGAATTGAAATATTCATTTTGAAAATCCAAAATAATAATTTGGAGTTCAAATTTCAACTTTCAAGTCAAATAATTTCTTAAAATTTAAATTTAAAACTTCAGAATTCAAATATCAAATTTCAAGTTCAAATAAAAATATTTAAAATCAAGTTGCTCATTTTTAGACTCAGTAAAGTTTTTGAAATTGAAATAATAATTTTTAGATTCGAAAATAATAATTTAGAATTAAAATATCAAGTTTTAGATCAAATAATTTTTTTGAATTTAAATAACAATTTTCAGAACTGAAATGTCAATTTTCATATTCAAATAATAATATTCAAAATTGAAATGTCCATTTTTAGATTCAATTACTGATTTTCAGACTTGAAGTATTAATTTTGAAAATCCAAATTAATAATTTGGAATTTGATATTCCAGGTTCAAATCAAATGATTATTTCAAATTTAAATGAAAATTTTTCAGAGCTGAAATATAATTTTATATTCATATAAAAATATTCAAAATTGAAATGCCTATTTTTATGATCAATTAATATTTTTTCAATTGAAATACTATTTTTGGATTCGAAAATATTAATTTAGAATTCAAAATCAATTTTTAGATCAAATAAGTTTTTTTGAATTTAAATTGAAACAAATGAAAAATTTCAAATTCAAATAATGTTTTAAACAATTGAAATAACAATTTTCAGATTCAAATATGAAGTTTCAAATTTTAATATATTTTTAAAAATTAAAATAACAATTTTCATAATTGAAATATCAGTTTTCAGATTTGAATAAAAAAATTCAAAGTTCAAATATTAATTTTGAGATTCATTATATGAACAATATACATATGTATGCATATTATATATATAATTTTAATACATACATTAAAATACACCCCTATGTCATTGTAGGATACCTTTAGGATGCAACTAATTTGGTGACTATTGCGACAAATGGGACATATCAACCTATTAATGGATGAAAATAAATGTAAAATTGATGCAACTACTAGGATGAAATTTCTAATAGTTGCATCATAGTTGTGAAAATGACCAAAATAGTCGAAAGTCAGTCTTGTAGTTGCAAATATTCCCAAATCAAGTCGAAAATGACTACAAGTTGCATGTAGTCGTTGTAAATGGAGTGGTTACAATTTGGCTGATTTCTACTAGTGATAATTCTGAAGTGGTCATGCGTGATCAAGAGAGTAGCTTAAATCCACTGATCGGGCTTTGGTGCAAAGTCACCACATCTCCCATACTCAACCAGAGGCTCTCAAAATACATGAAGCGAGTAGAAATTGCCAGTATCCAAGTGTTTGGTTCTATTGAAGATGATCACACATTCAACATTCTTAACTTCATGAAGAACCAATTGTGGAACTAACTAAGCACGCACTTGGATTTGTGCACACAATTTTACAACCAGTAGTTTTTTTCACTCTAGATCTTTCCTTATGAGAAGGCCATTGCTAAGTGACAAGGCACAACCTGCTATTCTATTATTGCTTTGAATCCAAAATGGAAGCTTCTAGGATTTTTGGGAGATGTATCCTATGCCAAGATCTTCATATCAAAATGTGATAGAGAAATGAAATAGAATTCAACCCTTTTTGAGACTTATCTGTTTGCAACTTGTGTTTACAATTTTTCAAATTTTACATTTCACTTTGTTGCATAATTTTGATTTTGGTTTTCAAGGGTGTGTGGCTCTTGAGTTTGTGGGAAAATGAGAGTTACATATCTAATTGGTTAATCATGTGATTTGATACTGGTTCTTAGAGGCAAGTCTAAACCAAACATTCCATCTTTGATTCTTTGTTGATTCCATACATCCATTGTTCAATTGTGGAATTTTCCAATACCATACATTCAATTGTTGGATTTAAATTGCCATTTCATACATTCAATTTCTAGATTTTTTTTTCTTCTCAATTCCATACATCCCATCTCAATTTTCTTTGTCGGTTCCATGCATACATTGTTCAATTGTGGAATTTTCCAATACAATACATTCAAGTGCTGGATTTAAACTCCCATTTCAAACATTCAATTTCTAGAGGTTTTTTTTCTCCCTAATTCCATACATCCAATCTTTGGATTTTTTTTGGTCTGATTTCGTACATCCCGTCTTTAAATTTTTTTTATTGATTCCATACATTCAATTCATGAACTTTTTAATTCCAATTCCATACATCCAATTTCTGGGTTTTTTTTTGTTCGATTCCATACATCCCCTCTTTGGATTGTTTTCTTTCTGATTCCATACATTCAATTCATGAACTTTTAAATCCTGATTCCATACATCCAATCTCAAATCCATACATTCAATTCATGGATTTTTTTGTTCAATTCCATATATTCAATCTTTGAATTTTTTGATTCCAACTCCATACATTCAATTCATGGATTTTAATATTTTGATTCCATACATCCAATCTTTGAATTTTTTTCCCGATTGCATACATTCAATTCATGAAATTTTTAATTCCAATTTCATACATTCAATTCATGGATTTTTTGATTCTGATTCCATACATCTAATCTCTGGATTTATTTTTCCGATTCCATGTATTCAATTCATAATTTTAAAATTCAGATTCCATACATCCAATCTTTGGATTAATTTTTCCAATTCCATACTCTCAATCCTTGGAACCAACTAATTCTAATTCCATACATGCACGATTCAATCTCTGGATTCTTTTTTCTAATTTCATACATTCAATTCTTGGCATTTTGTTTGCATGATTATTTCGTTTTTGATGCACATCGTCAATAATGACTTGAACAGTTTTGGTAAAGTGGTGAAGCTAGTTGCATTCAAAATTTCAAGCCTAACAACTCAACTACTAATGCTCTAAAGTAGTGTAATGCTATCTTAAAAGGTATGTGTTTCTTGGCCTTGTAGGAGGTAGACATTGTAGTTGTATGGACATTTAGAGAATTGCACTTTGCTTGGGTATAGTTGGCAAAGAAGCAACAAAAGAATGAACAAGATTTATCCTCAAGTTTGCAAATTACATTTCTCAAGATATTTTCAAGTTTTCAATGTTGAACTTGACACAAGACTTTGCACAATTTTCTAATTAAGCTTGGGCTTTGATTTTAGGGATAATGACACAATTTATTGGAGTTAAACTTTCGTAAAGTCAAGTTGAGCAAGAAGCAACACACATTCCCTTCCAAAGCAACAACTTTGTTCAAGAGTTTTTCTGGGCCATTATAAGGTGTCGAATGTAAATTTTTGAAATTCACTTTACACCATTTTGAATTATTGTTTGCATGAATTATTGTTTATTGAATTTCTGAAATTATGAATTATTTAAATTCTATTTTTCGGCTTGATGAAGAAGTGTTAACCTTACCTATCTTTTCAATCATGGGAATGGAGATTGTTGCTCTCTTTTCCCGACCATCCATCTCTTACATGGAAATTGTTGTGAAACCGGCCTCATTGGACTATTCTTGTACACAAAGTTTTGAGACACAGACTTCTGTATCAGGATTGATTTTCACCAATGGTAAGGTAAATTATTGTTTATGTGCATTTGATTGGGATTTGTGAACTCAAAATGTGTTTCTTTTGTTTCTTGCACCTCCATTGGCAATGTGTGGATGCATGCTCATTTCCCCTTTAGCAACAAGTTAATCGCCAAATACATACTCATGACAATGCATGTGTCGCCAATATATTCAAGCACATCTTGGGTTGTTGTCGCCACTTTGTAGACACTTGCAAATTACAACTCGCCACTATGACCACTCGCCAAAAAAAAAGAATCGCCATGTCAGAGGTAAACCCATATTCAGAGCATGCATCCACACATTGTGAAGATGTCCATATCAAAGAATGTGACTGATATGCAGGTTAACCAATTTGCTGATACTAATGTTGATGCAAGTGTCATCTGAAGCTTAATGGAATCTAAATGCTATGCTGAAGCTGGGGGAAGGTAAACCTAATCACTGAGATCTGGAAAAAGGCCACACTACATGTTGTGATCCTCTTCAGTTTTCATACCCAATTGACCAAAATGAGGACTTCACTGGGATGACTATGGAATTAAGCTGCAGAGATGAAAATTGTTCTTCTATACATGGGGAGGCCCAGGTGGGTGAGGATGCAGAGGTAAACCCATATTCATACCCATCGGGACATTCATGTTCATGCCCATAGCCATGCCATAAGCTTGCATGTCCATTATATTTGGAGTCACAAGCCCCTACAACAAGGACCCACATATTAGAATATGTGGCTCTCCAGATACCTAGAAACCAGGTGAGGAAATCACAGTACAAAAGAGCTTTAGATATAGCTGCTGAGAACCCTTACCACATAAAGGTGTTGCCCAGGAACCATTGTGTTGGGCATAAGCATGTACGGCCTAGGCAAACCACCCATGCTAGGCAGCCAAGCTCTGAACCCTCCAGGTGCCATGAAATCCCACATTGGGAATGGCCCCATGGGTAGAGTGGGACCCAAGGGTGGCCGGAGGTGAGATGAACCCTGTGAGATGGGCCTGGGGTTGTGCATAGTTTGGTTTGACATCATCATCCCACATCCTAGCAGATCCAATGGCCAGGCAGCAGAAGGTGGTGGCCTGGGTGGTGGTTGCAGACATGGTAACGGTCTTGGTAGCAATGGTGGCTGCTGCTGCTGCAGCTGACATACTGATGTAGGGCATGGTGTAGTAGGAGGATAGGGACCATGTAAAATAGGGGGATTTGAAGTTGGCATCACGTTTTGCACTACTGACTTATTGGCACCAGCTGGAACCAATGACAATGTCATGCACACACCAGGAATCGCACCCTCACCACATACAGGCTCACCTCCAGCAACGGCACCTGGGGTGCTGAGCCCAACTGCCTGAGATTCACTTGCATTTCCTGATCCCAATAATCCACAATCCACTACCCATGTCAAAAGTTAAGGTGCAACCTGCACCAGAAGTCAAGATCCCCATATTTCAGCATACCAAAATTGGACAAGAAAATGAGTGTGCAGATCTAAAGACTTTTTCAAAGTCTATGCTATGCAGCACAAGACCCAACTAAACATCAGATGAAGAAGCCTTGCACAAATACTTTTGTTCATGCTAGTGTGACTGGACACATGATCAACTGTGTCTCAACTATCAGTATCCACCTTGTGAATGTGCATTATTATGCCTATTGTCATGTAGAGTCTCAGAAGGACGGTTTCTGCACCAGAACTTAGTGGTATGGTCATTGCTCCCACTGTAAACATAATACACATTCCACGGCATGTCAGTTCAATCAGACTTTATGCTGCATCATAGACAAGAATTGATTTGGAAAGACCTGCCAAACAGAAGAAATATCACTAAATTACCTGCAGAGAATGTGCCCCATGGGATGCCAGGCCAGATCCCATACACTACTTTCATGTGCATTTGCAACTTCTGCTTGTTGACCTTCATTCCTGTTCCTCCTCCATTTTAATGAAATCCAAGTTTTCTTACTGCCTGATGTCCTCATTGTAGGAATAAAACAAGTGCCCTGAATCACAACTGCCCATATCTGTGTCCTTTCCAGATTAAACAAGCAGAAGCCTCTGACAAATGGGAGGAGGGAGGTGTCATCATTACCCAACCAGCCAGTGAATCATGCTGCCATCAGAGCTTCCACTGACAAACAGCTCCTCATGATGTGGGTGCCAGGCCAGTGCTGAGTGGTAAAGAAAGTGCACAGCTTAGTATATCAATATACATGAAACAAGCAGTGATAGTTTTTTCTCAGTTTGATCTCTTCCATTGCAGATCTGCATTTGTGTAGCTGCACTGGTGTGTTAAACTTTCAAATCTCAGAACGTAGTGGTAGGAGAAAAAAGGCATGGGAGAAAGTAAGTGAAACCTGTGACTTCCTTCTGATGCCCATGGTAAGTTTCCAATTCCTTGAATGTTCTAACATCATGAAGCTGCACACATGCACCATGACAATGATACTAACCCTCAGAATACATACATGACAAAGATGACAAATCCTTCTCTAACAGCAGGAAAGTACCTTGATTGTTTGGTCCCAGGAGGCAGTTAGCACCCACTTGCCATTGCTGTTCCATTTCACTGACAGAACTGTATTTTTGTGGCCATGTCTGCAGCAAACAATGGACTTGATTAAAACCCTGTATGCATCATAGGCAGAAAGGATGGCATAGGCTCTATAAACAGAGCAAGGTGCAGGTCATACAGGGTGCACAGCTCTCGACCAGTCTTGCCATCCCAAAGCTTCACCAGGTTGTCTTTGGCTCCTGCACACTCTCAGCAATTATTCTCATTAGGTCTACTTGATCAAATCAAGATTATTTGATCAAATCAAGGTTATTTACCTACCAAGTGAGCAATCCATGAGCCAGCATTGCTTAATTTGAGGTGGCTCAACTCACACATTGATCTCAAGGAGTTCACTACTTTGTTTGGTCAACACACCAGATACCAGGAGGGACTTCTGAGGGTGCCAGTCCAGACTCTTCACATCCCAACCATGCCCTGCTCAAACATCCACCAAAACCCTAACCCTATCCGTCAGCTTGCACCTTTACTATTCATTTGCAACAACTCCACCAAACAGTGGTCAATTTCTCATGGGTACAAGCCAATGGTAAAAGGGATGCCAATTTGTAGTTCTGACAACTGCCTTAGATGCACTCACTCTTCAGAAATATGAGCTGGCAAGGAAAGGCATATTGGGTACCAGGATTTCAAGAATTGCCACATGTGATTCCTGACATCATCTGCCAGATACTGCAATGAAATGGATTTGAGCTTTAAGGAAAAAGGCACCCATCAATTTGTCCTCTATGTACTGTCAACTGATGTGCCTCAAAGGCATTCAAAAGTACCGGCCAAGGAACACTCCTCCTGGCATTGTGCAAAGTCCCAAACTTTGATGGTGGTGTCATCAGAGCAAGAGCAAAACTTGAGGTCTGTACTTGAAAAGCTGTCATGCCATAGCAGGACTATAAATCCAACAATTCATAAGTGGGTTACACATGTAAAACAACTAAGCTTCACTATATTTGCACAACAATGTTGAGCTTGCCATTCTTCCACTACTAGGATCCAGCAGCATCCTCTACTTCCCAGCAAACTCTAAATTCCTCCCTTACTTTTGTTTCAGCAAAAGTGATTGAATTCATTAAGAACCCTCTGGATTCCCTTCACAAGAATTGAGCAAGAGAATGGAACAATTTACACAAAGCAAAGACTGCAGATTCATCAGATACAAAGTGCACCTCAGGTCACGGACTGCCTCCTTGTGGGCAGTTTTGTTGGCCTTCACATTATTCATATTCGTTTGCCAGTACCTACATGTATGCATAACCAGGAATACTGATTTAGTCAATGACAAAGAACAGGACCTCAGCTAGACTACTTCCAGTTCCCAAGAGTAAAATGCATTCAAGCGTGCAGACAGATCTATCTCAAACAACAGCTGCAGCAATGTGTGAATCATGCATGAGGATGGAGTCACAAACTTAATGCAGCCACCATCATCACCAGTCACCATCCAATTCTCGTTGTGGCTCCATATCATTGACCGGACAGCTTGATCATGTGCCTGCCTCAGCAAAGCACTGTTATGAATAACCCATATATCTAAACTCTTTACTGGGAGTGTAACAGCTCACAAAAACACTCCAGTTGTACCTCAACTTGTGATGTGCTAATAACTCCAAAAAATCATTTCCAAAGCTTTTGCAGGACACAAGTACCTGCAGAATCATCTCAAAATTGAAGGATTGTCCATTCCACAAAGTGAACTCTCCACTTTGAGATCCTGTGATCAATCTTTGTCCTGTTGGTGTCCACTGTAGCATCCAACAATGTGGGCATCATCATCAGCTTGGGCCACTGCTGCTGTCTACTAACTCAAACATCAGAACTGAAGAGATTGTTCAAACCTGAGTGGATATCAAAGTGCAGGATCAACACCTCACTACCAAAAGAGAGAGCAGAATGTATAGTTCCACTATTTGAAAGCTTAACATCACCAGTGAGTATGTGCACCTATTGATTGCATTGGGATAAGATATTACCAGAACTCGATTGATCGAACAGGGCACTTTGTTGGTTGATGTATGTATAAACTCAGTGGTGAAACTTGTAGCTGGCTTGTCAGGGTAAGCTACTGTTGGCAGCAACTGCAAAACCCAAAATTTCCAGAACAGATTTCACCCATGATCTATAACATATATTGGCAATGGTACATTTCATGCAAGCACTTCATATCTTCCTTCAAAGATCTGTGCAAGCTTTTCTTCATGCCATTATTGCCATTCTCAAGTAACATTCACAATGGTGTAGGTCATGTACAGAATGCATTGCAAAACCAACCCTAAACAAAAAAATTCCAGTACATCAACAGCAGAAGCTGAACAAGGCTGCAACACAGAAGCATCTTGGACATCTCGTTGCCACATGCGTGTCTGCAACCCACCCATCAGCAAGCACGTTCTGAGCCTTACTCCATCTCCTTCTCCACCACTCAGGACTCAAGCATTGCACACAAATAGGATGGAACAAGAGTTGGTGTATTTTAACCTTCTGAGATCATTTTTGCAACAGCAGCAGCACAATTCAGCATCAGCAAGATGAATTCAGAAGCTAGGCACAGCAACACATCATACATGTCACATTGCCACCACACTATTTACAAAAAACAGCATTTGGAGCAGCAAAAAACCTGTATGTAGCACACAACTGTTGAACTATAGTCAACAGTTCTATGATGTACAGGCTTCTGCATCCACTTTCCTACACCGAAGCAAAGACACTCCAAATTCAGTATGCTTGATTTGATTGTCTGTCTGTCAACAAAATGTTATCAAACTGCCCAACTCTCTGCAAATGTGCTCACAATCCATCTGCACATTGCAATCAGAAGTAGCAAATTTCCCAATAGTCTCTACCCCAATCTAACCTCTTACCAGTATTGGATCTCTCCTCCTCTCTTCCCCTTACAAAGAAGACTAAAGCAATTGCAAAGAGCAACAAAACAATTCCTCTCTCAGAAAAGTACAAATTTTCTGAAGTCTTCTAACACACTTTCTTGTGAATATCAATCAGCAGACGACATGCATGGTTGCCAGACTCTGCAACCAGAAGAGTAGGATGAATCTCTAACAAAAACAGTAGAACACAGTAAGTGGGTACCATCAAAGATGACATCTTTAGGTCAACTGTTGAAGTCTGCACCAACTGCAGGGGTTGAGGGAGGAGCAGGAGGAGCAGGCACAACAGCAAGGGGGCGATGGAGGTCATGTCCCTGCTGCACAAACTGCATCTGATGCCCCTCCATTGGGGATTTTTTCTTTTTTTTTTGGAAGTTGGGGAGGGTTCACTGGAGCTTCTTGCACCTCATCAATTCAAGCTTGCATGTTGCTGTTCTTCTTGATCTGGGAGATGGATGGGTCCCCTGTCAACTCCTCCTCCTTTCTGTCATGCATTGCATTTGTTCTCCACCTATGAGTCTTGTTGGAGATCTTCCACAAACAAGTCTTAGGCAAATGTGGCGATTTCAATTTTATTTTTCCTGAAAATATGGCGAATTTGTAGGAAATTTTTTCCCCACAAAATCCTTGGCACTGCCAATTGTTTAAATTTTTTCTTTGTTTCGCCAAGTGGCGAAATTCCCCCTCCCAACCCCCAACAGACCTCCACAGCCGCTGGCAGGCACAGTTTGCGTTGCCAAGAGTGAGGAAGGGAAGGGACGGAGGGAGAGAGACGACTCACACAAACACACACGAGAAAACAACAAGAAAGGGAACATGGTGGCAGTGCGGTTAAGAGAAGTAGCGTACACATTGTCGCCCATGCATCAGAACGTCATGAACGGGCTGTGGAAAGACGCAGCCGTCAAGCTACGCAAGCGTGTTGCAGACAATTGGACGTCTGCACTCACCCTCGTCGTCCCCGTCGCCTCCACTTACTGGTACGTATATTTTCTACGAGCTTTCAGATTCCAGCATCAAGAAGTAAGCTGATATTCCAATCTTTTTGCTGCTGCTGCTGTCTCTCTCTCTCTCTCTGTACTGCAATTTTTGTGATGTTTTGGTTTTGAAGTTCTCATCAAGGGACTTCCTGTGACAAGTCTGTGAAGCGGTTTTCTTCAACTTTCCCAACAAATGTCAAGAAATGTAGCAGTCACCATGCATGCTTGTTGTGTAGAACGTAGGTTTGCTGTCTCTGTTTTGTTTGCCCTGGTTCGTTGAAGATGGCTGGAAGAACTGTTTGCCTAATGGTAGTGGCCCGAGTGCTAGATAGATAGATGAGCACCTTGCACCACGAGCACACTATCTGATCTCCATGTAATCTTCTTCAAGAATGTTGTATGTCTTTGTGAAACTATCCCCCTGTGCAGGTATGCAGAGCATTTCAGACAGGAGGAGAAACTCCAGCATCGAACCTAGAGAAAAACCACAGATCATGATGACCTTTATCTTGATGAAGGCTATGAGCTTTTTCCTATTAGAAATTCTGTGTCAGATCAGTTTTTGAGCATGGAGATGATCCCAACTTTCTTTCTGCTGGAACAACTTCTTCTTCTTGTGCTGTTTCAGAACTGCCTGTTTCAAGCACAAGATCAAGAAGCTGATGTAGTCTCTTCATTGGCAGAGAGCAAGTGGCATTTGCAGCACAACAAACACCCATTGAACATGGAGTGGAAAGATCAGACGCTCTCATGCAATTCTGGAAGAGAAAAGATATTCTTCAAACACATTCATTGAGACTATTATTACTTTTGAGACTGTGGGGGAAGAAATTGTATGAGAAATTTTGTATGGCATTGAATTTTATCAAGATTGCTGCTATGTCACATTCCTGGTTCCTGAAGATTACTAGTGCTCCTGATCATTCTCTTGGAAGTCTCCTCTTACAGGATAAAGAAATTGCTGTATATTGTGAAGACTACATGACCATAGTTTAGAGAGTTTCATGCATGCTTCATATTCATTTGTTTGCAGATGTATTGATCAGTCATTTTTTAGTGATCAAATGCAGTTGGACCAACCCTCAACCTGGTCTCATGAGAGTCAACCCCAAAAAATGACTGGAATTCTGCACCCTGGCAAACAAGTTTTGGGGATGTGGTGGAATTACTGATAGACAGACTTGGGATTGGAGTTGTGTACAGAACTTCAAACTAAGAAGATTGATTATCCACAAACTCCATGAGAAAGAAAGTTCCAACCAGTCTTCTTGCTGCCTGCAAATTAAAAGAAGATCTGGTTGTGAGTTTGGTAAATTACAAATGCAAGCACACTTGGGCAAAGCAGGCCCCAAGCACACCAACTGACACTGTTGCACACTCCAGAACTTTCTTCCTGTTCTCACTCACTGGGTCTCTCTAGTCACTACCAGTGCTCATTGCTTGCCTTCTCATATTGAAACACAAGCTGCATTTTGGAGAAAACTAAAATTGTAGAGATTGGAGAGGTTCTGGCAACTGCACAAAAATAGTGTGAAGCTGAGTAGACTTACCAGTGTTGGGGAGACCCAGGCGATTGAGCTTGTGTTCCTTTGTCACCAAGCTCACAATTGTCCAGTAACTGCACCAGGAATAACTCATCTATCAACAGAATCTCTCATGGTACCCACATGTTGATAGTCAGTTGCAAATCCAGTCTGAAAGTTCTCTGGACATCCATTGTGTCATGTTACATGGACAAGAATCCTGAATCTGTACTAAAGATCTTTTCTAGCAGACATGTCAGTGCAAGAGTTTGAATTTGAGAATCTGAACCTCCTAGATTTCCACATCTGATTTTTTCTTCCAAAGTGGCAAAGGTTTTTTACACATGTAATGCTCCCCTTCAAACAATTTTGGATTCTGTTGCAGGATTATGCTCTATCTTGATCTCAAATTGCATGCAGGGCTTGCAAATATGTGAACCAGACATCCAAACTATAGCATCTCATATTGTTGACCAGAGGCAATTATATTGAGCGAGAAGTAGCTAGGGCACATTGTAACCAGGGAAGGTGTTTCCAATGCGGATTTTTAGAGCTTAACAAATATCACAATGTGCCTATCTAAAGCTTTTTATTGGTAACATGTCTTCACACAATCTTGTGGGCCAAGTGAAGAGCATGTCAATTGTTACCAAGAATCGCAAACTCCACAGATCTGTGCCAGCTCTTTCAACTCCAAAACTCCAATGAAAATTTTGTGGCCAAGGTAAGAAAGACTAAAGATGCAAATTGGCTGGACCATGCTGAGCATGGACTGTCATCCCAAAGCATCCAGACCCTCTTTGATTGTAGTCATGCAACACCATGCAATGTCCTGCAACAGCATGAGCATCATCCTTCAACAGGATCCAAAATTTCAGGGTGACCTCTAAACCCTAAACCCCATCCTGCAATTCCTCTCAATCTTGTGTTGACTCTAGGAAGAGCTTGATAATCTGTGTGCACCCATTAAATCTTTCCTGCTATAGACAATCACAAACAGCTATGACACAACCATCACAACAATATGTAAGAGCACTAACAACAACAATAAGAACAACAAAAATAATAGGAGCTTACAACCAACAACTCATTCTTTGGGATTTGCATTAGCTTATATGAATGAACCATTTTGTCAAAGGAGAAATAATTAGTTTGGGAATTTAAAAGATAGTCTTTGGAATGAAGAATGGTAGAAAAACATCACCTGGTTGAGTTTTTTAGGAGGAAAGATTGTTAAAAACCCAAGATCACAACACATACATACAATCTTGATGCACTTTTCTCAACAAACATGAGAAAGAAAATGCAAAAACTATTTTGCAAATCACAAACACACAAACTTGATGCTCTCACACTACCTAGTTGAAGGCAAAAATTAATCGATCATTACTAGTTAAGATTAGCCCTCTGATGACATGGATTGTGCCTTGAAATCCATTGAGAAGATTGTTATTAGTCGTCTTTTAGTCCAATTGAGAGACCTAACACAAGTTTGTTTGCTAGTGGTAGTCACTTCTTGAAGAGCCTCTAAAACCGATTCATTGATACATTCAATTGGCAATGAAGAATTACACTATTGACCACCATTGCAAAATAAACCTCAATTCAACTAAACCTAAATTTAGATAAACCATGGTGCACCAAAGTTTTAGGGTAGCAACATCTAGAAACCCTCCTCAAACTTGTTCTAATATTCCTTCAACCAATTGAAGAATCGATTCAACCTTAGTCACTTGTTATAGCCTCAATGTGATCATTGGTGGCAAGCAAACAAAACAAGGGTAAATTGATTAGTAAGAATTGACCTAATTTTCCATTACATGATGTCCTCAACCATATAGAATGCAAAAACCCTCTATACTATTTCAAGTATTACAATTCAAGTCGTTTTGATTTCATCCTTCATGTTGAAATCAAACTATCTCCTCTTGGAACAATGTGTACCCTAGTATCGAGTCATCATAATCCTACAATTGGTGGGTGACAATAGAGGGCCCACCTACTTGAGCCGAAAAGTTCAACACACCTACGCACATGTTAGTGAAGTCTTACTTGACCATTGACATTACCTCATCATCAATTACTCACATCTTTTTGAAACATTGGCCCACCTTCATTTGGAGCATTTCTACCTTAGGTTTGGTCTCCTATTCTTGGAATACTTGAGCTTGTCATTATAAGCTTGGGTCTTCTCTCACTCTCTTGACTTAATTCAATTGGTACATGATCATAGGAAAAAAACCCTTTGTGTTAAGATTGAATCAATGCAAGTCAAATGATCAATTATGAAAGATATTATCATTTGTTTTATTGAATTGCTAAAACTCTCACTAAACCTTCAAAGCTATGAAAACACAATTCTTACATTAGACACAACAAGAACCACCTTATTAACACCTGAGTTGCCAAAAACGTTACATAAATTTATTTTTTTATTCTTTCCATTTCTATTGCATAGAAAACCTAATTGTGTATGATTTGTTAACCAAGGCCAAACTATCAAATGGAAAGAATATACAAGCTTATGGTTTCAACTATCACTGCAACCATTTGTTCTTTCTTACAAGACCTACACATAAACAAACCCACGTCATCCAAACCCACACACTCCAAAATCTCTTAAGAAAAGAAAACTTCACCCCTCATCACCCATTCAATCTAGATGGACTCCGCATGATCAATATTATTTTCCCCGTACTTTATTTTTAATCAACAAAACTAGGGTTATGAAATTTAAAATTTTGAAAACACAACCCCAAAGAAGGTTTAAATAACCAAATGCAAAACTATAATGCTCCCATTGTTCCTATTTCGCCTCCTCTTAAGCATGTCACTTGTCTTGACTTCAACAATATGTGTCAAGTTCACTTTGTGCGTTATTAGATTTTGAATGAACTTGAACAAATGTACTATGGAAAAAATAATCAACCCCTAGTGAACAAGGACTAGTTGTTACAAACAAGTGAATTCACTAATCAAATTCATTGATAGCAAATTCGTTAGGTTAGCCTCTTAATTCATAACTAAGTTAAGTTAAACTAGGCACATAAGAGTTTAAATCACTTAAGCCCATCAATTTAAGATGCAAGTGTGAAAGTTGGAATCCCTCACCTCGATGCTAAGAAAAAAAATCTTTAACCATTGGACCACAATTTAAGTAAGTGAAACAATTTGTCATCACATATTATTATCCACATTATTTTATTAACCTACTTAGGTATCTATTATAAATATATTTCTTACCCATGTTACCTTGTTATGTTATCTTGTATATTTATGTAACTTAAAGTATTAATGGGCTACCTTCAGTTATTCTTTAAATAGTGTAGGTTACCCAAGTCTATGTATAGGCTACCATATGTTAAGTTCTTAAGTTAGTTTTGGGTTATTCCTAAATTAGTGTAAGCTACTAAAGGTTACCCAAGTATATGTAAACCACCATAGGCTAGGTTCTTAAAATAGTTTTAAAATATTCCTAGATTAGTATAAATTATTATAGAGTACCCAAATCTATGTGCAAAGTACCATAGATTAAGTTCCTACATCAATTTTAAGTTATTTTTAATTTTTCCTTTGTTAGTATAAGTTATTTTAAACTTAGTGTAAGCTACCTTAAGTTGTTCTTAAGCTACTATACATAGGTTATTATAAGTTGTTATGAGTTATTTAAAGCTATTCTACTATAAATTATTTTAAATTTTTTATCCCAAGTTATTTTTGGTTATTCCACCCTTGACTATTATAGGTTGTTCCACCCTAAGCTATTATTGGTTATTATAAGCTATTCCACCTTAATTTAGTATATGTTACTATTGGCTATTTTAGCTTATTTCAACTATTTTAGGGTATTCCATCCTAGGTTATTTTAAGTTATTATCAATTATTCTACAATATTCCACCTTATATATTATAATTTATTTTTAATTATTTAAAACTATTTCACCTTATGTTATTTAAATTATTTTACCTTATGTCATTTGTGATGTCTATTTTAAATTATTCTACCATACGTTATTTTAAGCTATTGAATAAAAGCATGGCAAAGTAGACACAAAAAATGAATGTCTCTAACTTTATCTTATATTGATGCATATAAACCCAAACAAAAAGCATAAAAATGGATGGAAATAAAATTGAAAACCTTCTTGCACCTCCATTACTATTATAAAATTTTACTCTAAAAAAATTAGGAGCAAACAAATCTTTTAAATAGACCACAAAATCCCCATCCACTAGGTGGTAAATTTTGTAAATGGGGATTTTTTTGTCTATTTTTAAAATGTATTTGGTTTTTCATTTTTGGGGATGTAATATCATTATATTCTTGAAATGTGATTTTAATAAAAAATAGAAAATATATTTGTTGAAACCTACTTACCATATACTTTGCAAGAAATAAAATATGTTTTTCACTACAAAAAATAGATTTTGAAACTACTTACATTTTCAACAAGTAAACAAAAAACTAATTGAAATGATTTGAAAGTTGAAAATTAATGCACAACAATGAATAATTATGTCATATTTGAGAATTCAATTACAAACATTCAATGTACAACAATGTTTTGATCGATTTCATTCTTATCTTACATCTACTTTCATCCAACCACACGAGGTAATTTTTGTGTACAACTTATTATGTCTACCCCCTATTCCAAGTTATTCCACCTTTGACTATTTTTGGTATTCTTGATTATTCAAAATGATTTTGGATCAAAAGGAGATCAAAGGAGCCACAAACTTTTACTTTACATTAATCCTTCATGTCCTTTTTCCTCACAATAACTTTTTGATACAAATCAATTTTTGAGTGATTTTGTTTGCAACTTGTTATGAAAAATGATTAGAATAGCCCCAATAACTAGGAAAAATATTTTAAATCATTTTTAGTAAATATGAATTTGTAAAAATGTATAGATTCCTTGTAAATTCTATGTTTCATCTTGAAAAATGATGATAATTTGAAATCATATATAAAAAATTAATTTTTAAAGTTGAATTTAATGTAATATAAACTACAACTTTTTTTAATACATCATGTACATTATACCTCATTTATATGTGGTAAAACACTCTTGAATTCTTGAAATTCTGAAATTTCAAATGTACATACTTTGAATTTTCAAAGTTTTAAAATTCCACACTTTTGAAATTGTGAATGTTTTTTTAGTGTATGTAATAGGTTATTATCATCTCATTTTTTTACCATCAACTATTTGTAGTATATGAGTCCTTTAAAAGTCCTTTGTAAAAATGTCATTTCTTAATGATAGAATTTTTCACTTTCAAAATTCCATAACTAAACCAAAACTTAGAATTAGATCAAATGGATTTTTAATTTGAGTTTTTTAACATTCATGTGTGTTAAAAAGGAATAATGTGCCATGATTACCATGGCAAAAAATGACAAAAATAAAATAAAATTCTAGTTTTTTATGATAAAATCTGACGTCTAACACCTTTTGTGGTTCCTTTGATTTCATTTTGACCTTTTTGTTAGAGATTATTTTAAGTTGTTTTACCCTCGGCTATTTTAAGGTTATGTAACCTTAATCTAAGGTATAACCTAAGGTAAAATAACTTAAAATAATCTAAAATAACTTAAAGTACAATAATGAAAAATATTTTAAAGGATAAGTTAAAATTATAGCCTAGGGTAAAATAACATGGGATGGAATAATTTAGAATAACCAAAAATAATTTAGGGTAAAATATATTAGATTGGCCTTTAAAGTGAAATAAATATGATAACTAAAAATAACCTATGGTGGAATAACTTAAAATAATTAAAAATAACCTATAACAACCTAAGATGGGGTAAAAATGCAAAACAATAAACCAAAAACCATGTCAAATCATGTTCAAAACTATAATTATATATACGTTTATGTTATGCCCTTTTAATGACATGTTACTCATGGCAAGTTGTATTTTATGACTAATATGGATTTGAGAAATTTAAATTGAACCATTGGATATTTTAATTTTGAGTTTTGATTTGAGCGAAAGACCTTTAAAGTTGAGCAAGTTTTCTATCAAACATTACTAGTTTCACAAAAGGGCCTTTGAGTTTCATAATATACAAACTTTTTAATGTTTTTTTTTCTTTGTAATAATAGGGGATTATTAGATGCACATAAAAAACATTCAAAATATAAGGACTTTGTTGTTTCACGTTTTTCCAAAAAAAAATGAAAATTTGGGTCTATTTAATGTTCATGAATCCTTATGACATGTAAATGTGATGCAATGTAAATGGTGCCTAAAATGAAATTGTAGCTTATAGTACAAAAAAAAAACATAAAAATAATTAACATGTTTTGGCATGATTTGAAATAGTGATCATTTTCAAGATGAAACATATAAATTTAGTGCAAAATCTTACATTTTTAGAAAATCATATTTACTGGAAAATGATTAACAAAAAACATGTGATATATTGGCGAAGCTATAATAAGTATAAATAATAATTAAAAAACTCTTTTGTTAAAAAATAATTTTTTTATGAAAATTGTTTTTGGCAAAAAAATTATAATCCTCTAAAACAAAGTAAACAAATTGGCTCATTGATTTGTGATTGCACCTGATGGAATAGTTTTAAATAGTTGAAAATAATGTGGAATAGTTGAAAATAACCTAGGGTATAATAATTTAAAATATTTTAGAATGGAATAATTCTAAATAACTTAAGGTATAATATCATAAAATGGAATGGCCTAGAATAACTAAGAATGGTTTAAGGTAGAATAAATTAAAATAAAATATTTTAAAATAGCATAGGGTGGAATAACCTAGAATAACCAAAAAGCCTAAGGTAGATAATGTAAAGGTAACATAGCCAAAAATAACCTAAAGTGGATTAACCTAAAATAACTTAAAGTGAAATAACTTAAAATAATTAAAAATAAATTATAACATAAGGTGAATAATTTATAATAGTTGAAAATAACCTATGGTAGTTGAAAATAACTTATAGTAGTAAAAATAACCTAAGGTGTAAAAGCTTAAAATAACCAAAAATAACCAAAGGTATAATAAGCTATAAGGCTTAGAATGGAATAAATTTAAATAGTCAAAAGCAACCTAAGATAAAATAGCCTATAATAGCCTAAGGTGGAATAGTGTATTGAAAAAAAAAACTCTAATAAAGTCACATTGCAAAAACAAAGATCTTTAAAAAGAGTTATGGCCATTTAAAAAGTTGATAATCAAATTATCAAATTGGCTCCTCATGTCATTTATTTGACCTTTTGAAAGGTCAAATAAGTTTTGATCAAAAAACTTGATACATATTTGGAAAGATCTCTTTAAAGGTTTTAATTTTTTCATTAAAAACTTTCAATTTGGAAATCATATGAAAAAATTATGAGCTTGCAAAGTAGTGAAATTCATAACTTGATAGTTTTGGGATTCCCAAGTATTTTGTCATTTCAATGTAACCCATGTTGCCATTTCCAAAATATACTATAGGGAGGATAATGGTTTTTCATCTCCAAAATTTAACTCATGGTAAATGTTGTGAGTGTTAGTTGCCTATGCTTTGTCCTTGCACCATTTTGGCTCCAAACTACATTAACTACATTCTCTTATTGGTCTGTCAATTTGACATGACCGTGAGGCCCACTTAAGAACTCGTCCTAATTGTTTCATTTTAAAGTTCCCACAACCTTGGGAGCTAAGGAACATGCCATAGGTTTATGTTTTAATGAAAACCAAAAAATTGTAAGGTTTTCTACCTCTAACACCATTTGACCAACCTAGGGATGCCTTACTCTAATTATTTAAATATAGTTGGTTTAATGTTTGTAAAATGACATAAATTTTACAAGAAGCACTATGAACTAGAAGTTAATTGGTTATTCTAATCACATTAGTCTACCTAGTAAAATTTTATGAACACTACTAAAAGTCCTACATATCATGGTGGCAATAGCTACAAGTTCTTATTTCATCCCTTGTTGGTCCACTTTTATCCAACTCAACAACCAAAATTCCATGGTTCAATTTTTAAGTCCAATACATCTATGTACATTATATTTGTTACCAACATACCCACCTCCTTAATCCAAATGTGCAGGCCTAACATGTTCCAAGGCTTCAACCTTTAATCCATCAATGTCTAACTTGCCTTAGGTAGCATTTCTTCATGCATCCTTTGACATGTTCAAAAAGCTTTACTCTAGTCTTCTTTAATCTTCTAGTAGTTCTCTAAGCATTCTCCTTAAATGTTTAACCAAAATTTTCTATTTTGTTGCCATGTGAGGCCAAATTAACTCTTAAATATATTTTCCCATACTGTTTTATAACAATTTGAACTCCCAAGTATTTACTGATAAGGTTTTAATGCGCCTTAGGTTTGTTAGATAATATCAATTATAAACTCTAGATTCAACAATGACATAATTTTATCAACCTACAACATGTCCCCTAACCCCTCACAATTAAAAGTTCAAGTGACTTTGAAATAACTAGGACAAATTGACTTGCAAATCATAGTTATTTCTTGACCACCTCAACTACATAATTTGAAGGCACTTCATGTAGTTTTGAACTAATTGGGTCAAAAACATATCACAAACTCATCACGGCCTAGATTCTCATGGGAGGGATTACTTTTCTTATAAGATATTCTATGTATGCTTCTACATGTTACATCTTTATGGAATTTTCCCAAAATTTTCAAAATTCCTACTTGAAAATTGAACATTTTGTTGTTTAACAACTTTCTAGCTTGGCATCATAACTTTTAGAAAACTTCACCAAATCAAACATGTGCGTACATTGTCTTAAATCTAAAAGATGTCAAGATTTTTAATTGGATGTCATTTGTCCTTTTAAATGTACATTTGAATTGTTCAGATTTTTTAAAATAATTTGTGTCCCAACTTTTTAAATGGACATAACCTTCAAGGAACATATCTTTTGGGAATTCAATCCAATTTAGTTGTTGTTTTTAATTTAAAAAATCAATAAGCCAATTACATTGCTTGATTTGGACAAGGTTTTGCCATCCAAACTTTGAACCCAAAGAATTAGGATTAGGATTCCCCCATCAATCCTAATTTCTAAAGTGGAAAGTGGGAATGCAACTTTGAAATCTTAAGAGAAACTCTTTTGACTCATAAGCATTGTCACTTTTGGTTGAATGAATGTTGCATTCTCATCATGTCTTGGGCTTATCTTCAACCCTCTTCCTTGTCATTGTCCTAACTTTGGTCATGAAACTAAAATTGGAGTCATAACAACATTGTCATTATTCAAATGGTAGCCTTCCACTACCCTATTTAGCACAAACTAATTAATCTTCTCAACCTTGACATCTTTTTCAAACATTTTCGAATGCTCATTATGTTGGATGAGATCCCTTACAATTCATCATCATTGATCCACTTCTTTTGTGGCCTTTTCCATTAGGATTCCCTTTAAAACCTTTTGTAATGAGAAGATGTAATCAACAATTTGCACCAAAAATGTCTTTATCTAGGTCAAACATACTCCCCCCCCCACCCCAAGGAATGTTGACAATGTCTTTGGTGGTGACCTTAACAATTGTCAATAAGTTTTTATTATCTAGTTAGTCGGGGACTTTAAAGTGAATTAAATATTAATATGATTTCCTAGTAGGTTCTAACCCTAGTGATTGGGGCTTAAGATGTTGCAATATGAATAAGGTATAAGATCCAAACCTCTTCCTTTTTATTAGTGTGACAAACAAAGGTTTGATTACTTCCAACATTTTCATGTCATCAATGTTGAAATCTTCTAACACATTGATGACACGAAATGTTGACATATATTACTCCTCCTTGTCAACCAATTGTTTGGTTTTGATAGCTATTTTCATTGGTTCCTTCTTGAGTTTCAACTCATGTATTAGCTTTCACATTCATCAAATGAGAATTTTGTTGTGTGGATTATTGGTTGTGTGTTTTATATATGATATTTTTTTGAATCACCCACATTTTTAATAATTGATTAAAAAACCAAATAGCAATGTGTGTCAAATTTTCAATTATGAATAAGATAAAAGAATCCTAAAATATGAGTTACCAATATGAGTTGCCCATCTCAAAAACATGTTCGCCCAATTTACACACGAAATTTCACCTTTTATCAATTGGATTTATTTTATCCAGTGAAAAATTAAAATATGTTAATATCACATTTCCATTTATCTAGCTATAAAAGCAACCTATATGAAAAAATAATATTAAATATGAACAACAACTAAACTATACTCCTTGTAGATCCACAAATGTCCATTATTATTCTTAAAAGCGGACTCCTTTGCCATTCATAGCACACTAATTTTATTTGGTTTTTACCAACTTGAATTGATGTTTGAAACAATAAATTTATCTTTAAAATTACCTTGCCTTTGGGCCCTTTCCTTAGGTCCCAACATCTCTTGGAGCCCCCAATGTGGTAATCTCCGAAAATATTTTTTTAGAATTAAAACTAGGTGCCCAATACCAACACATGAATCTTTAAAATTTTGCCTTTAGTTATAGCAACAACTATGAAATAGCACAAAGGTGAAACTACTTTTTCACCAATAGTGGGTTTAAAAATAATTTCACATCATGTCAAAAATAGTGTACTTTTTGAAAAAAATTCCTAATTTCATCTTGCATTATACCCTAATTGTTGCCTTGTTAATATTTTCTTTCTTTTACAAAATAGTTTACTTTAATATAAAATGAGTAATTTTTTGTTGGGAACTTTGATGCCATCACATGGCCAAGGTGAAAAAACACCTACATTAATATTTTCACCTTCTTGACCATGGTTTCAAAGTGGTTATACTTAATTTGGGAAGTGTTAAATTTGAGCATGTGCATAATTTAATTTTAGAAGTGAAATATATTTATAATGTTTAGAAAATAATAAATAAAATGGGTTAATGTAAAATTACTTAAATGTAAATCATTTACACTTACCCTACCAAATTTTTGGCATTTACACTTACCATGTTCACCATGTGAATTGTTTTTAACACATACATGAAAAAATTATAAAATAATTTTAATTACACTTGCACAATTGTATGTAAAGTTTTTTGACAAGGTAAATGTAAATATAAATATAAATATATATTGTAAACCTTTAGTGATTATACCTATCCATATTAATTAGTTGTGGTACTACATCATGAAGCTCAATGTTTTTCTTTTGCAATGGGCCACTTTGATTTGCCCTTCACATCTATTACATGTAATGCTCCCCAAATAGAACCTTTTACTACCAATAAAACATTGTGAAAGAACTTCCTTTTAGCCCACCTATATATAGTACAAGCCCACACTTTTGGGCAAAGATACGGACCAAATTGTGGTGCTATTGGGGAATAACTTGGATGCACATTCTTGTGTGTATATTAGGTGCATGTTGCCTTGACTCATTGCTTGAGTAGAATTTTTATTTTTAATTTTGTTTGTCATTATTTTTGGCCTAGGCTTTTACAAGAGCTTGTGTACCTATTGTGATTTGTCGTAATAGATTGAGGTTCATCCCAAAGCTCAAATGTTTTTTTGGCAATGGGCCACATTGATTGGTCCATCACCAAAAAAAAACTCTGAGAAATGTTTATTCAATGGCGCACATGTTGACCTTCTTGCATGAATTTTTATTTTTTTCAAAAAATTTACATGGATTTATATGAAATTGCATGGACTTCCACAATGGTTAAGTGTATATCATTTATAGTTAAAGTTACTTGTCCAAAGTTAGGCATTTACATTTACACGAATGTGAACAAGAAATTTTACACTTACGTAGTGTAAGTAAGTTTCAAATTTTCATTTACACTTACACAAAGGATATGTTCGAAACCATATACACACACTCAACACTAGAGTTTATCATGTTACAAATATAGGTACTAGTTCACTCAATACTCGTCACAAGACAACAAAATGTTGTCTCCTCATTGAACTCTCAAGAATCAAACCTTTTGTAGCGGTTTGAAATTCCTTTCATGGAAGGGAAATTCAAACCAATAAAGGTTGTCCACCTTCACATTGTATAATACAAATGGACCGTTTGATAAAATAAAATGTATGGTGATGTTGAAGTTAAGTAGAGATTGTTTTGTGAATGGGAGGAGAGATAGCCTAAATGGTGTCATGTTCATTAAACATATGCTTGCTTGCTTGCTTGCTTTTCCTTCCTTCCTCACATTCGAGGGAAGACTCTTCCAGATTTGTACTTTCAAATTTGGTGAGTAGCCCAATGGAGTCACAAGGTCAGAGAGCCCACTCATGGCCACTTTTGTGGGTAGCATAGCACTAAAGGTTAACCAAGCATGGCAGCCTGCAAGTCACTCATTAGGTGTTATCACCAGATGGGGCCCCAGGTTTGTGTTTGCAGACAAATTGGAGTAACAAGCCGTTTGTCGTATAACAGCTCTGCCCTTTTAAATGACATCCATCCGTAAGGATGATAAATATTCAACCTACTAAATTGGAAACACATGGTGGTTAGCATGTGGATCCTTCATTCTTGTCGTCTAATGGCTCTGCCCTTTAAGTGATATTCGTATGGATGATAAATATTCAACCTACTAAATTGGAAACACATGGTGGTTAGCATGTGGATCCTTCATTCTTGTCGTCAAATGGCTCTGCCCTTTAAGTGACATTCATATGGATGATAAATATTCAACCTACTAAATTGGAAACACATGGTGGTTAGCATGTGGATCCTTCATTCTTGTCGTCTAATGGCTCTGCCCTTTAAGTGATATTCATATGGATGATAAATATTCAACCTACTAAATTGGAAACACATGGTGGTTAGCACATTGATGCTCATATTATTGTTATCCTTAAAAGTCACCCTGTCTTTGACCCTCTGTTTCATCCCCAATTTGTGTGCTCCCAGACAGTGAGTGAGAGAATTGGGTGCTGTTTAATGGAACTGGGTTTCACTTCCAATTATTTGCAGGAGGTTTTTTTTTGAAGACAAGACTTGATTTGAATGAAAGCAGATGAGTACCAGTGAAGACCCAGGCAAGGCAAATCCAAAATTAGGGATGAAACTCCTGTGAGGACCAATTAAGGAGAGAAAAAAACATATTGGTCCCCTCTTTTTTTTCTGTGCACTGTTCTCATCCTGACTTTTGATTTGGTCCTCACTTTTTACAAAACTGAGGTCCAATAGCCCCAGTTTAGGGTACTTTTTCTAGAACTCTAGTGTGTGAGAAAAGTAACAAGGCAAGAAGGACCTTGCCATGATGCAGAATCCTACTTGGTAAGTGGTGCTAACTTGCTCTTAGTGTGTGTGGTAGTTAAATACACAATGTAACCTTAAATTTAAATATTAGGCATTTCATGCAATGTTTTGTAAAGAGGAGAAAAAAGATCAATCAACTCGGTGTTTATGTAATGTAGAGAATATTGTGGGGGGGGGGACTAAAGTCACCATTCTTCTCACTTATCACCCTTTATTTTGATTGATGTGAATGGGATATTTTTAGGTTGGATGTCAAAGCATTGATACAAGTCATGACATCTAACCCTTACCCTTAGGTGTGAATGTGCACACGTTTTCACTCCAATAAACTTTCTCGATTATGAGTACTACATGCTATTTCTCAAAAAACATAACGGTTGTTTTCATGATAGGTTACACTTTAACATCAGGCTAATGTCTAAACATTAGGTGTGAATGATGCTTCTTAAGTCTGACATAAACGGCAGTTGGGAAAGATTTTATCACATCCTTATGAACTTTGTAAACTATTTAGCTAGACCTTGTAGGTAAATCTTCTATTGTGCCACTAGCATAAATTTGAAAGAGCAATTGACTTTAAGAAGACTTAAGGTGAAAGGTGGAGTCTCCGAGTGAGTGACAGACAGTTTAAGTTTAGTTCTGTGTGGTTTTTTTTGCTTTGTGAATGAAATTTGCAGGAAGGACATAGTTCAGTTCTAAAACTGTTGATTGACAGGTCCTACCACCATGCCAGAGATTTGAAACATGTTTCACATAGTTATTAGAGTTTTCATTAAAGTCATCCTGTCTTCACCCTGTCTTTGGGGCTTTTTTCACCCCCTATACCCTCTTTGAATGAGCTCCGCAAAATAAGGAAGTTTTATTAAATCTGGGTATGAAATGCTGAAACTCAGCATTTAATGCACAAGGTTCGAGGTAATGATAGTAGTTGTACATGTGGGAGCAGTGAAAATATATGTAGCAGCAGTGGAGGCGCTCAAGAAACAGGAAAGACGGGGTCAAAATAGGATGAAACTCAGTTTCGCACAAAAAGTGGTGCATTTCTTCTGAGTTTGAGCCTCCCCCCCCCCTCCCCCCACCCTTTTTAAGGTTAATGTACTTTTTTGCAGGTTTTTTTTTGGAGTCTCACCGGGTTTTGGACCAAACTCAGGGTTCTGGTGTCGTGTTTCCCTTGACTTTACAGAAAACTCTATTATGTTTTCTTTTCAGGTGGCCTAGTTCTAACTTTCGAACCTTACCAGAAACAAACCCATTCATTACCCAACACCAACACCATCATATGGAAGGAAATCTTACTTACATAGTTGGTCACCTTAGGTTGTGTGAAGTGGTGGAAGTAGGATGGATGTAAGAAAAGATTACCAAGGTGGAACCCCTTGTGTGTGTTCTTGTTCATCCACAACTGGGGCTCATAATGGGTTTCCAATGGATGGTGCATTGGTGGGGGGGGATGCTACTATAGAGCATAGAGACATTATCAAAATCATGTATGTTTGCTTTTTGCTTCCTTCTTCTTATCTTTTTGTGTTTGCTTTTTCCTATTGTCAGACTCTGTTATGTAGTATATCGGTATAGAAAGAGAGAGAGAGAGAGATTCTTGGGCCAACCGATAGCTAGGGCCCACCACATTGACGAGCTTTTCCCAACTTTTTCTTCAATCATGCACAATGGGTACACAATCGACCCTCGTCGGAGTAAGCTCATGAGTGTGTGTGTGTGTGTGTCTCACGTGCATAAGTTTGTGTGTGTATATAAATCTAAAAGCATCGGTACCGACGCCCCACCCTCAATTGATTGTACACTCCTCGGCCCTTTTGTTTACACATTTAAATCATGAGAAGCTGATACATTACCACATACATATCTTGCTACAATTTTTCATTCCTTTCTTGTGACACGCGGCCTTATGCGGTGAATTCAGAACTACAATTTTCAAAGCTTGGGTGGTGGCTTTTTAATACATTATTGCTAAAAACTAATTAATTTGAAGGTCTAAAACACAGGGTCTTTTTTTTCACCGAACTCACGAACTTATTAGTTAACAGAAATAATCGCAGAAATATCAAAAACA